>Ga0302313_10000380_pt1 | contig 40450 bp, 39 predicted proteins | sample III_Palsa_N2_2_FD_200454 | JGI IMG/M metagenome (GOLD analysis project Ga0302313, IMG submission 200454) | Peat permafrost microbial communities from Stordalen Mire near Abisko, Sweden - III_Palsa_N2_2 | ecosystem: Environmental > Terrestrial > Soil > Palsa > Peat permafrost | place: Sweden...
CCAGAGATGGTGCGGCCGTTTCGGATTTGGCTTTATCCGGTGCCGCCGTTGCTGGCGTTGGTGGGGTTTGGGTATATTGTGGTGTCACGGCCTAACTTTAGACGGGAGTTGATGTTGGCGGCGTTTGTTGCAGTAACAGGTTCGATTGTGTTTTTGAGCAGGCGAATGTTTCGCCGCGAGAAATTGGAACATCCGGTGGGGGACTGAGAACGTTGTAACTTGTAGGGCGGCTGCGAGTCCTATGTGTGAGTAGGCTGTAGGTGTGAGGTGATTGCGATGCTGTTGATGAGTGATCGGGAGAAAGAGATTGCGTCGTCGGAGATTACGCCGCGGGCTACGTTTGAGGCGTTCCAGATGAATCGCCGGAGCTTGATGGCGGGGTTGGGAGCTGTGGGGTTCGCGGCGGCGATGGGGAAGCAGGCGCGCGCGGAGCAAAAGATTGATGGACTGGTGACTACGCCGTATGCGGTGCCGGATCGGGATACTACTCCTGAGGCGAAGGCGAAGAGCTACAACAATTTTTATGAGTTTGGCGAAGACAAGGGTGATCCCGCGAAGAATGCGTACAAGCTGAAGACGTATCCGTGGGATGTGAAGGTGGAGGGTCTGGTTGCGAAGCCGCGGACGTTCCAGTTCGGGGAGCTGTTTCATCTGCGGCCGATGGAGTCGAGGGTGTATCGCTTCCGTTGCGTGGAGGCGTGGTCGATGGTGATTCCGTGGGATGGGTATTCACTGTCGGAACTGATCAAGGTGGTGGAGCCACTGCCGAAGGCGAAGTTTGTGCAGTTTATTTCGGACGAGAACTCGTCGCAGGAGATTCTGCCGAGCGGGATTTCCTGGCCGTATACGGAAGGGCTGCGGATGGATGAGGCAATGAATCCGCTGACGCTGCTGACGTTTGGAAGCTATGGGCAGACGCTGGCGAATCAGCAGGGCGCGCCGGTGCGGGTGATTGTTCCGTGGAAGTACGGGTTCAAGTCGGCGAAGTCGATTGTGAAGATCAAGTTTGTGGAGAAGATGCCGCCGACGACGTGGAATGAGTTGGCGTCGGATGAGTATGGTTTTTACTCGAATGTGAATCCGACGGTGGACCATCCGCGGTGGTCGCAGGCGCATGAGCGGCTGCTGAATACCAACAGCGTGTTCCCGAAGGTGGTGCCGACGCTTATGTTCAATGGGTACCAGGACCAGGTGGCGTCGATGTACGCGGGAATGGATTTGAAGAAGAACTATTAGTTGTCAGTTCTCAGTTGTCGGTTCTCCGTTGCGGTCTGTTCTGCGGCCGTGCGGGATCTTACGAATGAGAGAATGCTGACGCGGGTTTACAACTGAGAACTGAGAATGGACAACTGAGAAACAGATGCCGAATCGAGCAATTCCTTATTTGAAGGCTGTGGTGCATGCGCTGTGTTTGCTGCCGGCGCTGATGCTGCTGCGGATGTACTTCAATGGGACGCTGGCGCTTGAGGCGGATCCGGTCAACTACATTACGCACTTCACGGGGAACTGGGCGCTGTGGATGCTGCTTGGGTCGCTCGCGATTACGCCGCTGCGTCGGTTGTGGGCGGGGTTGAGTTGGATGATTAAGTTTCGGCGGATGATTGGGCTGTATGCGTTCTTTTACGCGTCGCTGCACTTGCTGACCTACGTGCTGTTGTTCAGCGGGTACGATGTGCCGGCGGCTGTGGCGGGATTGCGTGCGGGGCATCTCGTGGAGCCGTGGACACAGTTGATGAAGATCTGGCCGACGATGCTGGATGATTTGAAGAAGCGGAAGTTTATTCAAGTAGGGCTGGCGGCGTGGACGATTCTGCTGGTGTTGGCCGTGACGTCTCCGCAGCGAGTGTTACGCGCGATGGGTGGGAAGAATTGGGCGCGGGTGCATCGGCTGGTGTATCTCGCTGGCGCGTTGGCGTGCGTGCATTATTGGTGGCTGGTGAAGACGGGGGTGCGGACGCCGTGGAAGGTGACGGCGGTGTTGGCGGTGCTGTTGCTGGTGCGGGTGGGGTTTGCGGTGGGGAAGAGGTTGAAGACGCGGAGCGTGGTGGCGGCTTAGAAAGGCTATTAGCTAAGGCAGAGACTGGCGCTCGCTACGCTGGCGAGATGCAGGTTCCTCCCCGAAGCGTATGTCCATTTCAGGTCAGTGACCTCAATCGTTTTTTGACGCACTCAAGGGTGAGTACGCCTTGTGATCGAGCATCGCGTCGATGGCATTTCCTATGTCATAAATATTGTTCTGGTTCTGATTGCTAAGAAGGATGATCGTGCGGCCCTTGGGTGCGTCCATCATCAACAGTGCGCGGTAGTGGAATACCGATCCATCATGCACGTGGCTGAGCAGTTGATCGCCTTTCATCTCAGCCTGACCGAGGCCGGTTTGCCAGGCTGGGTTCTGGGTGGTCACTATCTGACGTGTGGAACTTGGAGTGATGAGGCAAAAATCCCGGATGCAATCAGACCATCGGAGGAAGTCATCGAGGGACAGGCACACCCAGCCGGATATTGGGGCGATGGGCGCATCCTGCTTATGGTTCGCGTCGAAGGACTTCGCGATCAGGGGTTCAGCATCGGCGGGGTCGATGACCGCGTTGCGGATGCCTGCTTTGGGAAACTCCCGCTTCACGAGGAACTCCTCGAAGCTCATGCCGCTTACTTTTTCGATCACTCTTCTGCGCAGAAATACATTGTTATTGCTGTAGGCGTAGTGGGTGCCGGGCACAGAATTAAGATGTTGCAGCGCATGGAGTTCTTTCCAGTTGTCCGCATCGCTGTGCACGATATTCCAATCGGGTTCCTGCAATCCGCTTGTGTAGTGCAGCAGATTATCGATCGTCACCGTCGCAGCCCAGGGAGGAAGGTCGGGGAAAAACTTCGACAGGGGGTCGGTCAGGGCGAGTTTTCCGTCCTGAGCCAGGATCAACAAACCTACGGCATCGAACTCTTTGGCGATGGAGCCGATGTAGAACCTGTCCGCAAGCGTGAGGGGTACCAGCTGCGAGCCGTCCGCATCGCCGAGCGCTCGCCGCAGGATGACCTTCCCATGATCGGCCACGAGGACATTTCCGTTGAACAAACCCGCTTGATGGGCCTGGTCCAGATATGTACTCAGTTCAGTGACGGTGGTTTGCTGCGCGCTTGAACAGCAGGGTAGAAGAGTCAGACAAGCGAAGACGGCGATCACGATTCGACGAACGAGATACACGAATTACCTCAAAGCGAGAATTAAATGCCTGTACGTTCCGGGCAAGCAAATTGTTCCGTTGCCGGTGGGTGGCCGGTGAAGACGGGGGTGCGGACGCCGTGGAAGGTGACGGCGGTGTTGGCGGTGCTGTTGCTGGTGCGGGTGGGGTTTGCGGTGGGGAAGAGGGTGAAGGGGCGGAGCGTGGCGGCGGCTTAGAACGGCTTTTAGCTTTTTGCTTCCAGCTTTTTGCAGCCAGCATGCGGATCACATTCAGTAAAACGTGATGGTTATCACTGCTTGCAGCTATCGCCCGACCGATACTTGGAGACCGTACTCAGGAGGTCTGTCTGTGAATCGTTTGTTTGCGCGCCTGTTCGGTCTCACCCTGTTTGGATTTCTCTTTTTGGCTATTGCCGCCCAGCCTGCCATGGCTCAGCAGGATCAACCCACGCATGTGTTCCATCGGGGGATTCCAGCCGGAGATACCTGTGCCACGTGCCACAAGGCGATCTATGACCAATGGAAAGCCAGCCCTCATGCCGCCAACAGTGTTGAATGCACTGTGTGCCATGGCGAGACAACCGCAAAAGACTTCGCGGGCAAGCCGGGTTTGAGCACCTGCGAAACCTGTCACGCCGACCAGGTCGCACAGTTGAAGTCTGATCCATTTATGAAAGGCAAGACGTGCGTGAGCTGTCATCAGGCACATGCGTTCGTGGAGCACAAGAAGGCGACCCCTACGAGCTAGTGATGACACTCACACCGGTGAGGGAACTGCGCGACCGGCGCACGCTTCCACGCGCTTTGTGATCGCACCTGCTACTCGACTACGCCTTCGAAGAGGTTGGTGGATTGGGTGGCGGGTTGGGGCGTTGGCGAGGCGGCGAGCAGGTAGTGCTCGGTGTTGCCGTGTTTGGCGAAGATCAGCGGGCCGGCGCGCTCCATGAGGGGGGCCTGGGTGGTGTGCGCCTTCATGGCTTCGAGGCGGAGGGGGAGGACCGAGGCTACGTCGAGGGTGTGGGTCCAGGGGGCGGGGATGTGGCGATGGCGGCCTTCGATGAAGAAGTCGGTGGTGAGGTAGTAGAGGCCCTGCGGGGTGTGGAGGTCGCCGAGGGTGGGGAAGCGCTTGGGGTGGCCGGCCCAGTGGAAGGCTGCGGTGGCTACGCCGGAGGTGACGGTGTGGTCGGGGTGCGTGTTGATGGCGCCGTCTCCGCCGAAGGTGAGGATGACGTGCGGGCGGAGGAGGCGGATGCGCTGGACGAGGTCGCCGGCGAGGTTGGAGAAGCTGGCGAATTCGAGCTGGCCGTCCTGATAGTCGAGGACTTCGTGATGGTGGATGCCGAGGAGTTTGCAGGAAGCGGCGAGTTCGGTGCGGCGAAGCTGGCCTAGCTCGGTGGCGGTGGAGGCCGTGCCGCGATAGGAGCCGGCGCTGCCGTCGGTGATGCAGATGAGGCTGGTTTCGACGCCACGCTGGGCGGCGAGGGCCAGCGCGCCACCGAAGGCAAAGCACTCGTCGTCGGGATGTGCCGTGATGCAGAGAAGCCTGAGGGGCACGGAAGACCTCCAGGGATTGGATGCGTTAGAGCAGGGGATGGAGCAGGGGATAAAGGATAGGGGATAGAGAGAACTTCGGCGGGATGATGTTTCTGTTTTCTCTACGCTCTATCCCCTACACTCTATCCCCTGTTCTTCTTCGAGGAAGAGGTCGCCGGATTCGATGAGGGTGTCGAGGACGGCGTTGGGGTCCGGGTTCAGATTGGCGGCGGCTACGGGGGCGAAGGTTTTGCGGTGGAGCGTGCAGGGGCCGTGGTCGCGAAGAGCCTTGCGATGTTCGGGGGTGGCGTAGCCTTTGTGCGAGGCCAGGCCGTATTGGGGGTGGAGGAGGTCTAGCTCGCGCATGAGGGCGTCGCGATGAACTTTGGCGATGACGGAGGCGGCGGCGATGGAGAGGGAGAGAGCGTCGCCGTAGTAGAGCTTGGTTTGGGGGCAGGGGTGGTCGATGTAGAGGGCGTCGATGAGGAGGTGGTCGGGTGGTGTGGTGAGGCGCTCGACGGCGAGGAGCATGGCGAGGCGGGAGGCTTGGTAGATGTTGATGCGGTCGATGGTTTCGGCATCGACTTCGGCGACGGCGAAGCAGAGGGCGACTTTGCGGATCTTGCGGTCGAGCTTTTCGCGCTGCTCGCGGGTTAACTGCTTTGAGTCCTTGAGGCCCATGCGGGAGAGGGTGGCGAGCTTGACGGGGAGGATGACGGCGGCGGCGACGACGGGGCCAAAGAGGGCGCCCCGGCCAACTTCGTCGACTCCGGCGATGACGCGGAAGCCGTGGTAGCGGAGGGCCTGCTCGGGGGCGTCGGAGCAGATGAGCTGCTTGAGCATCTGCTGCTTGGCAGTGGCTTTGGTGACACCGGCGACCTTGGGGATGTGGAAGAGGGTGGCCATCGTGAGGCCCGTGGGGGCTGACTTTCAGTGTAGCGGGAGCGGGTGTGGATGAATTCTTCGTGAACGGGGAATGGCGGCGCGGTGGGGAGTGCCGGAAGCGGAAGGGTTTGTGTCGAAAGGGGACTATCGGGCATAGGGAGTAAGCCCGTAGTTACTGGCGAAACGGAAACTTTTGTCCTATGCTTGCAGCACCAAGGGCCACGCACGGAATAACGGATTTTAGCTGGAGATAGACGCATGCGAATGGATAGAAGCTGGAGACTGCTGTTGGTAGGCGCTCCGATGTTGATGGCGGTACAGGTGTTAGCGGCGCAGGATGTGGCTCCGGCAGCGGCGGCGCAGGCGGCGACGGCTACGACGGCACCTGCTGCTGCTGCGGAACCTGCGACGGCTCCGGCTCCGGCTGAGGCGACGGTTCAGGCAGTGCCGGCTCCGGTGGCGGCTTCGGCTGCAGCGCCGCAGGTAGCAGCGCCGCAGGTGGCGGCGCCGGTGAAGGTGGATCCGAAGGCGGCGAAGGCTCAGGCCGAGGAAGAGAAGAAGGAAAAGAAGGCGGAAGAGGCGAAGAAAAAGATCTATACGGGACCTACCAACGTGATCGTGCTGGCACCGACGCCGATGCTGGATGAGGTAGGAACGCAGCGGTTAGATCCGGATGGCCAGGCGATGTTCAACCCGGCGGTGCGGCAGCAGCGGGACAAGAAGGGTCATCCGCTGTTCGACGATAAGGGCAAACCGGTGTTCCAGACGGCGACCGAGCTGGGCTACGACGAGAAGGGGAAGAAGATCCACTTGTCGAAGGTGAAGCCGCCGAAGATGACGCCGGTGACGATTGCGCGCGGGACGTTTACCGTGGACGGCATGATCGGCAAGGCGGAGCTGAACTACACGATTCCTGACTTCCATTTCATGTACCTGTATGCGCCGGGGATTGGAACGCTGGTTGTCTCGAATGAGCCGTTCCCGGGAGGGACTCTGCAGAAGAACGCGTTCAATGACAAGACGCTGACGATATCGACGGGAGACCATCACCTGCAGGTCGCGTCGGACAATAATCTTCTGGGCAAGAAGCCGTTGCCTGCGTATGTGCTGTTGGACCGCACCTTCGTTCTGCCGACACCGTATCCGGTGGTGGGCTATGGCGGATTGTTGAAGGCGCCGTATGTGTGGCCGGGAAGCCATGAGAACGCGGACTTGAAGGGTGCGTTTGTGAAGCCGCCACCGATACCTGTGAACCTGCAGCCAGTATTGCTGCTGACGCCGTGCCCGACGGGACAGATGCGCCGCGCGGCTCCGCCGGTTTTGCCGGGAGAGAAAGCACCGCCACAGCCCTGCGTTGTGATTCCTAAGGGCGCGGCGACGCTATCAGGGCCGGGGGCGAAGAAGCAGGTGGCTGCGCAGACTCCGGCGGCTGCACCGGCACCGGGTACGCAAGCTGCCGTGCCTGCGCCGAATGTGGTGACGCCTACACCGGCTCCAGCGCCTCAGCAGTAGAGGGAAGGTTTGAGGCGAAGAAGAGGCGACCCGATTGGGTCGCCTCTTTTGGTTCCAAAGTGATTCGTGCTGCGAAGGGGTTGGTGGAACTTAGGCTGTGCGCTCGACTTCGCGCAGACGGGCAGCCTTGCCGCGCAGACCACGGAGGTAGAAGAGCTTGGAGCGGCGAACCTGGTAGGAGCGGAGCTTTTCGACCTTATCGACGACCTTGGAGTTGTAGGGGAAGATGCGCTCGACGCCCTGGCCGAAGCTCATTTTGCGGACTGTGAAGGAACCCTGGGGGCCCTTCTTGATGGCGATGACCATGCCTTCGAAAGCCTGGAGACGCTCTTTGTCGCCTTCCTTGATTTTTACCTGAACGCGGACGAGGTCGCCGGCGGCAAATTCGGGAAGGTCGGTACGCTGGAGCTTGTCGGCCAGCTTCTGCATGATGGGATGGATAGACATGATGGATTCCTTACGTAAAGTCGCAGGATTCAGTTTACATCAGTTTGGGCAGATTTTGAAGGATTTTCCACATTGGATGCGCGGAGTTTGTGCTTTTGGGAACGATGTCGCCGCAGGCAGTGAATTGCGGGATCCTCGGCGGTGGCTAATTCTCCGAGGGTCGCTCGATATGGTCGATGATCAGTACTTGCCCTGGGCCTTTGGTGGGGGTGAGCTTGAGTCCGAGCTGCTCCTGGATGGCAGTGAACAGCGTGGCGGAATCTGGGTTGGGCAATGCTGCGGGGCCGGTCGAGGCGTTCGGTTCGAGTGGCGTCCACTTGAGGTCTAAGTCGTAGGTGCCGGTGAGGCCTGTTTTATCGATGATGACGCGGCCGCCGATGTCGGGCGTTCCTTCCAGCAGCTCGAGCAAGGCGCGGATCGGCACGGCGGTGCCGCGAATCCTGGATGCGCCGAGGGAGGCTCTGCCTTTGCTTGCGTCGGAATTTTCTTTGAGCTTCGAGCCGCCCTTGGCGAGGGTCAACTGATAGAGCGGCATCTCCCTGGTCTCGAAGTGCGCCTTCAACTGGAAGCGATCGGCGAGGAGGGCCTGCATCATTGCCTGCTCCGTCTTGCCTCGCTCGGCGGGGGTCATGGTTTGCATGGCGTCGCGGATCGCGTCGGGGGGCTTTCCGTGGATCACGTACTGGGCGCTGTTGATCCAGTCGGGCCCAATCACCCAGCCCGCAGCGTTGCCGGGTATACCGAACGAAGCCTTGATGTAACCGCGCAAGGGCATGTGATAGTCGTTGGGCCCGGGGGGTTTGATGGTTGCGACCTCGTAAGCCGGGGGTAGCTGAGGTGGTGACGAGGCTGTGGCTGGCGGAGTCGGGACGGGGGTGGTCTGGCAGGGGGCAAGCGAGGAGGCAGTCGCGATGAAGGCGGCGGCGATCAGCAGAGGGAGGCTGTGATGATTGCTGCGTTCGATTGCATTCTGTGGCATGAAGCTCTCCTGGGGATTTCTGCTGGGCGAAGCAACGCTTGCATTGTCGGAGTTGGAGAGGAGGAGGTCAAGGACGGTGCGGAGATGTTCGGGATCGATGCGGGTCGAGAGGGGTTGCTACGGGCCGGGATGGTTCGAGGCTGAAGCGGGGGGCGCGGCGGGTAGGGGAGGAAGAGTGCTGACTACGGCGACGGGCAGTTCCACGGCCCCGACGTGATTGGTGACTCGATCGTGAATGCCGAGCCGCAGGAAGAATTCGCCCTTGGCGGGGACGCTGATGTCCTGGTGATACTGAAAGCCAGGGTGTAGACCGGGCTGGTGCAGCCGGGCGTAGTGGGTCGGCTCGATCTTGGCGCTGATGGCATTGATCTGGGTGTTGACGCGAAGGCCATCGGCGTCATACACGAAGGCCATGAATTCGACGACGCAGACGTTGGTGCCGGCGGCGTTGGCGGGGCATTGGATATCTCGCTGGTGGGCGATGTAATGGATGGTGTAGCGCCGATAGGGCCCCTTTGCTTTAGGGCTCAGGTGGTTGCCGGATGCCGGGGCAGGTTCGGTGGCTGCGATGCTGGGTTGAACGCTGACGTCAAATCGGATCTCGGAGGGTTGGGGAGCGCCGTAGCCCATGGCGGCGCGCATGGGGCTATAGGGAATTGGGTCGGTGCTGTTGGCTTGTCGCTCGGTAGGGTGAGCGGGAGCATTGGGATCGATGGCATAGTAGCCGCGGCGGTAGGCGAGGTTGAGTGCGGGCCGATCGAGCTGAATCTCAATTTTGCGGTACTGGCCGTTCCAGTTGCGGCTGGTGGGTGAGTAGGTGAGGGTGTAGTAATTGGAGCCGGCGTCGATAGCTTGCGCGACGATTCCTTTGAGGTCGTTGGTGCTGGTGAAAGCTTTGCCTCCGGTGGGGTCGGCAATATCTGTCATGGAGCCTCGCAGGGCGGCCGCAGTGGAGGAGGTCCTGTCGATACTCGTCGCCAGGCTTTGATTACTCGACAAGACAGTTGCGGCACCGTAATTGGAGGCGTCAAACCAGGAGTTGGTGATGATGCCGTGAGCATTGATGGGATAGACCGAGACCTGATTGTTGGCGAGCAGGTTGACGGTCTCCTTGAATTCGTCGTCGGAACCTACAGACTCAGCCCTTCGCTCTGCGCCCGCTGGAAGAACAGAGAAAGGGAAGGATGCGGAGAACCATATGAGGTTTTTGCGGCCAGGAAATCCGGCGAGATAGCGGCCTAACTGGTTGAGCGCATCGAGGGTATGTTCGCGCCGAAAGATGTAGCGAGTGTCAGCGCCTTGTTTTGTGCTGTTCCCCCCTGAGACGGGATCAGCGAGAAACAGCGACGCGTTCATGTCGTTGTTCTTCTTGCTGACGGCGGCTCGAAGCATCTCTGGATCGGAGGTGAAGCCCTGGAGGAGAGAAAGCTGCCAGGACGTGAGTCGCGCGACGGCAATGCGGGTGTTGGGCGGGGCAGACTTGAGATAGAGCGACAGTTGATCCAGGGAGTAAGCCTGATCTTCCATGGGGGTGTTGAGTTTATCGAGCAGAAAGATGTTGAGAGGGCCAGATGCGGGAGTGACGGGATCGTTGGTGAAGACGCCGGGTTCGAGTTTTAGTGGCGGAGGTTGATGAGAAGCGTCGGGGACTTCGCTCAGAGTATGTTGCTCGAACGTTTTGATCGATTGCGGACGACCGTCTTCGCGCAGGTTGAAGTCGGACGCTGAGAGATTGTGTACGGGATGTTGGTTAACATCGGTAACAACAACGTCGACGACGACAAGATTCGTATCGATGCGGAGGGTATCAGATTCAGGGAGTGTGGATTGAGCCTTGAGTCGTGAGGCGCCAGCCAAAATGGCGATGGATACAAGCGCAATTAGGGGGCGCACGAGTGACCTCTGCGAGACATCGTGAGTGTAGCAAGGCGAAAATGGGGTGATCAAGCGGTGATTGCTGCGGGAGAAGCGAAACTCTTTGAAGTTTCGGGCGTCCTATTGAGCATGAAGCAGCTGTTTGCCGTTGCGCTGGTGGTGGTGGCTGCTCCAGCGTGTGCGCAACACGGTGGTGGCGGGCATGGTGGTGGTGGCGGTGGATTCCATGGAGGCGGGGTTACGAGTCGCGGTGGATTTGCTGCGCCGGGTGGGTTTTCGCGACCGATGAGCACGGTGCGGCCGGGATATGTCCCGCGGTATCGAAGCGGCGGCGGATGGGGTGTAGCGAATGGACGACCGGCGTACTACTACGGCGGTTGGCGGCGGCATGCGTATGCCGTGCCGTATGGATATGGGGTGGGGGTGGGATCGGTGGGGTATGGCGGGTTGGGTTATGGGTGGGTGGATGGGAATGGTTCGGGGTACGATCCGGGATACGGAGACACAGGGTACTACGATGGTGGGCCGTATCCGGATGGGTCGGGTGTAGCGGCCGACGGCTATGGAACGCAGGCTCCGGGCGGGGAGGAGCCGCCGATCCCGTATGTGGCGGAGAGTCCGGACGCGGGGAACGGGTATGGGGCGAGTGTTGCTCAGGGTGCTGCGCCGATCTCGCGGGTTGAGCCGGGGGCCAAGCCTTCGCCGGTGGCACAGCCTTCGTTGTATGACGACGAGGCGGTGACGCTGATCTTCAAGGATGGGCGGGCGCCGGAGACGATTCACAACTATGCGCTCACTCGGACGACGCTGTATGTGACCGATGCGCGGCGGCAGGAGATTCCTGTGGCGGCGCTGGATCTGGCGGCTACCGAGAAGGTGAATCGCGCGGTGGGCGTGCGGTTTCAGTTGCCGGTGACGCAGTAGTAGTCGGGCGGTTGTTTACGATACTTTCTGGTTACCTATTACTTTGTGTCTGCCGCCGTTGCGGGGATGGTTTTCAGGTGGCCGGCGGAGGCTGGGGTGCAGTCGGTCTCGCTGGAGGCGTGGGGGTGGCTGGCCTTCAGGTCCTTGGCCGTGAAGTTGTAGGAGCGCAGCTTGGCGCAGGGTTGGTTGGTTGGAGGGCGCAGGGTGGCGTCGGACTTGAGAAGCGCAAGTTCTTTGGGTTGAGGCTGCAGACCTGTCGGCTCGGTGCCGGAATGCAGTACGAGCGCGTCTAGATCCTTTTGCGAGGTCCTGAGTTGGAGTGAGCTGGGGCTGGTGAGCTTGAGGGTCGATGAGGTGGAGGGTCCGAGCGAGGGTGAGGGCGAGGTGAGCAGAGGGTTCGCCGGGGAGTGGGCGTCTGGAGAGAGCAGCGGCCTGGGCGATTGGGCGAGGGCGGGGAGGACGCAGGCTGAGGCGAGGAGGCTGGCGGCGAGAAGACGAAGTGGCTGCATGGGCGGTCCCTCTGGATGGGAGTTTAACGCTGCTGCAGTTGGGTTGGTGAGCGTGGTTGTGGGGAATTTTTTGGCTATTCGTTGGGAGGGGGATAGCCGAGGGTGAAGAGGTACTCGCGATCGTCGTCGGATAGGTCGGCGGTGAGGAGTAGGTCGGGGCGGTTGGCGAGGGTTTTGGCGAGGGCGGCTTGGCGGCGCCAGCGACGGATGGCGAGGTGGTCGCCGCTGCCAAGGGCGTCGGGGATGGGGAGGCCGAGGAAGTCGGCGGGACGGGTGTAGTGGGGGTAGTCGAGTATGCCGTTGGAGGCGTTGGTGGATCGGGGCGGGAGTTGGGTGGAGGTGGGTTCAGTGACGGCCCGGGTCCGAAAATCCGGACCCGGGGCACCCGGATTTGTGACGGACGGCGCGGTGGGGTCGGGTTCGCCGAAGCTTTCGTAGCGGCTGGAGTCGGCGTGGCCGAGGACGCCGGGGAGGAGACGGACCGTGGCGTCGAGGAGGATGGCGGCGGCTAGTTCACCGCCGGAGAGGACGTAGTCGCCGATGGAGAGTTCTTCGTCGCAGAAGAGTTGGGAGACGCGCTCGTCGACGCCTTCGTAACGGCCGCAGAGGAGGACGACGCGGTCGAGGGTGGCGAGCCGGCGGGCGGTGGACTGGGTGAAGCGCTTGCCTTGCGCGGAGAGTAAGATGACGGCTTCTCTTTGCGGATGAATTGTTTGGCGGGTGGACTTCGAGGGAAGGTTGAGGAATTCAAGGGCTTCGAAGATTGGTTGGGGCTTGAGGACCATGCCTTCGCCGCCGCCGAAAGGACGGTCGTCGACGGTGCGGTGACGGTCGTGGGTGAAGGCGCGGAGGTCGTGGATGTGCGCGCTGGCGAGGTTGGTGCGGAGGGCTCGGGAGACGACGCCGTGGCCCAAGATGCCTTGGTCGGGTAGAGCGCCGAAGAATTCCGGGAAGATGGTGAGGATGTCGAAGCGCATAGGAGCAGGGGATAGGGAGAGAGGACTAGGGTGGAACGGGCCTGATTTGAGTGTACGACTGGGCGTCAATCTTCGGACGGGGCGGGTTCGTCGGGAGGGGATAAGAGGCCTTCGGGGAGGTGCATGGTGATGCGGCGGGCGGCGATGTCGATGGTATCGATCCAGGCGAGGACTAGCGGGACGAGAATGGGTTCGGAGCCTGGGGGGTGGCCGGTGAGCTCGATGGAGAGGAGCGGGGCGGCGTCTTCGAGGCGGCTGCGGCCGTCGGGGGCGGTAGCGAATTCTACGTCGACTACGGTGCCGGCAGGGGTGTTGGGGGAGGCGGCGTCGTAGAGGGTGCAGCCGAGCAGGTCGCCAACGAAGAAGGTGCCGGGGTCGAGGGGCGGGAGGTCGGAGGTGGGGATGAAGAGTTGCTGGCCGGCAAGTAGTTCAGCGGCGGAGATGCTGTCGCAGCCGGAGAGTTTGAGGACGACGCGGCCGGCGTTCTTGCCAGTGGGAAAGAAGTGCTCTTCGATGTGCAGGGGGAGGGTGTTGGGGGCGGGTGCGGCGGAGGTTGCGGGCGCGAGGAGGACTTCGCGGTTAGGGGCGAAGAGGTTGGGGAGATCACTGAGGGGGTCGGCGAGGAGTTCGCCGCGGCGCCCTTGTGGGCGCAGCAGGCGAGCGATGGGAAACCAGCCTGAGGTGGAGATACCGTTCAACGCTGGGGGCCTCTGGGATAGCGCAGGAAGACTCGGGAAAGCTTGGGCAGGGTCTGGGTGAGCGCGGCAAAAGAGGCATGGTGCGCAGAAGGTTAGTCGCGCTCAGGGTAGTCGTGGGGTTCGCGTGGATGGTCGGTACGGCCGGCTTCCACGATATCGAGCGAGAAGCGGCGCTGCAGTTTCATGCTGGCTGCACCAAGGATGGTACGCAGGGAGCGCGCGGTGCGGCCCTGCTTGCCGATGACCTTGCCAATGTCACCGGGGGCGACATGGAGGCGAAGTACGGTGGCGTCCTGGTCAGCAAGGACTTCAACCCTGACCGCATCCGCATCATCGACGAGGGCCCGAGTAATCTCAGTCATTAGGCTTTGCATTTCCGAGACAGCGCGATGGCTGTCGGGGACTGCGATGGGATCAGACACACATACACCTCAAGAGAGTCGTTTACGCCTGCACTACGTTCGGGAGCCTCTTCTCTAGGTGGAAGGGGTCTCATCAGTTACCGCTTTGAGCTATTATTGCGCGTCCGGGCAGGAAATCTGATCCATTCAGATACAGAGGTCTACGACTAACGTCAAAACGGCAGTGTTGGCTGGAGTGAGTGTACTTCAACACGCGGGGTGGAGGCGATACTCTTTAGATTCTCTTAAAAACCACGGAAGTTACTGTAGCGTGGTTACTTATGCCGCAGTGGTCGCTTCGGGCTCAGAGGCGGGGACGGCGGAGGGCTGGTGCTTGGCGAGGAGCTTGCCGACGGTCTCGGAGAGCTGGGCGCCTTTACCTGTCCAGTAGTCGATGCGATCGCGCTTGAAGTCGACGGTAGCGGGCTCAGTGCGGGGGTTATAGGTGCCGACCACCTCGACCGAGCGGCCATTGCGGGCGCGATCCTTTTCGATGACAACGACGCGATAGTGGGGCTGCTTACGGGCGCCAACGCGCGCCAAACGAATCATCAACACAGGGTAGATCCTCTCAAACTCGAATGTATTCAGGATGGCCGTCAACGGAGCTGGACGTATCCGAAGATAGGTATCCAGGGGTCAAGATCGGCACGACCGACGGACGCGAAAGTCCGAACACCTAAGTATCGCGGATTTGAGGAGGTTTAGCAATGGCTGAGACCGAATTTCGGGCATGATTTCGGTGCAAAAGCGACAGAGGGTTGGCTGAGGCGCGGGGCGGCAGGGGCTATCTGGGGATATCGATCTAGGGATATCGAGGAAGATTCCCAAGGATTCCCAAAGGAAAGCCTGCCCAAAGGTAGCTATCGTGCAGTAGAATTCTTTGGTAACACCACTATTGAACGATTTTGTTGTAAAGAACGATTTGTAGTAACTCCCGGAAGGAGGGTCGGTGGCGACCCTGAACCGATCCTACGAAGCGACCCCCGTACGTGCCGCGGTGCGGTTTCCGCTGCACCTGGAGTTGGTGCTTCGCACCCCCGAACGGGAATATCCGGGCGTTACGGAAGACGTATCGGCCAACGGGCTGTTATTTGCGGCCGACGAGCTGCCGCCGGTCGGAGCCGAAGTGCGGTTTGAAATGACGATGCCGGCAGCGATTATGGGCGGAGCGAACGACGTTTTGCTGCACTGCCTGGGACGGATCGTTCGACATCAACGGCTTGCAGACAAGTTAACGGCGGCCGCGGTCATCGATGAATACTCTTTTAGGGGCTGAGTAGTTATGAGTGATGAGTTGGCGAATGAAGAGGCGATGGATCACCAGGACGGCTTAGCGGGCGATGGCTCGGTGGGCGATGCTGACGAACACGAAAGTGGGGATCACGACGCTGCGGGTGGCATACGGGTCATCCTTGCGGATTCCCAGGCGATCTATCGCGTGGGCATGCGGAAGGTGTTTGCGCTCGAAGACGATATCCGGGTAGTGGCGCAGGCGGAGACACTGGAGAATCTTTACGCGGCGCTGCAGCACTTTCCGACAGATGTTGTGTTGCTCGAAGGCCACCTGATTGCGGGCACGGTGGATGCGATTCCAGAGTTTATGCGGCGCGCGCCGGAAGCGAAGCTAATTGTGCAGATCTCGTCGACCGACGAGGGCAATACGGTGGAGTTGTTTCGGCGCGGGGTCCGGGGCGTTGTGCCGCGGTCGATTTCGCCGGAGCTGCTGGTGCGGTGCGTGCGCAAGATTGCGGCGGGCGAGACGTGGATCGATAACCAGTCGATCAGCTGGGTGATTGATGCGTATCGCGAACAGGCGGCGACGCTGACGAATCCGAGGTCACAGCCGCGGCTGTCGGATAAAGAGCTGGCGATCATTGCTTGTATTACGCGGGGCATGCGGAATAAAGAAATCGCCTACCAGATTGGAACGACCGAGCAGGTGGTGAAGAACTATCTGCGCAAGATCTACGACAAGCTGGGGGTGGCGGATCGGTTGGAGCTGGCGCTGTATTGCCTGCACCATAAGATTCTACAGACGCATCCGCAAACTACGGAGCCGGCACCGTTCGTGGATCCGGGGATTCCGCTGCGGGCGAAGCTGTAACTCACTGACAGAAGGCTGCGACGGGATGGGGGCTGCTGAAGGATGAGCGTGCTGCAGCCGTTTCGTTCGTTGAACTCAGCTCAACGGCGCGCGTACACGGCGTGCTTTCTAGGGTGGACGCTGGATGCGTTCGATTTTTTTCTTCTGACATTTTGTTTGGACGCGATTGCTGCGACCTTTCATGTGAGCCTGGCGACGGCGGCGAAGGCGATCTTCTGGACGCTGTTGATGCGGCCGGTGGGAGCGATTGTGTTTGGCGCGCTGGCGGAGAAGTTTGGGCGCCGGCCGACGCTGATGCTGAATGTGGTGAGCTATTCGGTGTTCGTGATGGCGTCTGCGTTTGCGCCGACGTTTGGCTGGTTCCTGGCAATGCGTGCGCTCTTTGGCGTGGCGATGGGCGGGGAGTGGGGCGTGGGCGCGGCGCTGGCGCTGGAGAGTCTGCCGGCGGAGGGGCGCGGATTTTTTTCCGGGCTGCTGCAGGAGGGATATGTGGTGGGCAGTATGCTGGCGGCGCTGCTGTACCTACTGTTTCCAACTCTGCATGGGACGGGAATGTTCACTGCGTGGCGAGTACTGTTCGTGATTGGGGCGGTGCCTTCGCTGTCGTTGCTGCTGTTGTTGCGGAAGGTGGAGGAGTCGCCGGCGTGGCTGGTGCGGCATTCGGTGCTGAGGGTGAGGATTGTGCGGAGCTTGCGGTCGAGGGTGGTGGAGGTGTTGAACTATTTGCCGAGCCTGCTGGCACTGACGGTGTTGATGACGGCGTTCATGGCGTTCAGTCATGGCACGCAGGATCTGTATCCGACGTTTCTGAAGGTTGATCATGGGATTCGGGGCGTGACCCTGTCGGCGATTGCGATTGTGGGTAATGTGGGCGCGGTGTTTGGGGGTATATGGTTTGGGAGTTACTCGGAGCGGGTGGGACGGCGGAGAGCGATTATTACGGCGGCGTTGCTGTCGATTCCGATGATTCCGTTGTGGGCGTGGAGTCATACGGTGGTGATGCTGGCGGTGGGCGGATTCCTGATGCAGTTCATGGTGCAGGGCGCGTGGGGAGTGATTCCGGTGCACTTGAACGAGATGTCGCCGCCGGCAGTGCGAGCGATTTTTCCGGGGCTGGCGTACCAGTTGGGGAACGTGCTGTCGTCGCGGAACAGTGTGCTGCAGGCTGCAGCGGCGACGAAGTATTTTGGCGGAAGGTTTGCGCCGGTGCTTGCGATTACGGTGGTGGTGGTCGCATTGATTGTGGTGGTGGTGACGGCGCTGGGGCGCGAGGCGAAGGGTGCGGATTTGTCCACCCTGTGATGTGCCGAATGCGTCTAAGATCTTGAGGGAGAGATTGCATGAATGTGCCTGTTGCGGAATCGCGGAAGCTTGTGGCGGCTGCGCCTTATTTGATCGAGCAGGACTGGGCGGCGTATACGCCGGAGCAGCATGCGATCTGGACGGAGCTGGTGACGCGGAGAATGCCGCAGCTGCGGGAGCATGCGTGCAGTGCGTATCTGGAGGGCTTTGAGCAGATTGGGTTGCAGGAAGACCAGCTGCCGCAGTTGAAGAAGGTGAGTGAACGGCTGGAGCCGCGGACGGGTTGGAACTCGACGCCGGTGAGCGGGTTTCTGCCGGCTGACGCGTTTTTCGAGATGCTGGCCGCGCGGAAATTTCCGACGACTACATGGATTCGGAGCCGAGATGCAATGGAGTACACGCCCGAGCCGGATATCTTCCACGACGTGTTTGGACATGTGCCGATGCATGCGCATCCGGTGTTTGCGGACTTTCTGGAACACTACGGCAAGGTGTGCGCGGGGCTGAAGAGTGCCGAAGCGCTGGAGCGGATGGGGAGGCTTTTCTGGTTCACGGTGGAGTTTGGGGTGATCCACGAAGCGGGAAAGATCAAGGTGTATGGGAGCGGGTTGATCTCGTCGCACGGGGAATGCACGCACGTGGTGGAGCGTGGGGCCGGGTTGGAGATTCGGGAGTTTGATGTGGAGCGGGTGCTGGATACGGTTGTGGATGTGAGCAAGATGCAGCCGGTGCTGTACGCGATCGAGAGCTTCGAGCAGATTTATGAGGCGGCGAAAGAGGCGGAGTCGCGGGTGGGATGAGCGAAGCGCATCGGTTAGCGATGCGCCTCGCGTGATGGACAACGGTTAGGCTGAAGCCGCTGCGCTATCGATGGCCTGACCCTTGGTGCGCCAGCCCTGGCCCATGGCCTTGAAGCCGAAGTCGTCCGGGTGGAAGCCGTGATGGACGAGTTTGAGATGCGTTCCGTTATCGGTCGCGGGCTCGAGGGTCCAGGTAACGGTGGTGGCGAGCTTGTGACCGTAGGCGTCGTTGGCGGTCGAACCGCCTTGCCATGAGTAGACGAGTTTCCGTTCGGGAATCACTTCGAGAACTTCGCAGTCGACGACGCCGTTCCAATCACCCATGGGTTGAGCGCGGAAGTTGAACTTGTGGCCGACGATGGGAACGATATCGTTTTGCATGAGCCAGCGGGCGAGGAGCTCGGGTTCGGTGAGGGCTCGCCAGACCTTGGCGGGTGATTCGGTGAGCGCGTATTCGACGACGATTTGTTCGTTACCTTGATTCATCGTGGATCTCCTTGAGGACGGTGGACAGGGCACTAAGTTTTTCGGGCCAGAACTGCTGGTAATGGCGGAGCCAGGTGGCTAGCGGACGAAGGCCTTCGGGGCGGGCACGATAGTGGGCGAAGCGGCCGGATCGGCGTTCGCGCACGAGGTCGCAGTGCTTGAGAATGCCGAGGTGCTGCGAGATGGCGGGCTGGGACACGTCGAAGTAGGACTTGAGCTCGGTGACGGTGTGCTCGCGCGTGCAGAGGCGTTCGAAGATGGCGAGGCGGGTTGAGTCACCGAGAGCTTTCAGGAGGTCGGGCCGCATGGTTAACGTATAAGTGAATGCTTATACGATGTCAAGCGAGAAATCGAGACGACGCGCGAGCAGCGGTTTAGAGGAAGGCCAAGCGGTACAAACGCATACGGCGGCCGCAATTACGAGCACAACCCTTATCAAGGCGCGCCGCTGCATTTCCATCATGAGAACATCGAGTCAGTTAGCTGACTTGCGTCGGGACGGTGCGGAAAAAGCGGTGCAGGTGGGGCGTGGGGGAGGGCAGGAATGGCGAGCGATGGGACCCGAGGGCCGCAGGGGAGTGGAGCTTCGCTGGCGACGCCTGTTGGGGCGGACGAACGGATTGTGGCGGTGGACATTCTGAGGGGCGTTGCGCTGTTTGGGGTGATGGCGATCAACGTCTTGAGTGAATTTCGGGTGTCGATCTTTCAGCAATTTATTTCGAGTCCGGCGCCGGTGGGGGTGTTGAATCGGTGGATCGAAACGGGCTTTCATTTGTTTGTCGAGCTGAAGGCGTTTGCAGTTTTTTCGATGCTGTTTGGATTGGGTCTGGCGATACAGTTTGAGCGGCTGCGCGCGCGCGGGCCGGTAGGGACGTTGCTGGTGCGGCGATTGTTTGCGTTGCTGCTGATCGGGATCGTTCACCTGACGTTGATTTGGAATGGCGATATTTTGGTGCATTATGCGGTGGCTGGATTTATCGTTTTGCCATTCTTGCTTGGGTCGACGCGGTGGACGGGGATTTGTGCGCTGGCGGTTGCGGTGTTTTATGTGGCGATGGGGTTTATGCATCTGCCGCTGCCAACGCTGGATATGGCGTGGATTGCGCCACACCTGGTGCAGGCGGGGATTGTGTTTCGGCATGCTAGCTATTGGCAGACGGTGGTGTTCGAGTGGCATGAGCTGCCGGAGTTATTGCCGCTGCATGTGTACTCGTTGCCGAGGACGGTTGCGCTGTTTCTGTTTGGGGCGTGGTGCTGGCGATTGGGCGTCGTGAAGGACTTGAGGGGCCATGCGCGGGGGTTGCTGGTGACGGCGATTCTTTGCGTTGGGAGTGGGGTGATGATGGTGGTGCTTACCTCGTCGGTGGGTGGTCGGTGGGAGTTGCGCGAGGGGGTGGTGAGTGGTGTGGTGGAGACGCTGAGTGACCTGGCGGTGTCGGTTGGGTATGCGGCGGGGATTTTGTTTGTCTGCACGCGGAGGTGGGGGAGGATTTTGCTGGGATGGGCTGCGCCGCTGGGACGGATGGCCTTCACGAATTACGTGATGCAGTCGGTAATTTTCAGCGCGGTGTTTTATGGATGGGGGCTGGGGCTCTATGGGATGAGCGCGGCTCCGGCATTGGCGGTGGGTACGGGTGTGTATGCGATGCAAGTGGTTAGGAGCGCGCTGTGGCTGCGGCGATATCGATTTGGGCCGGTGGAGTGGCTGTGGAGAACGATGATGTATGGGCGCCTTCAACCGATGGTGCGGGCGACGGTTTGACGGGTTGGAAGCAGGCGGCTAACCTTGACGGATGAATGTTTGGCGCAATGCAGCTTGTTGTACCTGTCCTGGGCCGGTGCTCGGATGCAGCTGCTTGTTGAACGCTTGATGAGCTAAGGCTGAGCGAACTTCCGAGTGCCCACGAATGAGATCGTGGGCTTTTGTGTTTTGGACTGGAGAAGACTTTGAGTGATGTATTGAAATCTGGTGCAGGTGCGGCGAAAGAGACGAAGGCGCAGCGGTCGGAGCGGCTGAAGCTGGAGAAGAATCCTTGGGCCGCGTGGGATGAGGTGCGGACATTTGCGCGCGAGGGTCGGGGGAGCGTGCTGCCGGAATGGGCGGAGTTTTACTTCAAGTGGTGGGGCGTTTATACGCAGGGCGACGGCGCGGGTGTTACTGGCGGCGCCGGTGGCGTGGGCAAGGCGACGGAATATTTCATGATGCGCATTGGGTTGCCGAATGGGCTGCTGACGGCGAAACAGTTGCACACGATCGCGGACATTACGGAGAAGTATGCGCGTGGAGTTGCGGACATTACGACGCGGCAGAATATCCAGTTGCACTGGCTGACGATTGAGGCGCTGCCGGAGATTGTGGATGCGCTGACGGCGATCGGGCTGAGTCCCAAGGGGGCTTGCGGCGATGTGGTGCGGAATGTGACGGGGTGCCCTCTTGCAGGATTAGACGGGCATGAGGTACTGGATGCGTCGCCCCTGGCGGTGGAGGTGGCGGAGCTGCTGACGGCGAATCCTGAGTTTTATAACCTGCCGCGGAAGTTCAAGATCAGTGTGACGGGATGCCCGATCTGGTGTAGCTATCCAGAAATTAATGATGTGGGGCTGACTGGTCTGAAGCGCGTGAAGGATGGCGTGGAGGAGGTTGGGTACAGTCTGCGCGTCGGTGGCGGGCTTTCGGCGGAGCCGCATTTGGCGGTGCGGTTGAATGTGTTTGTGCCGCAGGATAAGGCACTGGAGGCGGTGAAGGCGGTGTGCACGATTTTTCGCGAGCAGGACGTGTTGCGCGAGAGTCGGACGCATGCGCGGCTGAAGTATCTGTTTATGCGGCATGGGTGGACGGCGGAGACGATGCTGGCGGCGATTGAAGAGAAGATTGGGTTCACGTTTGATCCTTGCGAGGAGGGGGCAATTGCGGAGGATGTCTATCGCGACCATGTTGGGGTGCATGCGCAGCGGCAGGAGGGGCTTAGTTATGTCGGCGTGACGGTGCTGAATGGGCGGTTGAATCCTGAGCAGTTGCATTCGCTCGCGGGGCTGAGCGAAGCGTATGGCGATGGGCATCTGCGCGCGACGATTGGACAGAATATTGTGCTGGTGAATCTTCCAAGTGCGAAGACGGCGGAGGTGGTCGAGAAAATTAGCGCGCTGGGGTTGGAGGTGCAGCCGAATGTGTTTTATCGCGGTGCCGTGGCTTGCACGGGGACGGAGTTTTGCAAGCTGGCCATTGCCGAGACGAAGGGATTTGCGAAGTGGCTTGTCGGCGAGATGGAGGAGCGACTGCCGGAGTTTGATCAACAGCTGCGACTGCATGTGACGGGTTGCACGAATAGCTGCGGGCAGAGTTGGATTGCGGACATTGGGCTGGAGGGAAAGAAGCTGAAGAAGGATGGGAAGCTGGTTGATGCGTTTTATTTCTGCGTCGGGGGAGCGGTGGGTGAGTACGCGGGGATTGCGCGGCAGATTGGGTATCGTGCGGCGGCGGAGGATTGTCCCGAGGCGATTGAGCGGCTGCTGCGGACCTATCTGAAGACGCGGACGGAGGGAGAGAATCTGCGGTCTTATTTTAGGAGGACGAGCGATGACGATCTGCGCGCGGCATTGAATGGTGCGGTTGTGGAAGCCGTGGAGCGGGATCCTTCGCCGGGGCGTGTGCCTACAAATGTTGGGTAGGCAGTTGTCAGTTCTCAGTTGTCAGATTTGTTGAGGTGATGGGTTGAGTTTGTTTCCGATCTTTTTGAAGCTGGCGGCTCGGCCCTGCGTGGTGGTGGGGGCGGGGAATATTGCTGAGTCGAAGATTGAGAGCTTGCTGGCGGCGGAGGCGAGTGTGACGGTGATTGCTCCGGAGGCTTTGCCGCGGGTGCGGGCGTGGGCGGAGGTGGGTGAGTTGCTGTGGGAGCAGCGGGAGTGGCGTGAAGGCGACACGGATGGGGCGTTTCTGGTGGTGGCGGCGACGGCAACGAATGCGGTGAATCGAGCGGTGTTTGCGGAGGCGAGTGCGGCGGGGATTCTTTGCAATGCGGTGGATGATCCTCCGTTCTGTGACTTCTATTTTCCGAGCGTGGTGCGGCGGGGAGAGTTGCAGATTGCGATCTCGACGGCGGGGGAAAGTCCGGCATTGGCGCAGCGGCTGCGTAAGGAGATCAACGCGCAGTTGCCGTTGGATACAGGCGAGTGGCTGATGGAGTTGGGGCGGCTGCGGCGTGAGGTGACGGCTGTGGAACCGGTGGGCGAGGAGCGGAAGTTGCTGCTGCATGAGTTGGCGTCGAGGGAGGTTTGTGGGTTTGATGGATGTCCGTCGAGGATGCGGGCGCGGGAACATGCGCGGGCGCTTGGGCTTGTTCATCCCACTCATGACGATAAAACCGTCATGAATGGGGCACCCGGGGATCTTCGGTCGGAAGGAGTGAAGGTATGACGATTGCGGAGAAGGGTGTGGTGTATTTGGTGGGGGCGGGACCGGGGGATCCGGAGCTGCTGACGGTGCGGGCGCTGCGGCTGCTGGAGTCGGCTGATGTGGTGTTGCATGATGATTTGGTGCCGGCGGAGGTGCTGGGGCTGGTGCATCGGCATGCGCTCGTGACTAGCGTGGGGAAGAGATGTGGGCGGCCGCGGATTACGCAGGCGGGGATTCATGCGCTGATGATCGAGTCGGCGCACGCGGGGCAGAGCGTGGTGCGACTGAAGAGTGGAGACCCGCTGGTGTTTGGGCGAGCGGGCGAGGAGATTGCGGCGCTGCGGGCTGCGGACGTGCGGTTCGAGGTGGTGCCGGGCGTGACGGCGGTGTTTGCTGCGGGCGCGGCGCTGGGGCTGCCGCTGACGGATCGGAAGAGTGCGAGCAAGCTGATTTTTTGTACTGGGCATCATGCCGATGGGAAGGATGCGGCGCCGATATGGAGCGGGGTGTTGCCCGAGGATGCGACCTTGGTGGTGTATATGCCGGGGCGGGATATGGGGCGGATTGCGCGGGAGTTGCGCGAGGCTGGGGTGGGGGCGGATGTGGCTTGCTGCGCGATCTCGCATGCGGCTACGTCGCGGCAGAGTTGGGTGGCTTCGAGTGTGTATGAGCTGGGCGAGATGAAGTGTGGGGCGGCACCGGTGTTGCTGCTGGTGGGGCGCGCGATGCAGGGGTTTCTGGTCGGAGAACCGGAGACGCTAGCGGTGATCGAGGATGCGATTGCTGGGGCGAATCGTGGTGCGGATGTCTAGTTGGGGGAGGGCTTCTCGGCATGGTCGACGATGAGGGTTTCAACTGGACCTTTGGACGAGTCGAGTTTTAGGCCGAGCTGTTCCTGCAGAGCGGTGAGGAGGCTGGGCGGAAGATTTTGAGAGCCATCATCGGTGGCGTTGTTGAGTAGACGGTCGGGGGTCCATTTGAGTTTGAGATCGAAGACGCCGGTGAGGCCGGTCTTGTCGATGACAGTGCGATTGAGTTGATCGGCGAGAACGTTGGCGAGTGTAGATAGAGTGATGGCGGTTGCGGTGAGGTCGTAGTTGTGAATCCACACGCCGCCGGGTGTGGGTTTTCCTTCAGGTGCTGGATGATTCGGATCTATGGCTGGTGCGGAGCTTTTCTGAAATTTGGGACCGCTCCTGGTGAGGACGAGATCGAAGACGGGGAGAGTTTTGATTTCGTTGTGGACCTTCACCTGAAAGCGATCAGTGAGCATTGGCCGGAGCATGGCCCCGTTTTGTTCGCGGGTGAGGTTCTTAAGAGCAGAAGGATTGGGATCGGTAGTTTTTGCGGTGATGTCGAAGCGTGCGGACTCAGCCCAGCCGGGGAGGCCGGAGATGAGGTCTTCCCGGATTCCGTAGGCTTCGGATATGAGGTACTTTAGGGAAACATTACTTGCCATGAAGCTGCCGTCGCGGCTCGTGACATCTACGTTGTCATCGCCGGAGGCGTGGGGATGGATGGAGACGACGTCGTAGACGGGGAGGGGCGCGGTGGGTGCGGGGTGTTGCGCGGTCGCGGGGATGGCTAGCAGAGATACGAGCAGCAGGGAAGCGCTCTTTGTGGCTTTGGCTATGCTTCTCGCGAACTTGCCCATCATCTTCTTCCTGTTTGGTAGATGTGTTTTGGACGAATGGTGCGATGCGCCGTGAGCAGACATTCGCCAGGACCGCCAACGGCAGGGGGAGGCAACAGAAGAAGCAGATTCCCTGCGGGAATGACAGCCAGAAAAGCAAGAGCAACGGCAAGGGCAACTGCAGATCTCAGCGGAATGACAACCAGAAAGGCAAGGGCAACTGCAGATCCCTACGGGATGACAAACCAAAGAGGAAACCAAAATAGAGTGGCTAGTGCTGGGGAAGTTACACTTTGCTGCGCTCGGAGGCTACGGTTTGGGTATGGATTCTTTGAGGAGTTGGATTAGGTAGTCTTGCCAGATAGAAGCGATGGTGTGGGTGCCGTGACCGCGGGTTTGGTCGGTGATGGGGAGGAGGACGAACTTTGCGTTGGGCATGGTGTGGACTAGCTTTTCGGCGATGCCTAGCTCGGGTGGGTTGATGAAGTCGTCGGCGGAGTTGATCCACAGGACGGGGACCTTGATGCGGTCGAGGTGGGGGCTGGGGTCGTAGTTGCGGCTGGCGTTGACGTAGTAGATGAGGTTGTTGGCGTCGGTGGCGGCGGTCATGCGGGCGAGGGTTTTGTCGACGTAGTCTTCGGCCTGTTGGCGGGTGGGGAAGTTGGTCTGCATGACGAGAGGAGCGGAGCCCATGATGAAGATCATCTCATTGGCGGTGCGGAGGCCTTCCGTGGGTTCGGTGGTGTAGTCGCCGTGGTTCCAGGCGGGATCGCGCTCGATGTTTTCGATGGCCATGTAGCGCATCATGCGATTGCGGCCGGCAAGTTGGACGGGAAGGCAGGCGAGGGGCATGAGAGCGTCGGAGAATTCGGGATAGGTTTCGCCCCAGACGAAGCTTTGCATGCAGCCCATGGAGGTCCCGAGGATGAGGCGGAGGTGGTCGACGTGAAGGCCATCGAGGAGCATCTGGTGTTGGGAGCGGACCATGTCGTCGTAGTCGTATTGCGGGAACTTCATGCGGAGGCCATCGGAGGGTTTGGAAGATTCGCCGTGGCCGATGTCGTCGGGGAAGATGAGGAAATATTTCTGGATGTCGAGAGGCTGGCCGGGGCCGAAGAGGATGTTGGAGAAGGCGGGGTTGAAGAGCGTGTGAGCATTGCCGCCGGTGCCGTGGAGGAGGAGGACAGCGTTATCGACGTGGCCGTGGGCGTCGCGGTGGGGCGTGCCTAGCGTCAGGTAATGGAGCTTGAGCTCGGGGAGAGATTCGCCGGTGCCGAAGTGGAAGTTGTGAGCGATGTAGTCGCCGGGCGTGCCGGTGGTTGTGGGTGCGGGTGCGGGCGTGACGGGAGGGGCCGACATGGTTTGGGCAATAGCGACGGTGGCGGTGAGCAGGGCGGCGGCAAGAAGCGGCTTGAGCATGTGAGGCTCCGTGGTGCTGCGATGCGAAGATTTTAGCTGACAGGGATTTGGCGGGAGGGGCGGGGTTCGGGAATCTGGGGCTCAGGAATCTGAGGCTCGGGGCTGCGCGAGGGGACGAGGCGCTGACGGAGACGGAGGAAGGGGAACTCGATGAGCTTGGTCGCGAGGATGCCTAGCGGGATGGCGAGGAGATAGGGAAGAAGGGTAGAGGTGATGGCGACGAGCGAGTGGGGGACGCGGGCGACGGCCCAGTTGACAGGGCGCTCGACGCTGACGTGCCAGAGGTAGATGCCGTAGGAGTAGATGCCTATGCGGGCGACGAGGCGGTAGAGGCTGCTATGCGTTGGCTTGCGGCGGTAGAGCAGGAGAAGGAGGGCAGCGGCGGCGTAGTCTACGAAGGTAATGAGGAAGGGCGAGGTGAGAGCGTCGGGTTCGGGGTAGGCATCACGATCGACATAGAGACGCCAGAGGCCGACCGCGACGATAGTGAGGAGCGCCAGGCGCTGTTGCTGGAGCTTCTGAAACCAGGTGGGCCAGAAGTTATAGACGGCGGCGAGGGCGACGCCGAGAAGCAGGCCGTCGAGGCGGGTGTGGGTGTAGAAGTAGACCGGATGGCCGTGCAGGCAGAGTACGGCGCGCAGGGCTTCGATGCAAACGGCAAGCGTGATGCAGGTGGTGACGAGGGTGGCGGGGCGCCAGTTGCGAGCAGTCCAAAGAGCGAGGACTGCCGCGAGCGCTAAGTAGAACTGCTCTTCGACAGCCAGGCTCCAGGTGTGCGAGAGGCTGGAGGGAATGTAGTTCTGGATATTGAGGAGGTTCTGCCACAAGAAGCTGCTGAGCGGGCGAACGTGGAAGAGCGCGACGACGAGGAGGAAGGCGTAGTAGCCAGGCCAGATTTTGAAGGCACGGCGCTTGAGGAAGGTCGGCGAGTCGACGCTGCCGGTAAGCCGCCACTCCTTCATGAGCAGGCCGCCGACGAGGAAGCCGCTGAGGACGAAGAAGAGGTCGACGCCGGTCCAGCCGAAACTTTGCATGCGGTTGAGGACGGGCGAAGTGACAAGGAGATTGTGGGGGCGGTAATGGAAAGCGAGCACCATCAGGACTGCAATCCCGCGAATGAAATCAAGTTCGATCTCACGGCGGGTGGTTCTTGATGGTTCGAGCATTACGGGAGAATAGCACCCGCGGGTGCAAAAGTGCGACTCACTGCGAACTGGCGGAAACAGGGTTTTTTGCTGCGCATGACGATAAGGCAGTCGTGCTTTTGTCGAGGCAACGATGCTCTTTGAAAGAACGGGCGCGAAGGAGTGTGCCTTCGCGCCCGTTGGCTTGTGGTGTTGGGTTAGTTCGCTTTGTCCGCCTTGGTGTCAGTCGCGGGCGGGGCGGGATGCTTGGCGAGTGGGTTGGTGATCTCGTCGAGGTAGTCCTTGGTGCCATCGACGCGAACCATGGCGGGGTAGCGTTCGCCGTCGTGGTAATCGATGTTGACGGGGGTGATGTACTGCTCAGACTGCATGAGGAAGTGGATGGGTTCGGAGGCTTTCGGGCCGCCGGTCCTGGTATCGACGAGAGCCTTGTGCAACGTGTCGAAGGAGAAGACGAGGCCGTTGACGGCGATCAGCTTCTGGCCGGGGGCTAGCTTGGCTTTGTCGGCGGGGCTGCCCCAACGGACGTCGTAGATGGTGCCGTCGGGGCTGACTTGCAGGCCGAGCGAGTACCAGACGCTGCCGCCGCCGCCGCGGCGACCGCCGCTGTGCATGAGAGCGGAGAGGCTGTCGGAGGGATGATCCTGATAGACGATCTTGTAGCCGCCGCGGGTGATGCCGTCGAAGTCAGCGTGTGGATTCACAACGTCGATGTGGTCGTGAATGAAGCTGGCCCAGTCATACTTGACCACCTGGTTGAGGTCGGCGACAAGCTCGTCGCGGTTGTAGGTGACGATGAGCGGGCCGGTGTTGCCGCCCTTGCCAAGGAAGATGTGCAGGAAGTCGGTGAGGGACTTCTTATCGTTGGTGAGCTCGCGGATCTTGGTGTCGGCATCGAGCCAGAAGAGCTCGCCTTCTTGGTAGTAGTCCTGGCCGCGGCGCCAGTTGGACCAGGCGGGGCCTTCGGAGCGGAGGATGCTGGCGGCGATGGCGGTGTCTTCGGTGGGACGCCACTCGCGGCCCGACCTGTAGTCGAGCTGGGTAGCGGATAGGGCGAGCATGTCGCGGTAGGCGGCCTGGGACTTGAGGCCGGAGCGTGCAGCGAGAACGTTGCCGAGGTACTGCGTCATGCCCTCATAGACCCAGAGGAGCGAGCCCTGCTGCATCTTGGAGAAGTCGTCCTGATAGAGGTTGAAGGGGCGACGGTATTTGCCGTTCCAGGAGTGGGTGAACTCGTGGGAGAGGAGGTCCGCGTCGCCAAGCTGACCCTTCTGAGACTCGAAGCCCTTCTCGCCTACGCCGTTGTCGGAGGACTGGCCGTGCTCGAGGCCTTCGCCGCCGGCGATGTCGGAGAGGGTGAGGAGGAAGTGGTAGACGTGATAGTGATGCGACGCGTACGCGGAATCGGTCTCGCGAACCAGGTTGGAGATTTCGTTGAGCAACTCGGGGCGGAGGTTGGAATCGTCAGGCTCGTCGGAGACTACGTCGATGTAATGCTTGGGCGAGATGTCGGGAGCGAGGGCGAACTCGTGGAAGTATTCGCCGGCGATGACGGGGGAGTCTTCCAGCTGCTCGACGGTGGTGGGCTGAAATTGGGTGGTGCCGCCAACCTTGGCGTTGGGGTCGTAGGGGCCGGCGGGAGTGAGGGCGGTGCCGAGGCCCCAGCCGGCGGGGACGGTCACGCTGGGCTGAATGGCGATGTTGGCGACGGGGATGTTGGCGGGGTAGAGCATGAGCTTTTCCCACTCGAGGACAGCGATTTTATCGTCGGCGCGGGAGGTAACGATGCAGTCGAGATGCGCGTGGAGAGTGGTGACGCCCTTGGGGACTTCGACGTGGTACTCGTAGAGATTCTGATCGTCGCGACGCCAGTAGATGGGCTTGCCGTCGACGGAGAAGACGACGCCGGTGATGTCTGATACGGGGCCGGTGGGGCGGTGGTTGCCGGGGATCCACTGCGGGGTGATGAAGGTGGCGGGGCCGGGCTTGACGGGGAGATCAATCTCCGCGTGGTAGAGCTTGCGGGGAGCTTCGGTGAGGTCGGCGGTGATGCGGATGGGGGTTTGGCTGAAGGCCGGCAGCGTGATGGCGATTGCGGCGGTGAGAAGTAGTGGCGTACGTAGCATCAAGGAGTTGCCTTTCGGGGTGAAATGCAGGTGTAAAAAGGATACGTTACCGAGGCGAAACAAGACGCAAGTCCTGCGCGGACGGCGAAGGTTAAACGCCACGTTGGGGAGACTTGGCGTCTAACCAGGAAGCGACGATGTTTTGTGGTCCAGTCAATTGGGTGTTGGGTCAATCCGAAACGAACTTCGAGCCGATTCCTGAGGAAATGAAGATGAAAGAAGATATTACGAATCGTCCTGATGCTGAAGAAGCTCTCAATGCTGAATTGATCGAGAAGCATGTGAATACCGCGCCACCTGAAGAGGTGAAGTCGGACGGGAAGTTGGATACGAGCGCATTGCCGAAAGGGATGCGGGAGAAAGTTGAGACGGTTGAAATTTCAACGTTGACGCCTAAGGGGTAGGGTTGGCAATCAAATGACGCAGCCCTCCGGTGGGGAGGGCTGCGCATGTTCGCTTTTGAGGGGAGAGGGTTAGGTGAGGGCCTGCTCGATGGCGGCGGTAATCTTGGGATCGTCGGGCGGGGTGTCGGGGGCGAAGCGGGCTAAGACATTGCCGTCGCGCCCGATGAGGAACTTTTCGAAGTTCCAGAGGAGCTCGGGGAGGGCGTTGGGTGGCGGGAAGCCGTTCTTGGCAGAGTAGTTGGCGAGGTTTTCGCGCCAGGGGCCATGGGGAATGTGGGTGGGGGCAGCGGTGATGAGCGCAGCGTAGAGCGGATGCTTGTCCGGGCCGGTGACGGGGATCTTGGAAAAGAGCGGGAAGGTGACGGGGTAGTCGATGGAACAGAACTTGGCGATCTCCTGATCGGAGCCGGGTTCCTGTCCGGCGAAGTCGTTGGCGGGAAAGCCGAGGACGACGAGGCCGCGATCTTTGTACTTCTGGTAGAGGGCTTCGAGGGCCGTGTACTGCGGAGTGAGGCCGCACTTGCTGGCAACGTTCACGATGAGGAGCACTTTGCCGGAGTAGTCGGCGAGGGTGGCTGGGGAGCCGGTAATGGTGGTGAGCGGGATGGTGGTGAGGGTCGACATGGAGATAGTTTAGCGCGTGGGGTTGGGAGTGATGTCTATAGTGTTTAGTGGTTGACGGAGGCGCTAGGCGATGCGAGGGAAGAATTGGAGTCGGCGAGAGGTGATGCGGGCTGGCGCGCGCGTGGGGATGGGCGCGACGGCTATGGGCGTGGCCGGGAAGTTTGCCGCGGCGCAGCAGATGCCGGCGCCGCAACCGTTGGAGGATGACGGTGTTCGGTTGGTGACGACTACGGCGGACAGTGCGTGGCAGAAGGGGCCGTTGTACAAGCCGGCGTTTGGTTGGGACCTGTTGAATTTGAATGTGGGCGAGGCGGTGGGGCGGCCGATGCAAGGGTTTGGTGGATGCTTCAATGAGCTGGGATGGACGTCGCTGAGCGCATTGAGCGCGGAGGATCGCGACAGCGTGATGCATGAACTGTTCGATCCGCAGGCGGGGGCTCGATTTACCTATTGCCGCATGCCGATTGGGGCGAATGATTATGCGACGGAGGCGTACTCGTATGCCGAGACGCCGGGGGATTTTGAGCTGAAGCATTTCAGCATCGAGCATGATCGCGGGACGCTGGTGCCGTTTATCCATGCGGCACTGAAGAAGCAGCCGGGGTTGAAGCTGTGGGCTTCGCCGTGGACGCCGCCTAGCTGGATGAAGCGAAATAACTTTTATGCGGAAGCGAAGGCTCGTCCGGGGTGGAAGGACAATGGGATTCGGCCGGACCAGGTGGGGCAGGAGGGTGAGGATATGTTTCGGCTGGAGCCGCAGTATCTCGAGACATATGCGCGATACTTTGCGAAGTTTGTGCAGGCGTATGGGGCGGAGGGCATACGGGTGGGCATGGTGATGCCGCAGAACGAATTCAATTCGGCGCAGAATTTTCCGAGCTGTACATGGACGCCGGAGGGGCTGGCGGCGTTTCTGAAGTACCTTGGGCCGGAGATGAAGAAGATCGATGTGGACGTGTTCTTTGGGACGCTGGAACGCGGGGATCCCAAGATGCTGGCGACCGTGATGAACGATAAGGCGGCGGGGGAGTGGGTGAAGGGCGTGGGTGTGCAGTGGGCGGGTAAGAATGCGGTGGCGGCGATCCATCGGGAGTATGCGGAGCTGCCGATTGTTCAATCGGAGCAGGAGTGCGGTGATGGGTCCAACAGCTGGAACTATACGAGCTACTGCTGGCAGCTGATGAAACATTACTTCCGCAACGGAGTGTGCGGATATATGTACTGGAACATCTCGACGCCGGAGGGCGGGAAGAGTACATGGGGATGGAATCAGAACTCGCTGGTGAGCGTGGATGAGACGGCGAAGACGTTTCGGTACAACCACGATTACTACTTGCTGAAGCACCTAACTCATTTTGTGGAGGTGGGGGCGCGGCTGGTGGACGTGTCGGGCACGTGCGATGACGCGCTGGGGTTTGTGAATCCGGATGGGACAAGTGTGCTGTTGGTGCGCAACGAGTTGTCGCATGCGCAGAGGGTGCAGGTTCAGGTGAAGGAGCGGGTGGTGATGATCGAGCTGCCGCCGGACTCGGTGGCAACGCTGACGATGAAGGCGTGAGGCTGTGGGCGGCGGCTAACGCCGAGGTTCGCTCGTCAAACCATGAAGTGGCGTGAAACAGGTATTGTTGTGGCGGGACGGTGTTGAGCTGGTGACCGATCGATGAGGTATAGCGGCGGCGGGATGTGGTGGATGGGGGAGAGCCGGTGCGCGGCGGTGCTGCTGGGTGTGTGCGTGTTGGCAGGGAACGCGGCGGCGCAGGTTACAGCGTCGGTGTCGGTGAACCCGGTGGCGCTGGTGCGGCGGGCGGTGGAGTTGCGGCTGGCGGAAGAGAAGAGCCATCGGCCGGTGCGGTATGTGCTGCGCAAAACGGACGGCGATCACGAGACGACGAAGGAGATCATCGAGACCAAGGATGGCGATGTGGCTCGGCTGATTGAAATCAACGGCAAGCCGCTGACCGCTGAGCAGGAGCAGGCGGAGGTGAACCGGCTGGATACGCTGGCGGCGCATCCGGAGATGCAGGAGCGACGGCGCAGAAGCGAGAAGAAAGATGCCGCGCGGATCGATCAGTTGGTGGGCATGCTGCCGGACTCGGAGGTGTACAAGCTGGAGGGGATGGTGAGTTGTGGCGCGCGGCAGTGTTACCGGCTGAGCTTCACGCCGAATCCTGATTTTGCACCGCCGGGCATTGAGGCGGATGTGCTGAAGGGGTTCGCGGGCGAGGTGTGGATCGAAGAGACGCAGCAGCGGTTGGTACGGCTGGATGCGTACTTGATGAAAGAAGTCACGGTGGGATTTGGGATACTGGGGCGTTTGGACAAGGGCGGCACGCTGGGGCTGCAGCAGGAGTTCGAGGCGAATGCGCAGGAGTGGCAGCCTACCGTGCTGAAGATGAATCTTAGTGGGAAGGCTCTGATGTTGAAGACAGTGAACATCAGGATTAATGAAGTGGCGAGTGACTTTGCGCCGGTGTCGGCGGATCTGGGGTATCGTGATGCGATTGCGATGCTGAAGCAGCCGGGAGCTGTGGCGGGGCGCTAGCAGTGCGGGTTGTGCGGCTGATGATGTGGGGTGATGAGCATGCGCGAAGTTCGGCGGTGGCTTCGTTATCTTTTCGATCGGCAAGAGGGTGCGACAGATCAGCTGATTGCGCGCTGGATGTTTCTGCGGGCGATGGGGGCGATTTATTTTTCGGCGTTCCTGGCGCTGGTGTTTCAGATTCGGGGAATGGTTGGGGCTCAGGGGATTCTACCGGCGGGGGAATACCTGGAGAAGGTGCGGACACTGGGAGTGCTGCGGTTTTGGTATGCGCCGACCGTGCTGTGGGGTGACAGCGGGAATCATGCGCTGATGGCGCTGGTTTGGGTGGGGCTGGTGGCTTCGTTGCTGGTGGTGGCGAATGTGGCTCCGCGGATCTCGCTGGCGGTTTGCTTTGTTTGCTTCCTGAGCTTCATTGCAGTGTCGCAGGACTTTGGGCAGTACCAGTCGGATGGGATGTTGCTGGAGGCGGGATTTCTTTCACTGTTTGTGGCGCCGGGAGGTTTGTGGCCAGGGTGGGGAAGAAAGTCGCTGGCGATCCGAGCGGCTTGGTTTCTGCTGCTGTGGGAGTGGTTTCGGATTTATTTTGAGTCGGGCATGGTGAAGCTGCTGAGCGGCGACCCTACGTGGCGCAATTTGACGGCAATGTACGAGTACTACCAGAATGGGCCGCTGCCGACTTGGGTGGGATGGTATCTGCAGCATCTGCCGTGGTGGTTTCACAAAGCGAGCGCGGGGGCGACGCTGGGCATGGAACTGGTGCTGGTGTGGATGGCGTTTCTGCCGCGGCGTTGGAGGATTGCGTGCTTCTGCATCGTGACCGCGTGGCAGGTGGTGGTGATTGCTACGGCGAACTATGCGTTTCTGAATTACCTGGTGCTGGTGCTGGCGGTGTTGCTGCTGGATGATCGCGCGTTGCGGAGGTTCGTGCCGGCGCGGTGGCGGTTCGGTGTGGAGGATCAGCAGGAGCGCGCGGCGGTGGATGCCAAGCCGCTGACGGCGCTGTCGAGGGTTGGTGTTGCGGTGGCGGCGGTGATGCTGACTTGGATTGCGTATGCAACGACGGTGGAGATGGTGTGGATGTTCTGGAGGGAAGCGCCGCTGCCGAGCTCGCCGGTGGCCGCGTTGGAGCCTCTGCGGATTGCGAACCAGTATGGGCTGTTCGCGGTGATGACTCCGCACCGGTATGAGATTGAGTTCCAGGGATCGAATGACGGGAAGACCTGGATGCCTTATCTGTTTCGGTTCAAGCCGCAGGATGTTACAGAGCGGCCGGGGATCTATGCGCCATATCAGCCGCGTTTCGATTGGAACTTGTGGTTCGCGTCGCTGACGACGTGGCAGAGCGCGACGGTTGTGCCGCTGACGGAGGTGCGGCTGCTGGAGGGTGATCAGGATGTGCTGGGATTGTTTCGCGGGGATCCGTTTGCGAGCGCGCCTCCGAAGTTTGTGAGGGCGGTGTTGTGGCAGTACTGGTTCAGTACCGCTGAGGAGAAGCGGACGCAGGGGGTTTGGTGGACGCGCAAGCTGCTGGGGACGTATGCGCCGACGATCATGCGCGCGCCGGACGGAAGGTTTGTCGAGCTTGAGGCACCGACACTCGAGGGCACGCCGTAGGATGGATAGGGCGGGCAGCGGGATTGAGGTTGGTGCATGAAGTTCGGATGGCTGTTGGTTGGGCTGGCGATGATGGGTGGGTCGAGGGAGCTCGCGGCACAACAATTGCCGGACGCACCCGCTCTGCCAGCGACGGCGCAGGCAGCGGGCACAGTTGAGACGAAGGGTTTCTGGAGGGGGTGGGGAGATTTCTATCGCGACGACTGGAATGGGACTGCCGCGAAGGCTGCGGCTGCGGCACCGGCTGCTGCGCGGCGCGGGTTGCCGAGCCCGCTGGATTCACCGCCGTTCCCTAGCGCGGATTGGTCCTATGGAGGATCGCCGACGATTGGAGAAGCGGATGGCAATGTGTACCCGCTGCAGACGGCCATCAACGGCGCGAAGGGGCGGACTAAGCTCTATGGCTGGGTGTCGCCGGGCTTGAATTTCAGCACGTCGGGCAGCCGGAACTACCCGGAGACCAACGACATTTATTCCAATCGCCTGGAACTGCAGCAGGTGGTGGTGTATCTGGAGCGGCTGCCGGATAGCGTGCAGCGGGACCATGTCGATTGGGGATTCCATTTGACGTCGTTCTTCGGGACGGATTATCGGTCGACGACGGACCTGGGATATTTGAGCTTTCAGTTGCTCGATCATGATCATCAGTATGGGTTTGATCCAGTGCTCGAGTATGTGGATGTGTACTTTCCGCATGTGGCGCAGGGAATGAATTTGCGCGTGGGACGGTTTATCTCGGTGCCGGGAATTGAAGCGCAGCTGACGCCGAATAACTATATGTTCAGTCACTCGCTGCTGTACTCGGTGGACCCGTTTACGGATACTGGGGCGATTGCTACGGTGAGGTTGAATGACCAGTGGACGGTGCAGGGGGAGATTTCGGCGAGCCACGATGTGGCACCGTGGACGTCGGATGCGAAACCCTCGTTCACCGGGTGCGTGGACTATACGACGAAGGGCGTGGACGACAACTTCTATCTTTGCGCGAATGGGATCAACAACGGGACGTATGCGTACAACAATCTGCAGATGTACGACGGAACCTGGTATCACAAGTTCAACAAGAGCTGGCATATGGCGACGGAGATGTATGCGATGTATCAGAGGGGCGTGCCGAGTGTGCATGGCGTGGACGGGCTGCCGCCGATTGTTCCGGAGAAGGGAACCAATGGAGCGAACTGCGCGCTGGGAGAAGTGAGGTGCATTGCGCCGGAGTGGGCGGCGGTGAACTACATCAACGAGGAACTCGGGACGCATGATTATCTGTCGCTCCGGACGGATTTTCTGGATGACAAGAAGGGGCAGCGAACGGGGTATGCGGGGAAGTATAGCGAGGAGACTCTCTCTTGGAATCACTGGGTGGGGACGACGGTGCAGATACGGCCGGAGATTCGGTTTGACCATGCGTGGGACAACACGGCGTATGACGTGGGGACGCGCAGGAACCAGCTCACGGTGGCGACGGACGTGGTGTACCACTTTTGAGCGGGGGGATGTGTTGAGAAGGTCAATGCGTGGGTTTGACCTTAGCGAAAAGCGGGACTAAAGTTTCGCGGTGGGTGACGAGGGTCACTGTGCGCGCTGTGGATGAGGGCTTGAATTTTCTCTAGGCCTCGGCGCGCGAGTGGACGTTTCCGACCTGGTTCATGCCAACAGAGAGAGGCATACGTACGATGACGACGCGCCGTGATTTTCTACAGAAGACCGCGATGGCTGCGGGATGTGTAATCAGTTTTCCGCGAAATGCATTCGCAGGACAGGACCCGGGCGGTCTGAACTATGGCGTGCAGCTGTACATGGTTCGGCGGCAGGCGCCGAAAGATCTGGCGGGAGTGTTGAAGGCGATCCAGCAGATTGGTTTCACGCAGATTGAGCTGTATCCGATCGTGTATGACCATTCGGCGGCGGAGCTTAAGAAGATTGTGGACGATTCGGGGCTGGGGCTGGTGTCGGCCCACTTCGACTACGCGGGGTTCGAAGACAAGATCGACTACGCGAAGCAGCTGGGGCTGAAGTACATGGTGTGTCCGATGCTGCCGGAGGACCAAAAGACGTCGACTGCGGGATTTGAGAAGGCTGCGACGGACTTCAATGCGTGGGGCCTGAAGGTGAACCAGGTGGGGATGAAGTTTGTGTTTCACAACCACTGTTACGAGTTCAAGGTGCAGGAGAACGGCATTACCGGTTGGCAGACGCTGATGCAGGCCAGCGATCCGACGCTCGTGTACCTTGAGCTGGATATGTATTGGCTGGTCCAGGGCGGGCAGAATCCGGGCATGATGATGAAGACCTACAAGAACCGGGTGAAGCTGATTCACCTGAAGGACCGCACGCCTGGCGCGCCGACGGGCTTTACGACGGGACCCGAGGCGGAGCATTTCACGGAGCTGGGGAGGGGCTCGATCGATTGGCCGAAGCTACTGATGCAGGCCAAATGGCAGGGAATTCGGTATGCGTACCTGGACCAGGACGAGACCTCGAGCCCGGTAATGGAGAGCATGACTCAGAGCTTTGACTATCTGAAGGGGCTCAACATTTAGGCGCTTCGGGCGGCAGGCGATGCAGGCTGCGCGTGTGGCGAATCGCTAACTGGGTGGAAAGACTGACACGTTTCATGGGATGAAGAGATCGGGTCGGATAAGGGAAATATCGCAAAAAGATCAGAACGTATCGAAAATCGTCTCAGGGGGATTGACAGAAGTGTCGTAGGATATCTAACGGTGCGCCTTGTGCCGACGGCGGACCCCCGACGGCGGTTCTCGGGATATTTTGCGAGGTTTATGAAGCTTTTTGACGTATTGTTTGGCAGGCCGTTAGCGTCCGATGAGGCGCACAGCGCACAGATCAGCCCTGCGGTAGGAATTCCGATCTTCGGGCTGGATGGTTTAACCAGCGCTGCGTACGGGCCTGAGGCAGCGATGACGCTGCTGATTCCACTGGGGTTCTGGGGAGTGCAGCACTATCTGCTGCCGATCTTCGGGTTGATTCTCACGCTGCTGACCATCCTTTATTTCAGTTATCGGCAGACGATTGTGGCGTATCCGAACGGCGGTGGGTCGTTTACGGTTGCTAGTGAAAACCTGGGCGACCGGGCAGGGTTGTTTGCGGCTGCGGCGCTGATGATCGACTATGTGCTGACGGCCGCGGTGGGAATTTCGGCGGGCATTACCGCGCTGGTGAGCGCGTTTCAAGAGACGAAGTATGGGCCGATGCTGCATCAGCACCAGATGCTGATGTGCCTGATCATCCTGGTGATTATCGCGCTGGTGAACATGCGTGGCGTGAAGGAGACCGGCTTCGTCTTCCTGCTGCCGACGATCCTGTTTGTGGGGACGCTGTTGATCACCATCGGCGTGGGTGTGTTCGAGGCGCTGAGCACGCATGGTCATCCGATACCGCACTGGACTCCGCCACCGCCGGTGGACAACCCGACGACCAAGCTGGCTGGATGGCTGCTGCTGTACCTGCTGCTTAAGGCATTCTCGAGCGGCTGCGCAGCGATGACGGGTGTCGAGGCGGTATCAAACGGCGTGACGGCGTTCAAGGAACCGCGCAGCAAGAATGCCAACATCACGCTGACGGTGATTATCGGGATTTTGATCATCCTGTTGTTTGGATTGAGCTACGTGGCGCGGGCGTATGGCGTGACGGCGATGGATCCGAACGCTACGAACTACCAGAGCGTGCTGTCGATTGAAGTCGCGACGGTATTCGGTCGGCAGTGGTTCTACTTCCTGACCATGGGCGCGGTCTTGGCGGCGCTTTCCTTCAGCGCGAATACGGCGTTTGCGGACTTCCCGAGAATGGCGCGCGCGATTGCCGGCAAGGACTATCTGCCGCACGTGTTTCTGCTGCGCGGACGCCGGCTGTTGTTCTCGCATGGCATCTACGCGTTGACGGGATTGACGGCGCTGATCCTGATCATCTTCCGGGGCGTAACGGACGCCCTGATCCCGCTGTACGCCATTGGCGCCTTCCTTGCGTTCACGTTGAGCCAGGCGGGCATGGTGATGCACTGGCATAAGACGATGGACGCGCCGCACCGGCTGATCAAGATGTTTGTGAACGGGCTGGGAGCTACGGCCACAGGAATCACGCTGTGTGTGTTGCTGTTCTCGAAGTTCCTCGAAGGCGCTTGGGTAACCGCGATCCTGGTGCCGGTACTGATCTGGGTAATGATGGCTGTGAAGCGGCATTACACGCGGGTTCGGGCGGAGACGATTGATCCAACACCGCTGCGGCTGACCGGGCTCGAGCCGCCGATTGTGGTGATCCCGATGGCGAATTGGGACAAGGTGACCGAGAAAGCCATGCGCTTTGGGATGCTGATGAGTCCGATGGTGAAGGTGGTGCACGTGGACTCGGATGATTCCGATACGCTGGGCAAGGTTTGGGAAGAGATGGTGCTGATCCCGGTGCGTGCGAGCAACCTTGCCGAGCCGGAGCTGGTGACGGTCAAGAGCAACTTCCGCACCATTCTTTCGCCGCTGATGGACTATGTGCTGCAGCTGGAGGAAGACTTTCCCGGGCGAAAGATTGCCGTGTTGTTGCCGGAGCTTGTCGTCCGCCATTGGTGGGAGAATCTGCTGCATGGACAACGTGTGCAGCTGCTCAAGCTGCTGCTGCTGCTCAAGGGAAACCAGCGGATCGTGGTCGTGAATATTCCGTGGTATCTGTAGGGCAGGAAATAGGAAGTAGGAAATAGTTTGCGCCGCTCCGGTTTGGGGCGGCGTTAATTTTTAAGCGATCGCGCGGAGGCGGGCTACGGCGGCCGGGATGATCGCCAGGGCCCGGTCGATCTCTGCGGCGGTGGTGAGGCGGGAGAGGGAGAGGCGGAGGCTTGAGCGGGCTTCTGCGGGGGTGAGGCCCATCGCGATCAGGACGTGTGAGGGTTCGGTGGCGCCGGACTGGCAGGCGGCGCCGAAGCTGGCGGCGATGCCTTGCATGTCGAGGGCGATGAGCAGGGCCTCGGCGTCGAGGTCGTCGAAGCGGAGGTTGGTGGTGTTGGGCGATCTCTGTTCGGTTGAGCCGTTGACGTGGGTGTTGGGCATGGCGGCTAGCAGGCCGGTCTCGAGATGGTCGCGGAGGGCTGCGAGTTCGGCGGACGCGTCGGAAGCTAGCCAGGAGTGGGCTAGCTCGGCGGCGCGGCCGAGGGCTACGATGCCGGGGACATTTTCGGTGCCGGCGCGGCGCTGGCGCTCCTGCGGGCCTCCGTGGAGGAGCGGGGCGACGTGGACGCCGGCGCGGACGAAGAGGATGCCGGTGCCTTGCGGGGCGTACATCTTGTGGCCGGAGATGCTGAGCAGGTCGACGTTTTTTAGCGCGCCGGTTAGGTCGATTGGGAGCTTGCCGGCGGCCTGGACTGCGTCGGTGTGGAAGAGGATGGCGGGGTTGTAGGCCTTGGCGATCCGCGCTAGCTTGCCGATGGGCTGGACGGCTCCGGTTTCGTTGTTGGCGAACATTACCGAAACCAGCTCGGTATCGGGGCGGAGGGCGGCTTCGAAGGCTTCCGGGTCGATGACGCCTTCGCGGGTGGGTGCGAGGTAGGTGACTTCGGCGCGGCGGCGGCGGAGGGCCTGGGCGGTGTAGAGGACGGCGTGGTGCTCGATTTCTGTGGTCAGCAGGTGGGCGGGCTGGCGCTTGTCTAGGAACGGGGTGAGGACGCCGTCGAGGGCCAGGTTGTCGCTCTCGGTGCCGCCGGAGGTGAAGACGATTTCCTTGGCAGAGCAGCTGAGCAGGCGGGCGATGGAGGTGCGGGCGTGGTCGACGGCGGAACGGGCGCGCTGGCCTGGCTGGTGCGCGGAGCTGGGGTTGCCGAAAGTTTCGGACCAGAAAGGCCGCATGGCTTCGACTACCTCGGGTAGGACGGGGGTGGTGGCGTTGGCGTCGAGGTAGATGCGGTCCATAGGCTCGATTGTATTCGGATAGGGGGTA
>Ga0302313_10000394_pt1 | contig 39428 bp, 28 predicted proteins | sample III_Palsa_N2_2_FD_200454 | JGI IMG/M metagenome (GOLD analysis project Ga0302313, IMG submission 200454) | Peat permafrost microbial communities from Stordalen Mire near Abisko, Sweden - III_Palsa_N2_2 | ecosystem: Environmental > Terrestrial > Soil > Palsa > Peat permafrost | place: Sweden...
GGAGCCGAACTACACCTACGCCTCGGCCCGCCTGCTGCTGGACGCGATGCGCCACGAGGCGCTGAAGTTCCTGGGAATGAGCGAGACGCGCCCGACCTTCGAGGACATGAAGGGCATTTACGGCGACTACTTCCGCGAGTTCATCCACCGCGCGGCGGAGCTGGAGCTGCTCGACCCGAAGCTGGCCCTGTTCGACCTGGACCGGCTGGGCAAGGCGCTGCTGCCGGAGCGTGACGCGAAGTTCGACTACCTGGGCCTGCAGACCCTGTACGACCGCTACTTCATCCACAGCAACAAGAACCGCATCGAGCTGCCGCAGGCTTTCTTCATGCGCGTGGCGATGGGCCTGGCGATGAACGAGATCGACCGCGAAGGGCGGGCCATCGAGTTCTACACCCTGCTGTCCTCCTTCGACTTCATGAGCAGCACGCCGACGCTGTTCAACTCCGGCACGCTGCGGCCGCAGCTTTCGTCCTGCTACCTCACCCAGGTGCCGGACGACCTGCACGGCATCTTCAACGCCATCCACGACAACGCCATGCTGTCCAAGTTTGCCGGCGGCCTGGGCAACGACTGGACGCCGGTGCGCGGCATGGGCGGCTACATCAAGGGCACAAACGGCAAGAGCAATGGCGTGGTCCCCTTCCTCAAGGTGGCCAACGACACCGCCGTGGCGGTGAACCAGGGCGGCAAGCGCAAGGGCGCGGTGTGCGGCTACCTGGAGACCTGGCACCGCGACATCGAGGAATTCCTCGAACTGCGCAAGAACACCGGCGACGACCGCCGCCGCACGCATGACATGAACACCGCCAACTGGGTGCCGGACCTGTTCATGCAACGGGTGATGGAAGACGGCCAGTGGACCCTGTTCTCGCCGGAAGAGACGCCGGACCTGCACGACCTGGTGGGCGAAGCCTTCGCCGTGCGCTACAGCGAGTACGAGAAGCTGGCCGACGACGGCCGCATCAAGAACTTCAAGCGCATGCCGGCGCTGAACCTGTGGCGCAAGATGCTGAGCATGCTGTTCGAAACCGGCCATCCCTGGATCACCTTCAAGGACGCCTGCAACCTGCGCAGCCCGCAGCAGCACGTGGGCGTGGTGCACAGCTCGAACCTCTGCACCGAGATCACGCTGAACACCAAGGCCGGCCAGGAAATCGCGGTCTGCAACCTGGGCTCGGTCAACATCCCGGCCCATGTGATCGACGGCAAGCTGGACCACGCCAAGCTGGAAAAGACCATCACCACGGCGATGCGCATGCTGGACAACGTGATCGAGTACAACTACTACTCGGTGGCCACGGCGCGCAACTCCAATCTGCGCCACCGCCCGGTGGGCCTGGGCGTGATGGGCTTCAACGACGCGCTGTACAAGCTGCGCCTGCCGTATGAGTCCGACGAGGCGATCCAGTTCGCCGACGAAAGCATGGAGGCGGTGAGCTACTACGCCATCAAGGCCAGCACGGACCTGGCGGAAGAGCGCGGCGCCTACAACAGCTTCAAGGGCTCGCTGTGGAGCCAGGGCATCCTGCCGATCGACTCGATCGAGATCCTGGCCAAGAACCGCGGCCAATACCTGCAGCAGGATCGCAAGGCCTCCGGCAAGTTCGACTGGACCAACCTGCGCGCGCGCATCCAGCACGTGGGCATCCGCAACAGCAACACCATGGCCATCGCCCCGACCGCGACCATCGCCAACATCACCGGCGTATCGCAGTCGATCGAGCCGACGTACCAGAACCTGTACGTCAAATCGAACCTCTCCGGCGAATTCACCGTGGTCAACGAGTACCTGGTCAACGACCTGAAGAAGCTGGGCCTGTGGGACGAAGTGATGGCCCACGACCTCAAGTATTTCGACGGCAGCGTGCAGCAGATCGACCGCGTGCCGGGCGAGCTAAAGGCGCTCTACAAGTGCGCCTTCGAGATCGACGCCAAGCGCCTGGTGGATGCCGGCAGCCGCCGCCAGAAGTGGATCGACCAGGCCCAGAGCCTGAACCTGTACATGGCCCAGCCCTCCGGCAAGAAGCTGGACGAGCTGTACAAGCACGCCTGGCTCTCCGGCCTGAAGACCACGTATTACCTGCGCACCATGGGCGCCACCCATGCCGAGAAGACCACCATCAGCGACAACCGCCTCAACAAGGTGGCTGGCGGTGAGGGTGGTGGAGTTACCGCGAAGTCCGGCCCCATCACCGCCCGCCCGGCCCAGCCGGCCGCCGCGGCGACGGACGTGGGCAGCGCCAAAGTGTGCTCGATCCTCGACCCGGATTGCGAGGCCTGCCAGTAGGTGTCCTCCCCTCTCCCCGTCCGCGCGATGGGGAGAGGGTGAGTTGGTGAAGTTGGTCAGGAGATTGGTTGTCGAGGTTCGATTTGGGAGTGGGAAGCAGAGAGAAGGGACGCGGGAACGCAGCAGTAGCGTCCCCTCTCCCCATCGAAGATGGGGAGAGGGTTAGGGTGAGGGGCCGCACACTCACCCAACCCGCGCAGTAGCACAGTGCAAGCAGTACCTCCGGCCCCAATGGGGCAAGGATCGGGGAGAGGCGGCGCAAGCCGCCTGTCTCACGGATACCAGGCCTGGATCGATCTTTGGATGATTCCAAGGGATCAATCGGGGCCTGAAGCGGTCTAAACTTTTCGCCCTTTCCCATATAAGGAAAGGCCACAGATAGTTCCCTCTCCCCTCGGGGGAGAGGGCTAGGGTGAGGGGGGACTTTCCCCCGCCCTGAAAGCAGCACAAGGAGATGCAAAATGCTCGAATGGGATGATGCACCCGCCAAGCCGAGCCACCAGCCCGCGCCGCCGCCGGTGCGCGCCGGCAACGGCGCCGCTCACCGCAGCCTGCACACCGTGCCCGCCAGCGGCCCGGCCGCCACTGTGCGCGTGCCCGCCGCGGACGAGTTCAAGCTCACCCACCCGCAGGCACATGTGGAATCCGGCGCCACCGGCCTGGAGAACCTGGAAATGGGCGCCCGCCGCATCCAGGTGGACGACAAGAAGATCATCAACTGCCGCGCGGACCTCAACCAGCTCGTGCCCTTCAAGTACGAATGGGCCTGGAAGAAGTACCTCGACGCCTGCAACAACCACTGGATGCCGCAGGAAATCAACATGTCCGCGGACATCGCCCTGTGGCAGGACCCGAACGGGCTGACCGAGGACGAGCGCACCATCATCAAGCGCAGCCTGGGCTTCTTCTCCACCGCCGACTCCCTGGTGGCGAACAACCTGGTGCTGGCCGTGTACCGCCACCTCACCAACCCCGAGTGCCGCCAGTACCTGCTGCGCCAGGCCTTCGAGGAGGCGATCCACACCCACGCCTACCAATATTGCATCGAGAGCCTGGGCCTGGATGAAGCGGAAGTGTTCAACATGTACCGCGAAATCCCCAGCATCCACGACAAGGCCGCGTGGAGCCTGCCCTTCACCCAGAGCATGGCCGATCCGGACTTCCACACCGGCACCCCGGAAACCGACCAGCGCCTGCTGCGCGACCTGATCGCGTTCTATGTGGTGTTCGAAGGCATCTTCTTCTATGTGGGCTTCGTGCAACTGCTCAGCTTCGGCCGCCGCAACAAGATGGTGGGCGTCTCCGAACAGATCCAGTACATCATGCGCGACGAGTCCATGCACATGAACTTCGGCATCGACGTGATCAACCAGATCAAGATCGAAAACCCGCACCTGTGGACCGCCGCCTTCCAGCAGGAAGTGCTGCACATGATCGACGAGGCCACCCAGCTCGAGATCCGCTACGCCCACGACACCATGCCCCGCGGCGTGCTCGGCCTCAACGCCAGCCAGTTCAACGAGTATTTGAAGTTCGTCGCCAACCGCCGCTGCTCCCAGATCGGCCTGAAGCAGCTCTACCCCGGCGCGGAAAACCCGTTCCCGTGGATGAGCGAGGTGATGGATCTGAAGAAGGAGAAGAACTTCTTTGAGACGCGCGTCACGGAATATCAGACGGGTGGCGCATTAAGCTGGGATTGATTTGGCGTAGAGCACATGCCACGGAAAAGGCACCTTAACAGGTGCCTTTTTTATTTTGGGGCAGAGTAAGGCGTCATTTATCCTGCTTTATACCTTGGGGGTATTTATGACCGATGTCTATAAGCCCGGCGACACTGTCCCCGCGTCTGGCATCTATAAAGTGATTCATGATCCCCAACACGCGCAAGAACATGAGGTAACGTGTGTTAAGGGCGAAGTTTTTCCTCCATGCAATGGTTGTGGACTTCGCCCGCGATTTACAGCCGTTCGCCTGGCGCATCACATCAAGAATCACGAGCACTTCAAATAACGATACTGGGCTAGTTGAGAGGAGTGTTCAGGGAAATATACACAGCCACGTCCGGAGATTAATGATATTAATAGACTAGTGTGGCAAGGTTCGAGTACTGATAAATCGAACTAGCCTTCTGATTTACTCCTGATTCACTAAAATTTTCGAAGTCCTGCGGGGGACGGGAATCGTGCATGGCACATAAGAAGCGGCAATTACGCTTTCCAATCCTCAGGCGCGTGGAGGTGGATACCGGCCATCGTCAAATATTCCTGCTCAAGGAAAACAAGCCGATCCCTTGAATCCTTAGGGCTGGCGGTGGTGGAATAGGTTGGTGCTATGCATCCGTGACAGTGGATGATTGGAATTTTTGTACCGCTTACAGGTCCGGGCCTTGTAATCTGGACGAAATGATAAGGTGGATGCCCATGTGGGCCAGGCCCTAAATAGTGATCTCGTCGAAGCCTTAAATCTATGTACGTTTCGAGCAACGTATCAGCGTTGAACGTTAATATGGCTTGCGGTCGTCCGCCGTTCTCCGCCGCCGCAATGAGAGTTTGCGCTACTTGTAGAAGAGAACAGTCAGGAAATGATGCCTCTATGAAGTCACAGACCTCAATGACTTTTTCCTTTGGCTCCGTCTTTGGCGAATTGAGCACCTTCGTTAAATGGCTCTCGATTCCAAGGCCCTTTGCCTTGTGACGAATCTTAGAGTAAATCTCATCTTCGATTAACTTGGTGAAATCCTCGGCAACTCTTCCTCGATTTGTATGTTCATTTGCAGCTGCCTGAATCCAAGAATCTAACGACCAGCCCGAAGATTTTACTAGCGATGAAAATTCAGCTGAACTCAAACCCGCAGAAAATGATTCATTAACAACCTTATGCGCAAGATCCTGCCATTCTGGGGATATTCCCCTTGATACTCCCGCTCCCAAGCATAAAGTCCATGCACCCTCCGGCAAGTAACCTTTAAATTTTTTGTCTACAGCCCGTACGGGATGAGGAGATCCAGCCATTTGTGCCTCACAAAAGCATCAATAAGGATTAGAAGAATCATTCTTTTGTTTCTAACGCTTCGGACAATGCAGCCTCCAAAGCCGCTCCTCGATTTCACGTAAGCGCCCCCGGTACCAATTCCCCAGCGGCTCCCGATACCCCGCACGCATCGCCGCCTCGATGTTTTGCTCTTCCTGAAACAGCGAAGCGCACTCCCCCGAATTGTCCGGCTGGCCCTGGTCCTCATAGGCGACTTGCTGCTGCGGCTTTGGCTTGAGCGTTCCGTAGCCTGGCAGCGCTCCGGTGTCCCAGCCCTTCTGCCGGCCGAAATCGGCGAAGCGGGCGCAGGCGGATTGCTGTAGCGCGGGATATTCGCCGTCGCGGTTCATGTTGGCGGCGTCGTAGCAGTTGCGGCGCAGGGCGTTCCAGGCATCGGAGTCGGCCTGCGCCGGGGAGGCGGAGGCCAGGTAGTAGATCTTGTCCTTGGTGCGGACGAAGTTTTCCGGTGGCGCGGGAGGCCGGGCCGTGGGGGCGAATGGCGGGGGCGTGGCGACCGCTTGCGGCGCGGGGCTTAGGGGCAAGCGGGCGGCCTGCGCGGGCTGGGGGATGGCGGCGGGGGCGCTGCTGTCCGCATAGCGGGCAAGGCCATAGAGGGAGCCGCCCACAATGGCGGTTGCCATGAGGCCGTAGCCAAGTGTTTCGACGATGCGGTTCATAACCTCCCCCGAGGCTATGCAGTGGTGCTACGGCGCAGTCCTTTGCTTGGTCTATACGGCTGCCTGAATCATGCCCGTGGTACCGCGGTGTATGCAAGGGCTGACGTAGGGCGCTTTGTGATCTTGTTCCGATAAAGGCTTCGCGGTAAACGGCGGAGCTGGAACCGCCCTGCGGCTGTCGCCGAGACCATCAGGGGCGGGGCAAGATGCCGGGATTCGCCACGCTTCATTCCGGCCCACGTGGCTTCTGGGCATACGCTGAGCGAGCGGCAGTGATCCGGTCGGAGTTTGCCGCAACCCATTGGGCAAGCGTCCGGACCGGGCGGAGGAAATCCTTGCCGAGGTCGGTCAGCGCATATTCGACCTGCGGCGGGGTAACCGGCGTCACGGTCCGTGTTATGAAGCCATTTCCCTCCAGCTCCTTGAGTGTTTGAGTCAGCATCTTCTGGCTGATCTCCCCCACGTCCCTGCGCAGCGCATTGAACCGGCGCGGCCCGCCCCCCAGCGTCCGGATCACCAGCAGGGTCCACTTGTCGCAGATCCGCGCCAGCATCCGGCTCATGTGCTCGCAGGTGGCGGGATCCTTATGTTCACCTGGTTTCGAAATGGTGCCTTCTTGTTTTGGCATGGGGACCTCTCATACTCTAGTTTCTATTGGTTACTACCATACACGAGGAAACCATGACTGCTAAGCCCCACATCGCCCTTATTATCGGTTCTACCCGCCCGACCAGGTTCGCTGACAAGCCGGCGCAATGGATGCTGAAACAAGCCCAGGCGCGCCAGGACATCGAGGTCGAGGTGGTCGATCTGCGCGACCATCCGCTGCCTTTCTTCTCCGAAGTCGCGTCGAACCTGCGCGTGCCAAGCAAGGATCCCGAGGCCATCCGGTGGCAGCAGACCATCGGCAAATACGACGGCTACATTTTTGTCGTCGCCGAGTACAACCACTCCATCACCGGCGTGCTCAAGAACGCCCTGGATCAAGCCTACAAGGAATGGAACCGCAAGCCCTTTACCGCGATCGGCTACGGCGGTGTGGGCGCAGTGCGCGCCATCGAGCATCTGCGGGGGATCGGCGTCGAGCTGCAAATGGTCTCGACCCGCAGCGCCGTCCACATTGGCGGCAGCGACTTCATGGCCGTATTCCCCATGTTCGGCAACAAGCCGATCGAGGAGATCGAAGCCGGCCTGCTGCCGGCGGCCACCGCCGCCCTCGACGAGCTGGTCTGGTGGGCCAAGGCGACAATGGCCGCCCGGGCGGCAACCGCTTGACCCTCTCCACAGCGGGCCGCGCCTCCGGCCGGCCCGCCAATTCCCTGAACAGCGTGTAAGCAATGCGATGAGCAACGATCAACTCCCAACCTATTTCCTGAGCCATGGCGGCGGCCCCTGGTCCTTTGTCGAAGAACCCAGGCGCAAGAATTACGTCAAGCTCGAACAGTTTCTGGTTGATTTGAGGCCGGAGTTGCAATCGCCGGTTCGGGCGGTGCTGATCATCTCCGGCCACTGGGAAGAATCCGGTTTCGCCATCTCTTCCGCCGCGCAACCCGGCATGGTTTTCGATTATTCCGGCTTTCCCGAATACCTCTATCACATCCGCTACGCGGCACCGGGGTCGCCCGAGGTTGCCGCCCGGGTTCGCGATCTGCTGGCGGCCGGCGGCATTCCCGCCCGGCTGGACGGCGAACGCGGTTACGACCATGGCACCTTCAGCCTCATGAAGGTGCTGGCACCCCATGAGAATGTGCCGATCGTTCAGCTCTCGCTCGATGTCGGGATGGACCCGGCGCTACACCTTCAGGTCGGCCGCCTGCTCGCTCCGCTGCGCCGGGAGGGTGTGCTGATCATCGGCAGCGGATTCAGCTATCACAATTTCGCCATTCGTGATGCACGCGCAACGGAAATATCACGGCACTTCGATGCCTGGCTGCAGGATGTGCTGGTGGATTCCAAACCTGCCGAACGCACCGGGCGCCTGATTCGATGGGAAGAAGCACCCTATGCGCGCGGCGCCCATCAACGTGAAGAGCATTTGATCCCGCTCATGGTGGCGGTCGGAGCGGCGGAAGGAGAGCCGGGCGCCTGCGTCTATCATGAAACCGGATTCCTGCAGCTTGTCACAGCATCAAGCTTTCGCTTCGGGAGGCCGATTACGCCTGGGTAAGCGAACGCCTGCCCCCAAACAGAGAGCAATCAGGGACAGGGAATAATCAGGGACAGACCATGATTCCTCCTCTCCATGCTCCCCGCCCCCGAAAAACATATCGAGCGTGGCAAGCATGTCCTGCATGACAGCCCCCACCCGCTCACTTGAGCCGCCAACGCAAAATGCCGGGATTCGCTACGCTTCATCCCGGCCTACGTAACCAGTGCGTAGGTTGGGGTGAGCTTGCGAACCCCAACGTGCTCGGGCGAGGGAGGCGTGTTGGGATTCGCAAGCTCACCCCAACCTACCGTGTTTCCTCCGGTCGCACGCCGGAAAATGAAGTTTGATCAGAGCACACCTTTTTGCGTTTCATGGTGCCCGCGCACTCACGCGCAAAACCCTCACATTCCGGTATTGAGGTATATCAGCCTCGGGCCCAAGCCTCAGGATTTCCCCGGCAATGCCTTCGCCGTAAAAAGCACGCTGGAGATCTTCCACTGCCCCTGGATTTTCAGGAGTTGCAGCGTCTTCCAGCCATAGACGCCTCGCCCGCTCTTTGTTTCCTGGGTAATGAAGTCCAGGGATACCTGGGCCAGGGTGCCGTCCTGATCGATATGGACGTTGTAGAAGTGCTCGGTGTAGCGTTTGCCGCTTTCGAAGACGGGCTTGCGAAAGTTTTCATAGTGCCGCGTCACCACCGGCTTACCCTCAGCGCCCGGAGCTGTGAATTCATAGGTGCCGGAGAATGGCACCTGATCATCCAGCAATTGGGCCTCGAACGCTGCCTGGTCGTCATTGGTCACCGAGCTGGTATAGGTATCCAGCAGCTTCTCAATGGCCCGGCGGTCTTCGGCGCTGGATTCGTGCTGGCTGAGAAAAGCGGGCGCCTCTTGCGCCAAGGTTGCAAAAGGTGCGATCGCCATTGCGAGTATCACTCCGGAGATGAACTTCTTTGTGTTCAATTTGGCTCCGCCCGATCGGGCGTTGTTGGTTGTTGCCATCGGAGCATTCTATGGATGATTGCCCGATCTGATGCCCTCCTATGCGGACGATGTGCGGGCATTTTCAGCCCTGGAGGGATCAAAGAGGCCTGGCTGATGCCTGCTTGCGCTCGCGGGCTGGCCTTCACCAAGGGACCGCGGTCGAACTCTGCTGATCGAGCCGGGCGAAAAATCCCCCTCCTCGCCTGCCAACTCCATTGACTCCCAATCTCGATGCCACTCAAAATCGGGCACACTCGGAGGAGCGTTCATGACCTATTGCCTTGCCATCAAGGTTGAAGAGGGGCTGGTGTTTGGCTCCGATACGCGCACCAGCGCCGCGGTGGACGACGTGCGCACCTACAACAAGGCGCACCCCTTCGAGTATCCCGGCGAGCGCGCGTTCATCATGCTCTCCGCCGGCAACCTCGCCACCACCCAGGCGCTGGTGCATCGGATCAACTACGACATCGAATCCGCCGCCCCGCTGAACCTGCGCAACGCCCGCAGCGCCTTCGCCGCCGCCGAATACCTGGGCGCGCTCTCGGTCAGCACCACCCGCGCCATCGCCCAACTCTCGCAAAGCACCGCGGACTTCCGCGTCTCCCTCATCCTCGGTGGCCAGATCGCCGGCCAGGAGCCGGAGATCTACCTGATCTACCCGGAAGGCAACTGCATCAGCTCCTCGCCCGAAACCCCCTTCCTGCAAATCGGCGAAGTGAAGTACGGCAAACCCATCCTCGACCGCGCCATCCACCCCAAACTAGGCCTGCACGACGCCGCCCGCTGCGCCATCGTCTCGCTCGACGCCACCATCAAAAGCAACCTCTCCGTAGGCCCACCCCTGGACCTCGCCTTCCTGCCCCGCAACACCCTGAAGATCACCCACCTGCGGCTGGATGTGGATACGCCGTATTACCAGGAGACGAAGGAGATCTGGAATAAGCAGCAGATGGATGCGCTGCGCAATCTGCCGCGGTTTCCGTGGGAGGGGAAGTAACTATTGGATAAAATTTAGCTGGTATTTTTCCAAATCCTTCATTCCGCCCTAAATCTTGCTAGGGACTCAATTTAGTACAAAGTATTAAAGTATTTATCGACATTCGCACGAGGGCGGATTGGCCCCTGTAGCATTGGAACATTGGGCAGCTTGACCATCTGGACATGAAGCATTGCACGTATCTCCGACGTCGTTACTTGCGGAGCAGGAGCTGCTTTTGTCTTTTTGGCCTAGAACCTTAGTTGTTACTCTCTGATTAGAGGTCCAAATGCCAATGCCACCATGGACATTTGCCTGTTGCGCGGGGGCCTCATCAGCCGCAAATGCACCCTTTCCGCAATTTAATTCATCGATTACCGATGCGGAGCCCAGGCAGCTATTAATCCTAACGCCACTGTGCGGGTTAAGCCTGAAGTCTCTTGTTCCGGCACCGCACCAATCAACTCTGGCGACAATACATTTTGGACATTTGTTATACAGCAGAACTTGCGGATAGGCGTCTTGAAAACTCGCACACTGTTGGGCGAACGCAGGGCGCGCCACAAGTGCAAGCAATAAGCAGCAAAAAGCTGAGCTATTTCTCATTTTATATCCCCTCAGTCAAATACAGCCCCAGGCACGTCTTGCTCGTCCAATACAAAAACAGCGGATTTATTTATAGCAACGGCACGCAATTGATAAACACGCCCCATTCGCATTCTGGCTAAGTCTAAAGATGAATAGCTCACAACTAGTTGTTGCTTCCGATCCTCACTTCGGCGACGACGACGGCTGCAGAGACGGCGGAGCAATCCTGGCAGCATTTGCGTCAAAAGCTGCTTTTACGAGCTTCGCAGCGGATGCGCGTATTTCATCATCATCTGCGTTTGCGAGATTGTCATGCTGGCCTATTGCACTCATCGCCACCGCCAACAATGCCTTCTGAGCATCCTGCCGTTCAGCTTCAAACAACAAAGTCGCTTGCTGCTTTTGATCGAGTTCATTTGATGTAGCCACTGATCCGGCAGCACTAGCGTCGTTGGAGTTCTTTGAAGATGCAGGCGCAATGATGCCCATTGGAACGCCCTGTAATTGGGCTGCCAGCAATAAAGACTGCACAACAGTCTTCGAAGCAACTCTAGCGACCTGACTGGGATCGAAGGTCAGCCCCTTAACTGACACATGTCCTAGCTGGCTATCAGAATCAGAGTTTGGATCGTATCTAATCGCAATATTTACATCGCCAAACTGACCTGATCCAGTAGCGTAATCATATCTTTGCGCCCAAAAGCGATCTGGGGCTGTAGTGACCCAATACGCTTCGCTGTCGTTATCCAAGGTTTCATGAATGCCCTGATAAGACGTCAGTGTATTATCTATCTCTGTTTTCGAGGCGAGTCCTGCTACAGCCCCAACATCTATAAGCGATGCATCGGCGTCCAAGGATTCCTTTAAAAACTCCTTACAGTCGCTAAGATTTGCAGACTGTCCGTTACAAGCCGTTGCGGCCTGTGCGCTTGCCATAGAAACTTGGGATATCGCAGCCGCGGCTGGGGCGTTCGACGGAGGCACCGGTGCCTGAGCAACCGCTGTTGATGAGGCCGCTTGCGGTGACGGACCCGATGCATCTGATGCTTTTGAACTTTGTCGCGGTTGCTGGCCACCGCTTTCACCGCCTGACGTCGCATTGCCCGAATCCGTCGGCCCATTCACAATCGATACACTGGAAAGTCCCGCGCTTGCCGATGCCAAAGTAGTCGCCAGCTTCTGGGTCTGCGCGGCCCCCTTCGTAGCATCTACTTTTGCTTTAGTAGAATCAATTTCGTTCTTCACATAAGCTGCGGCAGATTTTAGCGCTTGCTCGGCAGCTTCTCGCTTTAGTTCAAGCCTGTCCGTCAGGCTCTTAACAAGCATTAAACGGGCCCGGGCCATAGAAGCAAGTTCAGGTTGATTCGAAAGCACCCACTCCTCACAGCGAAGCCTACTATTTATTCCTGTAACTGAAGCTCCTACTTGAAGACTACTCCATGTGCTCCGTGCCTCGTCCACATAAGGACACTTGGCACCATTTCCAACTGCATCAGAAATTTTGCCATCCAACTCATTTATCGCAGAAAATGTATCGGCCAAATCGGCCACATCAATAATGTATGGGTGCTCGGGAAACTCGACTTGAGTCACATCATCCGAGTGTAGATTCCTGTCAAAATTCCCTATGGCGTTGTACTTGGCATAGAAGTCGCTGAGCATTACGTTCACTAGCTCTTGCGCAGCTTGTTGTTCTATTGATTGATGTGCAGCCCCCCCTGTTTTTAGTGAACGGGTGGCAACCGCAGACGTGATTTGATCCGTAAGAGCTTGCGTCTCCGAAGCAATCACAACATATTCAGGTTCTAGAACAGAAAACTGCACCTTAAGAGACCCGTAGCAGCCGCTGAGAGTTATAAAAGCGAGCATCGATATCAGCAGCTTCATTGCTTCGACTCATCCGCGGCGGCCTCGACTTCAAACCATTTAACCGCCTCGGGGTAGTCACTAAAGGTCGATGTGCGTCCGAACTGCGTTGCGATGACGTTCAAGATCTCAAGCACGTAATTCTCGGAATTCGCAGATGACGCTGTTTGCAACGCGACGACCAGGTTGTTTAAATGGTCCTTAACGGCTGCCTGCCTTCTTCCATCGATCTCCGATTGAACTTGTTCTGCCCGATATCGGTCGAGCAGTGGCTTGTTGATTAGGTTGGAGACAGCGCGAGCAGCTGTATTGCTCTCCGAAAACGCACCAATTGTGTCTGTTACCGCCGTGGCATTTGTGCTTAGGATCATTACCAGATCGCCATGAGCAGTCTGGCTATTTAGGCTATAGCCGACTGCTGTCTCGCGACTTGCAGCGACTTTAGCGACGTCGGATGGAATCAAATATCGATCCGGAGAGCTCGGATCAACACCTCTCATTTCATTGAAATAGAGGTCGATTGCTTGAGGATCAAAGTATCCTGAAACATAGCGCGCACTGCTTAATGCTGTTGATCCATCAACTTGAAGTCTGAGATAGTTCTTTGCTTTGCCGTTATTGGCTGTTTGAACAAAATAGTGGGTCTCATGAAATGAAGCGCATCCATTTAGAAGCCCGGTACACAGCAGCAAAGATGGAGTAAGGCATTTAGTGGCAATCGAGAACTGAGGCAGATCACTGCATCTGCCGCATAGCGGCGAGCTCGTTCCCGCTTTTACTTCGGATGCCGGGGAGGCGGTTACTGAACGGGATGTTGAATGGACTGAAATCAGTTTCGACTTTCGATCACAACACTGAGTGGGAAGTGGTATCGAGAAAGTTCCTGATACCAAGGTTGCAGGTGGCCGTACCAGCAGTGCGCGCTGCGGAGTAATTGAGACGCCTCGGGCAGGCGCAGTGGATATAGCACTATGCGTATAGCGGCCTATCAAATGCAGCGTTACAAACAACTGCGTGGCGGCGATAGCCCCATAGACCAGCAACTCAATCACGCGGCTCATAACCTTCCTCGAGGCTACATTGCGTTTTCTGGCACAGTCCCGTGCCTTTGAATTCCCCTGATGCGCCGACATCGCAAAGCGCTAACCCAGCGAGGCGACAATATGTCCGGTGGTCGATTTACAGGTAATCAGCCAAAATGCAAATGGGGCAAAAATCCGTCACCGAATCACCACATCCAGGCCACGTCAAAAACGTAGATAGCTGATAACAATAAATTTTCCAGAAGTTAAAATTTGGTTAGCCCCACCCCAAATGTGACACCCCCAAACCTCCGGATTTGCGCAAAGCCCACTTAAGGTGCATCCCCCATCTAGGGCTATCGCACCCACCCCAACACCCCTATACAATCAATCCCACGGGGTCGGCGCGCTCAGCGCCGCAAGCTGGTCAGGTTCCGCCATGGAGGGCGCATAGCTCGAACATGGGGGGCTTGTAATGTTGGCCATACAAGTGGAGGGGGGCACCCTCTTCCGGTATCGCTTCGGCGAGGTGGAGTTCGACGAGGCGCGATTCGATTTGCTCGTTGGGGGCCACCCGGTCGAGATCCAGCCCAAGCCGCTCGCGCTGCTGGCCATGCTGCTGCGCACGCCCGGCGAGGTGGTGACCTGCGAGGAAATCCTCCAGGCGGTGTGGAAGTACCAGAACACCTCCGACCTCGAAACCAATGTCATCGGCACCGCCCTGACCAAGCTGCGCAATGCGCTGGGCAAGGACGCGCGCCGTATCGTCAACCTGCCCCGCGTGGGCTACCGCTTCGAAGGGCGCGTGGAACGCGTGGTGGTGGGGCACACGCTGAGCAGCGGCCTGGCGCTGGAAGCCGGCATGACGGTGCCGCTGCGCCACAACTTCGTGCTGCGCGATCTGCTCAGCCGCTCGAAGTACAGCGAGGTGTGGCGCGCCCGGCATGCGAAGACCGATGAGGTGCGCATCTACAAGTTCAGCCCGGCCGGTGACCGCCTGCCTGCGCTGAAGCGCGAGGCCACGCTGTACCGCGTGCTGCGCGAGACGCTGGGCGAGCGGGCCGACATCGTGCGGGTGATCGACTGGAATTTTGCCGAGGCGCCCTTCTTCCTCGAATGCGAGGACGGCGGCCGCAACCTGCGGCAATGGGCGGAGGACGGCCAGCGCCTGCGCGGCATGGGCTTGCAGGAGCGCATCGCGCTGTTCCTGCAGATCGCCGATGCGGTCTCGGCCGCGCACAGCGTGGGCGTGTTGCACAAGGACCTCAAGCCGGACAATGTGCTGATCGCGCCCCACGGCGGCGGCTGGCAGGTGCGGCTCACGGACTTCGGCAACGGCCAGCTGCTGGACCCGGAGCGGCTGGCCGATCTGGGCATCACCCAGCTGGGCTTCACCGCCACGCAGAGCCTGGGCAGCGACGTCACCACCGGCACCCTGCTCTACCTGGCCCCGGAGCTGACCCGCGGCGAAACACCCACCATCCAGAGCGATGTCTACGCGCTCGGCCTGCTGCTATACCAGATGGTGATCGGCGACATGCGCCGCCCGCTGGTGCCGGGCTGGCAGCGTGAAGTGACGGACGAGCTGCTGCAGCAGGACATCGCCGCCGCCACCGACGGCAACCCCAGCCATCGCCTGACCAGTGTGGGCGAACTCGCCAACGCCCTGCGCCGCCTCGCCGAGCGCCGCGCCGAGCTGGCGCGGCAGCGCGCGCTGGAGCGGTCGGCGCAGCTGGCCCAGGAAGCGCTGAAGCGCACCCGCGCCCGGCGGCCCTGGCTGATCGCCGCGGTGGGCAGCATGGCCGCCGGCTGCCTGGTGAGCTCCTTGCTGTATCTGGAAAGCCGGCAAGCCTATCTGGCCGCGGAGGAGCAGCGCCGGCGGGCCGAGGCGATCAACACTTTCCTCAACGACGATCTGCTCGGCGCCGCCGATCCCAGCGGGCCGGGCGGCCAGCGCGATCCCACCGTCAAGCTGCTGCTGGCGCGCGCCGCCGGCAACCTGGAGGGCCGCTTCACCGATGACCCGGTGACCAAAGCCTCGCTCGACCTCACCATCGGCAAGGCCTATTTCGGCCTGAGCGACTATGCCAACGCGGAGCTCTTCCAGCAGCGCGGCATTACCCGGCTGGAGGGCGCCGGAGCCGCCGGGGATGCCGCAACGGTTGAAGCGGAATACGCCCTGGCCCGCACGCTGGCCCTGGAGGGCCGCTTCGCCGAAGCCGGCGAGATGCTGTCGCGCGCGGATAGGGACGCCGGCGATCGCCTCCACGCGCAGTCGAAGCTGGCCCTGCTGGCGTCATGGACCCGCGGCAATTATTTCCTGATGAAGATGCAGCCGGAGGCGGCGCTGCCTAGCTACGAGCAGGCCGAGAGCATTCGCCTGAAGATACTGCCCGACGACAGCGCCTGGCTGTTTCGAAGCCGCAGCGGCCTGGCCTGGTGTTATGTCCGCCTGGGCCGCAACGCGGATGCGATCGCGGCGCTCAAGGGCTTGATGCAGCCGCAGTACTCGCTGGACAAGGTCGGCGCCACCGATTGGGGCAAGGTGCGGCTGCAATACGCCCTGGCGCTCACCAATCTCTCGCGCTTCGATGAGGCGGAGGACGCGCTGAAGGATTCGCTGCACCAGGTGCAGCAGGTGCTGGGGCAGGACAACTATGTCACCGGCCTGATGTGGAACCACCTGGGCGCCGTCTACCAGGCCACGGCGAAGTGGGACCAGGCGATCGATGCGCAGACGCAGGCCTACGCGATCATGCGCCGCTGCGTCGGCGATCAATCCCAGGCCACTCTTGGCGTGGCCAGCGAACTGGCCACGCTGAAGTACCTCTCCGCCGGCGCCGCGCAGGCGCTGCCGATGCTGCAATCCGCTCACGCCGCATTGGCCGCGAAGCTGGGCGCGGACGCCGCCATGACCCAGGATGCCGCTTTCTATCTGGCCATGGCCTTGACGGATGCCGGGCAGCCGCAGGAGGCCTCCGGCCTGCTGAACGGGCTGCAAGCAACGGCGCTGAATTCCGTCGAGCCCGACTCCGATTGGGTGCAGCGCATCGCCGGGCTGCGCGGGGCCATACTCCTGCGCGAGGGCAAACCGGAGCAGGGCCGGCCCTTGCTGGAAGACGCCGTCGGGCACCTTGCCCGGGAAAACGCCCCGTTCTGGGTGCTCGATCCCCTCAAGGCCACGGCGAAAGCAGCCGGCTCGACGCTGCTCAGCAAGGAGTGATCCGGGCGGCTCCGGGCCACCGCCGGGAACGGCGGACGCATCCGCGCCCGCCGTCCGCACAGCTCAGCGCGGCGCGCAGACCACCACGCCCATGCACACTACCAGTTCATCCGTCCGGCTGGAGCCGCCCGCTCCATTAGCGGCGGACGAGGATCGCGCCGGCGCGTCGCCCTTCTCACGCGCCTTGAACAGCGCCAGCGTATCCGCCCGGTTGGGGTACTTCAAAGAATGTTGTGTCATGACGATCTCCGTTGGTGCCACAGTGTTGAGTGCCCAGCACTCGGTTCATAAGCTCGGCATGCAGACGCCGGGATCTGCGCATGCGCTCCTGCTGCAGCGCCGCGTCCTCCGCACCCAGCGCGCCTGAAAACGGGTAGTGCAGGAGCGGGCCGCCGAACAGCATCCGGCAATGCTCCAGGTACAGGCCCAGCGCCAGGATGTGGGCATGCCAGTAGGTGTCGCAGTCGCGGCTGGGAGCGATGTTGTCCTGCGGATGGTCGCGCACCAGCTGCAGGAAGCAGCGATATTCGAATTCCGTGGCATCCAGCTTTTCCAGCGACCAAGGCTGCTCCAGCGCAACGAGGAAGCTGATCGGCTCCAGGTCCAGCCCGGCGATGTCCGGATCGAGCGCACAGCGCATGGACGGGTCATGCCCTGGCTGATCGCATCCGGGGGAGAGCCATTCGGCCCTGCGCGCTTCGCCCATTGGAAAGCCGGCCCGTCATGCGGCCTATCGCCGCAGCCACAGTTCAGTACGAGCCCGCCCCGTTTACCACTATCGGCGGCTAATCAATCGCTAACTTGGGAAGTTGAACCCGCCGGCAGCCGCGTTCACAGCACCTCGAACACGCTGTAGATCGGCCCGTCCGCCCGGCGATGGCCGATGCCGACCGCGACGATGCGGTTGAGCCAGTCATAGCGGGCATCCGCCGTCTCGAACAGCGGGTTGGTGCGGAAGTAATAGCTCGCCGGATCGACCACCTCTCCCTTGTCGATCCGGGCCAGCACTTCCGGCGGGCCGTGGCGGAAGCCGCGGTAGGTCATGCCGATCAGGGCGCCGTCATGGGTTTTCATGGTGAGCCGCACATCCAGCGTGGTGGCGCCGTCGCCGCGCACGATCTGCCAGTCGCTGCCGCCCTCCAGCACCGTGCCAGACAGCCGCTCGCCCTCGAAGACGCCGCCGGGCACCACGCCGATGCGCCGGTAGCCGCCCGGCGTGGCGCCCACCATCAGGATCGGCCGCACCTCGAGGCGCATCACGAACAGGGGCCGGCTGCGCAGGCTGCTCAGGACTTCAGGCAGGTTGTCGGTGAGGCTGGGAGTCATGATGGCGATTCCTTTACGGCATATTGGGATTGCTTGCTTGCATTGTCGTCCCGGGCGTAACGAAGGAACCAGCCCTGCGCTAAGCCCAAGACGTAGGGCGGCCCGTGGCCGCCGCGGTTCCGCGCGGGAACGACCACGGCGGCCACAGGCCGCCCTACTCTGCTGCACCTGTCATTCTGAGCGCAGCGAAGAATCTGGCCGGATGCTGCGCGGCACTCAAGGCCCACTCCGCACCTGATCCGGAAACAACGGCAAAACCCCGGATCAGTTCGCGGCAAGCCCGCCGCCTACCAGGTAGTCGGCTTGGGATTGCGCTCGCCAAAGTCAGCCTGATGCCAATACGGATAAATCGGCTTCTGATAGCTGGCCTTGTCGAGGTAGGCGACATCCTCCTTGCTCAGGTTCCAGCCCAGCGCGCCGAGGTTCTGCTTCATCTGCGCCTCGTCGCGCGCGCCCACCACGATGTTGGCCACGGTGGGGCGCTGCATCAGCCAGTTCAGCGCCACCTGCGCCACGGTCTTGCCGCGGTCCTTCGCCACCACGTCGAGCGCGTCGACCACCTTGTAAAGATATTCGTCGTCCACCGTGGGGCCGCCGGCGCTACCGCCCGAGGCGATGCGGCCGCTGGCGGCCGGCTGGCCGCGGCGGATCTTGCCGGTGAGGCGGCCCCAGCCCAGCGGGCTCCACACCATCAGGCCGACGCCTTGGTCCAGGCCCAGCGGCATCAGCTCCCATTCGTATTCGCGCGCGATCAGCGAGTAGTAACCCTGGTACACCACGTGGCGGGCCAGCCCGTATTTCTCGGAGGTGGCCAGCGATTTCATCAGGTGCCAGCCGGAAAAATTGGAGGCGCCGATGTAGCCGATCTTGCCGCTGCGGACCAGGTCGTCGAGGGCGCGCAGGGTTTCTTCCACCGGGGTCAGGGCGTCGAAGCCGTGCATGAAGTAGACGTCGATGTAATCGGTGCCGAGGCGTTTCAGGCTGGCCTCGCAGGCGCGCACCAGGTGGTGGCGCGAGGAGCCCTTGTCGTTCGGGCCCTTGCCGGTGGGGAAAGTGGCCTTGGTGGAGATCAGCACCTTGTCGCGCCGGCCCTTGATGGCCTTGCCGAGGATTTCCTCGGAGGCGCCCTCGGAATAGATGTCCGCGGTGTCGAAGAAATTGAGCTCGTGATCGAGGCACAGATCGACCATGCGGCTGGCTTCCTCCGCCTGGACCTCGCCCCAGCGCTTGAAGAATTCATTGCTGCCGCCGAACGTGCCGGTGCCGAAGCTGAGCACCGGAACCTTGAGGCCGGACCGGCCGAGCTGACGATATTCCATGGGACACTCCTTCAAGCTGAGGGGGCACAGGGGTCTGACATCGCGGCGGCGCACCGGTTCAGGGGCGGCGCCTGAAATCCCCGGCGCATGCCGGCTGCTCCATTCTAATCCTGCGCCGCCCCTGTGACCCGCCGCACAATGGCCGCCACGCTCGTGAGGCGAAGTGCCAACCTTGTCTTGATACGTTCAAAAAGCGCCAGCAATACTTCAAGCGCGAACCCATCTAGCCATGGAGGGCTGTCATGCCTCGCAAACCGACCCCATCACCCGTCGCCCCCGCGGCGCCCGCCCCCAGCACCGGCGCACCCCCGCGGCAGCTCGCCGCCCCGGTCTTCTCCCAGCCCGAGCCCACGGCGGATCCCACCACCTTCGTGGTGCGGCATCCCTCCGACGGGCCGGTATACAAGGAGATCGACCAGCTCAACAAGGAGCACAAGATCTTCCCGCTGCCGTTTCCGGCGCCGCGCGGCGGTGTGGAGCCGCAGCTCACCCTGCAGCAGGTGCTGGGCGGCAACAGCGCCGCGATCCAGCGCATCACCAAGGCCGGGCAGCTGGTGTTTCACAGCACCGGCGACTGCGGCAGCACGGCGGGCCCCGCCACGCAGAACGAGGTGGTGGACAAGATGCTGGGCGACTTCAACGAAGCCGATGCGGCGGAAATGCCGCAGTTCAACTTCCTGCTCGGCGACATCGTCTACAGCTTCGGCGAGTCGCAGTATTACTACGACCAGTTCTACGAGCCCTACCGGGATTATCCCGCACCAATCCTGGCGGCGGCCGGCAATCACGATGGCATGGTGTCGCCGGCGACGCATGTCGCCAGCCTGGCGGCCTTCCTGCGCAACTTCTGCGCCGACTCCTTCGTCGTCTCGCCGGACGCCGGCAACCTGTCGCGCACGGCGCAGATCCAGCCCGGCGTGTTCTTTACCTTCGATGCACCCTTCGTGCGTATCCTCACGTTGTACAGCAACACGCTGGAAGATCCGGGCTGCATTTCCAACCCGACCATCGGCACCACCCAGCTCGATTATCTGGAGGCCGCGCTGAAACGGGTGAAGAGCGAGAAGTACAGCGGCGCCCTGATCTTCGCCGACCACCATCCGCCCTACACCGCCGGCAGCAAGCACGGCTGGAGCGTGGAGCTGCTCAGCCAGATCGACAAGATCTGCGAGGCGGTGGGCGTGTGGCCGCATGCCTTCCTCTCCGGCCACGCTCACAACTACCAGCGCTTCACCCGCACCCGCTCGGCGGACCAGACGCAGATCCCCTACATCGTCTGCGGCAACGGCGGCCACAACGTGGTGCCCCTGGCGAAGAAGGGCGCGCCGGCACTGCGCACGCCCCAGGTGATCCAGGCGGCGCAGGGCGGCAAGGACCTGGTGGTGTTCGAAAACTACGACGACCAGGACTACGGCTACCTGCGCATCATCGCCAGCGCCACCCAGCTGCGCATCGAGTACCACCCGGCCAGCGACGGCACCGCGGCGAAGACGCCGGACGATTTCGTCACCGTCGATCTCGCCAGCCGCACCCTGGTGCAGTACACCGCCAACGACCTGGGCCTGCCGGCGGCGGCGAGCAGCATCCGCAAGCTGAAACAGAAAGGCAAAAAGCGCTGACTGCGGCGAGGCGGGCGCTTGTGATGAGCGATGAGAACAAAGAAGATATGGAGGCCGCTTTCACCGGCATGACGTAAATCGCGCAGTACACGAAGGAGTCCAGCATGCGATCCGCCGTTCCACAGCCGGTCGTCGCCCAGCTCACGCGAGCCGCGATTTTCCTCGTGGTGACCATCAACCCCGGAAAGGAAAACCATGCCGCGGTGCGGGCCTTGTGCGGCGATCTGGCTGCTCTTCTGCGCGCAGTGGGTTTCCGCGATCTGGACGGGCGGCTGTCATGTGTGATGGCGTTCGGCTCCAACGCCTGGGATCGGCTGTTCCACACACCGAAGCCGAAAGACCTGCACCCCTTCCGCGAGATCCATGGCCAGCATCACGCCATCGCAACGCCGGGCGACATCCTCTTTCATATCCGCGCCGCGCGCATGGATCTGTGCTTCGAGCTGGCGACGCAGATCATGTCGCGGCTCCGCGGTGCGGTATCCACGGCGGACGAGGTGTACGGCTTCAATTACTTCGATGACCGCGACCTGATCGGTTTCGTCGACGGCACCGAGAACCCGGTGGATCAGGCCGCTTGCGACGCAGCCATCATCGGCGAGGAGGACGCGGAGTTCGGCGGCGGCAGTTATGTGATCGTGCAGAAATACCTGCACGACCTGGACAAATGGAACACGCTCCCGGTCGAGCAGCAGGAAAAGATTGTCGGCAGGACCAAGCAATCCAATATCGAACTGGACGATGCCGTAAAGCCGACCTCGGCCCACAACGCCCTGACGACGATCGTGGAAGACGGCAAGGAACTGAAGATCGTGCGGGACAACATGCCCTTCGGCGATGCGGGCAAGGGCGAGTTCGGCACCTATTTCATCGGCTATGCCCGGTCCCCGCAGCGGATCGAGCAGATGCTCACCAATATGTTTGTCGGCAAGCCGCCCGGCAACTATGACCGTCTGCTGGACTACAGCCGCGCCGTCACCGGAACACTATTCTTTGTGCCGTCGGCGACCTTCCTGGCGAATGTCGCGGCGGATTGAATCCCAAGCGGCATTGACCGTGCAACGGTGAGAATACGGCCGCGCCCCGCCTGCGGTGCTTGCAAGCGGGGCGCGGCCCTGTCAGTACTCAGGCGGCTTCGAGCGACCCGAGGCAGATGAAATCAGGCTTGTCGCGCACCGCGCAGTCGGGGCAGGCCCAGTCATCGGGGATCCGCGACCAGCTGGTGCCGGGCGCAAAACCTTCACGTTCACAACCCTGGGCTTCGTCGTAGATGTAACCGCAGTCGGTGCATTGATAGCGTGCGGCTTCGCCTGCGGAAGCCCGCTGCTGCGCCGCTTCCCTGCCGAGCGGATAGAGCCGGGGCTGGCCGTCGTCGAGGCGCCTGCCCTGCCAGCGGGCCAGCAGGCTTGCGCGCCTTGAGGGATAGAGGTTGGCCCGCGTCAGGTCACCCTGGTAGTGCTTGACCACCAGCGGGTCCATCTGCCGGAACCACAGCGGCGGGAAGTAGGCCAGCAGCAGCATCGAGGCGTAGCCGGAGGGGAGCTGCGGGCTTTCGTCGAAATGGCGCAGGGCCTGGAAGCGGCGCGTCGGATTGGCGTGATGGTCCGAGTGGCGCTGCAGCTGATACAGCACCAGGTTGGTCACCACATGGTTGCTGTTCCAGGAATGAGCCGGCGCGCAGCGCTCGTAGCGCCCGGTCTTCGCGTCCTTCGAGCGCAGCAGGCCGTAGTGCTCGATGTAGTTGATGACTTCCAGCAGGGCGGCGCCGTAGAACGCCTGGGCCAGCAGGAAGGCCAGGGCGATCCAGCCCAGCCAAAGGCTCACCGCGGCGAACAGGACCACGGTCATGGCCCAGGCCTGGAGATTTTCGTTGTCGCTGCTGAAGACGCTCTTGCCGTTGCGGGCCAGGCGTTCCTTCTCGATGCCCCAGGCCGATTGCAGGCTGCCGCTCATGGTGCGCGGCAGGAAGGCCCAGAAGGTTTCACCCATGCGCGAGCTGGCCGGATCGTCCGGGGTGGCGACGTTCTTGTGGTGGCCTTTGTTGTGCTCGATGAAGAAGTGGCCGTAGGCAACCGGCGCGAGCGTCAGCTTGGCCAGCCAGCGGTCCAGGCTGTTGGTCTTGTGCCCGAGTTCATGCGCGGTGTTGATGCCGATGCCGTTGACCATGCCCACGCTGACCACCAGGCCAAGGATCTCCCACCAGGCGAATCCGCCATGGACCGCCATCCAGGCGCCGAGGACGGTGACCACGAACTGCGTCGGCAGGTAGGCGTAAACGATAGCGCGGTAATAGCGGTCGCCTTCCAGCTGGGCCACCGCCGATTCCGGCGCGTTGACCCGATCGACACCGATCAGATGGTCGAACAAGGGGATGATGCCGTAAAACAGCACCGGCATCGCCCAGCACCACAGGCCGTGCTCGGTGCCGATCGCCAGCGCCTGAAAAACAAGGGCGGCCAGCGGAATGGCCGGGCTCAGCAGCCACAGCAGGCGCTTGCCGTCGGCCCATTGGACCGGTGCGTCGCTAGTGATGCCCTGGGTGGTGATGCGATGCGTCGTCATGTGCGGTGTCCTCGCGTGGTCTGCGTATTCGCGCCAATCCCTGTTGGTTGGCGCGACACCACTTTCGCCGGGAACCGGAAGTCGGGCCAAGTCATTTCTTGACAACTATCAGTCATTTTAAGACAGTAGAGCCCTGCCCCCACCGGAGCCCCAGCATGTCCGGCAAGAGCCCCGAGGTACCGGCGCGATACTACGCGCGCCTGTGCGAGCTGCTGGGACAGGATGGAGTGAATGTTGCCGCGCTGCTCCAGGCGGCGCGCATTCGCCCCGCCGTCATCAGGGCCCCGGATGCCGTGCTCCGCCTCAGCCAGGTCGAGGCGCTGCTGGATGAAATCTTCCGCCTGACACAGCGGCGGGACCAGAGCCATGATCTGGGCCGCGCTCTCAAGCTGAGCTCTCACAGCATCGTGGGCTACGGCATGCTCAGCAGCCCCACGGTCGGTTACGCCATGACGCTGGCCGCGCGCTACTTCCGGCTGATCATGCCGAGTTTCCGCATGCGCTTCCGCGTCGATGCCGAACACGCGGAGATCGACATCCTGCCGGTGCTGCCGATGAGCACCAGCTGCCTGCTGTTTCATCTGGAGGCCATCGCGGTCGCCCTGCACTGGGAAATTCGGGAGCTCCTGAAAAACCAGATGCCCCGCTACGAGCTGTATCTGTCCATCGCCCCACCGCCGCACCGGGAGCGCTACAACGAGCTGGTGGAGGCGCGCTGCCATTTCGGATGGCAATCGCGGCCTGGACTCCGCATGCAGTTTCCCGCCGCTGTCGCGCTGCGCACGCCGGCGCTGGCCGACGTCGGCGCAGTGCAGATGGCGGAGAAGCGCTGCAATGAGTTGATTCGCAGCGCCATTGCACAGGGCAAGGTGGGGGACTGGATCCGGATGATGTTGCGCGAAGCCAGCGACGGCTGGCCCAGCCTGAACGAGCTGGCGCAGACCCTGAACCTGTCTTCCCGCACGCTGGACCGCTACCTGGAAAAGGAAGGCGAGAGTTTCCGCAAGCTGTCCAATCGCACGCGCCATGAAAAGGCGCTGGAATTGCTGGATGACGAGCGCCTGACGGTCACGCATATCGCCCACGAGCTGGGATACACCGATATGTCCAACTTTGCCCGTTCATTCCGCCGCGAGGCCGGGGTGGCACCCGGCGACTATCGCAGCCACCGGGCAAGGCGGGGAAGCAGTCCCGCTATTTCGGCCAAAGGTTAAGCAGGCCACGTTTGCAAACCTTGCCCGCGGACGCGCGTATCGTCGATCAGGTGGAGTCCGCTACAAAAATCTGGCCGATCATGTCCCGCAACAGGCGGCCGGCCTTGTCGCCATCGCCGGCGCGCAGGGCGGCCACCACGTCCGCGTGATTCTCGGTGTAGCGGTCGACCAGGCCAATCCGCTGTAGTGCAATCCGGGCATGGATGTTCCAGGTCATTTGCTCCCAGGCGCGCAGGAACTGGACACTGCCGGACATCTGCACGACGTGGCGGTGGAAGCCGGCCGCGCTGTCCAGATAGGCGTCGGCGTCCTGCTTGCGGCTGGCCCGGCGCATCAGCTTGAGGTTGCGCTCCAGGCACTGCAGGTCGGCCCTGGCACAGGGCACGGCGCGGCGGGCCGAGGCTTCCTCGATGGCGGCGCGCAACTCACAGGCGTCGCGCAGTTCATCGAGATCGATGCTGCGCACGCGCGTGCCTCGATAGCGCTCGGATTCGAGCAGGCCGAGGGCTTCCAGCTCGCGCAGCGCTTCGCGCACCGGCGCCTGGCTGACGCTGAACTCGCGCGCCAGCGCCATCTCCTTCAGGCGCGTGCCGGGAGGCGCGCTGCCGTCGAGAATGCGTGCGACGATCGCATCGCGGATATGGTCCCGCATGCTGCTGCGAGGAAGGCCCATGGAGACATGCCGCCGTGGAGTGGCCTTCAGTTCGAAGCCGCTTGCGCACTTGCGGATGCCGCCACCTTCCTGGACACGGGCGCGAAGGAGCGGGCCATCGGATTTTTCCTGCTCCCGGATGGCGCGCATCGGTCATACCCGTCCATGTGCATCGAGCGATGCGCTCAGCCGTTCCGGTCCGCGCCGTCCGTGGGCTTGTCCTTGGCCGGTGCGGTCGCCGCCGCGTCCGCTGGGGCCTCCCAGCCGCCGCCGAGTGCACGGATCAAGTCGACGCTGGCGCGCAGCTGCAGAGTGTCGAGATTGAGCGCCGTGATCTGGGTTTGCAGCGCCGAGGCTTGCGCGGTGACGACGGTGAGATAATCCGTCGCGCCCTTCAGATAAAGCGCCATGGACAAGTCCAGCGCGCGCTGCGAGGAATCGACCGCGGCTTTCTCGTCCACCGCGGCATCGTGATAGTGGTTGAGCGCGGCGAGACTGTCTTCGACCTGTTGGAATGCGCCGACGACGGTATTGCGGTAATTGGCGGCGGAAGCATCGAACTCGGCGCGCGCCTGAGCCACCTGGGCCCGGCGCAGGCCGCCGTCGAAGACGGAGAGCAGGGCGTTCGGTCCGATCGCCCAGAACGAGCTTGGCGCGCTCAGCCAGTTGGAGAAGCCGCTGCTCTCGAAACCGCCCTGGGCGCCGAGCGTGAGCGTGGGGTAATAGGCCGCGCGCGCGACCCCGATGTTGGCGTTGGCCGCGATCATGCGCCGCTGCGCCCCGGCGATATCCGGGCGGCGCTGCAGCAGGGTGGAAGGCACACCGGTGGGAACCTGCGGCAGCTTGATGGCGACGATCTCCGGCTGAATCGAGAAGCTCGAGGCCGATACGCCGAGCAGCGCGGCGATCGCATGCTCCATCAGCGCGCGCTGAGCCAGCGTCTGCGCCGCCTGCGAGCGCGCGGTATTGAGCTGGGTCTGCGCCTGCGCAACGTCGAGGCCGGGAGAAATGCCGGCGTTGTGGCGCTGCTCGGTGAGGCTGAGCGCCCGCGTATAGGCCTTCACCGTCTCGTCGAGGATCGCACTGTCGCGGTCCAGACTGCGCAGCTGGACGTAATCGTCGACCAGCTGCGCGATCAGCGAAAGGCGGGCATTGTCCAGATCCGCGGCGGCAGCGTCGGCGTTGGCCTTGCCCGCGGCGACCTCGTTGCGGATCTGCCCCCACAGGTCGAGCTCGTAGCCGACGCTGGCGCCCACCGAGTTGTCGTTGTAGTAGACCGGCGTGGTAGCCCCCCGCAACGGCGTATTGACCGATTCGCGCTCGCGCTCGACGCCGGCGCTCAGCCCCAGCGTGGGAAACAGTCCCGCACGCGCCTGATCGCTCAGCGCCCTGGCCTGTGCGTAGTTGGCCAGCGCGGCGGCCAGTGTCGGGTTGCCGGCGATCAGCTTTTCCTGCAGCCCGTCGAGCTCCGCGTTGTCGTAAAGCGTCCACCAGCTGTCGCGCGGCAGGCGGTCGGCCGGCTGCGCCTGCGTCCAGGGCCCGGCTTCCTTGTAGGCATCCGCGGCTGGAACCTCCGGGGTCTTCAGCGGCGGCGCGAACGAACAGGCGCCGAGCAACAGCGTCAGCACCGCGGTCCCGGCTGCGCTGTTAACTCTTTTCATGGCTGTTCTTCGCCTTGCCGGCGTCCGTACTGGCCAGACGCACCTCGGTGCCGTTGCTGATGCCGTCGGGAGGATTGGCGATCACGCGGTCATCCGGCGACAGTCCCGAAGAAAGCTCGACCATCGCGCCCAGGTCGCGTTCGATCGACACCGGCTTGAGCAGCACGCGGCTGTCCGCGCCCAGGGTGGCGACGGAGAGTCCCTTGGCGTCGAAAATCAGCGCGCTTGACGGTACGCTGAGCACATTGGCGACGGCGGCGACCTGCAGATGAATGCTGGCATAGTCGCCCGGCATCATTTCGCCCGGGCTGTTGTCGACGATGATCTGCATCAGTGTGGTGCCGGTGCTCGGATTGACGGCCTGGGCGGAAGCTTCGACCGTGCCGCTATAGCTCTTGCCGGGATGCTCGGGCACCACGATGGTGGCCTTGGTTCCCGACGGGACGCTGGGCACGTTGTTTTGCGGCACGTTGACGTAGACGCGCAGCTTGCTCGTCTCGGACACCACGAACAGCTCCGCGCCGCCGGCGGCGCCGACGTTGATCAGTGCGCCGATGTCGGTCTCGCGCGCGGTGACGATGCCATCGAACGGAGCCAGCAGGCGTTTGAAACCTTCCTCCGCGACGAGGTGGTCGACATTCGCCTGCGAGGCCTTGACCTGGGCCAGGTTGGCGTTGAGGGTGAAGGTGCGCTGGTCGACGTCCTGTGTGGCAACCGCGTCGGTGCCGGCCAGCGACTGCCAGCGGTCGGCGCTGATCTTCGCCAGCTGCGCGTTGGCCTGGGCGACGCTGAGGTCGGCGCGCGCCTGCAACAGCTGCTGGTCGAGATCGGGGGTGTCGATCTCGGCGAGCACGTCGCCGGCCTTCACCCTGCTGCCGATATCGTGTGTCCAGCTTTTCAGATAGCCCGGGACGCGCGCGTAAATGGGAGCGCTGATATAGGCCTCCAGGCGCCCGGGCAAGTCCAGGCCGGCGTGGTTCTCCACGCTGGTCGGCATCACCACGGCCACAACCGGAACGGCCTGCGCTTCGGTCAGGTCGTGCAGGCGCGAGTTTTCCGCCGCGCGCGAAACCAGCCCGTAGGCGACGATGGCGATGGCGACGAGGGCGGCGATGACGCCGGCCAGGCGCAGCCGGCGCGGGGCGGGACGGCCGGAATTTCGATCAGGCTGGGACATCTGTTCCTCCGGGACTCCCCTGCGCCGCGGCTTTTTCGCCGTAGCGCCGGTGGATGATGCTGAATACGACAGGGACGAAGAATAGCGTTGAAACCGTGGCGAAAATCAGGCCGCCGATCACGGCGCGGCCGAGCGGGGCGTTCTGCTCGCCGCCCTCGCCCAGGCCGAGCGCCATCGGCAGCATGCCGATCACCATCGCCAGCGCCGTCATCAATACCGGACGCAGGCGCACGAAGCCGGCCTCGAGCGCGGCCTGCGTCGCATCGCCCAGCTCGTCGAGCTTCTCGCGGGCGAAGCTGATCACCAGCACGCTGTTGGCGGTGGCCACGCCCATACACATGATCGCGCCGGTGAGCGCCGGCACCGACAGCGGCGTATGCGTCGCGAACAGCATCCAGACGATGCCGGCCAGCGCCGCCGGCAGCGCGGTGATGATGACGAAGGGATCGCTCCAGGACTGGAAGTTGATCACGATCAGGAAATAGATCAGCACGATCGCGCCGAGCAGGCCGAACAGCAGGCCGGTATAGGCGCTGTACATGGTCGCGGTCTGGCCGACCAGGGCGACGATCGAGCCTTTCGGCTTGTCCTTGTCGTTGCGCGCGATGATCTTGCGGATGTCGCCGGCGACGCCGCCGAGGTCGCGCCCCTGGGTGGTGGCGTAGATCTCCACCATCGAGGAAATGTCGTATTGGGACACCACGGCGTTGCCATGGCCGCGCCGGATGTCGGCGATGCCGCCCAGCACCGTGGTCGGCGCACCCTTCGCATTGATCGGCAGATTCTGCAGTGCCGGCAGGGTGTCGATCTGGTATTGCGGCGTTTGCAGCGCCATCGAATATTCCACGCCGTTTTTCTCGTTGAGCCAGTAGGTGGGCGCGACCTGGGTGGAACCGGCCAGGTTGACGACCATGCTGTTGGTCACGTCGGCCGCGGTAACGCCGGTGTACTGCGCGCGCGTACGGTCGATGTCGACATTGAATGTCGGCAGCGCGGCGGACTGCTGGATGCGCGCGTCGGCCACCCCGGTGATGTGGCGGACCTGCTCCAGCAGCTTGTTGGCGTAGGCGAAGTCGGCATTGAGATCGTTGCCGCGGATCTGCAGGTCGATCGGCGCCGGTGCGCCGAAGTTGAGGATCTGGCTGACGATATCGGCGGGCAGGAATGAAAAGGTCATGCCGGGAAAACGGCGCGGCAGCTGGTCACGCAGGCGGCTGACGTAGCCGGCGGTCGGCGCGTGCCCCTGGTTGAGCGAGACCTGGATGTCTCCGTCCGATTCGCCGATGGTGCCGGTATTGTTGTAGATGGTATTGATCGACGAAAGATAGGTGCCGATGTTGTCCACGATCGCCGCCACCTCATTCGGCGGGACGACTTCCCGGATCGCCTTCTCCACCTCGGTGAAATGCGCCGCCGTCTGCTCGATACGCGTGCCGACCGGCGCCCGCACGTGCAGCAGCATCTGGCCGCCGTCGACCTGGGGGAAGAAATTGCGGCCGAGAAACGGCATCAGCAGGAAGGAGACGGCAATGAAGCCGAGAAAGCCAGCGACGAACAGCCTGCGGTGTTCGATGGCGAGGCCGAGCAGATCGTGATAACCGGCGCGCAGGCGCATGAACTGCGCCTCGAACCAGCGCTGGAAGCGCACCAAGGGGTTCCTGGTCGGCGGCGGCGGCGCCTCCTCGCCGTGTTCGTCGACGTGCGCCACGTGGCGGTGCAGCAGATATTTCGCCATCGTCGGCACCAGCGTGCGCGACAGCAGGAACGAGCAGACCATCGCGAACATCACGCTTTCCGCCATCGGCACGAACAAATAGCGGGCCACGCCGTCGAGGAAGAACATCGGGATGAACACGATGCAGATGCACAGCAGCGAGACGAAGGCCGGCACGACGATCTGCGAGGCGCCGTCGATGATCGCGGTCTCCACTTCCTTGCCCTGCTCGAGATGGTAGTTGATGCTTTCGATCGTCACCGTCGCCTCGTCGACGAGGATGCCCACGGCGAGGGCCAGGCCGCCGAGGGTCATGATGTTCAACGTTTCGCCGATTGCCGACAGCGCGGCGATCGCGCCGAGCACCGACAGTGGAATCGAGGTGGTGACGATCAGGGTCGAGCGCCAGCTGCCGAGGAACAGCAGGATCATCAGGCTGGTCAGCGCCGCGGCGATGACGCCTTCGCGGATCACACCCTCGATCGAGGCGCGCACGAAGATCGACTGGTCGCCGATCGGCTTGACTTCAAGCGCGTCGGGCAGCGAAGGCTGGATGACAGCCAGCATCTTCTTGATGCCGCTGACAATGTCGAGCGTCGACGTGGTGCCGTTCTTGAACACACTGAGCAGCACCGAACGATTGCCGTCGACGTGAACGATGTTGGTCTGCACCGCGCTGCCGTTGTACACGTGGGCGACGTCGCGCATGTAGACCATTGCGCCCTTCACGCTCTTGATCGGCAGATTGTCGAGATCGGCGATTTTCGACGGTGCGTTATTGAGGTTGATGGTGTACTCGTAATCGCCGATCTTTTCCGTACCCACCGGCGTGATCAGGTTCTGCGCGGCGAGCGCGTTGGCGACGTCGAGGCCGGTCAGCCCGCGCGACTGCAGCGCGGCGGTGTTCAGGTCGAACATGACCTGCGGGGTCTTGCCGCCGAACGGATACGGGATGCCCGCGCCCTGCACCGTGACCAGGCGCGTGCGCACGAAGTTGAGGCCCAGATCGGCGAGATTCTGCTCGGTCAGGCCCGTGCCGGACAGCGCCAGCTGGATGATCGGCACCGTCGAGGCGCTGTAGTTGAGGATCAGCGGTGGCGTCGCGCCCGCCGGCATCTGCTTGAGCAGGGTCTGCGAGATCGCGGTGACCTGCGCGTTGGCAGTGGCGATGTTGGCCGACGGATGGAAGAAGATCTTGACGATGCCGAATGTAGTGTACGAGCTCGCTTCGATATGCTCGATGTCGTTCACCGTCGTGGTCAGCGCGCGCTCGAAGGGCGTAATCATGCGCCCCGCCATCTGGTCGGGAGGCATGCCCTGGTATTGCCAGGCCACGCCGATGATCGGTATGTTGATGCTCGGGAAGATATCGACCGGCATGCGCAGCGCGGAAAGCGCACCGGCCAGAAGTACGAGCAAGGCCACTACGATGAAGGTGTAGGGCCTACTCAGCGCGATACGGACGATTGCAAGCATGTGGACACCGGAGCACGAGGAGGTCGGCTAACACTAAGGATGCGTGCCGATCATCCGGCAGCATCACGACCTCGAAGGGATTCTGGAACACTCTCCAGATCGGGCGCACGTCCTGGGCCACTATGGACAGGAGCGTTCAGCGGCGGGGATTATCGCCTAACACGGAATCGGAATGTAGCGTCAATGGCGTAAAGGCATTATTTCTAAACAATTGATAATGTTCTGCGAGGACTTGTTCCGCCGGTTACGAAGCGCTCGCACCATGATGCACTCAGGGTCGCCTCAACCGGGCGATGAGGAAGTCGACGAAAACGCGAATCCTCGGCGCCAGATCGTGTCCGCGCAGATAGACGACATTCAACGGCGCGGATGAGGCCACATGCTTAGGCAGAACCTGCACCAGGCGCCCGGCTTCCAGGTCGTCCGTCACGTCCCAGAAGGATTTGAGAGCAATTCCCATGCCCTGCAAGGCCATGGCATGCGCCGCTTCGCCATCGTTGCACACGATACGGGCGGCAATGCGCATGGGCCGTACCTTGGAGCCGTTGTGGAAGCGCCATTCCGCCATGGGCGCGGCCCCGATGACAATGCAGTCGTGCCGCGACAGGTCCGACAGGCGCTCCGGCTTGCCACGCCGCAGCAGATAGTCCGGCGATGCGCACAGCACCCGGCGGTTCTGCACCAGCTCCCGCGCGATCATGCTGGAATCGCGTAATACGCCGTACCGGATTGCCAGGTCGAAACCGCCGTCGATCAGGTCCAGCACGTCGTCGCTCAGGTGCAGCTGTATGCGCAGCTGCGGATGCAGCAGGCTGAATTCCGCCAGCAGGGGCACCAGCCGGCGCCGACCGAAGCTGTTCGGGGCGGTCATCTTCAGCAGTCCGGCAACCCCGACCCCTTGCCGGGCCAGCGCCTCCCTGGCCTGCTCCAGCTCCGTCATGACCTTCACCGCATGGGCATACAGGAGCTTGCCTTCCTCGGTCACCGCCATCCTGCGCGTGTTGCGGTTGATCAGCCGCACGCCGAGCCGCTCCTCGAACACGGCCAGCCGCTTGCTCACCACGGCCAGCGACAGCCCCATCTCGGCCGCCGCCGAGGTCAGGCTCCCCAATGCCACGGTGCGTTCAAACGCCTTCAGGCCAGGCAGATCTTCGATCGTGTTCATTATCAAATACCCAGAGATAATCTATTAACAATACCGGATATGATTTATTAAAAATTATTAATGTTCTACTCCTCCCCGCCCGCAACCTGGCCTTCCGCAATACCCGCGACGACCGGATGCCGCCCGTTGTTGTGCCGTCTGCCGCCTGGGTGTTAGCTTCAGCCCGCGCGGACGATGAGGCATGATTCCCGAACGCGCCGGGACTGGCCCGTAGTTGGGGAGAACGTGATGCCCAGGCTATTCACTCCGCACTGCCGCAATATTGCCGCGTCCGTCGCCGTCGCGACATCGCTGCTGCTCTGTGCCGGGCCAGCACTGGCGCAGAGCGGGCAGCGCAATGCGGCGCTGGTGGATGCGGGCGCCTCACAGCTCTGCGTCGATACCATCAACAGCTATCGCGCCCGCTTGCAGCTGCGGCCGCTGGCGCGCTGGGTAGACGGTGAAAGCGCCGCCGCCGCGCAAGCTCTGGCCGACTCGCGCAGCGGCGTGCCGCACGGCGCGATCGTCGCCTTCGAGCAGACCCCGCAGGGCCGCAACGCCTCCATCTCGCAGAACGAATGCCCGGGCTATCCCGGCACGGCCGCGCAAGTGGTGACGCAATGCACCGCGCAGATGTGGGCCGAAGGCCCCGGCAGCGACTATCAGAAGCACGGCCACTATCTCAACCTGAGCAACCCGGCGGCGACCAAGGTCGCCTGCGGCTTCGCCACCGCCGCGGACGGCACGCTGTGGGCCACGCAGAACCTCACGCCCTACAGCGCACCGCTCGATCCCACGCACAGCCGGCAGGAGGATCTGGACGACGACAACTCGCGCCCGGTCGCCGCGAAATTCTGCCTCGACAGCATCAACAGCTATCGCAGCAGTGCGGACCTGCCGGCCTATCAGGAGTGGCCGGAGGGGGAGCAATGCGCCTCACGCCAGGCCGCGCTCTATGCCCGCGGCGGCGCGCCCGACCTGGACCAGGACGCCTGCCTCGCGGGCCGGGCATCCGGGCAAAGCGTCTGCGCCAGCAGCGCCGGCACGCTCAAGGGCACCGTGGCGGATTGCCTGAAAAACGGATGGAACGAGGGGCCCGGAGCGGATTTCCAGGCCCACGGCGACTACCTCAACATGTCGAGCCGGCAATACAGCAGCGCGGCCTGCGGCTTCGCCAGGGGCGCGGACGGCTCGGTGCAGACGGTGCAGCTCTACAAGTAGCACGGGTGCAGCAGCGATTACTCCGCGTGGAGCGTAACGGCGCGCTCGTCAACAGAGCACGGCGCGCTCCAACCTAATGCCTATGTATGCCAGCGCACAGCGCCCGACGTACCAGAGTGATCCAATCCAGTGACGATTCGCGCGGCAACACCGCGCAATGCAGCTCACGCGAGGGTGATTGAAATGATATTCGGCGGCGGAATTCTCGGAACAATCCTGGTGGTCGTTCTCATCATTTTCGTAGTACGGCGTCTGTAAGGGCGTTTGCAAGTCCGCCTGAGGGCGGAGCCTGGCGATGCGCACGGAGCCTGCGGCAGAGCAGATCGCCGTTGCGGCGCCCACCTGGATCAGTGGAGATTCCCATGAAACCTATGAAACTTGCCGTTTTGATACTGGCGGCCTTGCTGCCGCTCACCGCCTGCGTCTTCGTGCCGGATCATCGCAACGATGGACCTCACGACGATCACTGGCGTCAGTCCCATTGCGATCATGACGGGCACTGCGATCATCAGTAACGGCGTGCGCCGGCCAACACCCGCCTGACGGGATCATCCGGCGCAAGTCACCCGGGCTGGATCAGCTCGGGCGTACGCCCCCCCCCGGCTAGGGCTTGGCGGGCACCTTCGGCTGTACCTGCTTGACGGGCTGTGCCGCGGCCACCGTCTGCGTCGTCCTGGCGGGCGCGATGGAACTGTTCATCTGCGGCTTGCCCACGGTGACGGCGTGCTTCTGCGCGCCGTTGACCGAGTTGTTGACGATGGTGTTGAAGGCGGCCAGCGGCGTGTCGAAGTGCTTGAGCCCGGCCAGCGAGCGGTCGTCGCTGCCGAACAATTTGGAACCGGTGGAATACAGCAGATCCTGGTGATTGCGATAGACGTGATTCATGCCGGCGGCATCGCAGTAGGCAATGGTCACGTCATAGCGGTCGGTGGGCTTGTGCAGGCTGTGCAGGCCGAAAGTCATGCCGGACAGGAAGTAGTTCACCTCGGTGCCCGCCGACAGGTCCGGCGCGTTTTCCACCAGCACCAGCAGGCGCTGCATCGCATCGGAGCCGGGACGGGCCGGCACCACGGCGACCGGGCGGGACTTGATCACCGCGGCGATCACCGGGGCGAAGTCGTCGCCGGGGCGGCCGAGGCGATGCACGTCCCACTGCCCCTTGGCGCGCAGGCCCTCGCTCACCGACTGGTACAGGGTGTCGGCTGCCTTCGGCACGACCTGGCCGTCCTGCTTGAAGGTCACTCCGACGTTGAGCGTCGCCGGCATTTTGGTCGGCGCGCCGAGATGCACCACGCCGCCGAGCACGTCGGGCGAGCCATCGGTCCTGACGTAGTAATGGTTGTCCATGCCGCAGGCCGATACGGCCAGTGCGGCCAGCGCGGCGCCGGCAAGCGTATGCAATTTCGACTTGTGCATCATCCCCTGTCCCCCCGCGTCCATGGCATCCCCGCCGCAACAGCGCCGGGTCCATGAGGCATTGACCGGAGTGCAGGTTAAGCCCGCCGCCGTCGGCGCAGGCGCCATTGGTGACGAACGTGTCAGATCGGCGGATGAAGGGGTTGCGACGATGCCGGGGCCGCCGCCCAAGGCGGTCGCGGCCGTCCCGCTGTGCGCCTAGCTCGCTGGAGTCGTAATGGTTTGCGTCGGCTGCTGGAAGAACTGCCACAACTGCAATGTGGCATCGAGGTTTTGCGTGGTGGCGCCGTACTGCGAAGGATACGGCGAGCCCGGCCAGGTGTGGCCGCCGCCATTGACCACGAAGAAATCCACGCCAATCCCCGACGGGCAGGACTGATAGGTGTTGAGCGTGACGGAGGGACTGCTGGTGAAGAGTTCCGGCAGCAGATCGACCAGCGGCGAGGTGGCGGAGCAGCCTTCCTCCTGCGCCCAGAAAGCCGCGCTGTCCGGCGCCGATTCTGTGCCGATCTTGGGCTGGCCCAGGAAGCTGTTGATCGGGTCGGCGGTGCCATTGATGAAGGCCAGGGAAATCTTGCGCGAGGGCGTACAGCTCGCGGCCAGGGTGTTGCGCACCAGCGAGCCCACCGCCGCCGCCGCGGCGATGGTTGAAGACAGATTGCAGACCAGGGTCTCGGTCATGAATCCGCCCTCGGAAAAGCCCATCACATAAACCCGCGACGGATCGGTCTGGTATTGCTGCGCAATATTGCCGATCAGCGTGGAGATGAAGCCGAGGTCGTCGGGTCCGGACGCAAGGAGCTCGTCGTTCCAGGTATCGTTTTCGCCTTGCGGCAGCACCACGATGGCGCCGTCGTCGGCGGCCAGGCGCCCGACGCGGGTGAGATTGGCCATCTCGACATTGGTGGTCGCCAGCGGGTGCAGCATCACCAGCAGGGGAGCGCCCGCCACCGGCGCATCCGGCACGATGCCGATATAGCTGCGCTGGTCGCCGCCCTGGTCGATGGTGCCGGCGATGGTGGTGGTCCCGGGCGTCCCGATCAGCCCGGAAACAGCGCTGGCGCCGCTCACGCCGACCACGGGCGCCGAGGAACTGCCGCAGCCGCAAAGTGTCACCAGCAGCGCGCAGGCCACCCCGCGCGCAAACATCAACATCCTTGTCATGGTGTCTTACCTGAGCCTGAAACAATCTTTATGACAGCGAGTATTGGAGCCGCCACGCCGCGCCCGGGTTCCTCGCATTTCAACCAAGGGATGCAACCCCGGCACCTCCATCCTTCATGCATGCACAGTGCCATGTCGCGGCAAGGGCGCCTCAGCATAGTCGATTATGCTGTAGCCGATCCGCCCCTGTCCCGCGAGAATGCGCCGATGTTTCGCAAGATTCTCATCTGGAGCATTGCACTGCTGGCCCTGGGCTATGTCGCCTGCGCCATTTTCCTGGATGTGGCGCAGCGCTCGTTCCTGTATTTCCCGCAGTACACCCATGTCGAGCCGGGGCAGACCGACTTTGCGCTGCGGCGCGGCGCGGTGACGCTGCGCGGCTGGGTGATGAATCCGGGGCAAAGCCGCGCGCTGATCTACTTCGGCGGCAATGGCGACGCGGTGCAGACCATGCGCGAGGACTACGCCCGCTGGGCACCGGACCGCACCGTCTACCTGCTGGCCTACCGCGGCTATGGCGCCAGCGACGGCGAGCCCACCGAAGCGGCGCTGTTCGGCGATGCGCTGGCGCTCTACGACGACGTGCGCACGCGGCAACAGGACATCGCCGTGGTCGGGCGCAGCCTCGGCAGCGGCGTCGCCACCTGGCTGGCCGCGCAGCGGCCGCTGCAGAAGCTGGCGCTGGTGACGCCGTACGACAGCATCGCGCGGGTGGCGCAGGGCCGCTTTCCGATCTTTCCCGCCGCGCTGATGATGCAGGACAAGTTCGAGTCCTGGCGCTATGCCCCCGCGGTGCACTGCCCGGTGCTGGTGATCGCGGCGGAAGATGACCGGGTGGTTCCGGCGGCGAGCACGGCGCGCCTGATGGAAGCCTTTTCGCCCAGGCCGCAGTACATCCGTCTCGACCACACCGGCCACGGCAACATCGTCAGCGATCCGGCCTATGCCACCGCCATCACCAGTTTCCTGCGCTAGTCCGGCCTGACCCAATCTGGCCAGACTCGGCCCCACCGACCCCCCGTATGTCATCCTGAGCGCAGCGAAGGATCTGGCCCTGCACCCTCACCGAGATTGGTTGACGCGCCAACCGCACCCATATTGCTGCAAACACCAAAAGCCGCCGCGGAGACTTGCGCATGCCCAGCTACGACTTCGACCTGATCACCATCGGCGCCGGCTCCGGCGGCGTGGCCGCCAGCCGCTACGCCGCCAGCCGCGGCGCGCGGGTGGCGATCTGCGAGGCAGGCCGCGTCGGCGGCACCTGCGTGCTGCGCGGCTGCGTGCCGAAAAAAATCTTCCTGTTCGGCGCCCAGTTCGCCGACGCCTTCGCCGATGCCGCCGGTTACGGCTGGCAGCTGCCGCGGCCGGGCTTCGAGCTGTCACGCCTGACCGCGGCGAAGAACGTCGAGACCGACCGGCTGGAGGTGATTTATCGCAAGCTGCTGGCCGACGCCGGCGTGCGGCTGCTGGAAGGACACGCGCAGCTGCTCGATGCGCATACCGTGCTGGTCAACGGCGAACGCCTGACGGCGCAGCGGCTGCTCATCGCCACCGGCAGCTCGCCCAACCACCCGGCCATCCCCGGCATCGAGCTGGCCGTCACTTCCAACGAGATGCTGGAGCTGACCACGCTGCCGCCGCGGCTGCTGGTGCTCGGCTCAGGCTACATCGCCGCGGAGTTCGCCGGCATCTACTGCGGTTTCGGCAGCGCGGTGGCCATGGCCTATCGTGCCGATCTGCCGCTGCGCGGCTTCGACGCCGACCTGCGGCGGCGGCTGGCGACGGCGATGACGGACCGCGGCGTCGCCCTGCACCCCGGCTTCCAGCCGCAGCGGCTGGAGCGCGCGGGCGGGGACATCATCTGCCACGGCGCGGACGGCCGGCAGCTGCGCGCCGACCTGGTGCTCAACGCCCTGGGGCGCTCGCCCAATACCGCCCATATGGGCCTGGAGCAGGCCGGCGTGGCGCTGCAAGCCGGTTCCGGCGCGGTGCGGGTGGATGCGTATTCGCGCAGCAGCGCGCCTTCGGTGTTCGCCGTGGGCGATGTCACCGACCGCCTCAACCTGACGCCGGTGGCCATCGCCGAAGGGCGCGCCTTCGTCGACAGCGAGTTCGGCGGCACGCCGCGCGCAATCGATCACCATACCGTCGCCAGCGCCGTGTTCTCGCAGCCGCCAGTGGCCAGCATCGGCCTGAGCGAGGAGCGGGCACTGGCGCAGGGACATCGCGTGACCGTATTCGAGGAGGATTTCCGGCCGATGAAGAATGTCCTGGCCCACCGCGCCGAGCGCAGCTACATGAAGCTGGTGGTCGACGCCGCCAGCGACAAGGTGCTGGGCCTGCACATGATCGGCGCCGATGCGCCGGAAATCGTGCAGAGCCTGGCGGTGGCGGTGACCATGGGCGCCAGCAAGCGCGACTTCGACGCCACCATGGCGGTGCACCCCACCGCCGCCGAGGAATTCATGCTGATGCGCAAGCCGCGCCGCTGAGCCGGCACCAAAGCGGCGTGGCGCGGTCTGATCCGGACAGCCGGCAACTCATCGCTCCGGCCCGCCACCCGCCCATTCGAGCCCGGTTTCGATGCAACTGCGCCTGCTGATTCTGTTGAGCTGCCTGCTCTGCACCTGCGCCGCCCAGGCGCGGGAGCAGACCCTGAAGGTCGGCAATCTGCAGATCACCGCCTGGTCGCCGGACCAGCCCCCGCCCGGGAAGCTGCCGGTGCTGATCTTTTCCCACGGCCTGCATGGCTGCGACGTGCAGTCGCGCTTTCTCACCCAGGCGTTCGCGGCGGCCGGCTATCTGGTGTTCGCGCCAAACCACCGCGACGCCTCCTGCAACGGCGGCAGGACGCCCTGGTTCGAAGGCACCGAGCTGATGTTCCTGCATCCGGAGCAGTGGACCGAAGCCACCTACCGCAACCGCGCCGACGACGTGCGCCGCCTCATCGCCGGCCTCT
>Ga0302313_10000400_pt1 | contig 38972 bp, 24 predicted proteins | sample III_Palsa_N2_2_FD_200454 | JGI IMG/M metagenome (GOLD analysis project Ga0302313, IMG submission 200454) | Peat permafrost microbial communities from Stordalen Mire near Abisko, Sweden - III_Palsa_N2_2 | ecosystem: Environmental > Terrestrial > Soil > Palsa > Peat permafrost | place: Sweden...
CCAACCCCGCAAACCCTTACCTCTCTTGGCTTTCCGGTTCCCCGACCGCTTCGCCCTACTTCGGCGCCGCTGCACAGGGAGACGAATCATAACCACTCAACATCACCCTGGCAAGAGGTTTTTTGACACAATTCTTTCACGTTGAAAATTTCCCTTTCCGGCTAGGTACTTAAGCTCAAAAGGTTAAATTTCCGTGCTTAAACGCGAGAGCGGGCATGCAGCGCAAACGCATATGAAGGGGAGCTGAACGGCTCGTCTCAGTCATGTGGATCAGGTTTATGCAGGTGTTCTTGTAGACTGTCGGCTGTGAACGCCAACTCTATATAAGACAAGAACCCATGCAACAACTTGAATTCACCTTGACGGGCGATTACATCGAACTTCATCAATTGATCAAACTCTGCGGGCTCGCCGCCAGCGGCGGTGCCGGTAAAGCCATGGTTGCGATGGGCTTGGTCAGCGTCGACGGCGCGCCTGAGTCGCGCAAGACCGCCAAAATACGAGCCGGTCAGCAGGTGACGCTTGAGGATACAACCATTTTTGTGGTCGAAGGCGACGCAAGCGACGACGCCGGTGCCAGCGCCGATTAAGCGTCTATATAGGTAGCAAGGTAAGCGGCCGGGGTGCCAGGAGCTAACGCCCGGAACCCCGGCGCCCGCAGCGCCGAATCAAACCGCCCGGCTGCATCAACCATCATTTCAGACGGCACAATCAGCAAACACGCCCTGGAACGTCTGACACGTCGATCTCAAGCCTTACCCTCGCGCTTCAGCTTGCGCAGCCGCCAGATCAAGCTCGAAGTGTCGTAGCGCGCGCCGCCGAGGGCCTGGACATCGGCGTAGAACTGGTCAACCAAGGCCGTCAAAGGCAACGCCGCGCCATTACGACGCGCCTCATCCAGGCAAAACCCCAAGTCCTTGCGCATCCAATCCACGGCAAAGCCAAACTCGAATTTGTTTTCGAGCATGGTGGTGCCGCGATTGTGCATCTGCCAACTGGCTGCCGCGCCTTTGCCGATTACATCGAGTACGCGCGACATATCGAGCCCGGCCTGCTCGCCGAAATTGATCGCCTCCGACAAGCCTTGCACCGCCCCGGCAATGCATATCTGGTTGACCATCTTGGCCAACTGCCCCGCCCCTGAAGCACCGACCAGCACAGCCGAGCCATAATGCTGCAAGACCCCGGCCACCCGCTCAAATGCCGCTGTTTCACCGCCGCACATAATCGTCAGCTTGCCGTTTTGCGCCCCGGCTTGGCCGCCCGAAACCGGCGCATCGACAAAATGCAGGCGAGCCTGCTGCGCCACCTCGAACAATTCACGCGCCACATTGGCCGACGCCGTGGTGTGATCGACAAATACCGTGTCACGCGTCATGCCGGCAAAAGCGCCGCTGGCGCCCAGCACCACATGACGCAAATCGTCGTCATTACCGACACAGGCGAACACGACTTCGGCCCCGGTAGCCGCTTCGCGGGGGGTGGCTGCCGCCTGGCCGCCATACTCGCCGACCCACTGAGCGGCCTTGGCCGCGGTACGGTTATAGACCGTCACCTGATGACCGGCACGAGCAAGATGGCCCGCCATGGGATAACCCATCACGCCCAAACCAAGAAATGCGACACGGCGGGCTACGAAGGACGTATTCGAGTCGGTCATTATTACTGCCTCCTATATATCAATGGACTGAGCGTACCCCTAGTGTCCTGTTCCGCAAATTCGTTCGCTATGAAATCGCCCATTGGGGCCCCATGCCGTATCGCTTCTCCTCGCCATAGCAACGGCTATGGCTCGTCGTCGTGCCTTGCTTGCGCCCCGGAGGAAGCGCCCTTGGGGCAACGATCCAATGGACAATTTCATTCATCAAACAATTTACGGAACAGGACACGGGTACATAACGTGCGTTCCATACCGGGTATATGATTTCCGATATCACGCTGAACTATACAAGACCTGCGTAGCGAGATGCGTTCTAGTGAGGTCTGAGCGGCAAATACCTTGAATTCCCGCGCCGGACCTCGGGTAATATCATTGGCTTGAAGCGCGCCTCACATCGGTGCAGGACCAACAGGGCGGCTGCCGGCGGGCCATGCGGATTTCCGACCCCCTCATTTATTCGAGATTTTTTATGCCGCGTTTTGCCGCAAACCTTTCGATGATGTATCTGGAATACGCGTTTCTCGACCGCTTTGAAGCGGCTGCACGCGATGGCTTCAAGGCCGTCGAATTCATGTTTCCCTATGAATTCCCAGCCAGTGAAATCCGCGCAAAGCTCAAAACCCATGGCCTGACGCAAGCCCTCTTCAACGCGCCGCCCGGCAAATTCGAGGCTGGAGAACGCGGTATCGCGGCGTTGCCGGGCCGGGAACGGGAATTTCATCGCAGCATTGAAACCGCACTGGCCTATGCAGACGTTCTGGGCACCAGCCGTCTGCACGTGATGGCCGGCATCATCGCCGAATCCGACGATGTGGCACACCACCGCGGCAAATACCTGGACAACCTGGCCTTTGCGGCGGCCCAGGCCAAACCCTTGGGCATCACCATTGTGATCGAGCCGATCAATGTCCGCGACATGCCGGGGTATTTTTTGAACTACCAGAACGACGCCCATCTCATCTGCGAAGAAGTCGGTGCAGATAATCTGCAGGTCCAGTTGGACCTCTACCATTGTCAGATCATGGAAGGCGATTTGGCCATGACACTCAAGCAAACCATGGGCGGCGTCGGTCACATCCAGATCGCCGGCGTACCGGATCGGCATGAACCCGATGACGGTGAAATCAACTATCCCTACCTGTTCCAGCTAATCGACGAATTGGGCTACACCGGCTGGATCGGATGCGAGTACCGGCCGCGCCAAAGTACCAGCGCTGGCCTGGGCTGGCTGCGGCAGTGGCAATAAAGCGCGCAACCCCGCGCATCCGTCAACCTGCGTCTTCTCCATTGAGTACCGTCGCCCCGTGAGCCTTCTCGAACAAATCAAAGACTCTCTAACCACACTGTCGCCCGCCGAACAGCGGGTAGCCGAACTCGCACTTGCCGACCCGCGCAGTTTCGTCGGCCTGCCTGTCGCCACGTTGGCCGCCAAGGCCGGTGTCAGCAATCCCACCGTGGTCAGGTTTTGCCGCAGTCTAGGTTATCAAGGCCTGTCGGATTTCAAGCTGAAACTCGCGGCAAGCATGAATGAAGGTATCCCTTTCGTGCACCACGCAGTCAATCCCCAGGATGCAACTGGGGACGTGGTGCTAAAGGTAGTCGACAACGTGGTCAGTGCCTTATTGAGCTATCGTAAAGACGCGCCGAGCAAAAATATCGAGCGCGCCATCGCCGCTTTGGTCAAGACCATCCGCTCCGGCCGGCGCATCGAATTCTACGGTGTAGGCAACTCGGGAATAGTCGCCCAGGATGCCCAGCACAAATTTTTCCGCCTGGGCTGCAATACGATTGCCTATGCCGACGGCCATATGCAGGTGATGGCTGCCACCATGTTGGGCGCCGAAGATTGCGCCGTGATCATTTCCAATTCGGGCCGCAGTCGCGATCTGCTCGATGCCGCCGAACTGGCGAAAAAGCATAAAGCCACGACCATCGTGATCACGGCCAGCGGCTCGCCGCTCGCGGGTATGGCCGACATCCTGCTGGCCGCCGACCATCCGGAGGGTTACGACCGCTACAGCCCGATGGTGTCGCGTCTGCTGCATTTACTCATTATTGATATCCTGACCACAGGTGTCGCCATTCAACTCGGACCGGACTTGCAAATCAAATTGTCGGAAATGAAAAAGAACCTCAGCAGCAAACGTTATAAACCGGTCTAGTCGCCTATTCCGGCACTGTGGGCTCGCCGCCGACTGGGACCGCCGCCGGCCACCCCCAAGTTTTCCCTAATACGATCATGGCAGCTTTTTTCCATCAACTTGTGTAATATAGTTACACATAAGAATGTAACTATATTACAAGACAGAGACCATAAGCCTCAGGAAGCGGCGCAGCAAACACTTCCGGCCCGGCCCCTGCCTGCTCCGCTGACTCTCTGATATCTGGCTACTATGACAACTACATCTGCACCTGCAACACCCGAACTTCCGTTGGATATGATCATCTTCGGCGGAGTAGGCGACCTATCGGCGCGCAAACTGCTGCCGGCCTTATATATGGCGCATCTGCACGGCAATTTGCCGCCGCACACCCGCATCATCGCCATCGGCCGGCGCGACTGGACCCGCGACGAATATCTGGCCTTCATGCAAAAACAGTCGCGCCCCTTCGTCGACAGCAAAGCGATGGACGTCCAGGCGTGGGAGAGTTTTCTGGCCACCTTCGATTACGTCAATCTGGATGTCTCCAAAGCCGAAGATTACGTACGCCTGGCCTCAAGTACCCGCCCCGGCGTACAACGCGTTTTTTACCTCGCGACCGCGCCCAACTTGTTTGCCTCGATCTGCGACAGCTTGTCAGCCGCCGGCTTGGTCGACCAACAATCGCGCGTGGTGCTGGAGAAGCCGCTGGGTCATGATCTGGCCTCGGCGCAAGCCATCAATACCGCTGTCAGCCAACATTTCGCCGAAAACCAGATCTACCGGATCGACCATTACCTGGGCAAAGAAACAGTACAGAACCTGATGGTGCTGCGTTTCGGCAATGCCATTTTCGGTCCCTTGTGGCAGGCGCCCTACATCAAGAGCGTACAAATTACGGTGGCCGAATCGGTCGGCGTCGGCAGCCGCGCCGGTTTTTATGACGATACCGGCGCCATGCGCGACATGGTGCAGAACCATTTGTTGCAACTGTTGTGCATCGTTGCCATGGAGCCGCCCGTCTCGCTCGACCCGGATGCCGTGCGCGACGAAAAACTCAAGGTGCTGCGTTCACTGCGACCGATGACGCTCACCGATATTGGCCGCGATACCGTGCGCGGCCAATACAAAGCAGGCGCGATCGACGGCGAGACGGTCAAGGGTTATCTCGACGAAACCAATGTACCGCAAGATAGCGGTACCGAAACCTTCGTCGCGTTGCGCGCGCAGATCAATAACTGGCGCTGGGCCAATGTGCCGTTTTTCCTGCGCACCGGCAAGCGCTTGCAAAAACGCCAATCGGAAATCGTGATCGAGTTCAGCGACCTGCCGTTCTCCATCATTCCAAGCGGCCCGCGCACCGGCGCGAACCGGCTGATCATCAAATTGCAACCGGAAGAATCGATTCAATTGCAGATGATGGCGAAAGAACCGGGCAGCGGCATGCACATGCAGCCGGTGACGCTTAACCTCGACTTGCAGCAAGCCTTCACCGCGCGGCGCGCCGAAGCCTATGAACGGCTGTTGATCGATGTGATTCGCGGCCGGCTGATGCATTTTATGCGTCGCGACGAACTGGAAGCCGCCTGGACCTGGGTCGAACCGATTCTGAATGGCTGGAAAGAGCTGGGCGATACGCCCCGCAACTACCCAGCCGGCACCTGGGGCCCGGCTGCCGCCTCGGCCCTGGTGGCACGCGAAGGCATGTCCTGGGTCGAAGAAACCTAAACCCGGTTCGCGCTGCAAACATGAGTCGGTGCCACGGCCGCACCAGTAGGGCGGCTGTGCCTGAGCTCGCCTGGTCGTCGGCCTTGCACCGGCCTCAATACGCCCAACCCAACTCGATTACCACTGATGAAATCATCCTCCCCGCTCGCGCAGCCGGCATGGCAAGCGCTGACCCGACACGCCGCAACACTGCCTCAGGCGAACCTGCGCGACCTGTTTGCGCAAGACCCTGAACGCGCGCCGCGCATGACGCTGCAGGCCGCGGGCCTGACACTCGATTACTCCCGGCAACGGATCTCGCCGGAGATTTTGCAGTGCTTGCTGGCACTGGCCGAACAATGCGACGTCGCGGGTCAGCGCGATGCGATGTTTGCCGGGCAAGCAATCAATGCCACCGAGCAACGTGCCGTGTTGCACCCCGCGCTGCGCGCAAGCCCGGGGAACGATACGCCCTGGGGGGCCGACGTCGGCGCTGCGGTTCAGCACGAATTGGCGCGGGTCTGCGACTTTGCCGAACGCGTACGCAGCAGCGCAGTGCAGGGTCATACGGGTGTCACCATCAGCGACGTGGTCAACATCGGCATAGGGGGTTCCGATCTCGGCCCGCGCATGGCCGCGGCGGCGCTCGACCATCTGGCCGGCAATGCGGTACGGGTGCACTACGTCTCCAATCCCGACCCGTGGGCAATCTATCGCATCTTGCGCGACCTGGACCCGGCCCGTACGCTCTTTGTGGTTTCCTCAAAAACCTTCACCACCCAGGAAACCCTGACCTTGGCCGCCACGGCACGGCGTTGGCTAAGCGACAACGGTTGCCCTGAAGACCAGATAGCCGGCCATTTTGCGGCCATCACGGCCAGCCCGGAACAGGCGTTGGCACAAGGTTATCGCCCCGATCAGACTTTTCTGTTCTGGGATTGGGTCGGCGGCCGGTATTCGGTATGGTCGGCACTGGGCCTGCCGCTGGCGATCGCCATCGGCGCGCAGCATTTCCGTGCTTTCCTCGCCGGCGCCCACGCGATGGACCAGCACTTCCGCCACGCGCCCCTGGCCGAGAATCTGCCGGTTTTGATGGCATTGAGCGGCATCTGGAATCGTAATTTTCTGCACGCGCCGACTCAGTTGCTCACGCCTTATGCGTCGAGATTGGCCTATTTCCCGTCCTTCATTCAACAAATGGACATGGAATCCAACGGCAAACAGACCCATGTTGACGGCAGCCCCTGCCTGATTGAGACCGGCCCGATTGTCTGGGGCGGACTGGGCATCGATGGTCAACATGCTTATTTTCAATTGCTGCATCAGGGCAAACATCTGGTGCCGGTCGACTTTATCGGCGTACGCCACGACGACACGCCGCTGCCGTTGGCCCAGGACCATCACCGTGTGGTAACCGCCAACCTGATTGCTCAAACACGTGCACTCGGCTTCGGCCGCGACCACGACGAGACGCTGGCCGAGCTGTTGGCAGCCGGTCTGGCGCCCAGTGAGGCCGCTCGCCTCGCGCCCCACCGTACCTTCCCCGGCAATGTGCCGAGCCATGTGGTGTGGCTGGACCGGCTGGATCCGGCAAGCCTCGGCGCCCTGATCGCGCTCTATGAACACAAGGTGTTTACCCAAGCCGCCATCTGGGGCATCCACGCCTTCGATCAATGGGGCGTCGAACTCGGCAAAAAAGCGGTGCGCGAAGTCTATCCCCTGCTCGACGGGGCAGCCATTCCGCAGACGCTGGACCCGGCGACTCGCGAGACCCTGCGCGCCCTGCGGCAGGCTTGAAATTTCGGGCCGGACAACGTTGTCCGGCCCGGTAGAACGGCTCTCTTGCTGTACACTACACAGCAGCATCTCAAGCGGTTCTCTTTCCACCGCGCGCGGCAGGCACCGGCCACTCAACATAGCCGGCACGACCCCAAAACGGCACACTGCCCGCTCTTCTATTTGCCGGCGACACTTGTCGCGCCATGCGGCTTGCAACAGAAAGAAATATTCTGTTAGCGCCAGTTTTATTTGGGCCTAATATTATTCGGTATTACATAAAATCAAACAGGCTCTCAGCAAGCGTTGAAGTGGGCCAATGCAACGACGCTCGGGCTGGAGAAAATTAAATGCACTTGGCACGCTGGTACTGCTGTCTCCCTTGTTCCGGCTGCGAAGCGTTCCGTTTACCTGGCTCGACCCTGCACGCGGCCTCATGAAGACTCTTCCTCCGTATTTCGTGCCGGACAGCGACTTGCCGGCGCTGCAGCAGCGGATCGAGCAGGCGCTCTCACCCCACGAGATCCTCTGGGAAACAGCCTGTTTCAGTTGGGCCTGCCGCGAGCGCGACGCAAAACGCGCACAGTCGCTGGCACGTGAGGTCCTCGCTCAGACCACCAACCACGCCGATCCGCACAGCGTGAAGCTGGTACGGGCTCTGGCACTCAACACTCTCGCCGAACTCTGCGTGCTGCAAGGCAACCTGACACAAGCGCGCACCATGGCACGCGAAGCTCAGCGCTTGTTCGAAGCGCTGAACTGTCAAACCGGCGTAGGCGATGCCCATTTGATTTATGCCGCCGTGGCGTGGGATCGCAGCGAGACGGCCAGCCGCGCCGAAGAGCTGGAGCTGGCCCGCGCACTCTATGCCGAAAGCGGAGACACTGCCCGCGAGCAGATTGCCCGGGTACGGCTCGCGCATAACGATAGTTACGACAATCCATCCGGCACTTATGCCACCTGGCAACCTTGGCTGGATCAGCAATGCGAGACCGGCGATTCCAGCGTGGCTGCGCTGGCGCTGGAAGCCAGAGGATCATTCGCCTTCAGCCGTGCCGACTATGCTCAATCGGTGCGCGATTACCACAATGCCTACCAGACCGGGCTGGTCACCGGTCAGACCCGCTTGGCCATCGTCAGCCTGATCGGCGTTGGCATCAGCGTGACCAACCTGGGTGACCCCGCAGCCTCGATGGAATGGCTTGAACGTGCGCTGGGCATGGCCCGCGACTATGCCTGGCCGGTCTTATTGGGCCAAGCCTTGCAACAATATGCCATGCCTTTTGTGACGATGCAGCGCTGGGATGCCGCGCGCGGGATTCTCAAAGAATCGATCGAAGTGCTGCAGCCTTTCAGCCCGTCGCGTCGCGCCGCGCTCTCGCAGGCATATTGGGGCGAACTGGCCCATGAAACCGGTGATTTCACCGAAGCATTACGTTCGTACCGCCTGGTGCAGGACCAAGCGGACCAAATCGACGATCAGGATTTGCGCATCAGCGCCGCCATTGGACAGGCGCGCGCCTTGGCCAGCCTGGGATGTATCGAAGAAGCGCTGGATTATGCCCGCATCGGATTTGCCATGAGCCGATCCGTGGGCGAACGCGTGCTGGAAATTACGGCGCTGCGAACGCTCGCCAATATCCACCGGCGTTGCACCTCCGACGGTAAAACCCACTTGCAAACCGGCGGCTCCGCGATCGAATATTTAGAACAGGCGCTGGAAGTTGCGCAATCGATCGAAGGTTTTATGGCGGATGCCGAGCTCTACGCGGAACTCGCGCGGGATTACGCCAACGCCAACGATTACCGCAAAGCCTACGAAACAGAACAACGCGGCACCCAGGCCCGCAAACAGACCTATAGCAAAGAAGCCACCGACCGGGTAACAGCGTTGCAAGTGCGCTACGACACCGAACGCGCCAGCGCCCGCACCGAGCACTTGGAAGCGATGGCCAAAACCTTGCAGCAAGTTTTGGAAACCTTGGAATTACTCGGGGAAATCGGCAAGGAAATTACCGCCAAGCTCGACCCTCAATCGGTATTCGACGCATTGAACCGGCATTTGGGGCGCTTGATGGACGCCACCCATCTGTCAATTTTTCAGATGATCGACACCCCGCCGCGCCTGAAAATGAGCTTCGGCATCAGCGCCGGCGTACCGCTTGCGCCCATGACCATCATGCTGGACGAACCGCTCTCCAAAATCGCGCGCTGTGCCCGCGAGCGAGCTGAAATTCACCAGGACGAACCCTCGCCGCCGGGACAAGCACGTCCTTTCCCCGGCACCATACCGTCCGCCAGCATGGCCTACCTGCCGCTGATCGCGAATAACGAACTATTGGGCGTGTTATCGGTGCAGTCGCCCATCCCGCATTCCTACGGCCAGCGTGAACTGCTGGTGCTGCGCACGCTGTGCGCCTACGGCGCGGTTGCCCTGGCCAATGCCACGGTAGTGGCTGAGTTGCATCAGACCCAGAACAAGCTGGTGGCGGCGATGGGCACCTTGCAACAACTCGCCACGCATGACGCATTGACGGGCGCCACCAACCGCGGCGGTTTTTATGCACAAGCGAGCGAGGAAATTTCCCGAACCCGCCTGCATGGCATGAACCTCAGCGTAATCCTGTTCGATCTGGATCACTTCAAAGATATCAATGACACCTGGGGTCATGCAGTCGGCGACGAAGTCTTGCAAGCCGTAGTCAGAATCAGCGATCAGCACAGCCACGTGCCGCAGCAGGTGGCGCGTATCGGCGGTGAGGAATTTGCCCTGTTGCTGCCGGAAGTCGATCTGCCGCATGCCGCGGAAATTGCACGGCGTCTATGCACCTCGCTGGCCTCGACGCCGTTGCAGACCAAACGCAGCGTGATTACCATCACCGCCAGCTTTTCCGTCGCCTGCCTCGACGCGCATGATTTGAACATCGACGATCTGCTGGCCCGCGCCGACACCACCCTCTACGAAGCCAAACACGCGGGGCGCAATCGGGTCCATGTGGCTGAAATGACATCCCTGACCTAGGCGCTTGAATGGTGTGCGGCATCGACGTGAACCTGACGCCGCCCACCCCACAGGCCCAGCATCGGACGCACTTATTTGCCGGCCCGGCGTTCCATCCCGGGTTCATCCCCAGGCACCGGCAGCACCGCCGGGTGCAATTCAGCCGCGGGATGCTTGCGTCCGTTGCCGGTGGTCAGTACCACCACCTTGAACAACATCGGCGCGAACAACATGCCGAGCACCGTCGCGGTGAGAATGCCGCCCAAGACGCCGGTACCGATCGAGTGACGGCTTTCCGCACCGGCCCCGGTTGACAACACCAGCGGCATGACCCCCAGCATAAATGCCGCCGAGGTCATCACGATGGGCCGGAAACGGGTTGCCGCGGCCTCGGCCACCGCCCGATTCAGCGGCATGCCGCGCGCATAGAGTTCGCGGGCAAACTGGGTGATCAGGATGGCATTCTTGCCGGACAAGCCGACTACCGTAACCATCCCGACCTTGAAATAGATATCGTTCGGCATCCCGCGCAGCAATACCGCGCCGACCGCCCCGAGAATACCCAAAGGCACCACCAACAAGACCGAGAGCGGAATGGTCCAGCTTTCATACAGCGCCGCCAGCGCCATAAATACCGCCAGCAAAGACAAACCGATCAACATCGGCGTCTGCCGCGCCGCCCGGCCTTCTTCAAATGCCTGGCCGGTCCACTCATAGCCTATGCCGACGGGTAGCTGCCCCACCAGCCGTTCCATTTCCGCCAGCGCCGCGCCTGAGCTGTAACCCTTCGACTCATGGCCGCTGATATCAAGCGCAGGGTAGCCGTTATACCGCATCAACGCGACCGGACCAGTGCCCCAGCTCAAGGAAGAAAAGGAGGAGAGCGGCACCATCGCGCCCGCGGCATTGCGTACCGTGAGCTGCAACATATCATCCGGCTGCATGCGCGACGTAGCATCGGCTTCGACCAGCACCCGTTGCATGCGGCCGCCATTGGGGAAGTCATTGACGTAATCCATGCCGAGCGCGGTCGATAAAGTCGCGTCGATATTATCAAAGGTCAGCCCCATCGAATACGCTTTGGCACGATCGATATCGAGCGTCAGACGCGGTGCATCGGGCATCGAATCCGAGTGTACGTCTTGCAGCACCGGACTGGCTTTGGCCAGGCTGAGCAATTTCTGCCGTGCCTCGGTCAAAGCCGTCATGCCGATCCCACCGCGATCTTCCAAGCGCATCACAAACCCCGCGGAATCGCCGAAGCCCGGTACCGCCGGGGGCTGCACCGCCATCACCTCGCCATTGAGTAATTTGGAAAATGACGCGTTCAACTTTTCCCGCACGGTCGACGCATCGTCGGTCCGCTGTTCCCAAGGCTTGAGCTCGACAAAAGCCATGCCGGCATTCGGGCCGTTGCCGGAAAAACTCCAGCCGACCACGGAGATGACTTTGTCGACCGCAGGCTGCAGATGCAGGGCGTTCTCGACCTGTTTCAACACCACCATGGTCCGCTCTTGCGTCGCACCTGCCGGCAACTGCAACGTAACCTGCAGCGAACCCTGGTCTTCGATCGGCAAAAAGCCGCCCGGCAGGAAAGCGTACAAGGCGCCACAGAGCAAAATCAAGCCGGCATAGAGCAGCAACATCATGCCGCTACGCCGCAACGACTTGGAAATCACACTGCGATAGCCGCCCGAAAGCCGCTCAAAGCCGGCTAAAAAGCGGCCCGATAGACTGGTACGGCGCCGCTCCATTTCTCCGGCACTCGGTACCCGCAATAAATTCGCGCACAGTGCGGGGGTCAACGACAGCGCCATCAATGCGGAAAACAGCATCGAGGCAATCATCGCAATCGCAAACTGCCGGTAGATCCCGCCCACGCCGCCAGGGAAAAAAGCCATCGGCACAAAGACCGAGGTCAAGACCACCGTCACCCCCACAATTGCCCCGGAGATCTGCGACATCGCCTTACGCGTCGCGTCACGCGGCGACAGGCCTTCTTCATGCATCACCCGGTCCACGTTCTCGACCACCACAATCGCGTCGTCGACCAGAATCCCGATCGCCAATACCAAGCCGAACAAAGTAAAGGTATTGATCGAAAACCCCAGCGCGTACATGGTCAGAAACGCACCCATCAGGGCCACCGGAATCACCACTGTCGGGATCAAGGTGTAGCGCAAGTCCTGCAGAAACAACCACATCACAAAAAACACCAGGACGATGGCTTCGATCAGGGTCTTGACCACTTCGGAGATCGATAGATGGACAAAGGTCGAGGTATCGAAAGGCACCGAACAGACCACGCCCGGCGGCAAAGTGGCCTGCAACTCGGCAATCCGGGCATGCACGGCTTGCGCCGTTTCGAGTGCATTGCCGCGCGGCGCCAGCTTGACCCCCAACGAGGCCGACTCCTTACCGTTCAGACGCGTCGTCGATGAATAGTCATCGCGGCCCAGTTCGATCCGCGCCACATCGCGTAGACGCACCACCGAGCCGTCCAACTGACTCTTCAGCACAATCATGCCGAACTCGTCAGGCGAAACCAGTTGTCCTTTGACCACCACGCTCGCCGTCATCTTCTGCCCTACCACGTACGGCGCATCGCCAATTGCGCCCGCCGCGACCGCGGCATTTTGCGCGCCGATGGCGTTGGTGACATCCATTTGCGTCAGATTAAATTCGCGCAATTTCATCGGATCGACCCAGATCCGCATTGCCGGACCGGCATCCCACTGCTCAACCGAGCCCACGCCCGGGATCCGTTTGATATCGCGCACCAGATAACGCGACAAATAATCGCTGAGTTGGGCCGGGTCGCGCGTGCCGTCGGTCGAGGTCAAACTGACGATCATCAAAAATGTACCGGAGGCTTTCTGTACCGATATGCCTTGCTGCACCACCACCTGCGGCAGGCGCGCTTCGATTTGCTTCATCCGGTTCTGCACATCGATTACCGCCAGGTCCGGCGAGGTATCGGTGGAAAAAGTCACCTCAATTTGCAAATTGCCTTGCGCGTCGCTGCTGGTTTCGTAGTATTGCAGGCCGTCGGAGCCATCGAGACTTTCCTCGATAATGCTTGCCACACTGCTATCGACGGTTTCCGCCGAAGCGCCCGGATACGACGCGTTGATATAAACACGCGGTGGCGCCAGGCGCGGGAATTGCGAAACCGGCAATTGCGGGATCGCCAAAGCCCCCGCGATCATGATCGCAATGGCGATGATCCACGCAAAAACCGGACGATCAATAAAAAAAGATGGCACAGGTCAACCCTGATAGCTGTCCGCGTATGCGCGGCAGCGGCTCGACAATGCGAGCCATGGTGAAAACATCGGCAAGTATGCAACAGACCCGCGCTCTATTTTTGGACATGCGTGGCTTGGCGTCGATGTTGAGGCCAAGCACGCGCCCGCTGAGTCTGTTGAATAGCACATTGACCCGGCAAGTTTGTGACAGCAAGCGAAGCGGGAGAACCAAACCGGTTCACCCATGTTCGCATATCGTCACAAGGTCAATTCAAATGACCTCACCACCATACCGGGCAATTTCATCCCACCTGTGCGGCGCTGCCCCCAGGTCGAGTCTTCCAGTAACAGCTCGGGAGTGTCGGTTAAATGCTCGACTTCAGAGCCTAACAGACGATAGAGACTGTCGTCAAAGCGCATCGCATCGACCGGTGAACGGATCTGCCCATCTTCCACCCAGAAGGTGGCGAAGCGTGTCATTCCTGTCAGCCGGCATTGCGTGCGGTCCGACACGTTCAAGTACCAAAGATTACCCACATAAAGTCCGGTACCCAGCGCCGCCAGCACTTCCGCCTCGGGCAACGCACCGCCCGTCATCGATAATGAGGTGGTCATTTCAGCCGCATTGGCGCCGTTGGGCCGCAGACCGTATTCGCGGGCACTGCGCGCACTCGTCAATTGTCCGATGCCGCGCCCTTGCTCAATCAGAGATACGCTTTCACGCAGATAACCGTCTTCATTGAAAGCCGGAGTCAGGCCCAAATCAAGGTCTTCGCTGAGCGAAATGCGCGGATCGAAATTCTGCGTCCCCGAATTCAATTTATATAAGGGGCTGCGTGCGGTGGCATGTTCACGCGCGGAAAAACCTTCGTAGCCGATCAAGCCGATCAGCTCCTGCATTGCCGCCGGGGCGAAATAAGTGCGGTAGCTGCCTCGCGTCAATACTTTGGGGGTTTGGGTAAAATACTCCAGACGCCGTGCCGCTTCGTCGACCTTGCGCGCGAATACCGCATCGTCCCAGTCGTCGCCGGCGTATGAGGTTTTGATGGCGCGGCCGTTAGCGTCATACAACGACCAGCTGAAATTGAAGTTGCTGACTTGATACCAGCCACGGCTGCCGGTCGATGAAGCAAAACCTTCAATAATGGTGCCGCCCGCGTAAAACCCGACAAAATCGAGTCCTTTGGCGCATTCTCCGACGGTGCGCACCAATGCCTCGGCCTGAGGTACACGGCCGGTGCGAAAGGTGGTCCTCTGCCAACTGCTTTGGTCGAACAACAAATGCGGATCGGCGCCGGTATCGAGCAAGCTGGCTCTCAAGGTCAGCAAGGTTTGCGCCACATCCGCCAGATCCTGCGCCATGGAACCCGATACCGTGAGCGTCGAGTAAGCATGACGTTCGCCCGAAATCAGGCGCAGCGTCAAATGCCCTTGCTGAACTGAACCGATTTGCCTGACTTTGGCCGCATTAAAACGGATAAAGTCGGATTGTTCGGCCGACAAGGAACACAAGATTTCCTCGCCTGCCTGACGCTTACCGATAATCTCGTCGGCCAGCGCCGCGAAATGGCGATCCCATTCTATCGTTGCGCGATTCATATGCCGCCCCCGAATACCTCAATATCCTTGAACACACAGGCCGGCGACGCATGGCCGACGCGCACCACTTGCATCGGTTCCCCCTTGCCGCAAAACGGTGTGCCATAGGTGCCGCAGGTACTGGCATCGCCCACCGCCGCCAGACTGCGCCAAAAGCTCGCCGAAATGCCGCGGTAGTTGGGATTTTTCACGATCTCGGTCAGTTGGCCGTGTTCAATCAATTGGCCGAACTCACAGCCGAACTGGAATTTATTGCGCCGGTCGTCGATCGACCATGAAACATTGGAACTCATCAGTATCCCGTGTTCGATACCGCCGATCATCTGCGCCATCGAACTGGTGCCGGGCTCAAGATTCAGGTTTGCCATGCGGTCGATCGGCGCACGGTTCCAGCTACTGGACCGAGAATTCGCCACGCCGGACATGCCGGCACGAGCTTGCGACAAGGCGCCGCCCAAGGGGCGCTCCAGCATGCCGTGACGAATCAGGTGCTGTTTCTCGGCACGTGTGCCGTCGTCGTCAAAGGCATAACTCGCAGCCTCACCCTCTGCCGCGGGATCGAAGGTGATATTGAGCAGGTCGGAGCCATAGCGATAGTTGCCGAACATCTCGGGAGTCACAAAACTCCAGCCGGCGAAATTGCGCTCGTCGCCAAGAATGCGATCCAGCTCCAGCGGATGACCGATGGACTCATGAATCTGCAACATCATTTGGTCCGGCATCAGCAACAGATCGCGCACCCCCGTCGGACAATTGGGGGCGGCCAGCAAGCGCAATACATCGTCCGCCAAACGGCGGCCCGACCCGTCAAATTTCAAGCGCGTCAGAATCTCCAGACCGCCTTGCTGCAAAGCACCGTAACCCGCCAGCGAGCGCACCTGGGTGTCGCCCTCGGCATGGCCCGTCACCCGCATATTGGGCAGGATAAAACGGAAATGCTGCTCAATCTGGGCGCCGTCGCTGCTGAGGTAAGCGTGATCCGAATGGGTAATTTGCACCGAGGCTGCACGCTCGACAATCCGCTCACTGATGGCGGCACCGGCACATTCCCGCGCCAACAGTTCGAGCCAACCGGCACGGCTGGGCAGTTCAATCGCCATGCCGGGAGAAGTGTATTCACCGCGTCCCGGTATCACCGGCACTTTGGCAAAATCGATCAGGGAATAACCGGCGCTTGCCCGGGCACGTGCAGTGGCCAGATCCAGCGCCGCCTGAAGACCCGCGACCGACACATCGGAGGTCGCAGCATAGCCGGCGCCACCGTCGCTGTGCGCCGTGACCATCGCCCCATAATCGCGGCTGGTGCGAAACGGTTGCACGACATCGTTGCGCACTTCGTGGTCCTGCGTCGCTTCGTCGACCAGACGAATCGACCAGAAGTGCGCCTCGGAGGAAAAGCTTGCTGCAAAACGCTTTAATTTATCCAACATAAAGGTCTGGGTATCCCGACGCTCAGGACAACATGGATGCCTCAAGCAACGCCCGCGTATAAGGATGGGACGGGGCAGACATAATATCTTCCGTCGCACCGCTTTCGATCACGCGACCGTCTTTCATCACCATCACGCGATGCGCCATGGCGCGCATCACGGCCAGGTCATGCGTAATGAATAAATAGCTGAGGTTGTATTTTTTCTGTAACCGGGTCAGCAAGCGCAATACTTGCTGTTGAATCGATACATCCAGCGCACTGGTCGGCTCGTCCAGTACCAGCATTTCAGGTTCGACCGCCAATGCTCGCGCGATCGCGATCCGTTGCCGCTGGCCGCCGGAGAATTCGTGCGGATAACGCTGCAACACGTTGCCCGGTAAACCGACTTCTTGCAGCAGCTCGACAATCCGGGCACGCCGAGCGGTGGCATCCATGTCAGGACGATGCATCGCCAGCCCTTCGCCGATCACCTGTTCAATCGTCATGCGCGGCGACAGCGAACCATACGGATCTTGGAACACCACCTGCATTTGCGCATACAGCGCGCGTTTCTGTTTGGACGTGTGCAGGCCCGCCAAAGCACGGCCATCGATATGAATTTCGCCTTCGCTTGCGTACTGCAAACCGAGCACGGCCGAGGCCAGGGTCGACTTGCCGGAACCCGACTCGCCCACCACCCCCAGCGTTTCACCACGGCGCAATTCAAAATTGATATCGTGCAAGGCGCGAAACGAATTTTTCTTGAACATCTGGCGCCAGCCCACTGCCGGCTTGTGATAATCGACCGCCAGACCGCTGACCTCCAGCACCGGTTTCGCATTACGCGGCACCGGCTCGATATCGCGCTGCGGTTCGCTGTCGAGCAAGCGTTTGGTATAAGGATGCTGCGGCGCGGTAAATAACTGTTCCGTCGGTGCCGATTCAACCAGCACGCCTTTTTCCATCACAGCGACACGCTGGGCAAAACGGCGCACCAAATTCAAATCGTGGGTGATCAGCAAAATCGCCATGCCGCGCGCCGCCGCTTCTTCTTCCTGCAACTCCAGCAGTAGTTCGATAATCTGCTTGCGCACCGTCACGTCGAGTGCCGTGGTCGGTTCGTCGGCCAGCAGCAACTTGGGACGGCAGGCCAACGCCATGGCGATCATCGCGCGTTGCCGCTGGCCGCCCGACAATTGGTGCGGGAAGCTGTTGATACGGCGTTCGGGTTCGGGGATGCCGGTGCGTGCCAACAATTGAATCCCGCGTGCATGCGCATCGCGGCGATCCAGGCCTTCATGCAACCGCAGACTTTCGCCAATCTGCTGGCCGATAGTAAACAGTGGATTGAGGGCCGTCATCGGCTCCTGAAAAATCATCGCCACATCGCGGCCGCGCAAGCGACGCAATTCCGGTTCCGATTTTTTCAGAATATCGGAACCGGCCAGCATAATGCGGCCACTGGTCTGGGCACTGCCTACCAGCTTCAGAATCGACAGCGCGGTCACGCTTTTGCCTGAACCGGATTCACCCACCAGCGCCACGCGTTCGCCGGCACTTACCTGCAGACTCAAATCCTTGACTGCGAACGTATCGCCAAAGCGGATCGACAGATTTTCGATAGACAGCATCGGCTCGCTCACTTACCACCCCCAGACAAACTAGCATCGCTCAGCTTCTTGTCCAAGGCGTTACGCAAAGCATCACCCATAAACGTCAGCAACAATAGCGTGACAACAAGAACCGTAAAGGTCGAAATGGAAATCCACCAGGCGTCGAGGTTATTTTTGCCTTCGTATAACAATTCACCGAGACTGGGTGTTGGCGGTGGCACGCCCAAGCCGAGGAAGTCGAGACTGGTCAACGCCAGAATTGCGGCGCTCATGCGGAACGGCAAAAAGGTAATCAACGGCGTCAGACTATTAGGCAGCACGTGGCGCCAGATAACCTGCCAATGCGACAAGCCCATGGTCCTGGCCGCCCGCACATAGTCGAGCGAACGATTGCGCAAGAATTCGCCGCGGACATAATCCGAGAGCCCCAGCCAGCCGAATAAGGACAGCAGGATAAACAACAAGAACAGCGTCGGCTCAAAGATCGAAGCAAAGATGATCAGCAAATAGAGGTCCGGCAGGGAACTCCAAATTTCGACCAGACGTTGGCCGATCAAGTCGGTGCGTCCGCCAAAATAACCTTGCACCGCCCCAGCCAGAATACCGAGCACGGTGCCCGAGATAGTCAGTGCGATACCAAACAATACGGAGACGCGGAAACCGTATAGCAGGCGCGAGAAAATATCCCGGCCATACACATCGGTACCGAGCCAATTAGTCGTTGATGGCCGCGCCGGGTTCGGCACCTTGGCAAAATAATTGAGCGTGTCGTAATGATAGCGATTCGGGGTAACGATCGCAAAATTGTTACCCGACGTCAGGTGCTTGACGATGTAAGGATCCAGATAGTTCGTATTACTCTGGAAGTCTCCCCCAAAGGTAGTTTCGGGGTAGTCTTTCACGATGGGGAAATACCAGTGCCCGTCGTAGCGGACCACCAAAGGCCGATCGTTGGCAATCAATTCCGCCCCCAGGCTAAAGATGAAGATCACCATAAAAATGATGAAACTCCAATAGCCTAGTCGGTTGCGTTTAAACCGCTGCCAGATCCGGCGGCCGGGAGAAATCGAGTCGGAGGCAGTGTATGTCGCTACCGCTATTCCAGCCGCGCCAGCGGTCAAGCCGCTGTGAGGATCCATGGGAGCACCTGACTTTACAGGGATGTCGATAGAGTCGCTCATTTTGACTTAACGTCCAAGGCTGTTGAATTGGATACGGGGGTCGACGAGGACATAACAGACATCTGCCAGTAGCTTGGTCACGAGGCCAATCAAGGTAAATAGATAGAGCGAACCCAACACCACGGGATAGTCGCGCTGAATCACCGATTCGTAGCCGAGCAAACCCAAGCCATCAAGCGAAAACAAGGTTTCGATCAACAAACTTCCGGTAAAAAATGCGGTAATAAAAGCGGCAGGAAAACCGGTGATCAGCGGAATCGTGGCGTTGCGGAAAATATGCTTCCATAACACATCGCGCTCCGGCACGCCTTTAGCTCTGGCGGTCAGCACATACTGGCGGCCGATTTCATCGAGGAAGGAATTTTTAGTCAGCATCGTGACCATCGCAAAGTTACCGACCACCGAGGCCGTGACCGGCATCACGATATGCCACAAATAATCGAGCACCTTGCCGGCCACGGTGAGCTGATCGAAGTTATCCGAGGTCAAACCGCGCATGGGAAACACCTGCCAGAACGTACCCCCACCAAACAGCATCAGCAGCAGCACGCCGAGTACAAAGCCCGGTATCGCATATCCGATCAGCACAATAATGCTGGTGACCAAATCAAACCGCGAACCGGCCCGTACTGCCTTGGAAATGCCCAAGGGCAAGGACACCAGATAAGTCAGGACAAAAGTCCAGACGCCCAAAGTGATCGACACGGGCAGTTTCGAGCGGATCACGGCCATTACGGTATCGTGGCGATAATACGATTGCCCCAGGTCGAAACGCGCGTAATGCGACATCATCAGCCAATAGCGCGTCAGCGGCGGCTTGTCGAAACCGTATTCTTTTTTCAGATCTTCGATCTGCTGCGGATCGAGGCCTTGGTTGCCATGGTAGCTGCCACCCGAACCGCCTTCCCCATGATGACCGCCATGCATGCGCATCATCACCTGTTCGACCGGGCCACCAGGCACGAATTGAGTCACCACGAAAGTTAAAGTCATGACGCCGATGAGGGTCGGGATCATCAGCAAGATACGTCGAAAAATATAGGCAAGCATAGTCGTTCCTTAATGCGCGGTGGCGCCAGCTTGGCTGGCCATCGCGGGTTGCGCCGCGCGATGATTCTTATCCCACCAATAGCTGATGATCCAGTCTTCCGCCTGGTAATTGAGCGGCACCACAGCAGGGTAGCCCATGCCAACTCCATAGCCGATATGCCAGGCAATCTGGTGGTACTCAGGAATCAGGTACCAGCTATGCATTAACGCGCGGTCCAAGGCGTGAGTCGCAGTCAGCAATTCGTCCTGGGTTTGTGCCGCAAGCAGATCTTTGAGCAGGGCGTCGATAGCAGGCGAATGCGCACCCACGTAATTTTCCGACCCTTTTTGATTGAAGGTGCTACTGGAAAAGCGGCGCTCCATTTCCTGGCCGGGAATCCGTACAGGGTCATAGATAACGGTAGTCATGTCGTAATCAAAATCGTTTTGGCGCTTTAAAAATAGCGCCGCGTCGATTTCGCGCATATGCGCTTCGATACCGAGCAGCGCCAAATTACGCATCAACACCCCGTAAATAGGCTCCATGCCCGGCTCGCCGTCAATAATATCGATGGTGAAAGGCTCGCCCTTAGCATTGCGCAAAGCACCATCTTTATATTTCCAGCCTGCTTGCGCCAGCAAATCGCGAGAGGCCTTCAAATTTTCGCGTAGGGAATGCGGCGCGGCCGTAGTCGGTAGTTCGACCATGGGGCCGAACACGCTAGCCGGCAAATCCTTGCGCAAAGGGTCCAGAAGCTTGAGTTCAGCCTCGCTCGGCATGCCAGTCGCCGCAAACGGGCTTTGTTCAAAATAACTGCGGCTTCGCGCGTATGTACCATAGAACATCTGGCGGTCCATCCACTCAAAATCGAAAGCCGCAGCAAGGGCTTTGCGCACGCGGACGTCTTGGAACTTGGCTCGCCGTGTATTGAAGATCATGCCCTGCATTTGGGTCAGCGCATACAACGGGAAGGCCTTTCTTTTAAGCTTGCCATTGTCGAAATTTTTGCCGACATATTTTCGCGCCCAGGCTCCTGAACTATATTCGACATGCACGTCGACGTTGCCGGCCTTGAACGCTTCAAGCTGGGTGTAGAGATCAAGGTAGAGCTTGAACGTAACTCGTTCGAAGTTATACATGCCGCGCCGCGAGGGCAAGTCTTTAGCCCAGTAGTTAGGCAGACGGCGGTAAGTGATCTCTTGATTGCCCTTGATGCTGTCAACCACGTAGGGGCCGCTACCGATCACCGGCTCCATCGCGATCTGATCAAACGGGACTCTTGTGCCATCGGCAAGCACACCCCATTTGGGCGAGAAAATAGGCAAGTCGCCCGCGATCAGCGCCGCACTGTTGTCAGGTGAGGCAAAATCAAAACGTACGGTCAAGCGATCAATCACGGTGGCACGCTTGATGATCACAAATTGACTACTGATGAGAGGACTCGCGAGCTTACTACTCAAAGTGTCGTAGGAGTACTTGACGTCGGCGGCGGTAATCGGGTCTCCGTTAGAGAAACGAGCAGCCGGATTAATATGAAAGGTCGCAGAGAGTTTATCGGGTGCCACCTCGACATTGTCGGCAATCAAGGGATATTCTGACGCCAGCTCATCCCAACTACGCTGCATCAGAGTATCGAACATCATGAGGAAAGGCTCGTTGTCCCCTGGTGCCGGCGACCCGCGCAGAATAAACGGATTCAGGGAGTCGAAGCTGGTGCCTTGATTGTAATTGCCGAAAATCAACTCACCATCTTGCGGTGCGGACGGCTCGGCATAATCGAAGTGCGTGAAATTCGGCGGGTATTTTGGATTGCCAAACTGACTGAGATCAGGCCCCGCATGTGCCGTGGGAATTGCGACACAAGCCGCAACACAACCCAACACCATCAAAAATGCCCCGGCGACGCCGGCCCAGTTCTTCTTGCGCTGACCGCTAGCGCCACCCGTTGGGCGCTGGGCCGCAAGGGTTGTCTGCCTATTTCGCTGCACCTTCATTGACCTCGTGGTTCGTTGCCCGACTCTGTAACACGCGATCGAATAGATCGCCTGTACTTTCGTTATGCATGCAGCCTTCGCGATGCTGCGGCTTGTGGCCCGCGCCGCGCACTATAAAGAACTGCAACTGCGATTGATCCAACTCGTCGGCCACTATCGCTCAAACGAGCCCCCAACATCCATGCTGCGCCTTACGGCACTCGCGTTCCGGCCGCTCAAAGAGTCGTAACATACAGGCCCTATTAATTAGCCGTCACGGACAGGTGCCGGATGATAATTTTCAGGCGGCGACTTTACCATCAGTGTCTACCATCAGTCGCTCTATTTTCGAGATCAGGAGCCTGAGCATTTGCTCAACAAAAAACCAAATGCCCACCCCATAAAACTCAAGAAGCAGCGTTCCGCCCGAGGCAGACATCGCCCTTTTGCAGAAACCAAATCTTGACTACGCAAGCAAAATTTATGCCATCAAAATTCCACCCTTACCGCAAAGCCACCCAAGCAAACGCAGCGTGAAAGTGCGGCTATTGATTTTCTTGAGCTTTACTCAACTCCAAGAATCGGGCTTTACCCTAAAGCCGATCCAAAATGAAATTTCATTAACACACCAAAAAATTACAAGTACGGCGATTTATCTAAAAAACCCTTAAATTAGAGGGTTAACTCAATTTATTAAGCACTAGGATTGTGCAATTATGAGATGGACATCTCATAATTGCACTCAATTGGTGCCATCTCATAATTGATGCGACGCACCACCAGTCACATACCCCTTGAACCCAAGCGGTCTTATGCCCGAGAAATATATCCATTACAAAGAGTGGGATTTTATGCTTTCTGCAAGATTGGATCGGGCTTGAGTAGTCAACCTTTCATTCCCACAACAACCCGGCGATGCACGCAAACCGCTCAAGCCATGGGAAGTTGTCTATTCAACAATCTCCACCAGGACAAGCACTTCAAGCGACCCGCCCAGCAAGCCTTGCGCCGATTTTACCCAAATCAAAACGCCGCCCGGAAGCACCTCACCAAAGAAATAATACAAGGCCAATATGAGACAAAACTGCGGGTAAACACGGCCCTCCCGGCGACTCATAAATATGAGGTCAAACACCTAGACACTCGCCCCGACCAAAGGAGCCGATAAGCTGATTTCGAATCGTGGGAGCAGGCGCCGAGGTCGGCAGAAACACCCAGCACTCCTGAATAAAAATGCATCCAGGCTAAAAATTGCCGCGCAACATTTGCGACCAACACCTCCCCGTCGCTTCGCTCCATTTTCGTGCATGCCCTCCCCCGCCAACCTCAGTTACCCCAACCCCACCACAAAAAAAATTCTAGAGGTAAACCTCTAACGTTTTACTGGCGCAACACTTGGTTACATTTTCTCGTGCTAGGCCAACAACAAAATCCTGCTCAAGAAACGATCAAAAAATTACTGTAAATTTCACAAATATTTCCTTTTATATCAAAATATTACAATAAATTATTACCATAATATTTCACAAAACCAAAGAAATACGCGCCTTACAAAAAATATGGCACATAACGTGCTTATAACGCTCGCCTCACATTAAAAAGAAGCGTCTCCGACACAATCGGCCCGACGCAATTTCAGAGCATACGACGCATGGCTGGCGCATATCGACGGTGAAGACCTCGCCCTTGGTCATGACCGCCGCGAAACGTGCAAATCGCACGTCAAGTCGTGGTGTTTAACAGGTAGTCAGCTCACTGACATGAAGGAGAGCGTGTGAAACAAAAGACTTTGGTATCCGCCATCAAGAAGATAGTCGGAGCGGAGATTCTGCTTTCGGCGGCATTTGCCTCGGCAGCTTATGCGCAAACCGCGCCAACCACCGGCGCAGCCACGCCCACCGCCGCCTCGGCCAGCTCCACAGGGAATGTGGCCAAGCTGCAAAAAGTTGAAATCACGGGCTCGCTGATCAAGAGCGCCGACAAGGTGGGGTTCAATCAGGTTCAGGTGGTCACCGCCAAGGAGATTCAAGACAGCGGCGCCACCACCGTGGCGGGTTTCCTGCGTGACGCGGCGGCCAATTCGGGCAGCAGCTTTGCCGAAAACAACGCCAACGGCTTCGCCCCTGGCGGCGCAGGCCTGGCACTGCGCGGCCTGAGCGAGAAATACACCCTGACGCTGGTCGACGGCAAACGCGTCGCCCCTTACGGCCTTGCCGTGAATGGCACGGACAATTTCTTCGACTTGAATACGATCCCGCTGAATATGGTCGAGCGGATCGAAATCGTCAAAACCGGCGCCGTTTCGCAATATGGCTCAGACGCGATCGCAGGCGTGGTCAACATCATCACCAAAAAGAGCTTCCAGGGTCTCACGCTCGACGGCAGCTATGGCGGCGGGACCAACAGCGGCGGTAATGGAACCACGAGTTTCGGCGCCACCGCAGGTTTCGGCGATTTGAATGCGGACCGTTTTAATGTCACCGCGGGCGTCAGCGTGTTTCATAGCAACGGCATTACCGCAGCCGACCGCGCTTTCGACCAAGACGAAAATTACAGCGGTTTGCCGGGCGGCCATTACTTGCAAGGCGCCTCATATTGGCGGTTACCCAACGGCGCCGGACGTGCCCCGTTAAGCTCCTGCCCCAACGGCGGGACGGTTGTGACCCCGGCGCAAGCCAGCGGCAGCGGTCAAAAAGGCGGCGAATGCGTTGCCAATACCGCCAGCGCCTACTCGATCCAGCCGGACGAAGATCGCTTGAGCGCCAAGATTCACGGCACCTTCAAGATTGACGACGATACCGAAGCTTTCGCCGATCTGTGGGACAGCAACAATACTACCCGCTTGAAGCAGGGCTATAGCAGCCTGGGCGCGACCACCGCGGGTTATAACCCGGTCACGGGCGGCGTCTTGCCGGTGTCGAGCGTGGTCCCGGCGAGCAACCCCTACAACCCGTATGGCGTTGCCATGCCGCTGACCTATACCTTCATGGGCCAGCCTCAGGTGATCAAGACCACCACCAACTTCTTTAGCGCCTCGACCGGCGTGAAAGGCTCGCTCAATACCCGTGTCGCCGGGGTGTGGGACTGGGCTGCGTCGGTGGGCCATTCGCAGAGCGTGGTCAACGTTGCCGAGTCAGGCTTTTTCAACATCGCCGGGCTCAACAACATCATCGACAACGGTGTTTACAACTTCGCCAACCCGAGCGCCACCCCCAACGGTCTGAACGGCCTGTATGCGTCCGACTCCTATCAAGCGATCTCCAAGCTCGACGTGGTGGACTTGACGGCATCGAACGGCAATCTGTTCACGCTGCCAACCGGCAATGTCGGCCTGGGCTTGGGCGCGCAATTCCGTCATGAAACATCGGTTATTACGGCGGCTCCGGGCGTGCTGAGCGGTCTCGAAGCGCCGGCCAACATGCAGCAAGTGAATGGCCAGCGTAACGTCGCCGCAGCCTATTACCAGGTCGACGTACCTATCGTAAAAAGCCTGACGTTCAGCCAGTCCGGCCGCTACGATCACTACAGCGACTTTGGCGGGGCCTTCTCACCGCGCTTTGCTTTGCGTTTCCAACCGATTTCGTCGTTCACCACGTATGCCTCTTATAACCGTGGGTTCCGCGCGCCGACCTTGATTGAGAACTCGCAATCGAAGACCTTCCTGGCACAAAATGCGGCCGACCCATATAACGAGCTGAGTCAGGCACCAGGCTTGGTTCAAGGGATCCAGACGGGCAACCCGAACTTGCAACCGGAACGGACCAAGAACTACAACGTCGGTTTCCAGTTGTCGCCTAACTCGACCACCGATTTCGGTTTCGATTGGTATCGGATCGACATTTCCAACCTGATTGCGGCACCGGCCTTGCAGGATCTGATCAATGCCAACGATCCGACCATCGTCCATCGCAACCCCGACACCTCCATCTCGTACGTCAACGACCCGCTTGAAAACATGGGGAGTTTGAGTACCAGCGGCTTGGAAGCAACCTTCCGTAAAGCCCTGCCGACCAGCTTCGGCACCTTTACGCTGTCGGGCGACTGGGCGTATATGCTGCACTTCAAGACGGGCGGCACCGAATACGCGGGTAACGACTTGGCGTTCAATCTACCGTTTGGCGCGACTTTGCCGCGCTGGAAGGGTGACACGAACCTGGCCTGGAACTATCGCAAGTTCACCACCACTTTGACCTGGGAATATACCGGCCCCTACTCCGAAGCCGCCGGCGGCAGTCAACCCAACGGCGTAGCGTCGTATAGCCAGTTCAACTTGTTTACCACCTACACCGGGATCAAGAACTGGACGTTGTATGGCGGCATCAACAATATTATGGATAAGACTCCGCCGTATAACGCCTATCAACTGGGCTACAACGTCGGCATCGGCTACGACTCCTCGCAATACTCGGATATCGGCCGTTTTGTTCAAGTGGGCGCAACCTACCACTTCTAAAACCGGGCTTTAAGCTAGCCTTCAGCAGCACTTTTGGCATCCTGGCCTCGGCAACGAGACCAGGATTTTTTTCGATTTTCATCTCGTGGCGCGTCAGGGCGCAGCCCCGAGAGCTTGCGTCAGGGGCGTCAGTGAGCCATTCGCCGTATCCGGGCTGCACTATCCGCACATTGCCCTATTAGCTGCCAGGCGGCAAACATGAAGCCAAACGCACCCCAGCAACCGGTCTGATCCAAGCTAGAAAACCCACATGCCGCCTCTCCACCGATGCTTCGGCTGGCGAAGAAGGAATGCCAGCCGAAGCAGGATATTGACTATACAAGTTGAGCTTTTCCATCATCAAAAAAACCTAGTAAACGCTAGAAAAACCACAGAAAAATGAAATTTATTAAGAGTGCTAAGTGGAAATTTCATAAAAAATATTACACATCACTACAAACAATAATTTCCATTTATTTCACATATTTATTACAATTTATTTCACTTCAAATTTCTCGCCGAAGCATCTCCACAGATGGCACGCTTATTGCTCAATGATGGCGTCTCATATTAAAAATGCGTTTCCGACACAATCGGCCAAATGCAACTTTCAGGGAATGCGGCGCGCAGCTGGCGAATGCAAACAGGCGATCACCTTGCCTGTGACACAGTCAGCCGCGAACGTGCGAATCGCACGCGAAGTCGTGGTGTTTAACGGGTAGTCAGCTCACTGACAAGAGGGAGAGCGAGTGAAACAGAAAACGTTGGTATCCGCCATCAAGAAGATCTTGGGGGCCGAGATTTTGCTCTCGGCCGCATTTATGACTACGGCCTATGCACAGAGTGCACCGACCCCGGCGTCCGGCGCAGCGGCACCGACGGCAGCTTCGGCCGCCTCGACCGGCGGTGTGACGCAGTTGCAAAAAGTCCAGGTCACGGGTTCGTTGATCCGTAGTTCGGATAAGGTTGGTTATAACCAAGTTCAAACCATCACGGCTGCACAGATCCAGGCCAGCGGCGCTGTCACCGTTGCCGACTTCATGCGCGACACCGCGGCCAACTCGGCTAGTAGCTGGGGCGAATCGAATCCGGATAGTTTTGCTCCGGGTGGTGCGGGCATTGCATTGCGCGGCCTGAGCGAAAAATACACCCTGGTTCTGATTGACGGCGTACGTGTGGCCCCCTACGCTTTCGCGGTCAATCTTACAGATTCGTTTTTCGATCTGAACACGATCCCGTTGAACATGGTCGACCACATCGAAATCGTGAAGACGGGCGCCGTCTCGCAATACGGTTCGGACGCCATTGCCGGCGTGGTCAACATTATTACCAAGAAAAATTTCCAAGGCGTTACCCTGGACGGCAGTCTCGGCGGTGCGACCAATCCAGGCAGCATGGGAACCACCAAATTCGGCGTTACGGCCGGCTTCGGCGACCTGAATTCGGATCGATTCAACGTCACGGTTGGCGCGAGCTACTTCAAGCAGAACGGCTTCTCAGAAGCCGATCGCTCGAATACAAGTAGCCAGGACTTCTCGAATCAGGCGGGCGGCACCATTATCTCGCCCGTTAACTATTGGGAACAACCCGGCACCCAAGGTCAGGGCGCGGGTATTCCTTTTGGCAATTGCGCACCGGGTCAAAAGTTAGTGTCGGCGTCACAGACGTCAGCCGGCAATGCCGGTTGCGCGTTTAATGCCGCCAACTCATGGTCGCTCGAGCCCGAGGAAGAACGGGCAAACGTCAAGGTCCATGCGACGTTTAAACTGAGCGATACCACGGAGGCTTACGCCGATTTGATGGAAAGCCGCAATACCACGACATCGCTCCAGGGTCTCAGCGGTATCAACGATAGCACCGTCGCGTACAACCCGGTTACCGGTGGCGTGACTCCAATCAGCAACCTGGTGGCAGCCGGCAACCAGTTCAATCCCAACCCAGGTGTCGCGACACCCATCACGTACACCTTCCCGGGTGCGATTGATACCATCAAGACCACCGCCAACTATTTCCGCGCAGCAACCGGAATTAAGGGGTCGTTCACCACCCCGAGCATAGGCGATTGGGATTGGGCAGCGGAAGTCAGCCATTCACAAAGCATTGTCGACAACTCTGAGAGCAACGTGCTCAGCGTTGCCGGTTTGGCAAATGTACTCGGCCCGAACGGTCAGTACAATTTTGCCAACCCAGCCTCCACCCCCAATGGGTTGGCAGGGTTGTATACGAGCGACTCGGACGAAGCGATTTCAATGCTCGACACCGTCGGCGCTCATATCTCGACTGCCAACCTGTTCTCATTGCCGGCTGGGGACGTCGGCCTCGGGTTTGGCACCGAGTTCAACCATGAAAGCGAGTTCATCGGCGCATACGGAAATTCGTCCCAGGGCACCACCCTTCCGCTGGACGTTCAAACTGCGGATGGACAACGTAACGTCGCAGCCGCCTACTATCAGCTCGACGTGCCTTTGCTGACCGGCCTTTCGTTCAGTCAGTCGGGCCGTTATGACCACTATAGCGATTTTGGTGGTGCGTTCTCGCCGCGTTTCGCCTTCCGCTGGCAGCCGTTCAAGCAGTTCACGGCGTATGCGTCATATAGCCGTGGCTTCCGTGCGCCGACACTGGTCGAAAACTCGCAATCGACCAGCTACTCCGTGCAAACGACCAGCGATCCGTTTAACCCGAATCCGGCTTTGAGGGGCCCGAACGGCTCAGAGCAGATTCTTGAAAAAACTGACGGCAATCCGAACCTGCAACCGGAACGGACTCGCAACTACAACGTCGGTTTCGAATTGTCGCCCACGCCTACCATGGATTTCGGTATGGATTGGTACAAGATCGATATCAAGAACGTGATTGGCAGCGGTGATATTAACGCGGCGCTGGCCACCAATGACCCGACTGTGGTACACCGCAACGCAGCCGGGGAAGTCTCATTCGTTGACACGTCCTATTTGAACTTGGGCAATTTGGAAACCGATGGTTTCGAAGCCACCTTCCGTAAAGCACTGCCGACCAACGTTGGTACGTTCACGCTGTCGGGTGATATTGCTTATGTCTGGCACTTTAATGTTGAATCACCAGACGGCAACACCTTTAACTGCGCGGGTAACAACCAGTGTCTGTTCCAACCGTTTGGCGCCGCCTTCCCGCGTTGGAAAGGCAACGTCGACCTGGCTTGGAATTATCGCAAGTTCAACACGACTCTTGAGTACCAATACACCGGCCCCTATACCGCGGATGCCGATTTTTCGGGCAGTATAGCGTCGATGAGCATATTCAACCTGAATGTGACGTACACGGGTATCAAGAACTGGACGATCTATGGCGGTATCAACAATATTTTCAACCGCCTGCCGCCGTATGATGCTATCTGGACCCTGGAAAATGGCAATTTGGGGTATGACGCATCGCTGTATAACGATGACGGCCGCATCGTTCAAATCGGCGCTTCGTATCACTTCTGATAGGTTGCACTGCTGAACTGATGTAGTCTAAGTAAGGTGTCCTGATCCCTGCAAAGGGATCAGGACTTTTTTTTGCCGAACAGCGATGCATGAACGACGCCGCTGGGCGCGACCCGCAAGTTCTTTCAACCAGGGTTTGATCCGGGTTCTGGCCACGCTGGGGCCTCCGGCGGGATAAGCAGCTTGGCCGCCGACCCTACCCCGCTTCAGCGCCGGGCAGGAATGCAAGATAAATCGGGATTGTTTAGAACGGCGTGAGGGACGGCGGATCTACAAGATAAACAGCGCGGCGCCCACGGCGTAAAAACCGTGGGACCTGAATCAACGTCTTATTTCTTTTTGCTGGAACGTTCCAAGGCAAACACCAACTTCTGCACCAAAGGCTCAGCGCCGCCCAGGCGCATAAATGCACAGCCAAAATGGTACTGCGGAATGGCATCGTTGCCGACTTGTACGATAGTCACCACCTTGACCGGAGCGGTAATCGTGCCGAACTCTTCGAAGTCCATCGTCGCGTCTTGAATCACGGTACCGACGGGCAAAATCTCGGGTGTAATATCACGCGAACGCAGGCCGACGCCGCCGAGCGACAGATCGTAGATTTTCAGGGCGACTTGCTGCTTGTCTTCACCGAACGTGCCTTTCAACGAAAACGGACTGGTGACCTTGGCCCGGGCGCGAAAATACTCGCGCCGCTGCACGTATAACACATCGGCCGGAAACGCCGACTTGAAAGCGGGACCGCCTTCAAACTCGCATTGCTCCGCCGCATTGACAATAAACGACACCGGAACGCCGCCCAGCGACATTGAGAATCGGATCACTTTCGATAACGCCAGTGCCTCACTCGCCTTTTCTTCGCCGCCCCAATCGTAGATGAAGTAACCTTCGGTCGAATCGACGTAGAGCAAGGTAGTGACTAGCCGGACCCGTCGATCGCATTCGAGGTTCACAAAGCACTTGCGGTTCATCGCGTCACGCAAAACACTGCCGATCTGCAACCGTTCCCGGATCCGGTATCGGTCGTCGGCTAGTTCGAACGTGTCGACCTCCGCAAAATGACCCATTTTTTATCCTAAATTGAGGGTTTCCGCCGCTGGGTCCCGAATCATGCGGGAGGCAACAACGGTACCACGCCATCAGTGCGAATACTGATACAGAAGATCATGTTGATTCTCGCACTTGTACGCCTTGCTATATCATAAACCATCGCGGCACGAATTGTTCATAAGCCTGTCGTTCGAAACGCACGTATTTCCTTTAATCGTATGGTTAACAGGCACACGCAGGCACACGCCGCCCGGGCAAAAGCGACTTTTCCGTTAACCCACACGAGGCCGCGACTCAGTTCGGCTATTCGCCTGATTTGAATCCGCCGCTTTACCGCTTTTTATTAACACAGGCCAATTGGGCTTATCCGGTTTGCCAATTTTTAAGACGCTTTTATGTTGAATTTAGTCAATCTCGATCTGAGCACAGATATCCAGGCCCGTCACTATCTCAAGAATGAAGTGGTCGAGGTTCAATTTGCCTCGCACAGCGGTGAATTGATGAGCCTGGAGGGACCGAACCGTTATGCGCCAGGAGATGCATTAATTACGGGCTCGACCGGTGACGTATGGTGCGTCTCGCGGGACCGGTTCGACCAGAAATACCTGGCGCTGGAGCCCCTGGTGCATGGCCAAGCCGGCGCCTACCGTAATCGGCCCAATCCGGTGCTGGCCAAACAGGTCGACCAGGCGTTCACGCTGGCCCGCTCGGCGGGGGGCGATATTCTGAGCGGCGTCGCCGGTGACTGGGTGTTGCAATATGCGCCCGGCGACTATGGCGTGGTCGCCAATCCACGGTTTCAGACGGTATACCGGCTGATAGAAGGCTAAGCACAAGGTTCGCTGCGGTGACCGGAGGCGAACCGGCGGCGAGATCTAAGTATTCTGAATCCCAACCGGTCCGGCGTCGGGCAGCCCCTCAACAGTCAAATTGTCCTGGGTATGGGCGTTGGCCAGCTCAACGGCCGACAAACTATCTTCGGCCACCGTCGACGCTGTCATTGGCCATAAATCCCGGCACTGTGCTTCGATGGTAGCCTGATCCCCACGCTCGGCCGCTTCGGCCAACGCCAGCAATTGCCCCAGCACCCCGCGCCGATGCAAAATGGCTTCGGTAATCGGCTCGGACAAAGCAAGCCCCGACAGAATATCTTCGATTGCACCGCCGAACACCACGTCGATCAAGGAAAAGACGCCCGTCAGAAAGGCCGAGTCAAGCAAGCGACGATCATGATTATGCAAACGCGACGCGGCACGCTCCATAAAATGTGCGCGCACCGAGGCAAGTTGCACCAGTGGGTCGGAGTCGAACGGCACGCCGCTCCTATCCGCATACAATAACAGTTGGGTCCAACGCGTAATTCTATCGATTCCCGCAGCCATAATGGCTTCGCGGATAGACGACACATTCCGCCCCAAGCCAAACGCGCCTGAATTGACCAGCCGCATCAAATGCATAACTACGGTGGGGTTCAGTTTAAGCTCCACCTCCAACTCCACCGTATCCGGGTCGGCAAACAACACCTGCAGCAAACGCAACAAGGCGGCATGCGAGGCGCTCGCGCGGCGCGATGACAGCACTTCGGGACGAGCAAAATAATAGCCCTGGAACAGGTTAAAACCCAATTCCTTGGCCAAACCGTACTCTTCCAGGGATTCGACCTTCAAGGCGATCAAGGTTTTTTGGTGTTGCTTGAACAGGACGACCAACTGGGCAATCTGCTCTCTTGGGCAGCGCACAAAATCGATTTTAATAAAATCGAAATGCGGCAAAACCTCAGGTAATTCGTCAAACATCCCCGTCACATCATCCAGGGCCAGCCGGTATCCAGCCTCCCGCAGCATCTCGCAGTGTTTGAGATTTTCGGGGTCGCGCGCAACCGACACCGGGATTTCGAGGATAAAACGCGCCGGTGGGATAATCCGCAGGCTTTGGTCGACCAGCATATTGCCGCCGATATTGACGAAGCCCAAATGGGGCCCGAGCGCGGTATCGACACCCATTTCTCCAATTGCGCGAGCCACCACATGGGCGGTCGCTTGCCCGTCATCAAGGTGATTGGCGAGATTATCCGTGCCCGAGCGGAACAACAACTCGAACGCAATCAACGCGCCATCCCGATTCAAAATCGGCTGCCGCCCCAAATAGGAGTTTTCCGGCTCCAGGCCTTGCAACATCGATGCACCGGCTTCGGGCAAGTTGTCGTGAGTTAAATCGCTCATTACCACCTCATACCACTGTTGTACGGATGCGAACCGGCGCCTCGCGCCCTATCGGCTGATTACCTCAGTATAAGCCTACGCCGCATTCGCATCTGGAAGTGCACGGGCGGAACTTGCGCGCGATACCGGCAAAGCAGGTGTTTTCACTCGATCCACAAAGCTTTACACTCGGATAACAGTGTGTGGTGCGTCTTCGATCAAGGTAATTCCATCCTGCGAGGGACCTTGTCATGTGCGGCAGAATTGCGCAATATAGTGACCCGCTGAATTACACCGGGTTTCTCGGCCTGGAAAATGGCACCGTGCTGTTCGACCTGGCCGACCGGCGGCCCGGTTTTAATGTCGCTCCAGGCTGCCATCCTGTGACAATTTTCCCCGACGGGGCGCTGCGCAGAGTGCATTGGGGTTACCGGCCGGCGTGGGCCGCCAGCAGAAATCTGCCGCACGCCTTGAATGCGCGGCTTGAAAGCGCCGCGGAAGATGTGTATTTCAGGTCGCTGTGGTTACACGGTCGAGTGATCGTCCCGGCGGATGGATGGTATGAATGGTGTATCGAACACGGCCGCAAGCAAGCCTACTATATCCGCCTGCAAGCGGAGGCACCGATGTTCCTCGCCGCGCTCACCAACTGCCAACCCGACCAGCCGCCGCCGGCCGATGCCGGCTTGGTTATCGTCACCGCCGCGCCTGAAACCGGCCTGGTTGACGTACATGACCGCCGCCCGCTGGTCTTGACGTCGGCCCATGCACGAGCCTGGCTGGATCCGGCCCGCTCAGGCTTGGAGCTTAAACAGTTGGCACTTGCCTCGGCGGTCTCGACCGATCATTTCACTTGGTATCCGGTCTCGAACGCCATTGAAAAACTCTGGGCCGATACCCCCGATCTGATCAAACCGCGGCAATTGGCTTAAGCCCGCCGGCTTCAACTAGCCAGCCGGCTCAATCGCACTGACCCCGCCTGGCTGACTCAGTTCCGCCAACTTAGTCCAAAGCCGGCAGCAGCGGCGGGGTCGCCTTGTTCAGGATTCCGTAAGAACCTCAAATCACGGCGGAAAACTCGCTGCTGAATTCAAGCGGGGCGCGGGTCCGGGCCGAGTGCGCGCGCGGCACAACCAAGACCGCGTCGAGCAGCGCCTCGCATACTGTGGCGGTGGTGTTTGCCGCGTCATCCAATTCCGGGTTGTATTCCACTAATTCGAAGGCAAGCAAGCGCGGGTCGTCCGCCACCTGTGTCAAAGCGTCCAATGCGGCGGCAAGCCGAATCCCGTTATGGACCGGCGAACCCACGCCTGGCGCGTCGAGCGGGTCCAAACCGTCGACATCGAAGGTGACGCCGTATCCAACCGTATTGCGACTGACGATATCGATCGCCTCGGCCATGCAATCAGGCATGCCGCGTGACATCACCTCTTCGATCGCCATCACTCGAACCCCAAGCCGGTTCAGCAATTCATTCTCGTCCGGTTCATAGCTGCGAGCACCGATCACGACCACGTTGCCGGCTCGCAGTTTAGCGCCCCAACCGTATAAATGGGTCAATCCCACGGCACCATAACCGAGTAGCGCCGCCAGCGGCATGCCATGCGGCGCATGGCTTTCCGAAGTATCGGGAGTGTGGCTGTCAAGGTGGGCATCGATCCAGACCAGTCCTATCTCGCCGCGTGCGCGCATGGCTTGCGCCACCGCGCTCCAAGTACCGACCGCGCATGAGTGATCGCCACCGACGACCAGCGGAAAATTGCCGCGATCCAGCACGGTTTCAACCGTATGCGCCAAGCGCGGCATAAATTGCGTCACTACCGCCAACTTGCCTTGATCTTGAGCTCGATTTGGAGTTTGCTCCTGATCCTGAGAAGCCGGCGTCGGCTCTGAAATCACCACGCTCCAGTCAGCCGGAGCTGACATCCCAGTCTCAATGCTGCGCTTTCGGAGTACCGCAGGACCTTTTTTGCAGCCGGTTTCTTGCGCACCTTCACCGATTTCAGCGGCAATCCATTCGATCCGGCGTGTCTGGGGCATTGCGGTTCCTTTTAAAGACCAGCCAAGGTAAATAAAGCGGAAGATGAAGCAGATGAAAAAAACCGCGCTAACTGGCGCGGCGGGATTTAAGCAGTTTCGCTAAGTATCTGGCTGGGGTGAGGTGTCGAAGACGGCATAAATTCATCCAGCACTTCAAGGAAGCGCAATGCCCCCCACTCAAGATCTGCCGGGTCGGTATTTAATGGCGGCGAAAACCGTATCGTATTCAGATAGGTATCTTTGGTGATGATGCCGGCCTGTCCCAGGCGCTCGACCACCTGATGGGCATTCACCGTGTCGACCAATTGCACTCCGAGCATCAGGCCGCGGCCACGCACCTCGACCATCAAGGGATGATCGGCCGCCTCCAGCGCATCGCGCAATACCCGGCCGCCCGTCACGGCGCGCAACGCCAGCTGCTCGTCGACCAATACAGCCAACGCCTCGCGCCCGACATGCGCGGCCAAAGCGTTGCCGCCGAAGGTACTGCCATGGTCACCCGGCTGTATCACTTCCAGCAATTCACGCGTCGCAACAAATGCCGAGACCGGCAGCAAGCCACCGCCCAATGCTTTGCCCAGACACAGACCGTCCGGCCGGACCCCTTCATGATGCATGGCGAAGATATCACCGGTGCGGCCTAGGCCGGTTTGAATCTCGTCGGCAATCAGCATCACCTTGTGTTCGTCGCACAAGCGGCGCACTTCGGTTAAATATCCAGCCGGGGGCACGACCACCCCGCCTTCGCCTTGAATCGGCTCGATCAACACCGCGCACGTATGGGCGGTGATTGCCGCACGCAAGGCCGCGGCGTCGCCAAAAGATATCGAGCGGAAGCCCCCGGTCAGCGGGCCAAAACCGGCACGATATTGCTCATGGGACGAGAAACTGACGATGGTGGTGGTGCGGCCATGAAAATTATTATCAAACACGATAATCTCGGCGGCCCCGTCAGGTATGCCTTTGACCGTATGGCCCCATTTGCGCGCAACCTTGATCGCGGTTTCGACGGCTTCGGCGCCGCTATTCATCGGCAATGCCAGATCCAGGCCGGTCAGACGAACCAGGTCGGACAGGAAGGGCGCGAGCTGATCCGAATGAATGGCGCGGGACGTTACCGCCAGCCGGCGCGCCTGCTCAACCAGCGCGGCAATCAAACGTGGATGAGCATGACCGAAACTCACCGCGGAATAGGCGCTCATCATGTCCAGATAACGGCGGCCTTCGGTATCCCAGATCCAGGACCCCTCCGCGTGGCTGGCGACGATATGCAACGGGGTATAGTTCTGTGCGCTGACATGTTGATCAAGCTCGATCAGGGGATGATGTTCGGCCGGATGGAACGGGGGTCGCACGGTCATGACAATCTCCTGTATTTATAGAGATTCTATGCATGCCGTAAATTCGAATCCAGCGAAATGATTCGATTGAATAGTTCGAATTTTTGATATTAAATAACACCATGGATGCGGGCACAAAATATCTGGCGACTTTTATTGCCGCGATCGAGAGCGGCAGCTTTCTGCGCGCCTCGGAAGCGCTGCATATCACCCCGTCGACCGTCAGTTACCAGATCAAACAGCTTGAGACCTGGATGGGTGCGCCGCTGTTCGAACGCACCGGCCGCAAAGTCCTGCCCACAGCACTGGGGGAACGGCTGTCCGGCATCTGTGGGCGTTTTATGGGCGAATTGGCGGCGCTGAAAAGCGCCGCGCAAGGTAATGAAGGGTCCGAACGTCCGGTACTGCGAATTGCCACCGGATCGTCGTTTGGGCGTTACGTACTCACCCCATTGTTGCAAGCGCCGGATTTCGAGCGCGCCGTGGTTGAATTACGCTTCGGTGCCGATGATCAAGTCTGGAATGCCGTCGCCAACGGCCGCGCCGATGCGGGTTTTGCGTACACCGTGGGTCCTTCGAACGCACTCACTTTCGATCTGGTGTACAGCTACCCCTTGGTCCTGATCGTCGCGCACGGCAAAGTTATTCCGCGTGATCCGGCACTATGGATCGCCGATAGCGCATTTATTACCTACGACGATTGCGAGTCGACTTTTGCGCGCTGGTTCGAAACCAATCTGGGCGGCATGCCAAGGCGCCTGCGCACCATGGGGCACTGCACCGAAATTGAGGAAACCGTGGCACTGGTGGCCGCCGGACGGGGGGTTTCCATCGTTCCAGGTCATACACTGAGCGCCGCACTGCATACGCAACAAGTGCGCGAAGTCAGGATTCAAGGAAAACCGGCGACCACCGATACGGTGTTCCATGTGGCGCGTTCGGGCTCTTTTCAGGATCCCGTCCTGGGTGGCTTGCTGCTGCAGGTCATGGCGCTGCAACAACGCTGAAACGGCGCCGAGCCCGGTCTACTTCAGCCGAACACCAAGCGGCAACCGACCAGGGCCAGGGTTGCAGCCATCACGGGGCGCAGCACCCGGTCAGACGCATGCGAAGACAAGTAGCTGCCCAGTGCAATGCCCGGCAGCGAGCCAATCAGCAACGAGATCAGCAAAGACCAATCGATCGAACCGAGAAACCAATGTCCGATACCGGCGATCAAGGTCAGCGGAACCGCATGCGCGATATCGGAGCCGATAATCCTGGCCGTCGGCAATTTCGGATAGAGCAGTAACAAGACCGTGACGCCGATGGCACCGGCGCCCACCGACGTCAGCGACACCAGCACGCCGAGCAAAGCACCGGTGACAACCGTCAGCACCACCGCGCGGCGAGCGCTCGGTTCTAGCGCATGACGCGCGGCAAAGGCCATGATTTGCGGCCGGAAAATCAGCGCGATGGCCGTCAGCAATAGAGCGATGCCCAGCACCAGTTGGATCAAGCCGGATGCCGCCGGACCCCGCGCGCCATAATGATAAAGACCGAATAAGGTCAAGGCGGTTGCCGGTACGCTGCCGGCAGCCAGCCGCCCCGTAATGCGCCAATCGACCGTCCCCCGCAGGCCGTGAACCAAAGTCCCGCCCGCTTTGGTCACGGCCGCGTACAACAGATCCGTACCGACCGCCGTAGTCGGATGGATGCCGAACAACAGCACCAGCAACGGGGTCATCAAGGAGCCGCCACCGACCCCCGTCATTCCGACGAGAAACCCGACGCCAAGTCCTGAAAGGGAATACAGATAGTTAAGATGAAGCATATATGAGGTCTAAACGATGAATAGGGGCGCAAGCTTAGCGGCCAAGGATGGACCATACCAGAACATCGCCGCCCACGCCGAAGCGCGTATCGGCACAAGCGCGCTTGACGCCGCCCATAAAAAAAGGCTGCCCGGCAAGAAACACCGGACAGCCTTTCTTCGAATGCAACGCCCTACTTACTCGACATGTTCGCCATGCAAAGAGATGTCGAGCCCTTCTCGCTCTTCTTCTTCGGTCACGCGGATGCCGATCACCAGGTCGATGATCTTCAGCAGCACATAGCTCAAGATG
>Ga0302313_10000406_pt1 | contig 38738 bp, 42 predicted proteins | sample III_Palsa_N2_2_FD_200454 | JGI IMG/M metagenome (GOLD analysis project Ga0302313, IMG submission 200454) | Peat permafrost microbial communities from Stordalen Mire near Abisko, Sweden - III_Palsa_N2_2 | ecosystem: Environmental > Terrestrial > Soil > Palsa > Peat permafrost | place: Sweden...
GGTCCTTGTTGAGCGTATCCACGGCACCCTTGGCCTTGGTGTTGGTGACGGACTTCGTCGCATCCTTGAAGCTGTCCGACATGGCCTGGAATTTTTTCAGCGTGCCGGATGGATCCGACGAAGTTTTCATGGCGGCTGAGTGCAGTTCCGGCAACAGCGACGCACCCGCAACGTTGATCGTGGTGCAGGCTTGCGCTGCGCTCTGCTGGGCGCCGCAGGCGCTCAGGGCGATGGCAACGAAGCCGGACATGAGGATGGCGGAGAGATGTGATTTCTTGAAGGTGTGCATCAGTGCTAGGCCTTATTTGAGGGCGTGAATGGAGCGCCCATGGGATGGATGGAGTAAAGGGAGATGGGCATGCTCAGCTGTTCGCCGAGCTCATCGATCATGAAATCGCAGTTGCTGCTGTAACCGATGACGCGACCAAGCACGAACGCGATGCCGTAGTTGCGCCAGCTGTCGTAGGTGGACTCGGCCAGTTCGCGGCTCTGCTGGAGGATCGCCAGGGCTTCGTTTTCGTCGATGTAACCGGCTTCGAAGCCCATGCGGGCATTGAAGGCCGCACGCTCAAGATCCCAGGCGCGCAGCGAGCTGATGGTGCAATGAATATCGCGCATGTTGGCGAGCGGCGGATCATTCTGGCCGACACTGCCCACAAGACTCATTTCGGCGACGCGAAGCGCGGCGGCATCGTCATCGCCAAAGGCCTCGACCAGCAGCTGGTAGAGGTCGTTGTCACCGCAGCCGCCCTTTGCGATCTCATGGATTTCGGCAACGATGGGATCCATGCCGAGATGCTGACCTTCGTGCAGAAGCATTTCGATGGTTGTACGAAGTTCTTCGGTACCTGAGATGTCCCAGGCGGATTGAAGCGTCCCAGCGGCTACCTGCGGACCGACGCCAAGTGACAATGAGCGCGGCTCGCAGCACGAGTTGAGCGTGAGTAAGGTTCCCGCGCACAGATTGCGTTCCTGGTCGGGAGGATATTGTGGGGTTTGTTGAACCTCGCCGACGGCCTGAGCGGCGTTCAGTGCGTCGAGAATGCTTTTAAAGTCGAGCATGGATAAGTCCTCGGCGGAATCAACCGCCTTGCATGGATCGCGGCGCCACCGAGCAGGGAGCATCCAATGGCCTGAAAAAGGTTAGAGAGCCATTGCACGGGCTTCTATAAGAAAAGTCTTAAAGTGGATCGCGACTTCAATGTGCGACTTCACGCAGGAGTGCCGAGCCGCCGCGGCCGTGGGCTCCAATGAGCCATTGCGGCCCATCGAGGATGCTTCGGAATGGCTTCACCATCGCCTAACTTTTCCAGGTGGGGATTCCATTAGGCTCAGCGATCCACTTTGTGCCAAGGAATTGCAATGAATATGTTCCGCCGTATCGGATTGCCCGGATTCATGCATCAACTGCCAAAGGCCCTGTTGGCGCTTGGTTTACTGTTACTGCCGCTGTGGTCACAGGCGCAAGGCATGGCCTCGCTGCCGGTCGCCGATCAGGAAGCTATCCACAATTACAATCTCAACGATGACGTGTTCAATCGCCTGATCGCCGCGACCAAGGAAGCGCGCGTGGAAGGGATCAAACCACAGCAGCAGCCTGCTGACCCAACCAAGGTGCACACCCTCGACGACCTGGCAAACCAAGCCGTGGGTGGTGATCCGCGTCTTGCTCCGCTGATCAAGAAATTCGGTTTCACTCCACGCGAGTTCCTGCTGGCGAACATTGCGTTGATGAATGCGGCGATGGTTGAGCAGTCCAAGACGCAGCCGGAGCTGGCCAGTCAGTTGGACCAGACCAAGATAAACCAGGCGAATGTCAGCTTCATCGAGGCGCATCAGGCGCAGATCCAGGCCCTGATGCAGAGTGGTGCTCCGGCGCAGTAATTCCGTAGCAGCCATCGACATACCGTCGTCGACGGTTCGAACGAATCAGACGTCCGTATAGCTCACGTCGATAATGACGAAAGCGGTGCGGCCGGAGGGTAGTTCCGCTTCGAACTCGTCGTCGGCGCGCTTCTTGAGCACGGCTCGCGCCAATGGCGAGTCGATGCTGATCCAACCACGCTTCGCGTCGGTCTCGTCCGGACCGACGATCCGGTAGTGCAGGGTCTCGCCGCTGTCGATGCTTTCCAGTTCGATGCGGGCACCGAAGAACACTAGTCGAGGATCGCTCGGCGCACCCTCGGCCACCTTTAGCGAAGGGATGCGCTTGCTGAGATAACGCGCGCGGCGATCGATCTCGCCGAGTTGCTTCTTGCGATAGATGTATTCGGCGTTTTCCGAGCGATCACCCTCGGCCGCCGCGGCGGCGAGCGCCTTCACCACCTCAGGCCGCAACGTGTGCCACAGGTGATCGAGCTCGGCCTTCAATCGTTCGAAGCCTTCGCGTGTGATGATCGCGGTGGAACTGGGCGATGGCGCACGCCAGCGACTCATGCGGGGTTCGCCCAGCGTTGTCGCTGAAAGTTGATTTCGCCATGCAGCGGATGGTCAGGCCATGCCGTTGCGAGCTGGTCGAGCAAGGAGGCGGCTTCGGCATGCTGTTCGGGCTGTTCGTCCAGCAGACGCGCGGCTAGCAGACCAAAATGCGGAGCCTGCGTATCCCTGGGCCAATGAGTGAGGTAGCCAAGACACAGCTTCAAAGCGATCCGGTGCATGCCCAATCGTGCGGCCAGATCGGCCAGTTCACCGCAGGTCCGTGGATCGTCGGGAGTGAAGGCGGCATCGATGCCGCAACACTCCTGCAGCACGCCCAGTGCTCGGCGCGGTTCACCCTGTGCGATCAGTGCAGCCATCCAGATTTGCCCATGGACGAGCAACGCGTCGTTGAGGCCCTGCTGCTGCAACAGTCGGCGGTAGGCAACGTGCAACGCGGGCGGTGCGGCATTGTCGCGCAGACGCGGCACCAGCAGGTCGAGTGCTGCACGTGGCTGCGTGGAAGACAGCGACTGCACTTCATCGAGCAGGTTCTGATCAGCGTCCTGGTGGATTTCCCGCGCCAGCATGTGTGCCTGCGGCTGCAAGCCGAAATGCTCGTGACGCTGATGGATCAGCCTACCCATCAGGTGAAAATTGAAGAGCGTGGCGTAGTTAGCCGCCAGATAGAACAGCGGCAACGAAATCACGCGGGGCAGGCTGGACTCGAACGCGACCTGTGCCATGCCGACAACCAGCGCGATCAGCAGCTGCACGCCGATCAACAACAGGTAAGGTGTGCCGAAGCGCATCATCACGCGCACCCAGGTCAGCGGATTCAACGCATGACCAACACCGCCATCGAGGGCCAGTGACATGGCGATGGCGGGCAGGCTGACCGCCATCAGCAAGGTGATGATCCAGGCGCCGCCGCCGAAGCTCAGCTTCACCAGCAAGGTCAACAGGGCGGACCACAGCAGAATCGCCACCAGCGCCCATCCGCCATGGCCGGGCTCGGCAAATTCCGGCGGCTGCGCATAGCCGTCGGCAGTGTGGCGCAGGCACTCCAGCGCATACATATAGGTCGCCGCCCATAGGCCTAGCTCGATGAACCAGCCGACCAACGGAAGCAGGGCCAGATAGTGGCTCAGGGTGAACGCCGCCAGCGCCGGCAACGCAGCGCCGGTCCATGGGTAGCGCAGTGCACTGAGCAGCTGCTGCGACAGCGGCAACTCGGTATCGATCAGTTCGATTCTCGACATGAGTGAGTTTCGTTCGATCAGCGGGGAAGGCTGAAGAAGGCTTCGTGCACGCCATGCCGCATCTTCCGGCAGATCGAATTTTCAGTCATGGCGTCCATCCTCTGGCGATCGATTGATTGCATACCGTTTGATTGTAGCCAGGACGGCCCGTTGTCATGTTGCCGCACTCCTGCGCGCGGGCGTTGAGTCGGAGCGCAGTGCCGGCTATGGTGAACGCTTTACGCGGATGAATGCCTGTGATGTTGTCGAGCTCCATTGTCCGTCCTCTGCGCCAAGCCCCTCTGGCAGTGGTGTTGGGTCTGCTGGTCGCGTGCGCCAGTACCGGCGGCACCGTCAAACCGTCGCCTCAGGCAAATGCGCTTTACAACCAGCTTGATCTGGCCAGCAAGGGTTACGAAACCGCCCTGCAGCAATCGCGCGAGGGCAACCTGCAGGCCTCGCAGATAACCCTGACCCAGTCGCTCGATCGGCTGAAGCAGGCGGCAGCGCAATGTGGCAATACGCCGGGTTGCGACTCGCAGCGGTTCTACTCCGTGTTCGATCATCTATTGCGGTTGAAGGATGGTGATTTCGGTAGTGGTGCCCAGGATCTGGACAGTGATATCGATCCGACCCAAGCCGCGCTTCCCACTGGTAAGACCGGCGCCGCCAGCCTGCCGGAAGCCCAGCGCAGCGTCACGCTGCTGCATGGGCAGAAACTTTCCGAGCTGATCGCCATGAATGGGCCGGTCAAGGCCGCGCTGGAAATGTGGCTGACCCAGTGGCGACCGCAGCTGATGGACGCCTACGTCAACTATCAGTATCTGCGTTACCAGATGTGGCCGGCGTACCAGAAGGCCGATCTGCCCGAGGCTCTGCTGTTCGGCATGATGGCGAAGGAATCCGGCGGCAAGGTGCATGCGGTGTCGCGCTCCGGCGCCGCCGGGCCGTTGCAGTTCATGTACGCCACCGGCCTGCGCTTTGGGCTGACCAGCGACGACGGCTTCGACATGCGCTTCGATCCTGCAGCGTCGGCGCGGGCCAACGCCGACTACATCAACGAACAGCTGGGTGTATTCAACAACAATCTCGAGCTGACTATTGCCGCTTACAACGGTGGCGAGGGGCAGATGCATCGCCTGGTCGGCGACGACACATCGGTGAGCTTCTACGACCCACGCATCTACAATCAGTTGTCGCAGGAAACCCGGGATTATGTGCCTTCCGTATTGGCGGCGGCGTGGCTGTTCCTGCACCCGGAAAGCTACAACCTGAGATTCCCCAAGATGGACGGCGCGCCAGGCCTGGTGACGCTGAAGCGGCCAACGTCGTTATCCGAGCTCACTGTGTGCCTGGGCTCGGCCGGTGGCATGACCGATGGCTGGTTCCGTACCTTGCGCAACCTGAATCCGCGACTCGATCCGCAGGTACAGCAGCCGACAGGAACGCGATTGCAGGTGCCCAAACCGCTGGAGCAAGCCTATGCGTCGCGCTGCGTGGATGGCCCGTGGCCGATCCTTGCCAACGATCTGCACAACGCCGTGGTGCCGGTCGTGGCGCAGGCTACGGCACCTGTCCGTACATCGGCGCCGAGAGCGGAGCGCAGCTACAAGGTTCGTCGCGGCGACACGCTGGAAAGCATCGTGCGCAAGCTGCGCTGTTCGAGCGTACAGGAAGTGGCTGATATGAACGGGCTGAAGCGACAGCACATCAGCGTTGGACAGACGCTGAAGTTGCCGGTCTGCTCATAGTCGCTGCACCGGCGGCGGTTGGACGCCGCCGGTGATTTACAGAGGGGTGGGTCCCGAGGCGCTTATCAGGCGACAGCGCTGGTCTGCATCCAGTTATCGACGGTGTTCTCGGTGCCGTGGATTTCTTTCAGTTCGCGCAGCAGCTGCATCACCTGACGGTGCTGCGGCTGCAGACTGGCGTGCGGGGAATTCTTCGTTTCGTGATAAGCAACCGCGAGCCAAAGCGCGATTCCACGCAACGCTACTTCCGCGTTGTCCGAACGGGCGCGCTCGTAGCCGGCTTCAGTGCCCTGGCCCCAGGGCAGGTACCGCGCTTCCGGCGGGGTCCCATACAGGTGGGGGAAATCACTGCGCGATGCCTGGCCGATTTCGCGCAGGGTCAGTGCGCTCAGGCGGGTACGGGTGCGCTTGGGCAGGGCCCGGATGCTGCGCTCGATCTCGCGGAACTGCCGCCCAAGCTGGCGAGCACGCATCATGGCGATGAATGGTGTGAGTAGTTGCATCGGTTCCCCCGGCGCTGGAATCAGGCCGTGCTAGGCACATGGCGAAGGCCGCAGCGTAGCGAAGCCGGCGCGGCGATTGCGCCTAGAGCGTCACAAAATGACGTTCTGCGTCAGTCCATCGATAGAAGGAGATCGTGTGGCCGGCTCGTCCCGATATCACCAGCGACCCAGCCGTTGCCCCACCTGCACTGCCTGCTGAGGTTGCAGGGCATCCAGCGTGGCCATGCCTTCAGGCAGCAACAGGATGACGGTGGACCCCATGTTGAAGCGCGCCATCTCGGCAAAGCGCCCCAGGCTGATGTTCTGGCCCTCGAACGACTTGCGGCGGATCGACGAGGCATAGGGAGGGATCACCAGCCCGTCCCACACGGTAGCCACCGACGACACCAGGATCGCGCCAACCATCACCACTACGAACGGCCCATGCTCGCCCTCGAAATGGCAGACCAGCCGCTCGTTGCGAGCGAATAACCGCGGAATAGCCTCGGCCGCGAACGGTGCCACGCTGAAGATGCGCCCCGGCACATGCACGGTTTCCTTCAGCCGCCCAGCCAGTGGCATGTGCACGCGGTGGTAGTCGCGCGGTGACAAATAGACGGTGGCGTAGCGGCCATTGCGGTACGGCGCGGCGGCAGCTTCATCGCCACCCAGCAGCTCGGCGGCGGTGTATTCCTGCCCCTTGGCCTGGAAGATCCTGCCGTCGACGATCGCGCCGGCCTGGCTGATACGCCCATCAGCCGGGCTGAGCAGGGCTGCGGGGTCGCCATCCGCGCGGCGTGCGTCGGCGCGCAGCTTGCGCGTGAAGAACGCATTGAAGTGCTGATAGGCCATCGGATCAGGCTGCGCCGCCTCAGCCATATTGACCTGGTAATTGCGCACGATGGTACTGATCAACCAGTTCTTCCATGGCGCGAATGTCCAGCGGGTTGCCCAATAAACCACCCGCGACAGGGCGCGGTGGGGCAGCAGATATTGCAGTAATACGTTGAATGTCATCCGCCCAGTATAAAAGAGCCGGGAGTCATCCCGGTCACTGGCTTTATACTTGTCGTCTTTGTGACTTGCCCGCCGAGGATCACCGTGACTGCCGAACTCGCCACCATCATCGACTTCATCCGTTATGGTGCAAGTCGCTTCTCGGCCGCTGGACTCACGTTCGGGCACAGCCACGACAACCCGATCGACGAGGCCACCCACCTGGTGCTGGCCAGTCTGCACCTGCCGCCGGATCTGCCGCCGGCCTATGGCGTTGGCAAGCTCACCTCGGAGGAGCGCGAGCGCTTGCTGATCCTGATCAAGCGACGGATCACCGAGCGTCTGCCGGTGGCCTACCTGGTCGGCGAGACCTGGTTTGCCGGGTTGAAGTTCAAGAGTGACCACCGTGCGCTGGTGCCGCGCTCGCCGATCGCCGAGCTGATCGAATCGGGCTTTTCGCCGTGGCTCGACGAGCGCCACATCGAGCGTGCACTCGACCTATGTACGGGCTCCGGCTGCATCGGCATCGCGCTGGCTGAGTACAACCCGGAGTGGAAAGTCGACATCGCCGATATCAGCGACGATGCGCTTTCACTGGCGCGCGAAAACATCGTTTTCCAGCACGTCGAAGGCCGCGTCGAGGCGATCAAGTCGGATCTGTTTGGCGGTTTAAAGGGCCGTCGCTACGACCTGATTGTCTCCAATCCCCCCTACGTCACCGAAGCCGAGTACGTTGCGCTGCCTGGCGAATATCGCCACGAGCCGAAGCTCGGCCTGACCTCGGGCAAGGACGGGCTGGACCTGTGCCTGCGTATGCTCGACGAGGCGGCGCAGTATCTCAATGACGATGGTCTGCTGGTGGTCGAGGTCGGCGAGAGCGAGCACGCTCTCGCCGAGCTTCTGCCGCAGGTGCCGTTCGTGTGGATCGAGTTCAAGGTCGGGGCGATGGGTGTGTTTGCCCTGGAGAAGCGCGATCTGGTCGAGCACGCCGATACGATTCACGCCGCTGCCATCGCGCGGCAAGCATAGAGCCTGTCCAAGGTCGAATCTCAGCGACCACTTTCACGACTGGCGGGCATGGCTCCTCCCCCTGCTCGCGGGGGGAGGCTGGGAGGGGGGCTCTTGGGCTCTTGAGCATCGGAGGCAAGAGCTTTACCCCTCCCCAACCCTCCCCTGCAAGCAGGGGAGGGAGCAAAAACCAAGCTCGCTTATGTGGATTCAACGCGAACCAGCAAGATTTTGAACAGTTTTTGAGCCCCACAGTCTCCAGCTATCGCGGTTAAGCTGTGACGGATCCTTCAGACGTCTATTCCCATGTCCAGCAACTCCTTCGGCAAGCTCTTCACCGTCACCACGTTTGGCGAAAGCCATGGGCCGGCGATCGGTTGCGTGATCGATGGGTGTCCGCCAGGATTGCCGATCAGCACGGAAGAATTTCGCCAAGACCTGGATCGTCGCGCCACTGGTCGCAGCCGCTTTACCTCGCAGCGGCATGAAGCGGACGAGGTGGAAATTCTCTCCGGCGTATACGAGGGCAAGACCACCGGCACGCCGATCGCGTTGCTGATCCGCAATACCGATCAGCGCAGCAAAGACTACGGCGACATCGCGTCGACGTTCCGTCCCGGACATGCCGATTACACCTACTGGCAGAAGTACGGCATTCGCGATCCACGCGGTGGCGGGCGCTCCTCGGCGCGCGAGACCACCATGCGGGTAGCCGCGGCTGTGATCGCCAAGAAGTGGCTGGCCGAACGCTACGGCGTGCGTGTGCGCGGCTATCTGGCGCAGATCGGCGACATCACGCCGGCGGCGTTCGACTGGGACGCGGTTGAGCAGAATCCGTTTTTCTGGCCGGATGCCGAGCAGGTGCCCACGCTGGAAGCGCACATCAACGCGTTGCGCAAATCTGGCGATTCCGTCGGAGCCCGCGTGAATGTTGTGGCCGATGGCGTGCCGGCGGGTTGGGGCGAGCCGATCTACGGCAAGCTCGACGGTGATCTCGCCAGCGCGTTGATGTCGATCAATGCGGTCAAGGGCGTGGAAATAGGTGACGGCTTCGCTGCCGTCGCCCAACGCGGTAGCCAGCATCGCGACGAAATGAGCATGGAGGGTTTCCGCTCCAATCACGCCGGCGGCATCCTGGGTGGCATCAGCAGCGGTCAACCGGTGACGGCCTCGATTGTGCTCAAGCCCACTTCCAGCATCCTGATCCCCGGTCACAGCGTGAACCTGGCGGGCGAGCCCGCCGACGTAGTGACCAAGGGTCGTCACGATCCCTGCGTCGGCATACGCGCTACGCCGATTGCAGAAGCGATGGTGGCGCTGGTGCTGATCGATCATGCGCTGCGTCATCGCGCGCAATGCGGCGATGTGGTTGCAGTAAAACCGCTGATTCCAGGGCAATCGAGCGGACAGGAGGCTGCCGATGGCTGATCGACCCAGGGTCTGGGTTTCGCGCCCGACCTTTCCGGACATCATCGCCCGCCTCGACGAACACTTCGAGGTGACTGCCGAGGCTGTCGAGATCAAGTTCTCGCCCGCTGAACTGGCCGTAAAAATGGCCGATCAGGATGCCGCTATCGTCGGTCTCAAGGAGCGTATCGGTGCAGCGGAAATTGCCACCGCAAAACGATTGCGCATCGTCGCCAACCTCAGCGTTGGCTACGACAACCTCGACCTTGCCGCGTTGACCGAAGCTGGCATCGCTGCGTCGAATACGGCCGATGTTTTGAACGAAAGTGTCGCTGATTACACTTGGGCGCTTTTGCTTGGCGCGGCACGACGCGTCGGCGCTGCCGAACGCTGGCTGCGTGCAGGCGAATGGAAGGCGACAGAATTCACGCAGTGGCTCGGCATGGATGTGCGCGGCCGCACGCTCGGCATTCTCGGCATGGGCCGTATCGGCCAGGCGATCGCGCATCGGGCGGCGGGATTCGGCATGCCGGTCGTTTACCACAACCGTTCGGCGTTGCCGTCGCAGGTCGAACGCGAGTGCAATGCGCGCTACGTCGACAAGCAGCTGCTGTTGCGCGAATCCGATTTTCTGGTGCTGGTGGTGCCGCTGACGGCAGAAAGCCGTCATGCGATCGGCGCGGCCGAACTGGCGCTGATGAAGCGCACAGCGGTGCTGGTGAACGTTGCCCGCGGGGGTATCGTGGACGATGCAGCACTGGCCGCGGTGCTGGCCCGCGGCGATCTGGCGGCTGCCGCGCTGGATGTATTCGAGGGCGAGCCGAACGTGCATCCGGCCCTGCTTGCGCTGGACAATGTGCTACTCAGCCCGCATATCGCCAGTGCGAGCCACGATGCGCGGCGTGCCATGACGGCCTTGGCAGTAGACAATGTGATGGCTTTTTTCGGCCACGGCCCGCATGCCGGACGGCCGCCAACGATCCTCAATCCGGCGGTACTGGCCACGGCCAACCCGGCCCCCAATCCCTGGGCAAAGAACACTAATTCATGAGCAAGAAAAGCAGTTACAAAGTCGCCATGGTCGGCGCAACCGGTGCGGTAGGTGAGGCCTTGCTGGCGATCCTCGCCGAACGCGACTTTCCAGTCAGCGAGCTGGTTCCGCTGGCCAGCGAGCGTTCGGCCGGTGGGAAAATCGAGTTCGGCGGTCAGCAGATCACCGTGCAACTGCTGGATACCTACGATTTCGCCGGTGTGGACATCGCGTTCTTTTCTGCGGGCGGCTCGGTTAGCAAAGTGCATGCGCCCCGCGCTGCAGCGGCCGGCGCGGTGGTCATCGACAATACGTCGGAGTTCCGCTACCAGGACGACGTACCGCTGGTCATCAGCGAGGTCAATCCGCATGCGATTGCCGATTACACCCGTCGCGGCATCATCGCCAACCCGAATTGCTCGACCATGCAGATGCTGGTGGCACTCGCGCCGATCCATCGGGCGGTGCAGATCGAGCGGATCAATGTCGCGACCTACCAGTCCGTATCGGGTGCGGGGCGACTTGGCATGGAGGAGCTCGGTAAGCAGACGGCAGCGCTGCTGAACTTCCAAAGCGTGGAGCCGGGCAAGAAATTTCCTGCCCAGATCGCGTTCAATGTGATTCCGCAGATCGACGAATTTCAGCCGAACGGTTACACCAAAGAAGAGATGAAGCTGGTGTGGGAAACGCGCAAGATCCTTGAGGACGAGTCGATCCAGGTCAATCCCACCGCGGTGCGAGTGCCGGTGTTTTACGGCCACTCCGAGGCCGTGCATATCGAAACCAGCGAGAAGATCACCGCCGATCAGGCGCGCGAACTGCTGCAGCGTGCGCCAGGTGTGGTGTTGATGGACGAGCGCAAGCCGGGTGGCTATCCCACGCCGGTAGGCGAGGCGGCTGGCAATGATGCGGTCTACGTCGGCCGTATCCGCGAGGATATTTCGCACGAACGTGGGCTGGATCTGTGGATTGTCTCGGACAATATCCGCAAGGGTGCGGCCCTGAACGCGGTGCAGATTGCCGAACTGTTGATCGAGGACTATCTGTGATTCGTTGTTCCTTATGGCTTGGTATGCTCGGTCTGATGGCGTCATCGCTGGCCTGGGCCGGTAGCGGAGGGCCTGCGCCGCAGTTGGCGGCCTCGTCGGTTGCGGCCCAGCCCTCGCTGTCCGATATCAAGCAAAAGCTGGCCAAGCATCAGGTCGAAGTCAATCGGCTCCAGCAGGATGTCGCCAAGCAGGAATCAGATAGCAAGCAGGCCAGCGATCGGCTCCAGCAGCAGGATCAGACGATTACCGAACTGCAGCAGCAATTGCAGGCGCTGCGTGCCAAGTCGGCGTCCAATCACCAGTGAAAAGTGTCATGGCGGTGAGAACGCACTGCAGCAATGCACTGCAAGTATTCGCTGCTGCTATTGTTGATTGGTCTGCATATAACTAAAGTGGCCCTCATTGGAGCAGTTGTCGCCATGGCGACGACACCTATAGAGTGGCGACAAAAGATCGTTCGGGGGAACACACTGATGAATCGTTCGTTGAAGTTGTCGATGTTGATGGCACTGGCGCTGGGCACCAGCCAGGCCATGGCACTGGACCTGGGCCAGATCCAGGTCAAGTCGACCTTGGGGCAACCGTTGCTGGCGGAAATTCCGCTGCACCCCGCCAACCCGGCGGAATTGCAGAATCTGACCGTCCAACTGGCCTCCAGCGAAGATTTCGCTCGCGCCGGCATCCAGGGCGGGCGTACCTCGATCCCGCTGCATTTCAGCGTCGCCAGCACCGGCAACGGTCAGCAGGTGATCCGCATTACCAGCACGGTGGTGGTGGACGACCCGTACCTCGACCTGCTGGTCGAAGTGAACGGCAAGGCCGGCAAGAGCGTGCGCGAGTTCGCCATCCTGCTTGATCCGCCGGGAACGCCGGCAAGCGCCCTGGCCTCGACCCAGGCGGTGACGACCACCAAAACCTCCACCGGCGCGACCACTTCGTCGGCGCCGGCCAAGGCCACACATACACCGGTGGCGTCCGCGCCGCGGGAAAATCATGTGGCTGCCGCTCCGAAAGCCAGTGCTTCAGCACCAGCTGCAACAGCACCAGCTGCAACCAATAACGGCAACTATGGTCCGGTGGCACGCGGTCAGACGCTGTCGTCCATCGCCCGCCACACCATGCCGGCCGGAGTGGACGTCAACCAGATGCTGCTGGCCCTCAAACAGGCCAATCCCGACGCGTTCTACCGCGACAACATCAACGCGCTGAAGACCGGTGCGGTGTTGCGTGTGCCGACCTCCGACGAGGCCCAGGCCATGACCGTCGCTGCCGCGGTAGCCGCGGTGGAGCGTGAGAATGGTGACTGGCGTGCCGGAACAACCAGCAAGCCGACCACCGTGGCCGACGCGGCGACGCGTGCATCGTCCTCCAGCGCGCCCACCGGCACGTCCAGCGGCTCTGCCGATCGCCTCGCACTAGTGCCAGCCAAAGACGTGAATGGTGCGGGTGGACAGAGTGGAGCTGCCGGGAGCGCGGGTGGCAAATCCGCGGCAGGCCTTCGCCAGGATCTGCTGCGCACCCAGGAAAACCTCGCCACCTTGCAGCAGCAAGGCAACGATTTGACCGCCCGGTTGAAAGACCTGACGGACATCAACACCAAGAACGAACATCTGTTGTCGCTCAAGGACAACGAGATTGCCGAGTTGCAGAGCGAACTAGCAAAGGCGCGCAAAGCTGCCGGCGTGCCGCCCGCGACGGCGGCAGCCGCAGTGGCTGCCGCGAGTGGAACAGCGCCTGCGCCAGCAGCAAGCGCGCCCAGCAAGCCTGCGACTACAGCGTCTACCGAAGCCAAATCGACTCCCGCTGTGGCCGCGACCGTCGCAAGCGCGCCGTCGGCTGCCACCAGCGCCACCGCGATGACGGCAACGCCAGCCGCTTCCGGCAGCGCCAGCGTCGCAAGCGCATCGACGGCCGGCGTCGCCCCCTCAACAACCACCGCTGCGGTCAAGCCTGCTGCGGTCAAGCCGATCCACAAGCACGTCATCACGCCGGTCGCTCCGCCAGCGGACGACCAGCCCTGGTACATGCAGACATGGGCCTGGGCTGTCGGAGCGGTTGTGATTTTGCTGCTGCTGGTCGGGCTGCTGCGGCGGCGCAAGACGGTTGCGGTACCACTGCCGAAGACCTCATCTTCGCTGGCCGATCGCTTCGAATCGGCAGCTCCGTTGGAGCACGATGGCGACGATGTCGACCAGAACGAATTGCTCGACGAACTGGCCGAGCACCCGGACGACATCCACCTGCATCTCGAACTGGTCACCCTGTATTACTCGCGTCGCGACGTGGAGCATTTCGAGGCAGCGGCCGAAGCCATGCACGCCCATATCACCGATCCTCAGCAGGACGAGTGGCAGGATGTCGTGCACATGGGTGAGGACCTGGTGCCAGGACATCCGCTGTTCGACCAGCATGCCGCTTCGGCCGCGCATGTGGAAACCGTGGGCGCTCACGATTTCGGTACTGACAGCTATGCCAGCAGCGACGCTTCGGCGACAGCATCGTCGCCGCCACCGTTGCCGCCGACGCCAAGGAAGGTCAGCGAATACAACTTCAATTTCGACCTGAGCGGCCCTGTCTCCAATGAAGCGGAACGCGCTGCCGCCGGCGCCCGTGCGGCGGAAACTCACGAGCAGCCTGTGGGATCACAAGCTGAACCTGCTACAGCCTGGCATTTCGATGACAACGAACATCAGGCAGCTGGACACAGCAACGAGCTGGGCGAATACAGCGATGATCCGATCGACACCAAGCTCGATCTGGCCCGCGCCTACCTGGACATGGGCGATGGCGATGGCGCCCGCGCCATGCTCGGAGAAGTGATCAAGGAAGGCAGCCAGATGCAGCAGGACGTCGCCAAGCGGCTGCTGGAAACGTTGCACTGATCGAGTTGCCACGCAACCTGTGACCTGTCGGGCCGGCTTGCCGGCCCGATGTCGTTAAGGGCCCCATGTTGTGCAGGGTCCCTGGCTTTACAGGGCTGCTAATCTTTCCAGACTTTATCGAACTGTACCGACTTCATGCGCATTGCCCTTGGCATCGAATACGACGGCACCGATTTCTATGGCTGGCAGCGCCTGAAATCCGACGCCAGCGTGCAGATGGCTGTAGAAACCGCGCTGTCGCGAGTCGCTGCGCATCCGGTGGAAATCAGTTGTGCAGGCCGCACAGATGCGGGCGTGCATGGCCGCTGTCAGGTCGTGCATTTCGATACCGGGGCACAGCGCGACATGCGTAGCTGGGTGCTGGGCGCCTGTTCCAACTTGCCCGATACCGTAGCTGTGTTGTGGGCACAGCCTGTGGCCGCGGAGTTTCACGCGCGTTATGCCGCGCGCAGCCGGCGCTATCGTTATCACATCCTGAACCGGCCGGTGCGCGCCGCACTGGATGCACGCTACGTGACGTGGGAGCGCCTGCCGCTGGATGCCGAACGTATGCATGAGGCTGCGCAGGCTTTGCTTGGCGAGCACGACTTCAGCGCGTTTCGCGCGTTGTCGTGCCAGGCGGTTCATCCACGACGCACGGTGCTGTCGGTAAGTGTGCGTCGTGAGGGCGAGCAACTTTTCGTCGAGGTCGAGGCAAACGCATTCCTGCATCACATGGTGCGCAATATTGTGGGATCGTTGCTGTTGATCGGTCGCGGCGAACGACCCATACCGTGGATGGCCGAGCTGCTGGCTGGTTGCGATCGCCAGGTCGCCGGACCAACGGCGCCTGCGTCAGGGCTGACCTTCCTTGGTCCGCGTTATCCCTCGCACTGGGGTTTGCCGGCCGAGGTCAGCATGTCCGGGGAAAATCGATGAGCGCCCTGTCAATGAAAGACCGCCCGACGACCCGCATCAAATGCTGTGGGATGACCCGCCTCCAGGACGCGCTGCTGGCGGCACAGCTTGGTGCCGATGCGATTGGTCTGGTGTTCACCGCGCGAAGCCGTCGTCGGGTGGCGTTGTCACAGGCAAGCAAGATACGTCAGGCACTGCCACCATTCATAACGACGGTAGCCTTGTTCATGGATGACGACGCGACGCTCGTGCATGAAGTGATCCGTGAGGTTCAGCCGGAGTTGCTGCAGTTTCACGGGCAGGAAGACGATGCGTGGTGCGCGCAATTCGGTCAGCGTTACATCAAGGCGATCGCGATGGGTGAGGGCAGTGCGGGAGAGTCGCGTCAGCACGACTATCCGCAGGCGGCGGCGTTGTTGCTGGATGGGCATGGTCTGGGTGAAGCGGGTGGCAGCGGTCGGGCGTTCGATTGGTCGCGCTTGTCTAGCGATATGTCGCAGCCGTTGATCCTCGCCGGCGGCCTGACGGCGGACAATGTTGTCGAAGCGATTCGACTCGCGCGACCTTGGGCGGTGGACGTCGCCAGTGGCATCGAGATTTCGCCCGGGATCAAGGATGCCGCTAAGATGGCTGCTTTCATTGCCGCCGTACGTACATGCGCATCCTGAGCGCGATTGACGTCGAGGCAGCTTTTTCGCGCATAGGATGCGCTCCTTCTTTCGAATGACACCATGAGCAAGATCGCCGATTTCAATGCCTACCCCGATGCGCACGGCCGCTTCGGCGACTACGGCGGCAGCTATGTCGCCGAGACCCTCATGGCACCGTTGGCCGAGCTTACCGAGGCCTATCTGCGCTTGCGCGACGATCCGGAATTCATCGCCGAACTCGATCGCGATCTGAAACATTATGTAGGCCGGCCCAGCCCGATCTATCACGCCGAACGCTTGTCGCAGCACGTGGGCGGCGCGCGGATACTGTTCAAGCGCGAAGACCTCAACCATACCGGCGCGCACAAGATCAACAACACCGTGGGCCAGGCGCTCGTCGCCAAGCGCATGGGCAAGCCGCGCATCATCGCCGAGACCGGCGCTGGCCAGCACGGTGTGGCCAGTGCCACGGTGGCCGCGCGACTCGGTCTGAAGTGCGTGGTCTACATGGGTGCGGTGGATATCGAGCGGCAGAAAATCAACGTCTACCGCATGAAGCTGCTGGGTGCAGAAGTGGTGCCGGTGACCTCCGGTTCGAAGACATTGAAGGACGCGTTGAACGAGGCCATGCGCGACTGGGTCACCAACGTCGCCGACACGTTCTACATCATCGGCACCGTGGCCGGTCCCCACCCGTATCCGCTGATGGTGCGCGATTTCAACGCGATCGTCGGTCGCGAGGCGCGCGCGCAGATGCTGGAGCAATACGGCCGTCTGCCGGACGTGCTCACCGCATGCGTGGGCGGCGGCTCCAACGCGATCGGATTGTTCCACGCATTCCTGAATGATGCGGATGTGCGCATCGTCGGTGCCGAAGCAGCCGGTGAGGGCATCGCCAGCGGCCATCATGCGGCCTCGCTGCTGGCCGGCCGGCCAGGTGTGCTGCACGGCAATCGCACCTACGTGCTGTGTGACGACAACGGCCAGATTACCGAAACGCATTCGGTTTCGGCTGGTCTGGACTATCCCGGCGTCGGTCCCGAGCATGCGTTTTTGAAGGATGCCGGTCGCGCGGAATATCTGGGCATCACTGACGACGAGGCGCTGGAGGCATTCCATCTGCTCGCACGCACGGAAGGCATTCTCGCGGCACTCGAGTCCAGCCACGCCGTGGCGCAAGCGATCAAGCTGGCGCGTGAGTATCCGAAAGACGGGCTGGTGCTGTGCAACCTTTCCGGTCGCGGCGACAAGGATGTACACACGATCGCGGCGCGCGAGGGGGTGGAAGTATGAGCCGCATCGACCGGCGCTTTGCCCAGCTCAAGGCGTCCAGCCGGACGGGGCTGATTCCATTCGTCACTGCCGGCGATCCCTCGCCGGAGCATATGGTGGCGCTGATGCACGCGCTGGTCGACGCTGGTGCGGATCTGATCGAGCTGGGTGTCCCGTTCTCTGATCCCATGGCGGACGGACCGGTGATCCAGCACGCCAGTGAGCGGGCGATCGCCAAGGGTGTCGGCCTGGTCGATGTACTACGCTGGGTCGCCGAATTCCGTGCTCGCGATACAGAGACCCCGATCGTGCTGATGGGCTATCTGAACCCCGTGGAGATCCACGGCTATACGCGTTTCGCGCAGGAAGCGGTGCGCTCAGGCGTCGATGGGGTGCTGCTGGTCGACTGCCCGCTGGAAGAGGCGGCGGTGCTGCAACCACTGCGCGACGCGGGATTGCAGCAGATTCTGCTCGCCGCGCCAACCACCGCACCGGCGCGTATGGCGCAGCTGTGCGAGGCCGCACAGGGTTTCCTGTATTATGTGTCGTTCGCCGGTATCACGGGTGCAGCGCACCTGAGTACCAGCGGTATCGCCGCGCGTGTGGCAGATATTCGCGCTCACGCCCGGGCGCCGGTGGCGGTAGGGTTTGGCATTCGCGATGCGGCGAGTGCGCAGGCGATTGCCGGCTTTGCCGACGCGGTGGTGATCGGCAGCGCGTTGGTTGAACGGCTTGCTGGCGCCACCGATGCGGCGGACATCGCCGCCGGGATACACGCGTTTCTCGCGCCGATCCGTGCTGCGCTTGATGCGCACTGACTGACGGCTCAGGCGAGCCATGCACCGCTGGCGATGGTGCTCTGACGATTACCCAGGGTGATGCGATGAACTGGCTGCAAAAAATCATGAACCCGCGCACCCGTCCGCAGCAGCCGAATGGCGGCAAAGGTTCGGTGCCGGAAGGTGTCTGGGAGAAGTGCGAGGGTTGCGGCACGGTGCTATATCGACCGGAGCTGGATCGCAACCTGATGGTTTGCCCCAAGTGCGGCCACCACCATTACATCGAGGCGCGGACGCGCCTGCTCGCGTTGCTGGACGAAGGCAGCGCGCAGGAGCAGTGGGCCAGCATGGAGCCCACCGATCCGCTGAAATTCCGCGACGCCAAGAAATACCGCGATCGCATCATTGCCACGCAGAAAAAAGTTGGCGAAAAGGAAGCGATGCTGGCCATGAGTGGTCAGCTGAAAGGGCGGCCGTTGATGGCGGTGGCATTCGAATATGCCTACATGGGCGGTTCGATGGGTTCGGTCGTGGGCGAGAAATTCACCCGCGCTGCCGAACGCGCGCTGGCCGATCGCAGCGCACTGGTGTGCTTCTCCGCCAGCGGCGGCGCACGCATGCAGGAGGCGTTGTTCTCGCTGATGCAGATGGCCAAGACCTCCGCGGCGCTGGCGCGCCTGCGTGATGCGGGTGTGCCTTACATCAGCGTGTTGACCGACCCGACCTTTGGTGGTGTGTCGGCCAGTCTGGCCATGCTTGGCGATATCAACATCGGCGAGCCGAAGGCATTGATCGGTTTCGCCGGTCCGCGCGTGAGCGAGCAGACCGTACGCGAGACGTTGCCGGAAGGTTTCCAGCGTTCCGAATTTCTGGTCGACCATGGCGCGATCGACCTGATCGTGGATCGTCGCGAGATGCGTGACAAGCTGGCTGATCTGCTCGGCATCCTCACCCGCGCATCGCGCGCGGCCTGAAGAAAATCTTCGCAATGAAAACTGATGATGCCGCCGCAAGGCGGCATCATCGTTTGTGGTGAAGGTTTTCCACAGCGACTGTGGATGCCATGCGTGTAAGCCTGTGGACAAACAGCATTCGCTGCTTCTCGATCAAGCACTTGCTACGCGTTGTCGATGTTTTGCGCAGTCGCGCTCTCGTCAGGCAAAGTTCTCCACAGCGATTGTGGAACGCGGCGGGGAAAGCCTGTGGACAAGTACGCTATCTATCTGACCGCAAAGGCGCTTGCGACGGCGTGCGCAAACGCTGCTCACCGGTTTGGGTCCACATTGCCCAGCCAACGCGGCGTCGCTGCTGGGTTCCTGCGCAGGCAGAAGCGCTTTTCAACAGCGAAGCTGGTCAACACAGTCACCAACGCCGTGGACTCACGCCATGATGATCAAACGAGCTTTGCGGCAAGCGGCAGCAGCAACAACGACGAAGCGCCAAGGCCACTACCGATGAGAATGGCGGCGAGCACGTCACTCGGATAGTGCAGCCCCAGGATCACCCGCGAAGCAGCGATCAACACCGTGAAGCTCAGCAGAAAGGGCGCAAGCTGCGGATACCAGGCAATCGCGACGATGCTGAAGCCCACGGCCTGCAGCGTATGTCCGGAGGGAAAGCTGAATTCATCCAGCGGTGGCACATGCGCGATCACACCCGGGCAGACGCGGAAGGGGCGTGGTCGACGCGTCCAGCGCTTCAGCAGGCGATACAACTGCAGGGCAGTAAGCCCGGTAATTGCCATGTGCGCAGCAGCGACGAGTCCGCGCTGACCATAGATCAGCGGCAGTACGACCATCAGCGCATACCAGAGCATGCCATCGCCGAGCCGGCTGATGGCACCGAAAAACAAACCTACCGCGCGCCGGGCACCCCAGCGATTGGCGGCTACACATACGCGGCGATCCAGCGCCAGGCGCCAGATGGCGCGTGAGGAGATGGAAAGCTCAGGCGTGCGCAACGGTGGTAGCGTGCTCATGCAGATTCTCCTCGGCCATCTCTCGCAACAGGGTTTCGAAATCCCGGATCACGGCGTCCGGTGAGAGTCCGGCGACGCCGACATGGGCAGCCCGACCCATGTGCCGAATCAGCCCCGGATTGCAGGCCAGGTTAGTGGCCGCCGCAATGAACGCCGGTGCATTTCCCGATTCGATGCAATAACCGTTGATGCCGTCGCGCAGATGCTCGCGGGCAGCTCCTTCGGCGTAAGCCACTACCGGCAGGCCGGCGGCCAACGCTTCGAGAATCACGTTGCCGAACGTTTCGCTGAGACTGCTGAAGGGAAACAGGTCGGCGCTGGCGTAGTGCGCGCCTAGCGCTTCGCCGCGCTGCATGCCGGCAAAGATGAAGTCCGGATGCGCCGCTTCCAGTGCCGCGCGCGCGGGGCCATCACCCACCCACACGTAGCGTGCGTTCGGTACTTGCTGCTGGATGGCGCGATACGTCTGCACCGCGAGGTCGAGATTCTTTTCCGCAGCGATGCGTCCGACATACAACACCACGGGGGTGGCGGGATCGACGCCCCAGCTGGCACGCAAGGCATCACTGCGATAGCGCGGATGGAACAGTCGTGTGTCCACTGCGCGACGCAACATGCGTGCGTTGGGGACGCCCAATGCGTGCAGCTCCTGCGCTAGCGCATCGGTCGGCACCAGGGTCGTCGCCGCGCGCCGATGAAAGCGGCGCAGATAGGCGCGCACCAGCGGGGTAAGCCAGCCGATGCCGTAGTGGTCGGCGTAACTGTCGAAGCGGGTATGGAAGCCGCTGCTCACCGGTATGCCCAATCGCTTGGCTGCACGTACGGCGGACCAGCCCAGTGGGCCTTCGGTGGCCACATAGATCGCATCGGGCCGTTGCTTTGTCCAGTGCTGGCGCAGGGCGCGGCCAGCGGGCAGGCCGAAGCGCAGGCCGGGGTAACGGGGCATGCTGCCGCCGCGCACACTGAGGACCTCGATACCGGGCTCGTCTACATGAGGTTGCGGTTGCCGCGGTCGAATCAAGTCGACGCTGTGGCCGCGGCCAGCCAGGCCGGCGGCGAGATTGTGCACAGTCAGTGCTACGCCGTTGATTTCCGGTGGGTAGGTCTCGCTGACGATGCCGATGCGCATGATGATACCCGTGCTGGCTTGGCGCAGTTTGGGCGGACGGCGTTGCGACGGTGTGGCGGGTGCATGACGCCTCGGTGACGACCGGGAGGGTGATCTGCTTGAGGGTCAGCGCGACTCAGTGGCCGAAATAGATCGACACGCCGAGATTTGCCTGCCATTCCGGTGCAGCACCGCTCAGTCGTCGATCGAAGCCGATGTCGAACTGCACCCGCGAACTGGCCATCCACGCGAGGCCCCCGCCAGCGACCGTGCCGCTACCTTGATCGGGGGCGTGCAACAGCGCTGCCTCCGCGTAGGCCGTCAAAGTCTTTGCTAGCGCGAGATTGTCGCTCAGTGCGATCGTGGTGCTGTCCTGGCCACTGGCGCGCACGTCTTCCAGATAGGCCCCCAGCGAGTTGCTTTGGTCCACCTGCAAATTGAACTGTGCGCCCACTAGATATTGCTGACTGTCGTTGCGGAAAGCTTTCGCGCCATCTGTGAATTCGACGCTGCCAAGCAGGCCCCAGGTAAATGCCTGATTCGATGACGGCAACGCGACCTTGAGGGCAAGGTTGCTATCGCCGTGGCCATGACCGTTGAAGTCGCCGCTCGAGCCGCTCTGCTGCAGATAGTTGAATGCCGAACCGCCCAGCTGCAGTTCCAGCGGCCCACCAAGCCCCACTCGAAGCAGACTGTCGGTAGTGAACAGTGAACTGCGCACGCCATCCTGTCGGTCCAGGCTCCAGTCGCCGAGACCTTGCTCGAGCGTGACATCGCCCGCGCCCAGCACCACTGGAGTGAAGCCATAGCCGGGGCGGTCGTAGCCCGGGTTGTCGGCTCGTACCGGCATGCTGACCAGCCAAGCAAGCGCGATCAGGGTTGGAAAGCGCCACCGGCGATGGATCCGGTAGATCAGACGGGGGTTCGTGTCCCGGTATCGGCTAAAATCCAATGCTCCGCTCCATGCCTCTTGAAAAATCCCATGACTGTTCGCACCCGTTTCGCCCCCAGCCCCACCGGTTTCCTGCATATCGGCGGTGCGCGTACCGCACTGTACTGCTGGCTGGAGTCGCGCCGCCGTGGCGGGCAATTCGTACTGCGCATCGAGGATACCGATCGCGAGCGTTCAACGGACGCCGCGGTGCAGGCCATCATCGATGCGATGCAATGGTTGGGATTGAATCCTGACGAAGGTCCGTTCTACCAGACCCAGCGGCTGGAGCGATACAAGCAGGTTGCCGACGAGCTGATTGCCGCTGGCAAGGCGTACTACGCCTACGAGAGCAAGGACGAGATCGAAGCGATGCGCGAGGCCGCCATGGCCAAGGGCGAGAAGCCGCGTTACAACGGCTACTACCGCGATCGCAACGAGCCGTTCCGCGACGATCCGAACCGCGTGATCCGCTTTCGCAATCCGGGCGAAGGCTCGGTGGTTTTCGACGACAAGGTCAAGGGCCGCATCGAATGGGCGAATGCCGAGCTGGACGACCTGGTGATCTTCCGTTCGGATGGCTGGCCGACCTACAACTTTGCCGTCGTGGTCGATGACATCGACATGGGTATCACCGAGGTCATTCGCGGCGACGACCACGTCAACAACACGCCACGACAGATCAACATCTATCACGCGCTGGGTGCGAAAGTGCCTGAATTCGCGCACTTGCCGATGATCCTGGACAAGGAAGGCAAGAAGCTTTCCAAGCGCACCAGTGCGGTCAGCGTGATGGAATATCGCGATGACGGTTTTCTGCCGCATGCGTTGCTCAACTATCTGGTGCGTCTGGGCTGGTCGCACGGTGACCAGGAAATATTTTCGCAGGACGAGATGATTGCGCTGTTCGACATCAGCGACGTGAACAAGGCCGCCTCGCGCTTCGATACCGAGAAGCTGGCATGGCTCAATCAGCACTATCTGAAGACGGATGATCCACAGACGCTGGCGCCGGAGTTCGCATGGCATCTGGCGCGTGCTGGCGTGGATACGTCGATTGGCCCGGATCCGGCAGATGTGATCGTGGCGTTGCGCGATCGCGTGCACACGTTCAGGGAAATGGTCGAGCGCGCGAAGGTCTGGTATGCGCCGATTGCCGAATGGGATGACAAGGCTGTCGCCAAGCACCTGAAGAACGACAGTGCCCCGGCCGTGCTGGAGGCGGCGAGGGCGTTGCTGGTCGACTGCGAATGGAAGCCTGAGGCCATCCATCAAGTGATCGAACAGGTCGCGACGAAGCTCGAACTGGGCATGGGCAAGATCGCCCAGCCGCTGCGTGTGGCGTTGACCGGCACACAGGTGTCTCCATCGATCGATCACACGCTGTATCTGGCCGGTCGCGGCGAAGCGCTCAAGCGCATCGACGCCGCCATCGCGTTGGCGCAAGCTTGAGCCATTCAATAAAACCGCGAGACTGAATGGACGAGTTGCTCGCCAAAGCCACACAGGGTGTCGATCCCGATGCGCCGGGTGCGTTCTGGCACATTCTGGCGAACCTGTTGAATATGTTCCCGTGGGCCGCCATGTTCTGGTGGAACGTATTTTTCATCGTCGTCGGCGCACTGCTTGGCTGGTGGCGCGGGCGTTGGGTTGAGGGCGTTGTCTGGGCGGCCGTGCTGGGACCGATCGGCTGGATCGTGATACTTCTGAAACCGCTCCCCAAGCCCGTTGTTCGACCGCCGCCATTACCACGCTGAGCCTTGTCCCGGGCCATGCGGACGGCGGTGTATGATCTACAACGAGGTGAAACCTGTGAGCCACGACGTCGCTGACCATCCGCATCTGCATCACCCGCATCATCACGATGCCAAGGGTTTTGTACGTGCGGTGGAGCATGCCAGCGAAGAGCGCGGCTTGCGTCTGACCCCGTTGCGCAAAGAGGTGCTGGAGCTGGTAGCCGCGGCGCACAAGCCGGTCAAGGCATACGACCTGCTCGATCAGCTGCGCGAGAAGCACGGTAACGCCGCGCCGCCGACGGTTTACCGCGCGCTGGATTTCCTGCTTGAACATGGCTTTATCCACAAGCTGGAATCGATCAATGCCTTCGTCTCCTGCCATCACCCGGCGGAGGCGCATCAAGTGCCGTTCCTGATCTGCGATACCTGCTCCAACGCGCAGGAAGTCTGCGATGAGCGGGTGGCGGAATTGATCGAGGCGCAGGCCAGAGCGCTGGGTTTTCGCCCGCAGGCGCAGACGCTGGAAGTGCATGGCACCTGCAAGGACTGCCGCAAGGCCTGAGTCCTGGCGTCCGGGACAGTCTGTCGACGTTCTGAACACGACTGGCGTCGTCTCATAGCGCCTCAACGAGCTGTCCGCAGGGTACTGGCGTCATCAGGTGGTCGCTTGGCGGACCTAGGCTTTATCTGATGGCGCGGTGGGCTCAACTGCCAGATCGTGTCAGGGCTGGCGTTCCATTATGTTATAAAGTAACATCTCTTCCACTGAAGCAGGGGTCGCCCATTGGCGATGCCCAGAGCGGCTCGATGGAATCCGAACAGGCAAGCAAATCTCACTGGTGGCACGTCGCCGATCGAGTAGGCGCGACGGCTTCGTTCTTGTGCGCTATCCACTGCGCCTTGCTGCCGTTCGTGCTGGCGTTGCTGCCGTTCCTGGGACTGGAATTTCTGGCCGATCACCGGTTCGAGCGGGACTTCGTGTTCTTCGCCTGCACGCTGGCGTTGTTCGCCCTGGTCGGCGGTTATCGTCGGCATCAGCGGCCGCTGCCCTTAATGCTGGCAGCGCCGGGTCTCGCGCTGCTGATCATCGGAGTCACATTTGCCGAAGGCTATTCGATCATCGTGCATAGCGTGCTGGTGACGTGCGGCGGTTTGCTGGTGGCCAGCGCGCATTTCGTCAATTTGTACAGCGATCGCCGCTTCGGCCGTGCCCACGTGCACGGGCCGCAGTGTGCGCACTGACGTGCGCGGCGAGCAGCACGCACCATCCCATCGTGATTGTGTAACGGCAATCGTCGTCCATAGCATGCTCAGATGAGTACGACGCATCCCCATAACCATTCGCATGCACTGCACGCGCATGACCATGCCGCCCCGACGGACGGCCGCAACTACAAGTTGCTGTTCGCGTTTGTGCTGACCACGCTGATGATGGTGGCCGAAGCGTTTGGCGGCCTATGGTCTGGCTCGCTGGCGCTGCTGGCGGATGCCGGTCACATGATGGTCGATGCGCTGGCTCTGCTGCTGGCTTTCGTGGGCGCCTGGATGGCCAGCCGGCCTGCTGATGCGCGACGCAGTTATGGTTATGGCCGGATGGAAGTTCTGGTCGGGTTCGTCAACGCGCTGAGTCAGTTTGTACTGGTTGGCTGGATTGTCTACGAAGCGGTCATCCGCTTGCTGCACCCGGGGCAAATCCTTTCCGGCGTGATGCTGGTGGTGGCGGTCATCGGTCTGCTGGTGAATGGGCTGGTTTTGCGCATGCTGCACGGACACGCGCATGACGACGTCAATCTGGCCGGTGCGAGCCTGCACGTGCTTGGCGATCTGCTCGGCTCGGCGGCCGCGGTTATTGCTGCACTGGCGATTCGCTGGTTTGGCTGGCTATGGGCCGATCCGGCGTTGTCGCTGGTGGTTTCACTGCTGATCCTCAACAGTTCCTGGCGGTTGATGCGCTTGTCCGCGCACATCCTGTTGGAGGGCGTTCCCGACGGTATGGACTGCGCCGAGGTCGAAGCTTCGCTACGTACTGCCGACCCGTCGATCCGCGACATCCATCATCTGCATGTGTGGCAACTTGCTTCGGGTTCGCGCATGGCCACCTTGCACGCCGAGCTGTACGAGTCCACCGATAGCGCGGCTGCCTTGCTCGCGATCAACCGGGTGTTGCTGGAACAATTCGGCATCCAGCACGTCACCGTGCAGGTCGATCCAGGCCCTTGTTTCGACCAGTCACGCGACTGCGGCGCGCACGGCCACCCCTGACTTTGGCTCTTCAGGGCTGGCACTGCTATGATGCCAGGTCATTCATTCAACGAATTTAAGGAGTTCCCATGGGCAAGGGCGATCGCAAGACCCGTCGCGGCAAGACTTACCGCGGTAGCTACGGCAATACCCGTGCGCATACCGTCGTGCAGGCTGTCGTTGGCGCCAAGCCAACCGTGACCAAGCCGGTTGCCGTCAAGAAGGCTGCGCCGAAGAAAAAATCGGCCTGAGTCGCTTCGCGATGAGCACACAAGACCCCCGCCATAGCGGGGGTTTTTGTTGGTAGGGCAGGCGCATCCTTTAGCGCAAAACGTCACCAAGTATTCGTCGATGTAACGAGACCCAGCCCGTCCCATATCTCGTCATCCCTGCGTAGGCAGGGACCCAGCGCGCTTCGTCTTTGGTGCCCCTGGGCACGGTGTTACTCGCTTCGCCCGCTCTGTCGAAGCCGCTCTTCGAAACGTTCTGCACGCTTTGCCCTTGTCCTGCCTGTGCAGGCAGTCGAGCGCAAGGAGCAACGCACCGCGACCGTCACCATCGACTTGCATTGCCGATGGACCTGACGTTGTGTATGATGCGTTCCACTGTGTTAATGCGTTAGTACATTATGAAGCGTCGATCGCTGGACCCAGAGACACCCGTCGAGTCAGCCAAACTCAGCCTTTACGAGGCACTCCTGTCATTGAAAAACGCTGATGAGATGGGCGCCTTCATGCGTGATTTGTGCACGCCGGCGGAACTCGAGGTGTTGGTGGATCGCTGGCGGGTAGTGCCGTATCTGCTCGAAGGGGTTTCCTACCGGGAGATCCACGAGCGCACCGCCGTCAGCATTACAACCATCGGCCGGGTGGCGCGTTATCTCAATCAGGGCAGCGGTGGTTACCTCGCCGCGGCAGCACGGGCAGCGCGGCGTCTTTCGCTGGCGACAAAAAAGGTCCGGGCATGAAGGTGCGCGACCGTTTGCGTATCGCCATGCAGAAATCCGGCCGGCTGACTGAACCGGCATTGGAACTGCTCAACCGCTGTGGCCTGAGCTTTCGGCAAAGCCGGGACAAATTATTTTGCTTCGGCGAAGGCGAGCCGGTGGACTTGCTGCTGGTGCGCGATGACGATATCCCAGGGCTGATCGCGCAAGGTGTTTGCGACCTGGGCATTGTGGGTCGCAATGTGCTGAACGAGTTTCAGCTCACGGCCGGGCGCGAGGTCGAACCACTGGCCGAATTGCGGCCGTTGGGTTTCGGCCGCTGCCGGCTGTCGATCGCGGTACCGCAGGAACTGGACTATCATGGCCCGCAGCAACTGGAAGGCCAGCGCATCGCCACCTCGTATCCAGGTCTGCTGGGCGAATGGTTGCGCACGCATGGTGTAAGCGCCGGTACCGTGACGCTGACCGGTTCAGTCGAGATCGCACCGAAACTGGGCACCGCCGATGCCATCTGCGATCTGGTGCAGAGCGGTGGCACCCTGGTGGCGAATCAGTTGCGCGAAGCTGAAGTACTGCTGGAGAGCGAGGCGGTGCTGGCCGGTCCGTCGACCCTGCCAGTGGACGAGCGTGGCGACATGCTGGAGCTGCTGCTGAAGCGGCTTGACGGTGTCATCCAGGTGCGCGAGTCGCGCCTGCTTCTGCTGCAGACCTCGCGCCACACACTGGAGGCGGTCACTCGTCTACTGCCCGGCGGACCGCAGCCGACATTGCTTCAAGTGGCTGGCCAACCCGATCAACTGATGCTGCAGGCGCTGTGTGCCGGCGAAGTGAGCTGGCGGCAGCTCGAAGAAATCAAGAAAGCCGGTGCGCGCGAGATGTTCGTGCTGCCGGTAGAAAAGATGCTTGCATGAAGAGCGGGTTGGCATGAAACGACTGGACTGGAACGCATTGGACGAGGCCGCGCGCAGTGAGGTATTGATGCGCCCGGCGCAGTCACGTGCCGGCGAAGTGCGTCGCGGGGTCAAGCAGATCATCGCCGCGGTGCGCGAGCGCGGTGACACGGCACTACTGGAATTCACCCGGACATACGAACACTGCACGCTGCAGGCCATCGAGGTCGATGCTGCCGAATTTGCCGCTGCCGAGGCGGCTCTCGATCCGGCGTTGAAGGCAGCCATCCGCGAGGCAGCAGAACGCATCGAAATGTTCCACCGGGCCACGGCACCGCAGCCCATTTCTGTCGAAACCGCGCCTGGCGTGCGGGTGGAACGGGTGCTGCGACCGATCACGCGAGTAGGCCTGTACGTGCCTGCAGGCAGCGCGCCGCTGCCATCCACCGCACTGATGCTTGGGGTGCCCGCGAGCCTTGCGGGTTGCCGCGAGGTGGCGCTGTGCTCACCGGCACGCGCCGATGGGCGTTGTGACGAAGCGGTACTGTACGCGGCGCGCCTCACTGGTGTGCACCGGGTGTTCAAGCTCGGCGGCGCGCAGGCGATCGCCGCTATGGCTTACGGTACGCAATCCGTCCCCAGCTGCGACAAGTTGTTTGGCCCTGGCAATGCCTGGGTCACCGAGGCCAAGTTGCAGGTATCCGCCGATCCGCAAGGCGCCGCGATCGACATGCCAGCCGGGCCATCCGAAGTACTGGTGATCGCCGATGCACAGGCCAACCCGGCGTTCGTCGCGGCCGATCTGCTGTCGCAGGCCGAGCACGGACCCGATTCGCAGGTGATCCTGCTGAGTCCCTCGGCTGACTTGCTGGACAAGGTGGCACGGGAAGTCGGTCAGCAATGCGCTGAGCTGCCACGCGCTGCCATCGCCATGCAGGCGTTGGCACAGAGCCGGTTGATCCAGGTGGAATCGCTCGCGCAGGCGTTGCAGGTGAGCAACCGTTATGCGCCGGAGCATCTGATTCTGCAGGTGGTCGAGCCTCGCGCGTTACTGGATGGTATCGACAGTGCCGGGTCGATTTTTCTCGGCGCATGGACACCCGAGTCGGTGGGTGACTATTGCAGCGGCAGTAATCACGTCTTGCCGACTTATGGCTACGCGCGCAGTTACAGTGGCGTGTCCGTCGCCAGCTACCAGAAGCAGATCACCGTGCAGGAGGTCACTGCGGAAGGCTTGCGCGTGATCGGCCCGTGTACCGCAACGCTGGCTTCAGCCGAGCAACTGGAAGCGCATCGCCGCGCCGTGACGTTGCGTCTGGCGGCACTCGAGCGCATGCCTTGCGGGAGCGTGACATGAGCGTGCTTGATCTCGCACGACCGGAAATTCGCACCATGCAGCCATATTCCTCCGCACGCATGGAGGCCATTGGCGGGCAGGTTCTACTCAACGCGAATGAATCGGCGTGGGCGCCGTCGGGCGACGCGGGAGTGGGATGCAACCGCTATCCCGACCCACAGCCGATGGCGCTGATTGATACGTTGGCGAAGCTTTATGGGGTACGCGGCGAACAACTGCTGGTCGGTCGTGGCAGCGATGAGGCGATCGATCTCCTGGTGCGGGCATTCTGTCGTGCCGGCGAGGACGCCATCCTGATCCAGCCACCCACCTTCGGCATGTACGCGGTGTGCGCAAAGATCCAGAATGCCGGTGTGATCGAAGTGCCGTTGGCCGCCGATTTCACGCTGGACGTCAACGCGATACTGGCTGCACTGACCCCAGCGGTGAAGCTCGTCTTCGTTTGCACGCCGAACAATCCCACTGGGCAGTGTGTGCCGCGCGCCCATATGGAGCAGCTGGCCCAGTCGCTGAGCGGTCGTGCGTTGCTGGTGGTGGACGAGGCCTATGTGGAGTTTGCCGAGTCCGGCAGTGTGGTCGATTTGATCGATCGTTTCGACAATCTCGCGGTGCTGCGCACCTTGTCCAAGGCCTGGGCGCTAGCGGGGGCGCGGGTGGGAAGTCTGTTGGCGAACGCCGATGTCATTGCGTTGTTGCGCCGTATTCTGCCGCCCTATCCTTTGCCGTCGCCGTGCGTGGCAGCCGCACTTTCCGCGCTATCGGCATCGGGGCAGGCGAGTGCACGCGAACACTTGTCCATTGTGCGTGAGCAGCGCACTGCGATGCTCAATGCGTTATACCGTCTGGCATGCGTGCGTGAAGTGCTGCCGTCGCAAGCGAACTTCCTCGCTGTTCGCTTCGACGATGCCGGTGTGATCTATCGGCACCTCCTTACTGCCGGTATCGTGGTGCGCGATGTACGCCGCTATCCGAACCTCGCCGATGCGCTGCGCATCACGATCGGTACGCCCGCGGAGAATGTGCGACTGCTCGATGCGCTGAAGGAGGTCACGACATGCGTCTGAGACGCAAGATCCTTTTCCTCGATCGCGACGGCTGCCTGATCCAGGAACCAGCCGACCAGCAGATCGACAGCTACGAAAAGCTCGCTCTGCTGCCTGATGTGATAAACGCATTGCAACGTTCCGTTGCCGCTGGCTACGACCTGGTAATGGTGACGAACCAGGACGGTTTGGGAACGGCCAGCTTTCCCGAGGCGAATTTCGATGGGCCGCAGCAACTGTTGATGCGCATTTTCTCCTCTCAGGGCATCGTGTTTCGCGAAGTGCTGATCGATCGCAGTCTGCCGAGCGAGCACAAAGATACGCGCAAGCCAGGCGTGGGCATGATGCGGCACTACCTTGCCGACGATGGCTGGAGCCGCGCGGAATCTTGCATGATCGGTGATCGCGAAACGGACATGCAATTCGCTGCGAACATGGGTGTGCGCGGTATTCGCGTAGGTCCGCAAGGGGTAGGTTGGAACGAAGTAGCGCATCAGCTGCTCGATGCGCCGCGCACAGCGACCGTCGAACGCAACACGAAGGAGACCCGGATCAGCGTCTACGTCGATCTGGACAAGGTTGCCGAGCCGGACGTGCATACGGGACTTCCGTTTTTCGATCACATGCTGGAGCAGATCGGTAAGCACGGTGGCTTTGCGCTACAGCTTCATTGCGATGGCGACACTCACATCGACGAGCATCACACGATCGAGGACTGCGCGCTCGCGTTGGGCCAGGCGCTGAAACAGGCGCTGGGCGACAAGCGGGGCATCGGCCGCTACGGCTTCACGTTACCGATGGACGAAGCGCAGGCCAGTGCCGCACTGGACCTTTCCGGCCGTCCGTACTTCGTGTTCGAGGGCAGCTTCCCGCGCGAACGTGTCGGCGATGTGCCGACCGAACTGGTACCGCATTTCTTCCGATCGCTATGCGAGACGCTGGGTGCAAATTTGCACCTGATCGTGCGCGGCGAAAACACGCACCACATGGTCGAAGCATGCTTCAAGGTCGTCGCGCGCACGCTGCGGCAGGCACTGCGTCGCGAAGGCAGTGAACTGCCGAGCACCAAGGGTTTGCTGTAATGGGCGCGATACCATGAGCGTTGTTCTCGTCGATGCGGGAGGCACCAATATCGGTTCGGTGCGTTATGCGTTGCAGCGCCTGGGTGTGGATGCCGAGCTTACGGCGGATGCATCCACCATTCGTGGGGCGGACAAGGTAATACTGCCGGGCGTCGGGGCCGCGGGTCCGGGTATGGAACGTTTGCGGAAGCTAGGCCTTGTCGAGCTGCTGCGTTCGCTGACTCAGCCGGTGCTCGGCGTCTGTCTGGGCATGCAGTTGCTGTGCACGCATTCGCAGGAGGGCGACACCGATTGCCTCAGGCTGATTTCCGCGCCAGTACGTCGCTTCGTCCCAACGCACGCGCTGCGCGTGCCGCACATGGGTTGGAACCGACTGGTAGCGCAACGTCCGCATCCTTTGCTGACCGGGCTAGGCAATGACGATCAGACCTACTTCGTGCATAGCTACGCGGTACCGGTCGGTGAGTACAGCGTGGCCACGAGCGACCATGGCGGTGAGTTCTCGGCGGTCATCGCACACGAAAACTTCTACGGCATGCAATTTCATCCCGAGCGTTCCGCAGCGGTCGGCGCGAGGCTCCTGCAGAATTTTCTCGAACTATGACTTTCGAAGTAATCCCTGCGATCGACCTGCGTGACGGCCGGGTAGTGCGGCTGAAGCAGGGCGATTATGCGCAGCAAACGACGTATGCCGCTGATCCGCGCGAGTTGGCCCAGCGCTATGCCGATGCTGGTGCGCGCTGGCTGCACCTGGTCGATCTGGATGGCGCGCGTTCCGGCAATCTCGAAAATATCGCGGTGATCCAGTCGATCGCCGCCAGTGGCATGCAGATCCAGGCCGGCGGTGGCGTGCGCAGTGCAGACGATCTGCAGCGTCTATTCGATGCCGGCGTTCAGCGCGTGGTGCTGGGTAGCGTAGCCATCCGCGAGCCTGAGCTCGTCACTGGCTGGCTGGCTGCTCATGGCACGGAACGCTTGACGATTGCGCTGGATACACGCCGCATCGATGATCGTTGGACTCTGCCGAGTGCCGGCTGGACCGAAAGCGAAACGCGCACCCTCGACGAACTTGCTCCCTGGTATGCCGCGCGAGGCGCGCGTCACCTGCTGTGCACCGATATCGATCGAGATGGCATGCTGGCCGGTTTCAACCTCAAGCTGTATCGACATCTTGCGCAGAGCGTCCCGCAGCTCGCTGTGCAGGCTTCGGGTGGCGTTCGATCACTGGATGATATTCGAGCCGCGCGCGATGCCGGGGCCCATGGTGTGATCCTTGGCCGTGCACTGCTGGAAGGCCGTTTCACGGTCGAGGACGCGCTGGCATGTTGAGCCGACGCATCATTCCCTGTCTGGACGTCCGCGACGGCAAGGTCGTCAAGGGCGTGCGTTTTCGCGACCACGTGGTAATGGGCGAGATCGTCGATCTGGCGCTGCGCTATCGCGATGAAGGCGCCGACGAACTGGTGTTCTACGACATCACCGCCAGCCCCGAAGGGCGTAGCGTCGATCGTGGCTGGGTTGAACGAGTCGCGCGGGTGATCGACATCCCATTTTGCGTCGCCGGTGGTATTCGTTCGGTGGATGACGCTCGCGCGGTACTGCATGCCGGTGCGGACAAGATCTCGGTGAACTCGCCAGCGTTGGAGCGTCCCGATCTGATCGACGCACTGGCGACCGCGTTCGGCGTGCAATGTGTAGTGGTCGGAATCGATTCGTTGCGCGATGCGGATGGCCAATGGCGCGTGCGGCAATACACCGGCGATCCCGCGAAGACCCAGGCGCTGGCGCGTCATACACTGGATTGGATGACCGAGGCGCAACAGCGTGGGGCCGGCGAGATCGTGCTCAACTGCATGGGCAGCGATGGCGTGCGCAGCGGTTACGATCTCGAGCAACTGTATGCCGCGCGTGCGGTCTGTCAGATACCGTTGATTGCTTCTGGCGGCGCAGGCGCGCCGGAGCACTTCCGCGATGCGTTCATGCAAGCTGATGTTGACGGCGCGCTCGCCGCCAGCGTGTTCCATTCCGGCGCGATCGCGATACCCGAACTCAAGGCATACCTGCACGGGCAGGGCGTTGAAGTACGCACAGTGAGCATCAGGGAAAGCCAGCGATGAACGATTTCCATACCGGTGTCGACCGCCTCGACTGGGCGAAGAGTGATGGCCTGCTGCCGGCGATCGTGCAGCATTGGCTGAGCGGCGAAGTGCTGATGCTCGGCTATATGAATGCCGAAGCATTGGCTCATACGCAAGATACCGGTCGGGTGACGTTCTACAGCCGCAGCAAGCAACGGCTTTGGACCAAGGGCGAAAGCTCCGGTCATATGCTGCTGCTGAAATCGGTGCGCGCCGACTGTGACGCCGATACGTTACTGGTGCAGGCCGAACCGCACGGTCCGACGTGTCATCGGGGTACATCCAGTTGTTTCGGTGACGCGGCGCAGCCACCGCTGGGCTTTCTTGCCGAACTTGATGCGCTGGTCGCTCAGCGCCATGCCGAGCGACCGCAGGGCAGCTACACCACGAAGTTGTTCGAAGACGGTATTCGTCGCATGGCGCAGAAAGTCGGCGAAGAAGGTGTCGAGACCGCACTGGCCGCCGTAGCGCAGAACGACACCGAGCTGCTGGGTGAGGCTGCCGACCTGATCTTCCATCTCACCGTGGTGCTGCGCGCTCGCGGATTATCGTTGAGCGATGTGGCAGCGCTTCTGGCCGAACGGCACGCAGAGCAAGGTAGACACTAATGAGGCACTGAGCCGATGTCCAATCATGCTGGCCGGGGTTAGCGACTCTGCTGCTGTTGGGCTACGCTGGCGGAAACGGGGGCCGCTTTCGCGGGCTGGTGCGATGGGCACATCAAGTGGTTAGCTGAAAGGCCATAGACCGTGCTGCATGACTTTATTCAGACCGCTCTGCTGCTTGTGACAGGACTTTTTCCGATCATCAATCCGCCGGCTTCGGGGATCATCGTGCTGAGCATGATTCCTCGCGCGACAGCGGCGGAGCGAGCCGAACTGGCGTGGCGCATTACCACCAACAGCTTCGCGATCCTGCTCGGATCGTTATTGATCGGTGCCTATGTGCTGAAGTTTTTCGGCATCTCGATTCCGGTGCTCCGATTCGCCGGCGGCCTGATCATCAGCATGGCCGGCTGGAACCTGCTGCACCAGCCCGATGAAGACGATAGCGACGACAAGGCGCAGGCGGCACAGGTGCATCAGCACGCTGGGTCATTGGATTCCAAGGCGTTCTATCCTTTGACGCTTCCGCTTACTGTGGGGCCCGGCTCCATCGCTGTGGCGATTGCATTGGGCACTGGCTCGCCGAGTGAGGGTCCTTCTGCGGGGCACTTTGCCGGTGTTGGCGCCGCGCTGGTCATCCTGTGTGCAAGCATTTACGTCTGCGTGCGCTTCGCAGGGGCGCTGGAGCGGCTGCTTGGCACCGTGGGAACCCAGGTGGCCATGCGGCTGTTTGCGTTCGTCATCTTTTGCATCGGCGTGCAGTTGTGCTGGATCGGCCTGTCGGATTTGCTTGCAACCGTAGAGTGGAAATAATCGGGGCGTGGTCTCGCCAGGTGTGTAGTGACTTCATGCACAGGCACGTGGACAGCCCGGCGATGCATGATTTAGTCCACTCTTGGGGATATCGTCATGCACATGCGATCGCTCGGACTACTGTTGACTCTTGCCGCGCTGGGCTCCGCGTGGTCGGCACGAGCCGCCGAGGCCTCAAAACCCGTTCGCGATGAACTGCTGCAGATAACCCAGGCGCTGGACGATGCGATCCCCAAAGGGGACAAGGCCGTTTGGCAAAATGCACTTACTGACGATGCGGTCATCGTCGACGAGTTTGGGCGCATCGCGCACAAGACCGATACGGTGGCCTCCATACGACCGTTTCCTACTGGTTTTTCAGGCAGCATCGAACTGCGCGATGCCCACGCTCAACAGTACGGCGACACGGCGATTCTGCAGGTGGAAGAGTACGAACGGGAAACCGTGTTCGGCCAAAACTTTGTGGTGCGCTACGAGGGCTTGCTGACCTTCGTGAAGCAGGCAGGCGCCTGGAAACTTGCTGGATACGAAGACGTTACCTTGCCCACAGCGCCACCGAAGCTGGCTGTTGTCGATCTGGTGCCTGGCGACTATGTCGGCACCTATCGATACGCCCCGAAGCGTGCCTGGACGGTAAGCGATAACAACGGTGTGCTCAGCTACGTGACCAAACCGGGTGGGCCGGCAAATGTACTGGAGCCCATCGCGAAGGACGTATTCATGGGCAGCGACGACGAGCGGAACTTGCTGATCTTTCGACGCGACGCCCAGGGTAAGGTCAATGCACTTATCGAGCGGCGCAAGTTCAATGACCTGAGCCTTGCACGGGACACTGCTTCAGCAAATTAGCCGCTGATGAGCGCCGCTGCACTGCGGTCACTGGATCAACTTTACCTCTCCCTCTGCCACGGTAGGTTCGGGCGGAGGTGAGTCGGCTATTGCGTCGCTGTCCATGCTGATGCGAACGCGGCCTGCATCGAAACGAACGCGCAAGTGGTGATACTTCGCCAGATAACGGATCCCCACGATCGCTGCGGCAAAACCGGAGGCGGCGCCGACGCCCAGCGCCCGGCGTGGACCGAACGTATCGGCTACCCAGCCGACCAACGGTGCACCCAGTGGCGTACACCCCAGCACGATCGCCAGCAGGATCGCCATGACGCGTCCACGCATGGCCGGCTCCGTGGATAGTTGCACCAGGCTGATCGTCGACGTGGTGAGGGTCTGGGTGGACACGCCAATGACGATCAGCGCAAGGCCGAACAGCATGACGTTGGGCATCATGGCGGCCAGCACAAAGCCAAAGCCGAACACGGCCGCAGCACCAAGCAGCAGTGCAATGTGAGGCTTGCCCCGCTGTGCGGCCAACAGTGCACCGATGACCGATCCGATGGCCATCATCGACGTCAACAACCCGTACCGGCTCGCGCCGGCGTGAAAGACGGTGACCGACATGGTCGAGATGAAGATCGGGAAGTTGATGCCGAATGTTCCGATCAGGAAAAGCATCAGAAGCACCGCCTTCAGGTCGGGTCGTTTCCATACATAGCGGAAGCCTTCCACGAGACTCCCGCGTGTTCGGACGGCTTTAGTGCCACGGTGAAGTTCACTGACGCGAAGGAGGGTGAGCGAACCAATGACCGCGGCAAACGAGGCTGCATTGATCAGGAATACCCAGCCGGAACCCACGATGGCGATGAGTGCGCCGGCGATCGCCGGGCCGATCATTCGGGCAGCGTTGAACGATGTGGAGTTCAACGCTACGGCGTTCGAGAGATGCGCTTCATCGACCAGCTCGGCGACAAAAGTCTGGCGCGCCGGCGAATCGAACGCAGCAACGCACCCCAGCAAAAATGCAAACACATAGACATGCCACAACTGGACAAGTCCGAGCACGGTAAGGATGCCCAGTCCAAGCGCCAGCAAGCCCATGGAAGCCTGCGTGGCGATCAGCAGTTTTCGCCGATCGAGATGATCGGCGGCAAACCCCGTCACCGGCAGCAACAGCAACTGGGGGCCAAACTGAAGCGCCATCACCACACCCACGGAAGTCGCATTCCTGTGGGTCAGCTGGGTAAGGACGATCCAGTCCTGGGCCGTGCGTTGCATCCACGTGCCGATATTGGACACGATCGCACCGCTGGCCCATACCCGATAGTTGAAGATGCTCAGCGAACGGAAGGTGCCTTTCATCTCAATCCCGAACTTCCGGCACGTTGCCGCCATGAAAACGTCCGAACATGCGCGCCGTCATCACGCCCATCAGAAGGATGCCCAGTCCAAAAACGATGGCGTCCCCGGTGAAACGAAGATCGAAATCTCCGATGCGAAACAAGAGGACGTAACCGATAGCCAGGTTGAACATGCCCCACAACACGTTGACCGTTGAAGACGAAAGTCCTTCGCCAGGCGGTTTGGCAAAGGGAGTCTGAAAGGCGCGGCCCATCAAGCCGCTGACGAAGTGAGGAACGGCATTGGTGAGCAATACACCGCCAAAGAAATAGGAAAGGTAGTGGGCCCATGCCATCGTCAGGTGCTCCTTTTGTCGAGAAGGTCGATGATTTCCTGGGTCGTACCGGTTTCACCCATCCGCTGAAAGATCCGGGTGACGCTGTTGAGGTGAGCATCGGCATTCGTATCGGTCATCGCGTCGACGGGCAGTGTCACGTTGAACCCGAGCTCGTGCGCATGACGCGCGGTGGACTCGACGCCGGCGCTGGTCGAAACGCCCGCCACAACGACCTGCGTGACACCGAGCTTCCTAAGGTATTCATCGAGGTCGGTTCCCGTGAAGGCACCCCACGTTCGCTTAGTTACCGTGTGATCGCTGGCTTGCTGGTTGAGCTCGGGGACGAGGTCGGCCCAGTCGGCAGGAAGCTCGCCGCGGTGGCGAACCTGCTCCGCGCGACCCGGTGCTCCGCCAGTGACGTTGACGAGGACGACGGGCAACTCATGGCGGCGGAATGTGTCAGCCAACGTACTCGCATGCTTTACAACCGCGTCGATCGGATGCGCCGAGGGGAGGCCGACGATGCCTTTCTGCAGATCGACAACGATAAGAGCGGTCATTGGGTCGAGTGTAGTTAGCGCCATGAGATTTCCTTTTGGATGACTGGACGGAAGCACGCTGTGGCAGGCACGGCAGGTGGATATTGAATGAACGCATGCAGGTTCAGTGTCGTGCTTGTTGAAGGCTCACGACTCGGCAAGACGGGTGAGCAGCTCGACCGCGCGCGCAAGATCTTCCTGTTCTGTCGACGTGAACTGCGTTCGAATGGTGTGGAACAACCAGTCCTCCCGTGCTGCCCGAGTTGCGCGAATCAGTTCGACGCAAGCGGGGGTCAGGGACAAAACGGTTTGTCTTCCGTCGTTGGGATCCGGTGCTCCGCTGACGAGTCCGGCGGTTTTCAGCGCGGACAATGTCTCGCCCATCGATTGCGGACGCACACCCTCCGCCTTGGCGAGGTTGGTCACCGTCGTGGGACCGTCGCGCTCCAGTCGGCCGAGCACCTCCACCTGCGGCCAGGTGAAATCCTTCAGGTGCATTTCTGCCCGCAGCCGCCGCTTCAGCTTGCCGATCGCCACACGAAGTTCGCCCGCAACCGCCATGGCGCGTGCAACTTCCGGATTGTTTGGTCGTTTGCTCACGGTGCGGCCCTAGATAAGAAGGAAAACTACAAAGGTTGCCTTCGTAAATGGATAATGCGCGCGTGAACGAGTGCTGTCAAGCCAACAGGGTGGGTTGAGGGGCAGCACAGCCAGCTCCCTCCCCTGCAAGCAGGGGAGGGCTGGGTGGGTGCTTTTGCCCTTGATCTTGCTCTTGCGCAGGTGACCATGCGCAAGCTCGGACTACCCCCTCCCAGCCTCCCCCTGCAAGCAGGGGAAGGAGCAGAGAGCTAGGAGCAGAGAGCTAGGAGCAGAGAGCTAGGAGCAGAGAGCTAGGAGCAGAGAGCTAGGAGCAGAGAGCTAGGAGCAGAGAGCTAGGAGCAGAGAGCTCCTGCGAACTACCTC
>Ga0302313_10000414_pt1 | contig 38451 bp, 27 predicted proteins | sample III_Palsa_N2_2_FD_200454 | JGI IMG/M metagenome (GOLD analysis project Ga0302313, IMG submission 200454) | Peat permafrost microbial communities from Stordalen Mire near Abisko, Sweden - III_Palsa_N2_2 | ecosystem: Environmental > Terrestrial > Soil > Palsa > Peat permafrost | place: Sweden...
GCTATGCGGACAGCTTTCAGTTTCGAATGAAGATGATTTTGCTGGTACTTGCAGGCGTTAATATGTCGGTATTCCATCTGGTAATCTCGAGATCACCGGACAAATGGGTAACCGCGGGTGTGGCCCCTTGGGAGGGGCGAGCGGCGGGCGCAGTCTCGTTATTGGTCTGGATCAGCATTGTGGCATTTGGTCGATGGATTGGTTTTTATCACATTGCCGGTTGATGTCAGCACAGGTGCATGATGAATACTCCGGACCACAATAACCACTCTGGTGTGATTGGGGGCCGCACGACCGCACGAAAAGCTGGTGCCGTCGCGAATATGGGAGAGTTGTGAAAAATCTCGTCACTCGTCAGGTTAATGCCGTTTCATCGGCGGAGTTAGCTCGGCGCTGGAAAGCCGTCCGCGCGCGAATGCTGGAAGAACAAATCGATGCTTTAGTAGTACAGAATTCGAGCGACTGGGTAGGCGGCTACATTCGATGGTTCAGCAACCAGCCGGCCACAAATGGCTATCCAACGAGTCTCGTTTTTCCGGCTTCCGGCGGAATCTCGATGATTGAGCAAGGGCCGTTCGACCACCTCGTCGAGTTCGATGAGGTCGCGGCTGAGAAAACCGGAATTGCTCGTAAGTTGACGACGCCTAGCTATCCGTCGGTTGGCTATACCGGCTCTTATGACGCAGATCTGGCAGTCAAAGAGCTCCTGCGCTTTGGCGCAAAGCGAGTCGGACTGGTGGCTCCGGCCGCGATGTATTACAGTTTCGGATCCGAGCTCAAATCAAAGTTAAGTAGCATGGACGTCGTTGACGCGACGGACATCGTCGATCGGATCAAGGCAATTAAGAGCGACGAGGAACAGGGGTTCATTAGACAAGTCGCCAGCATGCAAGATGAGGTGATGACCCGGGTGCGTGAGTTCATCCGGCCGGGTCTCAGAGAGTTTGAGGTTGCGGCGTACGCACAGTACGTGGGTCAGCAACTAGGCAGCGAGCAGGGTATTTTCCTTTGTTCGGGCGCGCCCTGGGGGGTGGCAGCGAGCTTCCGACCTCGCTCGATGCAGGGCAGGGTCTTGCAGCAAGGTGACGTCTATTCCTTGCTAGTGGAAAATAATGGCGCGGGTGGGTACTACACTGAGATTTCCCGCATCTTTACGCTCGGCGCCGCGCCAGAGGAGTTGCGAGAGACTCACGCCCAAGTCCTGCAAGCGCAAGCGTATGGACTATCATTGATACAACCCGGTGCTCGTTGCAGCGAAATCTTTTCGGCGCACAATGCTTATCTGCGCCAGAATGGCATTGCAGAAGAACGGCGCATTGGCATCCATGGCATGGGCTATGACATGGTAGAAAGGCCGTTGATCAGGAACGACGAGACAATGGCGATCGAGGAAAATATGCTCATTGTCTGTCATCCCGGAATACATAACGAACGTATGTTCATCCACAATACCGATGTATATCTGGTCGGTCCTAGCGGTCCTTCCGAGTGTTTGCACAGAACACCCAAGGAGATCTTCGAGATTGGTTGATCGCTCTGAGAATGTGAAGAGGAAGCCCATGGGTACGAAGGCCTGCATCTTATCGGCTGGTTGTGCGTTGTCATCACTACTGGCGCAGCCCGCCAGTTCGGCTACGTGGCCAGGCCCACAAGGGGATAGTTACGCGTCCATCATCAAATTGCCGGATTGGACGGGAACATGGGCGAAACCTGATAATCAGCCTGCGCCGCGCGGCCACAAGGATCCGGCTTTTGATCCTCCGTATCGATCAAGCTATGCAAGCGAGGTACAAAGGGCCAAGACCGCAAAAGGAAATGCGGAGATGTGCCTGCCGGGAGGAATGCCGGGAATTATGGCGGTGCCATTAGGCTTCGAATTTTTGATGACCCCCGGTAGGGTGACCATTTTGGTGGAGGAGGGGCCGACTATTAGACGCGTGTTTACGGACGGCCGCGGCCACCCGGCCGACCCTGATCCGACGTTCAACGGCGATTCCATTGGACATTGGGAAGGCGATACCCTCGTCGTCGATACGGTGGGGATAAAGCCTAAAGCCCAATTCCTGATGGGAGTCAAAACCACAGGTAAGACCCACGTTGCTGAGCGGATTCGATTGGTAGATCGCGATCACATGCTGGTTGACACGGTGGTAGAGGATCCTATTGCGTTGACCGGCCCGTGGCACTACCAATTGACTTATGTTCGCTCAAAGACAGCGTTTCTCGAGAGCTATTACTGCGATGACGATCGGGATAGCAACGGAGAACCGGACCTAACGGTCCCGAGGTCGCATTAATATTCCGGCAAAGATCGCGCGACGATGAGCCTAAAGGGCGTTCGCCTAACACATCCGCACCTAGCCGAGCGGATGGGAGGATACACGTCGTGAACAAGGTTATCCTAGTCGCCTGCGAGTTGGCATTTTTGCGCAACACCTTGCGCGCTTCCTGCACGGCGCTTGCTAAACTACCCGACTGATCGGGCGTATGGGCCATGCCCGATCGCGATCAGTTCCTCAAGAGCGAGGCTGCGGCGGCTCCCTATTTGCCAGGCTATGCGGCACGTGCGACGCCTCCCAAGGCGAACTCGGCCATGCGCTTGACAACGGGTATGCCGGGGGTATGGCAGTGGAGCGTTGAGCAAGCCGTGGCATTACAGCGTCACTTGCAAACGGTCCGATGCAGGATTCATCGAGAGTTATGACTGTGACGACGACCGCGGCGCCAATTACGAACCAGATTTGACGCTGCGTCAATGATCAGCGCGAACCAGGCGCCGCAGTTTCCAGAATCGCCTTGAGCGAGATGGTAGTATCGGCAAGTAGTCCAGCGTCAATACGGGCGCGCGCGATCACCAGCGCCCGGCCCTGCGTGAAGTCAGCCGGAGAATTGACACAGTCGAGCGCGATAACGCAACCGTTCTTCAGATATATCACTGAGAACGGACCTGTCGCCGGATCTCCTCTCAACACGGTGCCATCGTGTCCGATGGACAGTCCCGCTGTCTGCAAGCGAATATCGAATTGATTGGACCAGAACCAGGGGACAGCGCGTTTCGGGACCATACCCCCAGTGATGATTCTAGCGACCAGATTCGCCTGATCAGTGGCATTTTGAATGGACTCGATCCGGACGACTGCGCCGTCGGCGAACGGGTTAGCCTGTGCCACGCAGTCACCGATGGCATAAATCTTCTCAAGGTTCGTGCGACAATATTCGTCCACATCAAGGCCGTTAGTCCCGCTTGCGCCCGCCGCCGTCAAGGGCTCGGTCGCCGCGACAATACCGATACCAGCAATGACCATTTGGGCGGCCAGTATTGTGCCGTCATGGAGCTTGACGCCAGTCACGTGCGAATCCTCTCCCAGAATACTCTCGATTCTGACACCGACACGCAGATCCACGCCCCGCGACCGATGTTCGTTCTCGTAAAACCGCGATAGTTGTGCACCGGAAATGCGGGCAAGAACGCGATCTAGCGTTTCCAAGACGCACACTTCTTTGCCGAGCTTTATCAGTTCGGCGGCCGTCTCCAGCCCGATGAAGCCGCCACCCACGATGACCACCTGTCGGGTGCTCGCGAGCGCCGCTCGGATCCGGTCAACATCAGTGCGGCGCCGTATTGTGTGCACGCCCTTCAGGGTCCCTCCCGGGCAGTTCAATTGGCGCGGATTGCCTCCCGTAGCCCAGATCAGGATTCCATAGCCCATGATCTGGCCGGCATCCGTCCTCAGCGTGTGTTGTTTCGGGGAGACGCTCGACACGCGATTACCCAAGAGAAGGTCCACCCCCTGCGCTCTCCAGTATTCAATGGGACGTAGATGCAGGCGCTCCAGCGTTCGCTTCCCGGACAGGTAGTCCTTTGACAGAGGGGGGCGTTCGTACGGGTGATCGGATTCCTCGCCGACGATCGCCACACTTCCGGTGAACTTTGCTTGGCGCAAGGCGAGCGCGGCATGGGCGCCCCCGTGTCCCGAACCGACAATCAGCACGTCGTAGTACGCGCTCATGAGTTGCTGATGCCAGGAAAGCCCCCGGCCGCATTACTGACAGACAAGCAGGCATTCTGCGGCAAAGAACTTGAATATCTGCCCCGCACGGACGACTTCGCCGATGCCTTCCGGGCGGATCCTGTCTTCCTCGCGTGCCAGCAGTTCGGTTCCCACGGCGTCCCGGATGTCGAAGCGCTGCTGGATGGAGCTTTGCGACCAGGTCGTGAAAGCCCGCTTCGCTGTCGTGATGGCCGCTTCGGCCTGCGCCTGGTCCGCCTGGGTGTAGTAGCCAACGACCTCATCGACGTTCGATGGATTTCAACTACAGCTAACGTCGCGGGCGCTCACCCATTCGCCGGCAATAAGGTTGGCATAAGCCTGTGATCGAGAGGCATGACCGAGGGTCGAAGACATGACGTGCACTTCCAGGACGGCGGTGGATGCCAGATGATACAGCGTGGCGCCAGCCGGCCGACCGCGCAGAGGCATTGAAAATGCGATCGCGGTGATGACATTTCATGTCTGATGTTGCAGAGAAACCGATGCCAAGTCTTGAATCGCGTCGTGGTTTCCTGACCAATACCTCGAGCCTGGCGCTGACCGGGACACCTTGCGTGCTCTCCCCACGGATGCGCCAGGAGCGCATTCTCGAGTCAATGGGGCTTGCGCCGCAGATGCTCGCAGTGGCCGATGTCACGCGGAACCTGGGCGGCATCGGCGGCGTCTGACCTTTCCCGGTGCGCCCGAGGGAGACCATATGGCGCAAAGGAACTTCATCCGGACCTTCAAGCCCTTCGCCGTCGACCTGGTACTCGCCCCTGAACGGCTGCGCTATACGCAGGAATTGAACATCGGCTTCAAGGTGCAGAAAAACCTGCTGCCAATTGCGAAAGTGGCGGACATTGACTTTGGCTGCTGAATTGATCGGCTACCGCGCAAGTGTGATCGACCGAGGGCCGCCAGGCCGTGGCATAACGGGAGCTCCATCGGATCACCATGGCAGACAGCGGCATGACTTTCCAAACCGTCCGGGACTTTCACCCCGAAGTGCTCCGGTTGTTTGACAGCTATGTGCATGGATGGCTCAGCCGCAGCGAATTCATTGCCGGCGCCGACCGCTTCGCCGGCGTGGGTGCCACGGGCCAAACGCTGCTAGAAGCGTTGAGCCCAAATTTCGCGGCGGCGACACAGGTCCCACCCGATGAATCGCGCCTCCATGCCCGTTATGTCGAGGTACCGTCGCCGGTGGGACATGGACGGATCAGGGGCTACCTGGTCAAGCGGGCCGATTCGTCCGGAAAACTGCCTGGCGTGCTCGTGGTGCACGAAAATCGTGGCCTGAATCCGCATATCGAGGATATTACCCGGCGCATTGCGCTGGAGAACTTCATCGCTTTTGCGCCCGATGCCCTAAGCACGCTAGGTGGCTATCCCGGCGATGAGGACAAGGCGCGCGAGCTTTTTGCGACTCTCGATCGCGGGACCGTCAATCTGGATTTCCTGGCGGCGGCGCAATATTTGCGCGACCTGCCCCAGGTCTGTGGCCGATATGGTGCGACGGGCTTCTGTTTCGGGGGCGGCACGGTGAATTTTCTGGCGACCCGTCTTGAGGACCTGGATGCAGCGGTGCCGTTCTATGGCAATGCGGCGCCGGTCGCGGATGTCCCCGGAATCAGGGCGCCGCTGCTCATCCACTACGCCGACAGCGATGATCGTGTAAACGCCCAGTGGCCAGCCTTCGAAAGCGCCCTGAAGGCGGCTGGCGCGGTCTTCGAGATGCACCGCTACCCCGGCACGCAGCACGGGTTCAATAACGACACGACTCCCCGCTACGATGCTGCCGCCGCAAAACTGGCATGGAGCCGGACCATCACCTTCTTCGAGCGGCAACTGAGGAAGTGATCGGTCCCGCAGGCCGGAGGTGGGGCTGGTCGGGCCTGTTGCGGGAGAAGCACTATCTCTACTACCTCGCCGGCAATACCGTGTCTTGGATTGGTACCTGGGCGCAGCGCATCGGTATAAGTTGGCTGTCGTGGTCTCTAACGCATCGCGCGGTGTGGGTCGGCGCAGTCTCCACGGCTACGGTGCTACCGCTCATGGTATTCGGGCCCTTGTTCGGCACACTGTTGGATCGGCATGACCACCGACGGTACGCCCTGGGTGTCAATGCGTCGCTGGCGTTGCTCGCACTGGCGCTGTACTTCCTGACCACTTTGCACATTATGAGAATCGAACTGCTGTGCGTCATGGCAGTGTTCGTCGGCATCGCTAACAGCGCCTATCAGGCCGTGCGGTTGGTAATGGTTAATGACGTGGTCGCCCGCAAACACCTCGCAGCGGCGATTGCCATCAATTCGCTGCTGTACAATCTCATCCGTGCCGTCGGCCCTGCGATAGCTGGCGTCATCATCGCCGGCTACGGTGTGGCAGCCACGTTTGCCGCGAATTCAGTCTCCTATCTCGGCATTCTCATTGCGCTGTGCTTCGTCCATCTGAAGTCGCACGAGCGGCGCGGGAGTTCGGGTGGACTTATCTCCGATAGCGTCGCGGGTCTCAAATACGTACGGGCGCATCCGACGCTGCGCCAACTGCTGCTGCTGTCTGGGGTGACATCGATCATGGGCCGCGGTGTGATAGAATTGATGCCTGCCTTCGCGGATGGCTCGTTTCATCGCGGCAGTGTTGGACTCGCAGACCTGACCACGGCGGTAGGGGTCGGCGCCGTGGCCGGTGCGGCGGTACTGTCGGTGGGTTGGAGTCTCTATGCCATCACCCGCATCGCGACGATTTCTGTCGGTGGTGGAGTTGTGCTGTTCGGACTCTGTACGGCATTTCCTGCGGCGCTTGTCATGGCCACTGTGCTGGGCATGGCGGTGGTGTCTTGCGGGGTGGGGCTGCAGGTACTACTGCAGCTGCAAGTCGGTGCGGGCTATCGCGGCCGTGTCCTGGGAATCTGGACGGCCGTGAACGTATCGGGGCCAGGTCTGGGAGGTGCACTCATCGGCTTGCTTTCCCAATTCGTCGGTCTCAAGTCCGCAGCCCTCTGCGCGGGGCTGGCCTGCCTGGTGCTGGTGACGCTAATCAGGCAGCGACCGTTGGGGCCCGCCACTGCGTGATTTTACCGGCCGCCGGTTTGCCGTTCAGCCCGTCTTCCGGAATGGAACATATAGCGGCATAGAGTCTTCCCAGAGACTGTCGGTGACAATCCGCTTGTCGGTACCGTCGGAATTCATGATCCAGATCTGCCCGTAGGGCTGGAAGGTGTTGTCGTAGAGAGCTGCCTCATCGCGGAAGCCATACTCGCCGCTGCTCCACATGATCTTGCCATCCGCCGTCCACACCGAGTGCCCGTCATTCGCACGGTTGGTGGTCAGCCGCATCAGATCTGAGCCGTCGGGCCGGATTGTGAAAATGTCGAAATTGACCGCATCCACCCGCCGCGTAAAGGTGATGAGCGTGCCGTCAGGGGACCAGGAGGGAAGGTTGTCATAGTCGTTGGTCAGGACCCTGACGCTGCGATCCTCGATGTTGAGGATGCGCAGACCCTCTACAGCCTCATTCCAGATGCGAAATACGATCTGTTTGCCGTCGGCCGAATAGCTGGGAAAACCGGCGTTCATCGCGCCGTCGGTGAGCGCCTCCGCGCTCGTGCCATCGCGGCGAACGCGCATGATCTTGGCGTTACCGGTGCGGCGCTCCTGGAACCACTGGCCCAATCCGAAGGCGACCCACTGGCTGTCCGGCGACCACGCGGGGTTGAAGGCGCCCGCCAGCCCCTTGGCCACCATCGCCGGATCCAGGCCCGAACCCTTGACCTCAAAGATCCGCTCCACGTTGGTGCCATCCGGATCCATGATGGCCACGGAGGAGTTCTGGTTCTTCTGGGTCAGAACCAGTTTGCCGTCCCGCGACAGAGCAGGGAACACGTCCGTGTACCGATACTCGCGGTTCGGATCCCAGCTGTAGAGCAACTGGTTCTGAGTCCAGGTCCGGAAGACGGTCTTCTCGTAAACCACAGTTTTGCCGTCCGCTGACCAACACGGCGAGCGCAGCGCAGCTTTGAAGCCCGGCCGGCCTGAGGTGTAGACGACACCTTCATCGGGTCCGCCCTTGTGGTAGTACGCAATGTCGGTGGGGTTCAGGAACTGGGGGTAGACTTTGAGGCCCGGTCCGGAGGTGTGCTCCATGCGTTCTCTGCTCGCAACGTCGACCGATACGATCTGCGAGACGACATTGAAGACCGCTTCTGGGCGCCGTGCGCCCCAGGTCTGTTCCGTGGGCACCTCGTAAAACACGACGCGCTTGCCGTCCGGGGACCACTTAGGCGTACCCAGGCAGAATCCGGGCTTGGAGGCGACGCGTCGAAATCCCGTGCCATCGCCACGGATGACATAGATGCTCAGTTCCTGCGTGTGTTCCCAGCCGTGACCAGAATCGTGGCCGCGCCAGTCGGTATTGCGGTCCGAGGAGAAGGCCAGCCATTGGCCGTCCGGGGACCAGGCAGGCCGCAGGAAGCTGTCAGGACCCGACGAGTCTCCCTGCACGCCTGTTCCGCCGGTGAGGTTGTGCAAACGGCCGCTGCCGATATCGAGCACCCAGATGTTGGCCCGGTAGCCCTCCCGTGTCGAAACAAAGGCCACCCGCGAGGCATCCGGTGAGAACGTGGCGGCATCGTCGACCGACGGGCCCGTCACGAGCGATTGAATGCCGGTGCCGTCGGCACGGGCGCGAAAAACGTCCGACTGGCCGAGTCCGTTGCGCTCGGAGGTGAATAACACCCACTTGCCGTCGGCCGAATAGCTGGGGTGGTAGTCGAATACCGAATTTTGCAGGAACTTGCGTTCGCCACTGCCATCGGCGTTGGCAACGTATAACTCGCACTGCGAAGGTCCGATACGGTTCAGGAGCATGACGCCGTCTTTGTGGCTCTGCGAGGCCGCGGCCTGTAGGCGCGGCGCCATTAGGAGCGCCGCCGAGGCGCTGCCCAGAAACATTCTGCGGTCCATGGAGGCTCCTTGAGGCGCGCCTAGAGTTTCTCGGGATCGACGAACAGGTCGTCGAGGCTCATCCGTGTAGGCGTCAGCTTCTGCTGGTGAGCAGTATCGACCAGGGCGTTGATGGTCTTCAGGTTCGCGTCCATGCCATAGGGCAGGGGATCGTGCCCGACGATCTTGCGCAGTTTCGCATACTTGATGTCGGCGGCGGTCTTGCCTTCACCGGCATCCAGACGCTTGAGCCATTCGTACTTGGCCTGCGAAAAAGCGGTAAACAGCGACTGCGCAACCCAGGGATGCTCTTTCAGGACCGAATCCTTCACCACAATGGTGCCATGCATGGGGTAGATTCCGGTGCGCGAATACCAGTCGGCCTCAAGGACTTCAGCGTTCGGGAACAGGTCAGGATAGTGGGCTTCCACCTGCTTCCAACTCCCCGTGGGTGAGCCGGAACGGCCGACGCCGGCATTGCCATGGAAACCGGCAACCAGTTCCCCCTCGGCCATCATGTCCGCCAGAGAGCGGCCGGGTGCGGTGTGAATGACGTTCGTGGGCAGCTTCAGCTGCGTCACGTGCTCCTCGTCATCCACGACCCATGTGACCTTGGAATCGTCCAGGCCGTATTCGTCGATAAGGACCGCGCGGGTCCACACACCCGTGGTGACCGAGTAGGCGCGCACACCCACCTTATGTCCCTCCAGATCCTTGGGCGACTTGATTCCGGCCTCGGGCCGTACCAGAAGTCCCGAATGGTGGAACCGACGCAGCACGAAGATGGGCAAAGCGACGAAGGGCGCGCCGTAGGCGCGCGCGATGATGTAGGTGGTCGGTGCCAGTTCGCACACATCGAATTCGACCTGCCGAACCATGCGCCGGAAGGCACCGATCTGGGGTTCGACAGTGATGGTTTCGGCCTCGACCCCCTCGATGGGTATTGAGCCATTGCGGATGGCGGAGGTGTGAGGAGCCTCGGCCACGGCGATCTTGAGATGAACTTTGGCGGCCAAATGCGGGCTCTCCGGTGAAGTAAAAACAGCGTATATCTACAATGCCCAGAAGGGGTCTTCGACACCATTGAAAAGCGATTCCAGGTGATAAGATTTCGCACCCGAATCAATGCAGTCCGGCGCGCAAGGCGTAACAAGTGTTATGGAAGGCTAGGCAAAACTAATGGCCCTGATCGGCTGGGCGTGTATTAGCTTCGGGTGCTGATTCCTCAGGCGAGCAGCCGTTTCACAGCGGAGTGGCGATGATTATCGACTGTCATGGGCATTTCACGACGGCACCCCAGGTGCTGCGTGCCTGGCGTGAGCGGCAGCTCGCAGCCGCCAACGAGCCGGCGAACCAGCCCAAACCCAGCGACCTGCGCATCTCCGATGCGGACATCCGCAATGCCATCGAAGGGGGACAGCTGAAGCTGCAGCGCGAACGCGGCGCGGACTTGACGATCTTCTCTCCCATTGCGGGGCAGATGGCCCACCACCTGGGCAATGAAGGCACCAGCCTGGTATGGGCCGAGGTTTGCAATGACCTTATCCATCGAGTCTGCAACCTGTTTCCCGACAACTTTGCGGCGGTCTGCCAGCTTCCCCAGTCTTCTGGTGCGCCGTCGGCCCACTCGATTCCCGAGCTGCGCCGCTGTGTCGAGGAGCTGGGTTTCGTTGGCTGCAACCTCAACCCGGACCCTTCAGGCGGCTACTGGAAGGATCCTCCGTTGACGGATCGCTCGTTTTATCCGCTTTACGAGGAGCTGGTGTCGCTGGACGTGCCTGCCATGGTGCATGTCAGCTCCTCCTGCAATCCCTGCTTTCACGGCACCGGCGCGCACTACATCAACGGCGATACGACCGCCTTCATGCAGTTCCTGCTGACGGACATCTTCAAGGACTTCCCGACCCTACGGTTCATCATTCCGCATGGTGGCGGAGCGGTGCCCTATCACTGGGGTCGTTACCGCGGCCTGGCGCTCGACCTCAAGCGTCCCACGGTTGAGTCAATGCTGAGCAACGTGTTCTTTGACACCTGCGTGTATCACTATCCGGGAGTCGAGCTTCTGACGCGCATCGTGCCCACGGACAACATCCTGTTCGGATCGGAGATGATCGGTGCCGTGCGCGGCAGGGACCCCGATACCGGTGAGTATTTCGACGATACCAAACGCTATGTCGACGCCTGCCGTAACCTCAGTGATGAGGATAGACACAAGATTTTCGAGGCCAATGCGCGCCGGGTGTACCCACGTCTCGATACGCAGTTGAAGCAGCGTGGCAAATAGCTGAAGGAGCAGTTGTGGCAGAAACCGGTCGTCTGAATGGAATTATCCGCGCGTGGGAGGCGGGTCGGCCCGCATTCGCAGCGTTTTCACCGGCCGATCGCTTAAGCGCGCTCGAATTCAGCGTTGCCCCGTACGATTCGGTGATCTTCGAAATGGAGCACAATCCATACGATGTCAACGCGCTGCAGGATGCACTGCAGTACCTGCTGAACCGCAGACAGATCCAAAGCGCCGCATCGCTTGCACCGAGCGTGACACCGATCTGCCGGATTCCGGCCAATGGCGCCGAGAAAAACCAGTTCCTGGCTAAGCAGGCCCTGGATCGCGGCGTCTACGGGGTCATCTGGCCGCATATCAGCAATGCCGAACAGGCATACAACGCCGTGGCATCCTGCCGCTATCCACGGCCGAAGGATGCGCCGCACTATGAGCCTGAGGGCGCGCGCGGCGATGGTCCGTCGGCGGCCTGCCGGTACTGGGGGCTGCCGCTGCAGGAGTACTATGCCAAGGCGGATGTCTGGCCGCTGAATCCCCAGGGCGAAATCCTCACCATTCTGATGATCGAGGACGTGCACGGCGTCGCGAACCTGGATGACATCCTGCAACGCGTTCCCGGCGTGGGGGCAGTGCTGATCGGCGAGGGGGATTTGAGCCAGGAGCTCGGTCAACCGCGGCAATACGACCACCCCATCGTCAAAGAGGCCATGGGACAGATCGTCCGGACCTGCAGGAAGCACAATGTGCCGGTCGGCCACCCGCATGTGACGGCCAAGAACCTGGAAAGTGTCCTGTCCGCGGGTTATCGCCTGCTGTTGTCGGCGCCGGTGCGCAGCTACTCGGTCATTGAGACAGCGCGCGCGCTCGTCGCTGCGAAGGTATCGACGTAGCGCTGCAGCTGAGTCGGTGCGGCTGTGGGGCAAGAATCTGACCAACCCACTGTGCGCTACGCAGCTGACCGAAACCGGATTCGGCGACAACGCGGAATACGCTCCGGCGCGTACGTATGGCATCACCGTGGGTCTGAATTTCTAAGAATAGCGGCGCCCCGGTGCATAGCGGACCGGGCGCAATGGCAGGGGATTCAGGCGCCCAGCGCCGCCGTGGTGTCGTCGAACAGGTCATCGACCTTGAGACGCTGCGGAATGATTTTCTGCTCGTAGGCCCAGTCGATGGCCATTTCCAGTCCCTTGCGGTTCGCTTCGAGTCCCAGGGGCGGCAGGGCGGCGGTGATTGTGTCAGGAGCCAGCGCGCGGCTTTCGGTGATCACCCGGAAAATCTCCCTCACTACATCCGGTCGCTGACGTGCGAGATCCTGGTGCACGACGAACAGATGATTGATGGGAATGACATGCTCGCGCCGGTACCATGTTTCGGCCGCCCCGTGGGCGGCCGGGATCAGAGTGCGAACGCGCGGATCCTTCGGCATGTCATTGCCGAGAATCGCCGCCGCGATTTCGCCGTTGAGCATCATCTGCGGCAGATTGCTGCCCTTGGGCAGTCGCTCGCAGTTCACCGGATCCTTGTGCTCGGCCAGGTGTGCCTCGTCGATCGTTAGCCAGGTGACTTTGTTGAGGTCCACCCCGTACTCGTGCTGCAGGATGCCGCGCACCCACAGGCCGGTGGTCTGGGTGTAGCTGCGTACACCCACGCGGCGACCCTCGATGTCTTTCGGGTCCAGGTGGCCGTGCTCAAAGTTGAAACCGATACAGTGGTGCTGAAAGCGCCCGGAAATCGGCAACGGCAGCAGGGCCCAGGGCTTGCCGAAGGACTTCGCCTGCAGGTAGGTGATGATGGCCAGCTCACCTGCGTCGAAGGCGTGGTCACGGATCATGGCCTTGAAGCCATCATGGGCGGTCTTAGGGCCGCAATATGCGAAGTCCACCAGGGGAGTGGAGACGCGGCCCTCCTTGAGAGCCAGCGTTACGGGATAGTCAGCCAGGTTGGTTCGCAACCTGACGGGGCCGGTGGTCGGTAGGTTCATGGAATCGCCCTGTGCTGCCTTGCAATAGCGCTTGCAGCTTGGGACTTTGCTCCCCGCCCTCAGGCAGCGCCTAATCCAAACGGCCTTTGGGAATATAAGTATGGCGCAGCACGCTGTGCAGCCTGCCCGTCACCCCTCGTCGTGCGAGCGCCAGGGCGCCAGCAAGCCCTCCGCCCGCCGGACCAGGGTGGTCAGCGCGACGCCCAGGATCATCATGACCAGCGGATGCGGGAACGGGGTATATCTATAATTCGCGTGATGCGAACGGGCTTGCTCTGCAGTACCACAACCGATCGCTCAGATAAATCAGGTGACGAACAAGGCGGTCTTCGCAGTCTCCGCATCAGTCCCTGGATGATGCGCAGCAACGTGGCCTTGCCGCAGCCGCTCTGCAATCAGCGAAACGATCTCACCTTGATAGACGTCAAAGCTGAGCTCATCGAGCACCGGCAGGTGCGCTTCAGTGCAGTTGGCAGCAGGGCGCAGGCGAAAGGTTTTCGCGAGGCTACTGACAGACAACTTGACGTGTCTTATTATGGTCTCTTGCACTGCAGTTGTTATTGCTGCGCAAGTGGAGCGTCGCGCACTTCGCGCGCAGTTTGACTACGCCAGCTTGGGATAGAGCCGCTGAGCGGTTCGGCCAAAGATCCAGGCCTGATCGGCCGCGCTCAGGCTCGCGAGGCTGCTTCGAGCGATCAACAGGTTGTTGGCGAGGGTTCCTTCCGATGCCGGGAAGTTGGAACCCCAGGCGAGACGGCTGCTGCCAAAGAGTTCGACGAGGCGGGGGAATAAGGTTTGCGGGGAGGCCTGACCCTTCTTGGCGTCGCCGAAGATTCGCGGCGTCAGTTTCAAGAAAATATTTTCGAAGGGCACCAGACCAAACAGGCTCGCGGCCCGTTTGTACGGTGGTCCATCGGTCACGTCGGGCCTCCCGAGGTGGTCGAGCACGATGCGGACCTTGGGAAAACGTTTTGCGAGCCCCGCGACCTGCGCCAGACCGGACGGGTCGGTCTGAATTGCCATTGAAATCCCTAGCTCGCCGCAGCGCTCCCAGGTTGGGAAGGACTTCGGGTCATCCAGCGAACTCGGATCGAAGGCCGCCGTGCTGCCACCGGTGAACAGGCGCAACCCTGAAACCCCACGTTGGGCCCAGTCATCCAGGCGTTGCGGCGAATCGGACTGCGCGACTTCGATCGATCCGACGGCAGTGAAGCGACCGGGATACTTCGTGATTGCATCCACCAGGTAGGAGTTGTCGAAGCCGTAGCAGGTCGAGGACTGTACGATGGCGGCCTTTTCAACGTTGGCCTCGTCCATGGCGGCGATCAGGCCCTCGATGGTGACCGGCCGATCTTTCGACCAGTCCGACTGCACTCCAAACAGGGGTGTGCGGGGGTAACGCTCCACGTCATTGGCAATAATATGCGGATGAATATCGATGACACCAGATCCCATACCTGAGAGCTCCTGAAGCTTGCTGAAGCAAATAGTCTCAGGAGCCGCTGTGCATTGAGAATTGAAAGTCCGTCGCAGGCCATAGAATCCGGCTACGGACCTGGGCTTGAGGCCAGGCGGAATGTCGGTGTTGATTGTGCCGGGTCGACAATGAGTTCCAGTAACGCAGGGCGCCCCGCGGTTGCCGCGCGGCGGTACGCGTCCGGGAACTGATCCGTGGTCGAAACGCGTTCTGCATGGGCGCCGAAGCTGTGCGCCAGGGCCACAAAATCAGGGTTGGCGATGTCAGTTGCAACAGCGCGCCCCGGATAACGACGCTCCTGGTGCATACGAATCGTCCCATACAGACCGTTATTCACTACGATGACAGTGAGATTGGCGCGATGCTGGACCGCGGTGGCAAGTTCCTGTGGGTACATTAGGAAGCAACCATCGCCCGCGAAGGCCACGACTTCCCGGGCCGGGTAGCGCAGTTTCGCGGCGATGGCAGCCGGAAACCCGTAGCCCATGGCGCCGCTGATCGGGGCCAGCTCTGTTCTGGGTTGCCGATACTGAAAGAACCGATGCACCCAGACGGTGTAGTTCCCCGCGCCGTTGGCGATGATGGCATCCTCCGTGAGGTTTTCGCTCAGCCACCCGACTACTGTCGCGAGGTCCACCTTTGTCGCTGCGGTCGTCGGGGTGGAGGCGGGGTCGCTGAAGGCGACGTACGCCGCGCGGGCTTCGCGCAAGCCTTGCTGGCGTCGCTCGCGCCCCGAAACCTCGAGCCCTTTCGTGGCGAGCCCGAAGTCCGCCAGTCCGCAGGCAATCGCCAGCGTCGGATGATAGACGCGGCCCAGTTCGTTGGGATCCGGATGGACATGCACCAGTGTCTGTCTTGGCGTCGGCGGCTCCAGCAGCGTATAGCCGCCGGTGGTGTTCTCACTCAGGCGCGAGCCTATGGCCACGAGCACATCGGAAGCGCGCAGCCGCTCGGCTAGGCTGGGGTCGACCCCGAGACCCAGATGACCGCAGTAATTGCCGTGCCGATTGTCGATGAGGTCCTGGCGGCGGAAACTGGACACGATGGCAAGGTCATTGCGCTCGGCAAAGTCCGTCAGCGCAGCGCAGCTTTGCCTGCTCCAGCCACTCCCGCCGATCACCAGCAGCGGCCGACTCGCGTCCGCCAGCAAGGTTAGGAGTTGTGCCAGATCCGCGGGGCGCGGCGCGGCCCCCGCGGCGACGGCGGGTTGCGAAGCCGGCGGCAAAGGTATTTGGGCCGATAGCATGTCCTCGGGCAGGGACAAGACCACCGGTCCGGGACGGCCAGACAGGGCGGTCTGGAAGGCGCGGGCGACGTACTCGGGAATTCTTGCCGCGTCGTCGATCTCGGCGACCCATTTCGCCAGCGGCGCGAACATTGCCCGGTAATCCACTTCCTGGAATCCCTCCCGATCCCGGGCGTCGCGGGCCACCTGGCCGATGAACAGGACCATAGGCGTGGAATCCTGGAAGGCCGTATGTATCCCGATCGAGGCGTGGGTGGCGCCGGGCCCGCGCGTCACGAAGCAGATTCCGGGCCGGCCGGTCAGCTTCCCATCTGCCTCGGCCATGTTCGCGGCAGCCCCCTCGTGTCTGGCGCTGACGAGCGCGATTTCTGGGACGTCATACAGCGCGTCCAATACCGGCAGGTAGCTCTCTCCGGGGACACAGTAGATCCGATCAACACCCTGATTTTTTAATGTAAAAACAAGGACTTGTCCTCCCGTCACCTGTCTGTCGCCCCAATTGTAGTGCTGGTTCAAGGCCACGCTCTTCTCCATTGCCCGCAAAGGATTGACGCCAAGAATACACAGCTGTATACAGGACCGAATTCAGCACGGGTATCAATTATGGATGCAGGGCTCGAGAGCGGCAGCGCGGTTGATCGCGTGTACCAGGAGGTCAAGACCCTGCTTACTACCTATGCCATCAAGCCGGGCACCAGGCTCAATGAGGGCGAGATTGCACGCAGCCTCGGCGTCAGCCGAACGCCACTGCGGGAAGCATTGAACCAACTCAAGGCCGCGGGTTTCCTGGACTACGCCCCCAAGCAGGGGTTTTTCGGCAAGCAGCCCAATCCGGGCGAGATCTTCGATCTGTACGAAATGCGTTTCGCCATCGAGGTGGCGGCGGTGCGCCTGGCTGCGGCACGGGCCAGCGCCAAAGCGCTGGACGAGATTGAGCAGTTCTTGGCAGTCAGCGCGCGCGGCACTGCGCAGCTCGGCGTCGATCAACTGGTCAAGTTCGATGAGGGATTTCATGAGCGTATCGTGGCGCTGGCCGGCAATCGACAGCTGCTCGACTGCCTGCTCAACATCAATGATCGCATCCGCTATTTTCGCTGGATCGACATGGAAGGTGAAAAACGTCGCAACACGCAGGATGAGCATCGCCAGGTACTCCAGGCGCTGCGGGCGCGCGACGGGGAGCGGGCGGCAAAAATCATGGAATCGCACGTGGTCCGTCGCCGCGACCAGATCATGTCTCAGGTACGCGAGGGGTACACGCGGATTTACGTTGGCCATCACAATTCTTACGCTGAAGCGAGCCAGGAGATTTGAAAAATGAACACAAATGATTCCGAACTCGGTCACCAGGAATTCAATGCGAGCATCCGGCACCTCAAGGTTTTCGATACAGTTGCGCAGCTAAACGGCGTACGCCGTGCATCAGAGGAATGTCATCTATCCCAGCCCGCGGTCACCCAGGCTGTCGCGAAGCTGGAAAAGCACATGGGGGTCCTCCTTCTCGATCGCCGCGCCAGTGGCAGTTACCTCAATCAGTTTGGCGTCATCTTTCAGCGTCGAATACGCCGACTATTTGTGCAGATCGAAGAGGCCCTCGTGCAGCTGGGCGTGCCGAATGGTCAAGCCCGGGTCAATCGCATCGCCAGCCGCGTGACCCGATCACAGATCCGCAGCCTGATTTCAATTGTCGAAAATGGTTCTTTTTCCCAGGCCGCCCGGGCACTGGATGTCTCTCAGACCTCGCTGCAGCGCGCTGCACGCGACCTGGAGCGCACGCTACGCGTGCCGCTGTATGTGCAGACTGCCTCTGGAATCATGGCAACACCGGCCGCTGTTGAGTTCGCGCGCAAAGTGAAATTAGCCCTGCGCGAGATCCAATGGGGTGTCGACGAAGTTGAAGCGGCGCGCGGCAACTTTGGCGGTGAGATCGTCATCGGGGCGCTGCTGATGGCGGGAAGTGTGGTTCTTGCTGCAGTGCTCAATGAGTTCGCTGCCGTTTATCCTAATGCGAACATTCGTGTTCTCAGCGGAAACGCTGAAGACATGCTGCGGTACCTGCGCACAGGAGATGTGGATTTTGTGATCGGCTTGTTGCGCGATCCGACGCCGGACGGGCTCATCCAGGAGCCCATCGCCAAAACACCGTTTGTGGTGACCGCGCGGCACGGACACCCGCTAGCCGGGAGAAAAACGGTTACCTTCGAGGACCTCGCCGCCCACGACTGGGTCATCGGCACCCCGGGCTCCAGCCGCCGAACGCGTTTTGACCAGATGTTTGTCGGCCGACGCAAGCCGCATGCTCCGATTGCGACCTGTTCAGTACCGACCATCCGGGCGCTGCTGGCCAACAGCGATCGCCTGACGCTGCTGACCTCCTACGAACTGATGTACGAGGAGGATATATTGACTGCGATGCCCTTCGGACCGATCGAGCCCGCGCCTTCAATCGGATTGACGATGCGCGACAACTGGCTCCCCACGCAGCTGCAGTCGAACTTTCTGGATCTGTTCCAGAAGCAGGTCGCAGGATCGCTGCTCATGAAGCGGGAGCTGAATGCGAAGCTAAAGAGCATGGGCATCCGGCTGCAGCCCGACGTGGCTTCGACGAACCTTTAGCCGCAGCCATTGGACCGCGTCACCGGGCCAGCGAATACTTATGTTGGCCGGGGACTTATTTATTAGCGGCAGCAACCCGCGTCACGAATAATCAGCCTCATTTTCCATGCATCTGTGACGCGTAGGAGAGCCAATGGCCCGGATCGTCCTTGGTATGGCGGTGCCGCACAGCGGCATGCTGCGCAGAGCGCCGGAAAACTGGCTTGAGGATGGAGAGCGGGATCGCAAGAACAGCGCCTTGTGGTATCGCAACCGTAGCTGGACGTTCCCGGAACTCGCGGCCGAGAGAAAAAACGACGGTGTCCAGGCACTTCTGTCTCTCGAGGAGCGGCGACAGCGCTCGCAGCGTTGCGCCAAAGCCCTCGAGACGCTCAGCCGCATCTATCACGAACATAAACCCGATGTCGCCATCATCATCGGCAAGGATCAGAAGGAAATCTTCGTCGATCATTCGCCGTCTTTGGCCATCTACACCGGCGACACGATCCACAACGGTCCGCCACAGCGCGCAGTCTACGCGCCGCCTGAGGCCATTACCTATCCGGGTTGCCCCGATCTGGCGCTGCATCTTCTCAGGCATCTGCAGGCAGGTGGCTTCGACCTTACGGATCTGTTCAAGTGGCCGCCAAACGTTTGGATGAAGGACCAGGCCCGCATCGTTCCCCACGCCTATGGCTTCGTCTATCGCCAGATCATGAAAGATCTGGCGCCCCCGACCGTACCGGTCATCATGAATACCTTCTATCCGCCGACGCAGCCGTCGTTCAAGCGCAGCCTGGAATTCGGCAAGGCGTTATTCGAGGCGATCAAGTCCTGGGACACCGACAAGACTGTCGCCATCATTGCGTCCGGTGGGCTATCGCACTTTGTCTGCGACGAGCAGCTGGACCAGCTCTTTATGAGCTGCTTCCGGTCATACGATTTCGAGCGGCTGGCACAGGTGGATGATCGGTCTTATCAGTCTGGCACTTCCGAAGTGAAGCTATATGTATCCGTGCTGTGGGCGATGTCGCAGCTCGGCTGGACAATGGACCTGGTGGACTACGTTCCCTGTTATCGCACAGAAGCCGGCACGGGAGAGGGATTCGGGTTCATGTCTTGGACCCCATCGTGAAAAGGAGGCTATGGCGCTCTCGGCGCTAGGCACCTTCGCAGTTCAGGTTTCGATGGCGCAGGCGCAGCAGACGAAGTCGACCTTTGTGTACCTGGAAAACGGTGTACCGGGGGTGCTGCACCGACAAGTGTGCTGTGTTCTTGGAAGGCGCGACGCATGTCTTCTCCGCATGCACCAAGCGCGAGAAAACGCCAGGCGAGTTCGGCGACGCAACGAAAACGACGGTTGACTACGTGGATCACTGGCTGAGCAAACCCGGGCGATTCTGAAAGGCACGGAGCAGGGGAACAGATTTTCATGAATTCTATTAGTCCACCTGCGGTGCCCCGATCTAAAGAGGCCACGCCGGTTGACGCCATTGGCATGCGGCGCTGGATCATCCTGATCCTGCTCAGTCTCGGCGCAATCATTGCGTTCTGCAGCCGCACGAACATTTCGGCGGCCCTGGCGTACCGGCCCTTTGTCGCCCACTTTCATCTGTCGAATGTCGATCGCGGCGTGCTGAATTCGGCGTTCTTCTGGTCCTACATGCTGCTGCAGATACCCGCCGGATGGCTGGTAGATCGCCATGGCGTGAAGCTTCCGTACGCACTGAGCTTCGTGGTGTGGTGCCTGGCGTCGGCGGTCACGGGCCTCACGAACTCGGTATCTGCGCTGGTGACGCTGCGCGTGATCACGGGGGCTGGTGAGGCAATTGTCACCCCGGCCAGCTTTCGCTGGATGCGGCAGCATTTTTCTGAACAACAAAGCGGGCTTGCGATCGGAGTCTACATGCTGGGGACCAAGATTGGACCGGCGCTCGGCGCGCCGCTGGCGGCTTGGCTGATCACGCTGTACGACTGGCACCTGATGTTCATCATTGTGGGACTGGCGGGACTTGTGTGGCTGGTGCCCTGGCTGCTGCTGGTCCGCGATGACAGCCCAAAGGCGATGAAGAAGGATCCGGCACGATCGCAAGTCGCGGCGCTGACCTTTCGTAACCTGATGGCAAGTCCGGTCGTCTGGGGCACGATCATCATCAACTTCTGTTACAACTACTTTGTCTTCTACTGCATGACCTGGATGCCCGCGTATTTCGTCGAGCAGCGGCATGTCTCGCTTACGAAAATGGGGCTGTTTTCCTTCTTCAGTTTCGCCGGTATCGGCATTGTAGCGGTGCTAGCCGGCTGGCTCGCTGATGCGATCATCAAGCGGGGCGGGAATGCGGTGTTTGTACGCAAGGCATTTGTGATCGCCGGGTTCGCAATTGCCTGTACCGAACTCATCGGCGTGCGATCCTCATCGGTCCAGGGAGCGCTCTTCTGGGCAGTAGTTTCACTGTCAGGGCTTGGCCTGACGACTGCGAATAATCTAGCGCTGTGCCGGGTAACGCTGATCCCACCGCAGGCCGTGGGACTCGTCACTGGAGTGCAGAATGTATCAACCAGCCTGGCCGGCATTGTCGGGCCGATTTTATCTGGTTGGCTGTTGCAGGAATTTGGGGGTTACCAGGCTCCCATGATGGCGATCTTCTTTTTCCTAATTCTGGGTGGGGTGACCTGCCTGGTGCTACTGCGGGAAAAATGGGCGCCGAAAGTCACACCACTTTCCATGAGCGCAGGGGCGACCTCCTTGACGTGATCGTACTGGGAACTGTGAAGCACGTTCTTGCCTGTCGGCCCCTTGCCCGTGCCAACATCAATGCCGCATTGAGTTGGCGGCCCTAGTGAAACATTGGTTATTGTTACTCTTTATAGTTGATCGTTGGATCTTCGCCGTGGAAAGATCAATGGGCGGTGACCCCGTGGAGGTTGGTGAGGCTCAATTCACGTGTGAGAGCAATAAATTCCTTAATATAGGGCGACTGCGCACGGGCGGCACTCACCGCCGCGTAGAGGGAGCACTTAAGGCCCGACGGACCTATTTGACGCGAGACTACGTATCCTCGTTCGATGTAGTGTCCCACGCTCCACGCCGGGAGTGCCGCGATACCCCTCCCGCTTGCGACCAGCTGAAGTATTGTTACGGTGAGCTCAGCCGTGCGCCGCTTCGGGTTGATTCCTGCTGGCGTCAGACAGTGCTTCATGATGTCCAACATCTCATCGGGCACCGGGTAAGTTATGAGGGTTTCATTCGTAAAGTTTGCCGCATCCAGATAGGGTCGCCCCGCAAGCGGGTGTCGTGGACTAAGGAGCGCGACACTTTCGTAACGAAACAGCGGATTGAACGTTACATTTGGATGCGGGCGGTGCTCGTCGTGAATAACGGCTAGTTCCGCTTCTCCCTGCTCCAGGAGCGGCAGCGGATCCATGACGAATCCCGATACGATGTCCAGATCCACCTCAGGCCAGAGCACTCTGTAAGCATCCATTGCTGGCATCAACCAGTCGAAGCAATTGTGACATTGAACGGCGATCCGTAGCGGACCCGCATGTCCTTGCATAAGGCGCGCCACGTCGTGGCGGGCTTCGGCCACCAGCGGAAGTACGGTGCGCGCCAAATCCAGTAGCCGTTTGCCAATGGCAGTGAATCGCGGCGGTCGAACATTCCTTTCAACTACCGCGACCCCAAAGTAGCTTTCCAGAGCCTTTAGTTGATGCGAGAGCGCCGACTGGGTCAGATGCAGTCTCGCAGCGGCCTTGGACAGGCTGCCGCAGTCCGCCAGCGCTACGAGAGTTTCCAAATGCCGAAATTCAAGGGCCGTCGTTGCCATGAGTCCCGCTCATCGTCTTCATGAGAATTATGAGTTTGAGTCAAAACTCAAGCCATTGCATGGTGTGCGCGTGGAACTATATCAAAAGTGAAACCCTCTATGCCCACGCCAATCGGGGTGTCCTTCGAATTCTTTCCCCCTCAGGATGTCCGCTCCGCGAGCGCCTTGGAAAGAACGATAGAGCAGCTCGCACCGTTGAGTCCGGCCTTTGTATCGGTGACCTGCGGTGCCGGAGGGTCCGTTCGATCGCGCACTCTGGACTGCGTTTGGCGGCTGCAGCATGGCACGAATTTAGTCATTGCCCCGCATCTCACCTGCATCGATGCAGCGCCTGGCGAGGTCGAGTCGATTGCAAAAATATATTGGGCGCATGGGATTCGCCACATTGTGGCACTGCGCGGTGATCTGACTCAGCCGCCCCAGGTACCGGCATCCGTTAGCCCGCCCGGTAATCGGTACAAGTACGCCTCCGAATTGGTGCAGGCCCTGCGTAAGACTGAGAGTTTTGAGATTTTAGTGGCGGCTTATCCGGAAGGTCATCCCGAATCCGGCCTGTCGGCGGATGCCGACATCGAAAATCTCCGGCGCAAAGTGGACGCTGGCGCGACGCGCGCCATTACACAGTTCTTCTTTGACCCTTACGCCTTCCTTCGCTATCGAGATCGTGTCGCTGCTTCCGGTCTTCGAATTCCCATCGTACCCGGAATATTGCCCATTCTGAGCTTCTCGCAGCTCACCGGGTTTGCACAACGGTGTGGGGCCACCGTTCCGTTGTGGCTTCTGCATCGTTTTGACGGATTGGAAGCGGATCCGGATACCCGTCGCATGGTTGCCGCACACGTCGTGATAGATCAGGTTAGGCGCTTGCGTGAGCATGGCGTGGACGCATTTCACTTCTATACATTGAATCGTCCCGAGCTGACGCTCGCGGCATGCCATGTACTTGGGGTACGCCCGACGAAATTGCAAACCAATCAGGTCGCCTGATGGCAAGGGTGGAGGTGCGGGGAAACCCCCTACTGGAGCTGCTGGGTCAGCGTATCGTCATCCTTGACGGTGGCATGGGGACGATGCTTCAGAAACGATGTTTCACGGAAGGGGACTTTCGAGGTCGACGCTTTGCCGACTGGAGATCCGACCTGCGTGGCAATAGTGACCTCCTAAGTCTTACCCAGCCCGAGGCCGTCTCTGAGGTCCACAGGGCGTACCTGCAGGCGGGGGCCGACGTAATTTGCACCAATACCTTCAATTCCACGCGCATTTCGCAGGCGGACTATGGCACTGAGGTTTACGTATCCGAGCTGAACCGGGCTGCCGCTCCACTTGCTCGTAGCGCGGCGGATGCGATCGGCGAGTCCAGCGGGCGGCCGCGCTTCGTAGCGGGTGTTCTAGGCCCCACCAGCAAGACCGCCTCGTTGTCCCCTGACGTGAATGACCCGGCGTTCCGCAATGTTGACTTCGATGATCTGGTGCGGGGGTATGAAGAGGCGGTTCGAGCCCTAATCGACGGGGGAGTGGACGCCTTACTGATTGAAACCGTCTTTGACACCCTGAACGCAAAGGCCGCATTGTTCGCGGCCCGTGAGATCCTCGATAGCTTGGGCATCGAATTGCCTATCATCGTGTCGGGTACGATTACGGATGCATCTGGGCGCACGCTTTCCGGTCAGACGCCCGAGGCGTTCTGGAATTCAATTCGTCACGCGCGGCCCACGGTCGTGGGTCTCAATTGCGCCCTTGGCGGTCGACAATTGCGTCCATACATTGAAGAACTCTCGCGTCTGGCGGACACCTACGTCTGCGCTTATCCAAACGCAGGGCTCCCGAACGCGTTCGGGGAATATGACGAGTGTGCATGCGACACGGCGAAGATCCTAGCGGACTTTGCCGAGAGCGGGTTCGTCAATATGGTGGGCGGCTGCTGTGGTACGACGCCAGAACATATTCACGAAATTGCAAAAGCAGTCAAAACGGTTGCTCCACGTGGGGTTTCTGGCCGCCCGCCCGCTTGCCGCCTAAGTGGCCTAGAGCCCTTGACAATTAATGCACAGAGCCTTTTCGTAAACATCGGTGAGCGCACCAATGTCACCGGCTCTGCCAAATTCCGCAAACTGATCGAGGCGGGGGACTATGCGGCCGCGGTCGAGATCGCGCGCCAGCAGGTCGACAATGGCGCCCAGATGATCGACGTGAACATGGACGAGGGGATGCTCGATTCGGAAGCGGCGATGGTAAGGTTTCTACGCATGATTGCCGCGGAGCCTGCGATTGCTCGCGTACCCATCATGCTGGACTCCTCCAAGTGGTCGGTAATCGAAGCGGGACTGAAGTGTATTCAAGGTAAGGGCGTGGTGAACTCCATCAGCCTGAAGGAAGGGGAGAGCGCCTTCCTGACGCAGGCGCGTCGTGTGAGGAGCTATGGCGCGGCGGTCGTCGTAATGGCCTTCGACGAACAGGGGCAGGCCGACACGGTGGCCCGCAAAGTCGCGATCTGCGAACGAGCCTTTCACTTGCTCACCCAGGTGGTCGGCATTGAGTCCGAAGATATTATCTTCGATCCCAACATTTTTGCAGTTGCCACCGGGATTGAAGAGCACAACCGCTACAGCCTTGATTTCATAGAGTCTGCAGCGGCCATTAAGCAGCGCATGCCCGGCGTGCACGTCAGTGGAGGTGTGAGCAACGTTTCCTTCTCGTTCCGTGGCAATGACCCGGTGCGTGAAGCCATGCATTCGGTGTTCCTGTACCACGCCATTCGCGCCGGGTTGACCATGGGCATTGTCAATGCGGGGCAGTTGGCGATTTACGAGAACGTTGCGCCCGATCTACGGGAGCGAGTTGAGGACGTGGTCCTCGCCCGCCGAGCGGATGCCACGGAGCGATTATTGGAGATCGCCGAGCGCTACCGGGGCGGGGACCGCAACAAGCCAGTCGAGGACCTCGAGTGGCGCAATCTCCCGGTGGCCAAGCGGCTGAAGCACGCGTTGGTCAAGGGTATCGATCGGTACATTGCCGAGGACACTGAAGAGGCCCGAGTCCAAGCCCGTCGGCCACTTGACGTCATCGAGGAGCCCCTGATGGACGGCATGAACGTGGTGGGGGATCTGTTCGGTGCCGGCAAGATGTTTCTGCCCCAGGTGGTCAAGTCGGCGCGGGTCATGAAAAAGGCGGTGGCCGTGCTCGTTCCGTACATAGAGCGCGAGAAGGGCGGCGGCCGCAGCTCCAACGGCAAGGTGATCATGGCCACGGTGAAAGGCGATGTTCATGACATCGGCAAAAACATCGTGGGAGTGGTGCTGCAGTGCAACAACTTCGAGGTCATTGATCTGGGCGTCATGACCTCCTGCGAGCGGATTCTCGACACCGCCAGACAGGAAGGAGCGAGTCTCATTGGACTGTCGGGATTGATTACGCCTTCCCTGGACGAAATGGTCCATGTGGCCAAGGAGATGCAGCGCCTTGGGTTTCAGCAGCCGCTCCTCATTGGTGGGGCGACAACCTCCCCGGCACACACGGCGGTCAAGATTGACCCCCAGTATGAGGGGCCCGTGGTGTATGTGAAGGATGCGTCCCGAGCGGTGGGAGTGTGTCAGCAGCTGATGACGCCCGGGACACGCGATGCCTATATCGCCAACATCCAATCCGAGCATGAGCGGCGCCGAGAGCAGCACCGCAACAAGACCGTGAAGGCCCCACAAGTGTCGATTGAGCAGGCGCGGGAGCGCCGATTCGTGGCGACTTGGGCGAGCTATACGCCCCCACCACCTCAGTTTCTGGGCCAGCGCCTCTTCGCGGATTATCCCCTTGAGGAGCTGCTGCCGTACATCGATTGGATGCCGTTCTTCAATGCCTGGGAGTTCGCCGGCCAATTTCCGCAGATCCTGAGCGATCCAGTGGTAGGGGAAGCGGCGCGCAGTCTGCACACCGACGCTCTGCGCATGCTCGAGCGGCTGGTTCGCGAGCAGTGGCTGCGCGCGAGCGGGGTCCTCGGGCTCTATCCAGCCAACGCGGACGGCGATGACATCCTGGTATACGCCAATGATACGCGCCGGGCGACCATTGCCCGCCTTCATCACCTGCGTCAGCAGAAGTTAAAACCCGTCGGCCAGGCGCAGCTGTGCCTCGCAGATTTTATCGCTCCAGTTGCGGGCGCTCGCGCGGACTACATCGGCGCGTTTGCCGTTACGGCTGGGCACGGCATCGAGGAGCACACTGCTCGCTTCGAGAAGGCACATGATGATTACAGCAGCATTTTGCTTAAGGCCCTCGCGGACCGGCTTGCTGAGGCTTTCGCAGAGTGTCTGCATGAGCGCACCCGCCGGGAGTTCTGGGGCTATGCGCCAACAGAGTCGCTGGATAAGAGTGCATTGATTAGTGAGCGGTATCAGGGTATTCGGCCCGCGCCCGGCTATCCCGCATGTCCCGATCATACCGAGAAGGCTACGATCTGGCAGCTTCTGGATGCCGAGGCCGCCGCCGGTATTCGCTTGACCGAATCCTACGCCATGTTGCCGACGGCCGCGGTCAGCGGCTGGTACTTCTCCCATCCCGATGCGCGCTACTTTGCGCTGGGGCAAGTGGATAGGGATCAAGTGAAAAGCTATGCCGACCGCAAGGGAATCCCCGTGATCGAAGCCGAGCGTTGGCTCGGTCCGAACCTGGGCTACGATACCGCCACAGGGAGTGCGGTGGCATGACGGGCGGCTTTAGTCCCTACACTATTTGCCGTCCATGAATGCCGCAGTCGAGCGGGCGGTCCCGAATGACCCCGATCTAAAGGGTGAGAAGCTCGAGGGCAGGCTGCGGGAAATTCCGTATAACTACACATCATTCTCGGACCGTGAAATCGTCATCCGGCTGCTCGGGAGGGCAGCCTGGGACCTAATCAGTGAGCTTCGCGCTGAACGGCGCACCGGACGTTCTGCTCGCATGCTCTATGAGGTTCTCGGCGACATCTGGGTCATCGATCGCAATCCTTTCTTGCAGGACGACCTGATCGATAGCCCGAAGCGGCGGCAGCTGCTCATCAACGGGCTGCATCACCGGCTGCGCGAAGTGGAGCATCGGCGCGAGCCAGAGGATGTCAGGCGCGATGCGAAGGTGGTGCAGCTGATCGATGCGGCGCGCGCCGCGGTGCAACGCTTTGAAGCGTACTTCCCCGAACTCATCGCGATGCGCAAACGAGCGCGGCGGCTGCTGCTCAAGCACACGCGCAAGGACAATGTCCGTTTCGACGCCTATGCGCGCGTGACCCATGTCACCGACGCCACCGACTGGCGCGTCGAACTGCCCTTCGTCATCATCGCGCCGGATACCGAGGCCGAAATCTCGGCCCTGGTGCGCGATTGCATTGCGCTGGGTCTGAGCATCATTCCGCGCGGCGGCGGCACAGGCTACACCGGCGGCGCGGTGCCTCTGACGCGCTGGGCCGCTGTCTTCAATACCGAAAAGCTCGAGGCGCTCGGGCCCGTCGAGGAAGTCGATTCCGCACCCCGGACCGCCACCCTGCTGTGCGGCGCCGGCGTCGTCACCCGCCGCGTGTCTGAGGCGGCCGAGCGCGCCGGATTCGTGTTCGCGGTCGACCCCACCTCAGCCGATGCGTCCTGCGTGGGGGGCAACATCGCCATGAATGCCGGCGGCAAGAAGGCGGTGCTGTGGGGCACGGCGGTCGATAACCTGGCCTGGTGGCGCATGGTCGACCCGGAAGGCAACTGGCTGGAAGTGACCCGGCTCAACCACAATTTCGGCAAGATTCACGATGTGCCGGTCGCCAGTTTCGAGCTGGTGTGGAAGGACGGCACCGTTGCCGTGGAACGCGCCAAGGTGTTGCGCTCGCAGCGGCTGGATATCCCCGGCTCCACGTTCCGCAAGGTCGGCCTCGGCAAGGACGTGACGGACAAGTTTCTGGGGGGCCTGCCCGGGGTGCAGAAGGAAGGCTGCGACGGCCTGATCACATCGGCCCGCTGGGTGCTGCACCGGATGCCAACCCACACCCGCACCGTGTGCCTGGAGTTCTTTGGCCAGGCCCACAATGCGATTCCGAGCATCGTCGAGATCAAGCGGTACCTCGACGGACCTGGCCACGCCCGCGGCGCGATCCTCGCGGGCCTGGAACACCTCGATGAGCGCTACCTGCGGGCGGTCGGCTATGCCACCAAGTCCAAGCGCGGCGCGTTGCCCAAGATGGTACTGATCGGGGATATAGTCGGTGAGGATGCGGCGGCGGTCGCCGCGGCCACCTCGGAGGTGGTGCGCCTGGCCAATGCCCGCTCGGGTGAAGGCTTCATCGCCGTAAGCCCGAAGGCGCGGCGCCAGTTCTGGCTGGACCGGGCCAAGACCGCGGCGATCGCCAGACACACCAACGCCTTCAAGATCAACGAGGACGTGGTGATCCCTCTGGAACGGCTCGGCGAGTACACCAACGCCATCGAGCGCATCAACATCGAGTTGTCCATCCAGAACAAGCTCGAGCTGGCCGATGGGCTGCATCGCTACTTCAGCCAGACTGAGAAACTAAAGGGGGATGCGGCGCAGGCCGACTCCGGCTCGGAGCTGCGCCGAGTGGTTGCGCTGGAGCTGATCGACCGCGTCAGGAACCGCTGGCGCTTCGAGCTTGAATCCCTCGATGTGCCGGTGGAGTCGGCCCGGGACGCCCTCGCCGGGCTCGGATTGAGCGTACCGTCGGATTGCACCGGCACCCTCTTCGAATGCATCCGCGATCGCAACCTGCGGGTGAGTTGGAAGACGGAGCTGCGCGCCGAGCTGGCGCGACTCTTCGTCGGCACTACCTTCGCGCCGGTACTCGCAGCATGCGACGCCCTGCATACGCGCATCCTGCAGGGGCGGGTGTGGTTGGCCCTGCACATGCACGCCGGGGATGGCAACGTCCACACCAACATTCCGGTGAATTCGGACAACTACGCCATGCTGCAGAGCGCCAACCGTGCGGTGGCCCGCATCATGGGCATCGCCCGCAGCTTGGATGGGGTGATCTCCGGCGAACACGGCATCGGCATCACCAAGCTCGAGTACCTGACGGAGGCGGAGCTGGCAGGGTTTCGCGACTACAAGCAGCGCGTGGATCCCAGCGGCCGGTTCAACCAGGGCAAGCTCATGCCCGATGCGGATCTGCGGCGCGCCTACACGCCCAGTTTCGGACTTCTGAAACACGAATCGCTCATCATGCAGCAGTCGGACATCAACCAGATCTCCGATGCCATCAAGGACTGTCTGCGCTGCGGCAAATGCAAGCCGGTGTGCGCCACCCACGTGCCACGCGCGAATCTGCTGTATTCGCCCCGTGACAAGATCCTCGCCACCTCGCTGCTGATCGAGGCCTTTCTGTACGAGGAGCAGACCCGTCGCGGTGTATCGATCAAGCACTGGGATGAACTCGCCGACGTTGCCGACCACTGCACCCTGTGCCACAAGTGCCTGACGCCCTGCCCGGTCAAGATCGACTTCGGCGATGTCTCCATGGGCCTGCGCGACCTGCTGCGGCGCATGGGCAAGAAGCGCTTCAATGTCGGGACCGCGGCCTCCATGGTGTTCCTGAACGCCACCAGTCCGCGCACCATCAAGATCACCCGCAAAGTGATGATCGACTGGGGCTATCGGGCACAGCGGGTGGCGAACCGGGCGCTCTCCCGGCTCGCCCGGGCACAGACCCTGCGTCCGCCCATGACGACCGGCCGGCCGCCGATGCGGGAACAGGTCGTTCACTTCGTCAACAAGCGCATGCCAGGCGGTCTGCCCAAGCGCACCGCGCGCGCGCTGCTGGATATCGAGGACCGCGACTACGTGCCGATCATCCGCAACCCCGCCGCCACCAGCAGCGAATCGGAGGCGGTTTTCTACTTCCCCGGCTGCGGCTCCGAGCGCCTGTTCTCCCAGGTGGGCCTCGCCACCCAGGCCATGCTCTGGCACCTGGGGGTGCAGACCGTGCTGCCGCCCGGGTACCTGTGCTGCGGCTATCCGCAGCGCGGCGCCGGGGACTTCGACAAGGCGGAGAAGATCATCACCGACAACCGGGTGCTGTTCCACCGCGTGGCGAACACGCTGAACTACCTAGATATCAAGACCGTGGTGGTCAGCTGCGGCACCTGTTTCGACCAGCTGCAGGGCTATGAGTTCGACCAGATCTTCCCCGACTCCCGGATCATGGACATTCATGAATTCCTGATGGAGAAGGGAGTCAAGCTCGAAAACGTCACCGGCGTGCGGTACATGTACCATGATCCGTGCCACTCGCCCATGAAGAAGCACGATCCGCTCAAGGTCGTCAACACGCTCATGAACGGTGCCCAGAACGGCGTCATCACCAAGAACGATCGCTGCTGTGGCGAATCCGGAACGCTGGCGATCAGCCGTCCGGACATCTCCACCCAGGTGCGCTTCCGCAAGGAGGCGGAGGTGCGCGGCGGGGTCGGGCAGATCCGCGCCGAGGGTCATGCGGGCTCCGTGAAGATGCTGACCTCCTGTCCGTCGTGCCTGCAGGGGCTGCAGCGCTACTCGGACGACGCCGTTATGGATGCGGACTATATCGTCGTCGAGATTGCCCGGCAGCTGCTCGGCAGCGACTGGATGCCTCGCTATGTCCAGCAGGCGAACCAGGGCGGTATCGAGCGGGTGTTGGTCTGACGATTCCGGATCTTGAGCTGTCGGCTGCCGGCTAACGACGCCTTTATGCAGCAGTGACATCCGCGATCACTTGTTTATGTGAGTCGTTGATCCAGCGAACAGACTCAGGAATCTCCACCGGATCGATAACGGGCGGGCGGGCGGCGTTGTTGGGGTCCATCGTGACCGGGCAGGCGTATGACGGGGTTGATTCGTGGACGGCGTGGGGATCTGATCAAAGTGTTGTGGGCGGATCGAGACGGCTGTATGGCGCGAAAAGGTTGGCGCGGGGCAGGTAATGTTGTCGACAACATTTCCGAGCGCGCGGCGGGGTTGTGTGAGCGCAGTGCCAGACTCGTGTGCGCGCCAGCGGCCCACTGCTCGTGCGTCCAGACTCCGAATCATAGATTAGGGCGTCTGCTGAGGTGCCCTTCGATGGTGGAGTGGCGACGGCCTCTGTATCTATTCGCCAAGCGCCTAGAGGGTGCGAGTAGTTGGCGCCAGGCCATCTGACGGAGCCCTTTGAATGAGTTGCGACGCGGCAGCGCCGCAACGAAACGATCGACAACAAGGCACCAAGTGGAGTTCCCCAGCCGATTCAGGTTCAAATCCGATGCCGAGCACTTGGATCACATCCAGGACCGCAACATCCACCTTCGGATACCGCTGGCGATAGGCTGTAAGCACGTTCGGCAGAACATTTGCGGCAAACGACAGCATGGCGGCAACGTTTCGACAAGCGAGTGCAGACGTACGCGCAAGCACTGGACGGACTCTGCGATGGCATGACCGTGATCGCGGGGCGGCTTCTGCCTATGCGGGATCTCGGCAAATGCAATTGACAGAATTCGAATTCCGGGTGTCATGGATCTCAAGTCGTGTCGAACAATTGTGGTGTTAACGGACTTGGTCCGGGCAGCTGCTTGAAGCGCGTCAAATGAAGAAGATGATCGCATCCCACGTTGGCGAGAACACCCGGTTCGAGAAGGCGCCCTGTCAGAAATGATCAGGGTCGGGGTTGCCGGCATTCCCGGGTTCTACACCGCGACAGGCGTGGGAACTTTTGTTGCGCACGGAACGGAGGAGCGCGTGTTCGATCGGCCCTATGTCCTGGAATGGACCATAACGGCCGACTTTGCCATATTCAAAAGGTTGGAAGGACGACTGGTACGCCAATGTCATCGACAAACGGCTCAGAACTCCAATCCGAGGGCCGCGACGGCCGGTCGCATTACTGTAGTGGAAGTCGAGGAAATCGCATCGCCGGGCGAACTCCAGCCGAGCGCCATTCACACTCCCCGGCGTATATGTCGGTCGGCTAATGGTCAGTCGCTCGCGCAAGCGCCTCAGAAGACCAGCAGACTGACGGGAATCACCGTACCCGCGACAACCAATAGCAGAGCTGTCCATTTGTTACGCGTTTGCGTCAGACCCATCCATAGCCCTAGGCCTGAGGACAAGGCAAGACAGAGCGCGACCGCCAGGAAGAATGCCTTCAGCATTGGCGTCGTTAGCCCGGGGCTGTCACGCTCGCCTCCCGAGTGATCGCGTGATCCAGCGTCGCCATCGGATGTTCCTCCCGCCTCGACTGGACCTGCCGGCAGTTGGTGATTGCCAGATGCGAAAACCTGATCCTTGTGAACCGAACTGAGCTTCTCGATTATGGCTGGTGGCTGATAATTACCGTGTCCCTCGTGAAGGTTGAATAGTTGCACCGCTCCCGTGAGCGCGAAGAACAGAACGCTCGGAGAAATAGAGAGTCCCATATATGAATGCCACCGCCGAACATCTGCCATCGACATACAAATAACCCCGAGATCTACTTTTCCAAAAGCCGCTCGCTCTGTGGAAAATACTTAGACTCTATAAAAAAAGTTTCCGGCCATGGAGTTCGACAGAAGCGGGCCATCGCTTTGGCGAGCATGTTTTAACCCAAGCAGGAGCGTTGCTATCTCCGTAACGAACCAGAAGTTCCGATAGCGCGACATATCACGGCATGCTAGTGGCCGGTAAAGAGTAACAATTGAAGTATCGGGATAGTATTAGAATTGAGCACTTGGTTATTCGAAGAGGCGAATTCACCGCCTTTCGACCTCGATTGCCCAGGCTGGGTGTCCATTTGGCCGCTTGTCGCTCCGCGTTCATAGTCGGAGCTTCCCACGCAGAGCTCTGCGCTGGAAATTTCATGCAACATTTCCTGGAATGTGATTCATGAACGCTTGAAACTTATCACGGTGCTCCGCGTCCGCTGGAGCTACAATTGGGGAGCGGATCCAGAGCCCGGTTTTCCGCGCGGAACGGGACGGGTTGGAAGCCTCCGCACGTATAGAGCACCCCTCCCATTGCGTCGAGAACGCGCGGCAAGGCCCCGTGCGACACGTGTTCGATTGTTCGGTCGTCGACAAGCGCAACCGTTTCACAATCGGACAGGATGCCCACGTCAACACTCGATAATGCCCACTGCAATTATATTCACGACGAATGGGTCATCGGTCCGAACTAGGCTACCAACCCTCCGACACCGCGGAGATTGTGGGACGCTACGCCACATGCCGATGCAGCGCAGCCCGTGCCGTTGGCGACCAGGATCCTCATGCCTGCCGCCTAACGCCCGATGTGAATGTCAGTTCGCCGCAAAAGTTTGGACCAGCCCGTAGGTTAGGCAGTACCGCGGTCAATGCCGCTGGGGCGGTTAGCCAATTCTGTACGGACTTGATTCCTGCGACAGGCCGGTCTGGCGATAGAAGGACTGAATCGTGCAGATCTTATCAAGCCGTGAGCCTTTCCTATCGCTCTTATCTAATTTCTGAGTGTTAAGCTCATATGTCTGAGTAAGACAACTGACTATTGCTGTTGCAAGGGCGCTGTTACTTTTTGGCACTCCAACGCAGCTGCCAATAACAAGTCGATTGAATTGGGGGGAATCGCCGATGCCAAGTCGAAGTCTAATGGCACGCGTGCTGGGCGTTATCGCTGTCTGCGCGCCCTTCGTCTATGCAGGAATAACCGGGGCGCAGGAAGTCGGTGCGACGAGCGGCGAAGGACTGGAAGAAGTCGTGGTCACAGCCCAGAGGCGCGTCGAAACCGCCCAGACCGTGGCAATTCCGCTTACTGTTATTTCCGGTAAGGACATTGCCAATCAAGGTGTGAGTCAACCGGAAGACCTCAATAAACTGGTCGCTGGCCTGACCTTTACCAATAATCCAAATACTCAGGTCTATATTCGCGGAGTCGGCGACAGCTCCCTATTCGGGCAGTTGGCAGTATCCATCAATACCGATGGCGTTGTAATCGGTGAGCCGCGCGAGGTTGCCGGAAATTTCTATGATCTGCAGCGAGTGGAAGTCCTGAAAGGACCTCAAGGCACACTTTACGGCCGCAACTCAGATGCTGGCGCCGTAAACCTTATAAGCAACAAGCCGACGCAGGAATTTGGCGGGTATATCCAGGAGGAACTTGGAGACTACAATCTTCGTCGTACCACGGGTGCCATCAATTTGCCGATTTCCAGCGAGCTTGCTGTGCGGCTTTCATTCTATGACTCCAAGCGTGAAGGGTATTTGTCCGACGGTTTCGATGACGAGGACACCAGAGCGGGACGGCTGCATGTCCTGTGGACGCCAAACAGCGACGTCACCCTTCTGGTTACGGGAGAAGCCTCGAGGGTTGGAGGAACTGGTCAAGGTAATGCGTTCGTAGGTATGGGGCTCGTCGGAACGCAATCCAGCACACTGGCAAATCTATATCATCAACTGGCCGTCGTGCCCACCATAGGTGGCAACGTCCCCATTCCGCTGCTGGCGCCTTCCTTTCAGGACGATAACAATAGAAGCGTACGAGCGCAGCTCGATTGGAACCTGGGATTTGCCACGCTAACCGCGATCAGCGGATATCGATCCCAAGTGTCGAACTATGACCAGGTGCAGATCAATGGAAGTAATGCCACCAACAGCACTGCCCATCAATTCAGCGGTGAGGTGCGGCTGAGCAACCAGACCGACCGATGGAAATGGACTTTTGGTGCTTACCATTACGACGACAAGTTCGCCGAGAATTTGCACGGCCAATATGTATTCTTTTCGCTGCCGATGTTCAACGCTTTCGCGACGGTCAATAACTACTTCCAGGTGCCGAACTTCGGGACACAGAGTGACGCGGCTTTCGGGGAAGCGACACTGAGCGTTACCGACAGATTTCGAGTCATTGGTGGCGCGCGTTACACCCGAGAAACCAGGACCGCGGATCTGTCGGCGCAGTGGTACGGCGAAGGTTATAACATACCCGGAATAAGTACAGTCGCCGTCAATCCCCTAACTGGCCTTGACACAAACTTATACGCCTACAATAACCATGACCGCTTGAGTGTCGCAGATACCGGCGGAAAAGCCGGGTTCGAATACGACCTTGGACGTCAGTCGCTTCTCTACGGGACGGTGGCGCAGGGCTTCAAGTCGGGCGGCTTTGCGCTGTCGCCGCCTCCGCAGGCCACGTACCTGCCGGAATATTTGACCGCCTATACGCTTGGTGTGAAAAATCGCTTTGTCAACGACACCATTCAGCTAAATGGAGAGCTGTTCTATTGGAATTACACCAATCAGCAGCTCACGATTACGGCGCCCGACATTAATGGGGCCGAAGGCCTGATCACCTTGAACGCCGGCAAATCGGATCTGAAGGGAGGGGAGTGGAGTTTCCTTTGGGCTCCCGAATCCGCTGATCGGATTAGCATGCAGGTGCAATATGAGGAGGCAATCTTTAAGGAGTTCAATGCCGTGACCGGATTTGGCGCTAACCCATCGATGCCCAACGGGTGCACATACGCACCCACGACCTATCTTGGGCATTCCGCGTTCAATGAGAACTGTGTTGGGCTCACTCCGCCACTTACTCCGCGATGGTCCGGTAATGCCGACTATTCGCATATGTTCGGTGTGGGCGCAGGAGCGGACATTGTGGTCAACGCCGGCGTGCACTTCGCCTCCTCGCAGCAGACGACTATTTCAAATAACTCGGCGTTCCAAGAACACAGGTACGGGATCATGGACGCCAGCGTGACGTACGAGTCTCCGCATCGGATGTGGAGTATTTCCGGGTACGTCCGCAATATGGCCGACAAGATTATCTATACCAACCTGAATTCCATTGGTTTCTCACCATTCCTGCCTGCTAACCTATATAACTCGCCCATTCTTCCGCCGCGGACTTTCGGAGTACGTGTCAACGTGACATTCTAGTTTCTGGAGTTTGCAAGTGCCTATTACTGACCGGGCCGTTCCGTGAGCAAGGGAGCGCGCGCAAGCGTTGGTGCTTGCAACGGACAGGCAGATATTCCCCGTACACGCCGGAGTTTCGGGTGAAGTTAGTAGAAGCGCCCTGCCAGATGCGCTCTTCGGTCCGGTCCGGTATGCCGACGTACTCAGACCGCGCGGACGGTTGCGCTGTGTTGCCGATGGACGGACGTGAATGTCCGCCAAGAGGTTTTCAACACATATTGTTCAAGTAAGGAGCGCCTCCCGTGAACTCGCATATACAGACCCTTTTAGGCGCCATCGTGATCAGTGCGGTGGGCGGCCTCTGCGTGGCTGCTGGCGAACAAAAGATTCCCTCGGGTAACCTCGCCGGCGACGCCGGGGCAGTGCAATTACACGTTGGTGAACGCTTCGATCCGTACGTGGGAGGCGGGCCGCCTCCATGGGATCGCGGTCCCATCGCCCGTGGGCCGACCGTGGCGGCGGCTCTCGAGGGCGTCCGCGCGGCCTTGGGCACATGTGGGGCGGTGGCGGCGGCCGTCGTGGATACAGCTGGGCAGCCGCGGGCGACAGAAGCGGCAGACGGAGTTCGTGGGTGGCATATCTATTCTGCCATTCGTAAGGCGCTGACGGCCCTTGCGTTGAAAGAGCCGTCATCGAAGGCGGTTGCCGATGCTGCGGCTGATCCAGCGATCGGCGCGAAAATCCAGCCCAACATGACTACTTTGCCAGGCGCGGTCCCTATCTGGACCAAAGGTGAGCTCGTGGGCGCCATCGGCGTGAGTGGCGCACGAAGCGGTGAAGAGGATGAGAAATGCGCCGTTTCTGGGGCTGCTGCGATTGAAGCCAAACTGCAGTAGGACGGTGGTTGCGATGCCGTGACCGGGGAACCCGCGAGACTAATTTCATTCGGCCGTCGCTTACGGTCTATCTGAATCAAGTTAGCGCGGCATTCATCATCACGCGCAGTGAATGAGGCCGCGCGACTACCGGGCCGCAGCCAACGCCTTTGCAGCGGCCTCAGCGACTGCCAGATCTGCGTTCTCAGCGCCGCTTATGCCCACAGCGCCGATCGTCTTGCCGTTAACCACAATGGGGACGCCTCCGGGAGTGCCAACAAAGTCAGGGGTCGTCGATACCGCGGCAGCAATGTCCGGCGGCGGAGTAGAGGTAAAGCGCCGCACACGTGCGGCCGCACGGGCCTTTAGTTGAGCATACAGAATTGAGTGCATTGCCGCATTGTCCATTCTGACAAAAGCAACCAACTCCCCATGGGTGTCGGCCACGGCGATCGCGATGTCGCCGGAGTTCAACTTAGCGGCCTCTGTTCTGGCAGCAGCGATAGCCCGTTCCGCCTGAGCCAGCGTGATCGGCATACCATATGGGGGAGCGACTGCTCTCTCTCCGGGAAGCGCGACTCTGCTAGTGTCACTGGCTTGTTGGGCCCGGATGTCTGCAGTCATCCCAATAAGCAACGCGCATAACACAACAGTTTTCGAAATGTGCCGCATCAGGTTCTCCCAAATCAAAGTGCGCGTCCGGTTCGCCACGCTATGCAGCGGCACCGCCAATAATGGATGAATCTCAGCCCAGCTGAAGCGAGGCTAACAATTCGTTCTGCGTAATCGCACCCTTTGGCCACGCTTACTGGAGCAGATGTTAAGGCTCTTGCGCGTGCGTGCACAAGCATCAGGTGGTTTTCAGCAAATGCGATCTAGCCTCCTCCCGGGCGAGTTGGGCGGTAGCGCAGTTCGACCGCACTGGACGGGCGGCCAGCGCCGGATGGGTGGATTGCCCGCAGCGTTCCACATGGCCATTGAAGGTCTCATGCGTGCAGTTCTTATCAAGCCGGCGACCTTTTCAATAGCCCCGGCGCCCATTGGACGTTCCACAAAAAATGTCTGAGTGGTAGGCTTTCTTGTCTGAGTAAGAGATAAGAGAGAAGTGACGGTTACTATCGCGGGGGACCGCTTTGAACGTTCCCCCCAAGCATTTGCTAGTAACCAGTCGGCCAAATTAGGGGGAGTATCGTCGATGCCTACTCGAAGTCTAATGCACCGCTTGCCGGGCATTTTTGCCGCTTGCATGTCCGTTGGCTACGCGGGTGCGACCTACGCGCAGGAAGCCAGTGCAACGAGCGGCCAGGGTCTTGAAGAAGTGGTGGTCACGGCCGAGAAGCAACCGGAATTTGCGCAG
>Ga0302313_10000415_pt1 | contig 38331 bp, 38 predicted proteins | sample III_Palsa_N2_2_FD_200454 | JGI IMG/M metagenome (GOLD analysis project Ga0302313, IMG submission 200454) | Peat permafrost microbial communities from Stordalen Mire near Abisko, Sweden - III_Palsa_N2_2 | ecosystem: Environmental > Terrestrial > Soil > Palsa > Peat permafrost | place: Sweden...
TGAATCGCTCACGATCCGGCCTCCGAGTCCGGCAGATCGTATTTATCGATCCCCGCCTGGACGAGCAATTGGCGTAGACGGTTCCGGGCGCGGAACAGCACCTGGTTGAAGCCGAGATCCGTGAGGTTCAGATCGCGGCAGATCTCAGACTTGTCGTCCTCATTGAGATAGAAGCGGGTCAGGATGGCGCGGTCACGATCTCCGGGGAGTTCCGCCAGGAGTCGCTTCACCAGTACACCCAGACGCCCGGACGCCTCTTCGGCGGGCACGAGCGGGCGCGGGTCGGGCACACCCTCCAGGGCCTCCGAGTCGGCCGCGGTGCGCTGTCGCTGGTTTTTGCGCCGCGCAGCAATTATCAGATTGCGGACAGTCTGGGCGGCAAAGGCTTCCAGGCCCGACGGATCGTTGAGCCCGGTCGTACGCAGTCGTCGCAACAGGATCACGAGGGTCTCCTGGCAAACGTCGCGGGACAGCTCCAGGTCGCCGCCGGATGCGCGGTGCGCCACCAGGCGCAGACCGGATTGCAGGCGTGTAACCAAGACCGACTCCGCGTCGGTATCTCCGGCCCGGATTCTTGCACAAAGCGTCCTGTTCGAGTCGTCGGTCTGCACGCCGACTTCAACGGTGCTCATTCGATCCGGAAGCCCATCCCCGAAATTGGGGGCCTACATGCGACTGGGCCGGAAAAGAGTATGCCAGATAACCGTGAAAGATCTATCCGCGAATATTTCACGAACCAGCCGTCGCTTTTCCCCATCGATTTGCCTTCCTGGTTGAGATAGATGGCCGCCTCGATGCAGAGATGCAAATCATGAGGCGCAACAAAGTGCGTTGGACCAAGCCTGAGCTGGAAACCCTGCGTGATCTTGCCGGAGAGGTCCCCGTGCGGGAGATCGCCCATTGGCTCGATCGCAGCGAGCAGGCGGTGCGATTCAAGGCCTGGCAGGAACACCTGAAACTGGCTGCCGGAAAAGCGGCATCCAGGTTCGACTGCGCGCTTTAGTTCACGGCAGTTGCGACTGCCTCACAAATGCCCTTCCTTGAGGACCGGTGTCGGAGCCGATGCCCCCGCACCGGCCTGTTGTTTCACGTAGGCGGCACGGGCAATTGCCACCAGGTGTGTCCGGATCTGTTCAACCTGTGACTCGCTGAGCAGGTCGTCCCAGCTTGGCATGCCGCGCATCTGCAGCGCGCCGCCGCGCACGACGGCCTGGAACCCTTCAGCGGTGCGGATCATTCCCGAGCGGCGCAGGTCGGGCACCGGGGCGCGCTCCGCATTCGCATGACAGCCGCTGCAGTTGCGGGCGAACAGTACTGCGCCGGCGGCAACGTCCGCGGCGGTGCCGGGCTGGGCGGGAGGTTCGGGGATCGGTATCACAGCAGGAAGCGCCGGCGGCAGGGGCGTTGGGCCGCCATCGAGCCGGAACACCAGGATGCGGTTGGCGTTGCCCCGCTGCACAGCCACGTTCCCGGGCATCCAGAAATTCCAGCCGCCACCGCCGCTTCCCGCGAGAATGGCGAGATACTGCACGCCACCCACCGTATAGGTCATCGGCGCTGCGATCAGCGGGCTGCCGGTGTCGATTTCCTTGAGCACCGCCCCGGTTTCATCGTTGAACGCGCGCAACCTGCCATCGACGCTGCCTTGAATTACGACGCCGCCGCCGGTCGAGAGCACACCGCCATGATCCATGAAACTGGGATAGGTGTGCTCCCAGACCACTTTGTGCGCCACCGGATCCCACGCCTTCAATGATGCGTGCATGTCGAGACTGGGCACCTTCTTCAGGTAGGCCGGCGAAGTCACGGGCCGCAGTTTGGGCGGCAGCATTGCGGGCGGTTGCAGGAGTTCCGTCGCAAACGCAACCTGCACACCGGTGCCCATGCGCTCCGGCTCATGCGGCGGCAGCGGCATCTGCAGCAGGGCCATGCCACTGTGCACCGCCGGGATGTATACCAGACCGGTCCTGGCCGAAAGCGACATGGGATTGAAGTTGTGGCCGCCCACACCGGACGGGAACACGATCACGGGCTTGCCGGTGGTGTAGTCGGCGTCCGGATTGTCGACGGGTCGGCCGGTCTTGAGGTCCACGCGCAGCGCCCAATTTGCGTCCACGAACTTGTCCGCAGCCAGCAAGGCCCCGGTGTCACGATCGAGGATATAGAAGAAACCATTCTTCGAAGCCTGCATCAGCACGTCGCGGTCCGTGCCGTCCAGCTTCAAAGTCGTCAGCACCAGCGGCGGCGTTGCATCGTAGTCCCAGCGGTCCCCCGGGGTTTCCTGATAGTGCCAGGCATATTCGCCCGTGTCGGCATGCAGTGCCACGATCGAGGCGATGAAGAGGTTGTCGCCACCGGAGGGGCTGCGGTAGCGGCTGTTCCACGGCGCACCATTGGAGGTACCGAAGTACACCAGGTTGCGCTTGGCGTCGTAGGCCATGCCGTCCCAGGCGTTGCCACCGCCGCCCGCTACCCAGTCATGTTTGGGGTCCCAGGTCTTCGCGGCCCTCGCGAGCGCCTTGTTCTCGAAGGGCTTCGCCGGATCGCCCGGCACGGTATAGAAGCGCCAGGCGAGCTTGCCTGTCACGAGGTCATAGGCGGGCACATAGCCGCGTGAATCAAACTCCGCGCCACCATTGCCGATCACGACCACTTTGCCGGCGATCTGGGGAGCGCCGGTGATCGAGTAGGCGCGAGTCCGGTCGATGAACGTGTCCGCCTGCCACAGCACCCTGCCGTCGTTGGCGTCGAGCGCAAAGAGAATGCCCTCGAAGGAGCCGACGTAGACCTTTCCCTGCCAGACGGCCACACCGCGGTTGACGATGTCGCAGCAGGAACCGCGCGCATTCTTCAGCTTCAGCGGCGGCTCGAACTTCCACAGCAGCCGTCCGGAGGCGGCATCCAGCGCATAGACGCGACCGGCCACACCGGAGGTGTACATGACCCCGTCGACGACGACCGGCGTTGCCTGCATGCCGCGATTCGTGTCGGGCCAGAACTCCCAGGCGAGGCCCAGACGGTTGACGCTATCGCGATTGATGGCATCGAGGGGTGAGTAGTGCGTCTTGCCGGCATCGCGTCCGGAGGTCAGCCAGGCGCCGGGTTCCTTATCCAGCGACAGCAGTCGTGCCAGATCCACCTGGCCTGCACGCGGCGATGGTGCAGGCACGGGTGCGGGTTTGGGGCTGCAACCCACCAGCAGGAGGGCCATGGCAACGGCGGATAGGCGCATCAGGGCAAGAGTATCCCGAGAGGACCGGTACGGTCTACGCCGCTACCGGCGCCCCGAAACGATTGGTCTCGGCCTCTCCGCCGCCAAGACAACCCCACAGGGCGAAACCGATGAACACCACAGCGGCGGCGATGGGCAGGTCGGTATCCAGCGGGGCGCCGAAGCTGACGAGGCGGAGCCAGATGGCGAAGGAGGCGAGCGTCAGCAGCGCCGGTACCAGCATCAGCCAGGCGCTGTGCCCCATGTCATGCAGGCGCCGCGCATGCAGGATCACGGCGGGGTACAGCAGCATCAGCAGGCACCAGTGCGCGGTGAGGCCCCGCACCAGGAATGCATAGAACGCCACCACGATCAGGATCGGAATGAGTGCTGCGACGAACTGTCCACGCGAGGTCCGGCCAGCGGGATTCACGAACAGGAAGCTGAAGGACCCGCGTCCGACCGGTGATTCCCCGAAGGTGAGTGCATGCCGCTGCAGCGCGCCGCGGTAGTAGTCGAGGTAGGCGAGCATCAGGAAGCCGTTGAGGGCGAAGGCCGCAATCGCCAGGATGGCCTCGAGCGGCTGGTGATCCAGGATCACCGCCCAGTACAGCGCGCAGGTCGAGGTCGGCATCACCACGCACAGTGCCACCGGCACCAGGACGCCGGCGAGGATCAGCGCACCGGTCACGAGCTGGATCGCCATGGCGACACCGAGCAGACCCGAGTGGGTCAGGGCGGCCATCAGCTGGATCGCGAGCGGCTCGTGTCCGGCGGGCAGGGACCACAGCGGGAAGAAGAAATGATTGATGCCATTCGCCAGCATCCAGGCGCCGAAGACCAGCCGGCCGACAAGGACGAGCTGTTTCATGATCGGGCTCCCGCCGGCTGCACAGTAGGCGGCGCATTGCTGGTACCGGACGTGCGCGCCTGAGAGCGCAGGGCAAACATCGACTGATAGCTCTTCAGGTGAACGAGGCACAGCACCACATTGCAGAACAGTACCGAGCAGCCAAAGATTGCGGCTCGCGAGGTCCAGCCCTCGAGCGGCGTGTCCCAGAAGAACACGCAGAAGGAAACCGGCATGCTCATCAGGAGCACGAGCGGGGTGTAGAGCCCGGTCAGTACGCTCAGTCCCGCCAACAGCTCCACCGCCTTGACGAGGTCGAACAGGCGACTGTCGAGCAGCGCCACGATCAGCTCGTGACTTAAGGGCTTGGAGCCCATCGGTTGCGGAAACAGCGGGATGAAATGGTTCAGGCCGGATGGAATCATCCAGGCCGCGAATATCAGTCGCACAACCCATACGGCGTACTTCATTCTGCCCCCTTCGCCGGAATCGCTGCGTGCGACAGCCTCGGTGAACTGGGCTGCCTTTATGGGAATGCAGCTTAGACTCCGCAGGTTGCATTATCAACAAGGTCTGCCGCCAAGGCTGCGGTGGGGCCGCAGGGGAGGGTGGTCAGCGCATGCTCACCCCCTCCCACGGGACCTTGAGATCTCAGCGCGTGGCCGGATCCCAATGTTCGTCAGCCTTGCCATCCACGAAGCGCCACATGTCGAACCAGGTGGTGGTGTAGGTCTTCGTCGGATCCTTCGAGTCCTTCATCGTCCGCGGAGTTGTCACGATCACGTAATCGCCTTCGGCAACGACCGAGACCACTTTCGTTCCCAGTTTGTCGGGTATCGCGGAAGGCTGTCGCTTCATTACTTCGGTGAAGTACTTCACGACATTGGCGCGGCCGTTGGCGGCGTTGGGGTTGTGCTGGATATAGCGCTCGGTGAGCCACTGGTCGGCCATATCCCAGTGGTTCGCTTCAAGCAGCTCCTTCATGATGTGGTAGGCCGCCTGCTTGTTCTTTTCCTGCTTCGGATTTTTGCTGTGGAACAGCGCGTCCGCATCCGCAACGCCAACGACTGCATCCTGGGCGTGGACGACTGTCCCGAAACTGAACAGCAGCGCCGTGATTAGGCCGATTTTTAGGCTCGCTCGCATGGAATCCCCCTTTTGGGCGAAATGATTTTTTGGAAACCGTGCCGCACTGCAACCTTGCGACCGGCGGGTGTCGTGGCAGAGTGTGCAGGCCACGCAACCGTTTCGCAAACAGTTGAAACGCTTGACATCTCAAGCAAAAGTTATGACAAATCTTCCGTCCCTGCAACCCGGGTTCGCGCTACATTGCCTGAATGAATTCGAGCCTGACGCGATTGCCACGGGCGCCAGCCGCCATGCGATGGTGGGTTGCCATGGTGCTCGTGAGTGCCGCGCTCGCGCGTCCGGCCTGGATGCTGCAGGCGGGCGAGGTGTACAAGTCGGTTGATGCCCAGGGGCACGTGGTTTACTCGGATCAACCCGACATGTCGGTCGCCCAGACGCGGGTTGAAATAGCGCAACCCAATCTGTACTCCGAGGATGGCCTGAGTGCGACTGAGGCGCCGCCGCCATTACCGGACTACGAGCAGCCCGCCTGTCCCGAAGATGGATATCTGTGGACGCCGGGCTATTGGGGCTGGAACGCCGGGGGATACTTCTGGGTTCGGGGCGAGTGGGTGCGGCCGCCGCGGGTCGGCGTGCTGTGGACGCCCGGCTATTGGGACTTCGTCAACAAGGTTTATGTATTCCATCGGGGTTACTGGGCGGCGTCCGTCGGCTATTACGGCGGGATCAACTACGGATTCGGATACTTTGGTTCCGGGTTTGCAGGCGGCCGCTGGGTGGGCAACTCATTCGTCTACGACAAGAGCCAGTACGCCCGATCGGCCCACATCCAAGTGAGCTACCACGGCGGTCCGGGCGGCACCTCGCTGCGGCCGACACCCCAGGAAAAGGTGCTTGCCCTGGAGCCCCATACCCCTGCGACCCCGATTGCACCGGTGCGACGGTCAGCCGCGGCACATCCCAGGACTGCCGTGACCCACGCAGCGATTTTGAATCCCAGACCATAAGACCTACCATGGCATCGGGGGGACCAAATGATCCGACGCACGCCATCGTGATCCGGGGCATGACGACGCTGCAGTCGTTCTCGTGCCTCCAGCAGCTCCTCGCCGACCGTTTCTGGCGAGTCGTCTCGCTGGCGCCCAGGAGGATGGGCACATGAGAATCCCGCCGGGAGTCAGTGCGGATGATTTCTCGCGGGCAAACGAGGAGTTTGCGCGCGTCGTAGGCCAGGAGTGGGTCTTCACGAGCGATGCGGATCTTGATCTGTATCGGGACGCGTATTCCCCTTATCTCAACGAACCTGAGGAACGTGTGGCGTCCGGCGCGGTGGCGCCCACGACGACAGAGGAAGTTCAGCAGATCGTCCGGATCGCCAACAAATACCGTATCCCGCTTTACACCATCTCGACGGGGAAAAACCTCGGCTACGGAGGCTCTGCGCCGGCGTACTCCGGAAGTGTTGTTCTGGATCTCAAGCGCATGAACCGGATCATCGAGGTCAACGAGGCGAATGCCTACGCGCTGGTGGAGCCCGGAGTCAGCTACTTCGACCTGTATCGCTATATCCAGGAGCACCGGCTGAAGGTCTGGATCGACTGCCCGGACCCGGGCTGGGGCAGTGTCGTCGGTAACGCCCTCGATCGTGGCGGGGGCTATACCAGCGCCAACTATCGAAACCACTTCGACTCGCATTGCGGGATGGAGATCGTTCTGCCGGACGGGGAGTTGCTGCGCACCGGAATGGGTGCCATCCCCAACGCGCAAACCTGGCAGCAATACAAGAGCGGTTGCGGACCCTGGATTGACGGCATTTTTTCGCAGTCCAACTACGGGATCGTGACCAAGATGGGCTTCTGGCTCATGCCGCAGCCGGAAGCCTACCTGCGCTGCACCGTGAGCGTGCCGCGCTACCAGGACCTGATGCCGCTGGTGGAGACCCTGAATTTTCTTGAGAACAGCCGCATCACCTCGGGCTTTCCTGACATCGACTCGCCGCTGCTGGGCTATCCGCCGGTCGGCCAGGTGCAGTTGTGGAACGAAACGGGCCCGCCAAAGATGAGCACCGATCAGGTGCGGCTGCTGAAGGACGCGAAGCTGGGATATTCGCCGCAGCTCGAAGCCTACGCCGTGCGCGCGGGCATTCCTTACTGGCGTCTGTGGCTCTCCTTCCATGGACCCGCCGAAGTGATCGATGCCCAGTGGCGTGCCGCGCAACGCCACCTGGGACGAATCACCGGCGCCAGATTCACCGTCGTCAACCAGGTCGCCGTGCCGCTTGATCCAGCAAAGGTCAGTGATTACCACGAACCTGAATTCGGCATCCCTTCGCTGCGCGCATTTTCAATCGGTGCCCGAAGCCCCTGGACACCGACACCCTCCAAGGGCCACATGTGGTTTTCCCCGATCATTCCGCGCACCGGCGAGGCGATCATCGAGGCCAATCGTGTCTTCAGCGAGGCGGCCCGGGACCTCGGCATGCCGCTGTTCGGCACCTTTACCCTGCCCGCATGTTTCTGGGAGCGCGCGTTCATCTTCATTCTTGCGACACCGGTTACCGAAGATCCGGCGACCAACAAACGCTATCGCGAGGGATTCAAGAAGCTGATCGAGGTCGGAGGCCAGCACGGCTGGGGAGAGTATCGGACGGCGCCGGTTTTCCAGCAGACCGTGATGGACGTGTACTCATTCAACAACCAGGCACTGCAACGATTTCACGCAACGCTCAAGGATGCCATCGATCCGAACGGGATTCTCTCGGCTGGGCGATATGCGATCTGGCCGAAACATCTGCGGGAACGAACGTAATGATCCGGGCGAAGGCAGGCATCCCGGTGAGCGTGTTCCTGCTCGCGTTGAGCGCGACATGGGCACCGGCGGTTGCGCTTGCAGATGATCTTCCCCAACAGTATGCGGCCGGACGGCTCGTATATGACCGTTGGTGCGGTGCCTGTCATGAGCCCGGGATCATGCACCCGGGCACACACGCACTCATGGTCAAGTATCCGGGGGGTCGGCGCGCCACCGGGGTCATCACCGAATGGACTGACCTGCCGGCCACCTATGTCAGCTACATGGTCCGCCACGGTATGTCGGTAATGCCGCAGTTTCGCAAGACCGAGATCACGGATGCCGAGCTTGCCGCGCTTGCCGCCTACCTGTGCCGAAATACGAAGGGGTAAGTACATGCAGTCACCGAGTACTCAGGACCGTCTTGAGATTTATGAGTTGTATGCGCGGTACAGTTGGGCGCTTGATACCGGGGACACGGACGGTTACGTCGCGCTGTTCACCGAGGACGCAGAAGCGACGGAAGAGACCCGCACCGGCGAGCTCGAAGTGCGCAAGGGGCGATCGGAAATCCGCAAGCTGGTGCTGAAGTTCCACGACCGCGCCGATTTTCCCGGTCACCAGCACCAGATGGCCCAATTTGTCTTTACGCCGGATCCGGCCGGCAGGTCGGATCACTGGGTGGTCCGCTCCTACGCCTGGGCCACCATCAGCACCGGTTCCGGCCCACCCCACCTGCATTGGTGTGGTCACATACGCGACGTGGTGGCAAAGGTCGATGGCGCCTGGCTGATCCGCTCGAAGGCCATCATGGGTTGGGGTGGTGAGGTGCTATCGCGGTTTCAGAAGCGCGATCGCAGCTGATGGCGTCGGAGGTGTCGTCGCTGGACACGCCGGCCGCGCGCTCGCTGGACGCGCCAGCCGGGTTTGCTCCCGCATTGCCCTCATCGGGGTATCAGGTGCTGCTGACCGCACTCCTGAGCCTGAACTTCGGATTCGTGCTGTTCGACCGGAACGCACTGAATTTCCTGATGCCCTTCATCCAGCCGGAACTTGGCATCAATAACACGCAGGTCGGCCTCCTGGCCGGAGGGCTGTCCTTTACCTGGGCGCTCGCGGCCCTGGGGATAGGGCTGCTCTCGGACCGCTTCGGCTCGCGCAAGGGCCTGCTGATCATCGCGACTGTGACGTTTTCGCTGTGCTCCTTCATGACCGGAATCGCCGGATCATTCCTCATGCTGTTGGGCGACCGCCTGCTCATGGGGGTGGCGGAGGGCGGCGTCATGCCACTTAGCCAGGCGCTGATCGCCAAGGACGTTGCACCACGGCATCGCGGGCTCGCCATGGGCGTGGCACAGGGTCTGGGCTCGAGTCTGCTGGGGTCATTCGTCGCTCCGGTTTCGCTCGTCGCCTTCACCGCGGCATTCGGCTGGCGCCATGCATTTTTCCTCGCAGGAGCGCCCGGTCTGCTTTCGGCATTGTTGATCGCATGGCTGATCCGCGAATCGGTCGATGTGCGCCCCGCCAAGGAAGTCACCAAAGCGCAGTCGGGCTTGCTGCGCGAGGTCCTCAAGCAACGCAATGTCATTCTGTGCGCCCTGATTGGCATCCTGCTGGTGTCGTATCTCGTCGTGTGCTGGGCATTCATGCCGCTGTATCTGACCAATGTCCGCAGGTTCGATCCGCGCACGACCGGATGGTTGATGGGATCGCTGGGTATATCCGCCACCATCGCCTCGTTCGCAATATCCGCACTGTCCGATCGGATCGGGCGGCGCCCGGTCATGATCGCCATGCCCCTGCTGGCGACGATCGTGCCGCTCGGCGCCATGTTCTTCGCCGGCTCGGCCTGGGGACTCGCCGCTATTTTCTTGGTCGGGTGGAGCGTGACGGGTGTCTATCCGCTCTTCATGTCGACAATTCCGGCCGAGAGTGTTCCGACGCACAGTCTGGCAACCGCTCTGGGCATCTGTATGGGAGTGGGCGAAATACTCGGAGGCGCGCTGTCACCTTTTCTGGCGGGTTTCGCGGCTGACCGGGTGGGGCTGCAGGCACCCCTCTGGTTGCTGTTCGGCGCCGCTCTTTTGAGCGGGCTTTTGTCATTGGGTTTACGGGAAACGGCACCGCGGTTGCGAGTGGTCGCAGACGCCTGCAGTTTGCAGCGTTAGGCGTACCAGTAGGCAACAGTGCGCATCTCGACACTGGCACGCGGAACCGACTCGGCTGGAACGCGCGCATCGCTGAATGCGCTGTGGGCGACCTGATGAGGCTGCTGCAGATCGGTGTCGTGACGCTTGAAGACGATCACCTCGTCGCGTCGCATGTCGGAGAAGTAGAGCCAGCGATGAGCGGCGCTGTATCGCAGCAGCAGCGCCTCGAACGAGCGCACGATCGAGCCGTCCCGATCGAAATTGGCATCGGCGGGCACCAGCTCGCTCGGACCCACGGTACGGGCATCGCACACCGCCAGTGGCACATCCTGAGGAGGTGGGGAGAAGGTGCGCCAGATATTGTGTTGCGCCGTGCGCCGGATGGGGCGGCCATCGGCGGGCGCTGCCATTTTGGCGAAGTCTGCGGCCGCCTTCTCGCTCACATCGATATGCACCAGACGCGCCGCGCGCGAATTATCGCGGGTGCCGGCCTCGTGGGATCGTTCTCCGAAGCGCAGGATGGGCGGCCCGGTCACTACCACCGCATCGGCCCCCGTCAGTGCGAGTATGATATCGCGGATCTCAGCCCGATAGAGACGGGCGACCTCGGCACTGTCACGAAACTCCGCGACCTGGGTCGGGCACTCGAAGAGCTGGAGGCCTTCCCGTGCCAGGCTCGGCGGGTCGCGCGCGGCGCGCCCGTCGCGGATCGGTACCGTTCGCCGGTCGAGGGCGAGGCGATCGAGGGACTGATCATTGGCATGGAACTGAGGCCGCTCGCTCATCGGCGCGATGTAGTTCAGCTGCGCATGCACGGTGTGCGGATCCTCTGCGGTCATGATTGCCATCCTATCGTAGCTTCGCCCTTCAACTGACCCCGATGATGCGCCTTGGCACGGTACGCTCATGGTCAGTTTGCCGGCCCGTCAGCGCAGCACCCGATGCCACCACATCAGCGTCCCCGTAATGAACAATCCGCCGGGCACCAGCCCCAGGATCACCCACAGCCACTCGATGGGAGAGCCAAAGGTCCGGCCGAAATGCAGCCGTGCGAGCCACTCGGTGGCGTTGTCGCCCAGCGCATCGAAAGGACCGGGAAATGCAAAGTAGATGGCGGTCAGCGCCCACATCAGGATCAACAGCAGCAGCCAGAATCCCAGCACGTTGTGCAGGTCCCGGATGAAGCGGCGTGCACCAACCCCACGGCGCAAGGTCACACTGCGGCGCCAGCGCGTCCAACCGGGCCACCAGAGGACCGCGCCGGTGATGCACATTCCGATCACCACCGCCGCTCCGATGCCGTTGATGAGCAGTCCCGTGCGTCCGGCGCCCAGGTGGTCGTGAAACTCCGCCATCCAGCTGATGAAGGCCGGCTCGCACGGCGTCCTGAGCCATCGGCCTGACGGGCTCATCTCGATGACGCCGGGGCACAGTGCCCGATCCAGCTCACGCCGGAAAACGATCAGGCTGCCCGAGAGACTGACAATGAAGATGTAAAGGCCGGTGGCAAGTCCAACCCACAGGTGCACCTGGAACAGCGCTCGTCGCAGCATGAGAATGCCACCCGTGGCTCAGTGACGATGTCGGTGATGAATATCCGGAAAGTGGGCATGCGCGTGGACGAGGGGCCGGTGGTCGTGGGAGTGCGTGTGCGGCTCTGCACCGTCCCACGCAAAGTTATGTACGTGCCGGTGATGCTCGTCGTGCGAATGCGGATGCTCGTGCATAAGGGCTTCGTGAGCGTGCTCGTGGACATGCCGTTCGCTCAGATGCAGCCAAACGCCGAGGCCCATCAGCGCACCGGCGATCAGCAGAGCCGTCGAAACCGGTTCGCCCTGCAGGGGGATCGCGAGGGCCGCGCCGAAGAATGGTGCGAGCGAGAAATAGGCGCCCGTACGCGCCGCACCCAGTTGCCGCAACCCCACCACGAACAGTGTCAGACTGACTCCGTAGCCAAGAAAACCGACCAGCAGGGCGCCGCCGGTCACCTCGAGCGCGGGCCAGTGCGCACCGCGCACGGCCGCCAGTGTCAGATTCACGGCTCCCGCCACCAGTCCTTTCGCGCAGGCGATCACGAGCGCATCGTGGGTGGCGATCTTGCGCGTAAGGTTATTGTCCAGCGCCCAGCAGGCGCACGCACCTGCCACCAGCAGCGCGCCGGTCGAGAAGCCGGCGAGACTCGCAGGATCCCACGACAGAACGACGCCGCCGATCACGATCGCTGCCATGCCGAGTGCGATGCGCCGATCGAAATTCTCGCGAAATACAAACCAGGCAAAGAGGGCCGTCAGGACACCCTCGAGATTCAGCAGCAAGGATGCCTGGGCAGCCCCGAGCCGGCTCAGCCCCAACAACATCAATACCGGTGCCAGAACCCCGCCGGCACCAATGGCGCCGGCCAGCCAGGCAAGCTCGCCCGCTCTGAAACCGCTTTGCGGGGTCCGCGAGGCAGCCGGTCGCTGCCTCCGCAGTGCCAGGAGGATGAGGAGCCCGAGTCCCGACCCGGTGTACAGCAGGCCCGCCAGCAGCAGCGGTGAGACGCCCTGCAGCAACCCCTTCGCCAAAGGTGTGCTCGCACCGAACAGCACGGCTGCGATCAGCGCACTCGCGACACCCGGATTGACGCGCGCCATGAGGGATCAGCGCATCAGCGCCGGCTTTCGTGGACCGACGTATCCGAACAGCACGCCGATAGATCCCCACAGGACGGTCTGGATGCCCAGGGAGGCGATCCTGAAATCCCACAACGTGACCGCCGGGAAGCCGGCGGGAACCTCATTGACTCCGGGAAGGAAGACGAACACCGCGGCGATGACCACGAGGTAGGCGCCGAGCGCCAGCAGGGAGCCGTTCCATGCGCCATAGCGGGGAACCAGCGAACGTCGCAGACGCAAGGAACCGAGGGTTGCAGCGATCGAAATCGCCATCATCAGGAAGTACAGGCCGGTGCGGTACTTGATGGTATCCGGTTCACCCACCGAAGGCGGGTTCGCCGGGTACTTCAGCGCCGGGATGACATACACGGACAGCAGCCCGAAAAATGCCAGCAAGGCGGAGGTCGGACCCGGTCCGAGTCTGCCCACCCGGCCGTTGGCGAACGCGAACAGCACCGCGAACAGACACCCCAGGCCCGCTCCGGCGACGACCATGCCGGTCAGCAGACCGAGGCCGCTCTGCACCGATCGGCTGAAGATCTCCGGATCATCCTCCGGCGCGGGTTTGCCGGCGGCGACGGCCGCGGCGGCCTTGGCTTCATCCTGCGCAGACCCGAAATTGATGGCCGTCGTGACGGCCGGCTCACCGAATACCTTGGCCCAGCCGAACGCGAGCAGTCCGGCTACGATCCCGACGATGAAGCCGCGAAGAACCAACTGTCCCATCCTGGTATCCGCTCAGTGACAGGGGAACCCGAGCAGGTGCCGGGCATCATGAACGAATTCGTGAACACCCATGCCATTGAAGAGGGAGGTCGCGCCCTGTTCGGCACCGACGAAGTAGTAGGCAAGGCCCATGATGACCACGCCAAATATTGCCCACGGCACGATCTTGGCGACCGGAATGGCAATCTCGAGCGGTACTTCGAGCACGCCGCTCACGGCGCCGGTCGACTCATCCTTTGTCTCTGTAACCACACTTTCCCCCGAATTCGAACCTTTCCGAACTGAACGTATAATGCCATACGCACGCGCGACAGGAATCCCTCGGCGTCCCGCGGTATCTGCCAAAAGACCTTTATGTGAAGAGGCCTATAGCCTATTCTGAAGCGCTTGTATTACAAAGGTTTAGGGGCGTTGTTGCCAACTCAAAGGCTCCGGCACGCGCACCTGGAGTCATGACGCCCCGCATTACCCTCATTTGCCATGCCACCACCGCCGCCCTGCGCGCGGCCACCTTCGGCGGCGACGATGCGCTTGATGAGGCCGGCAGGACCAAGGCGCTGCGACTGGCGGGGTGCCTCGGCCGGGTCGATCACTGCTGGACCAGCCCGGCTACCCGCGCCCGCGAAACCGCCGCTGCCCTGGGACTGACGGCCGTGGTGGACGAGCGGCTGCGCGACTGCGACTACGGCCGCTGGACGGGACTGCGCTTCCAGCAGGTCCTGCTGCGCGAACCGCGCAAGCTGGTCTCCTGGATCCGCAAGCCCGAGACGGCGCCCCATGGCGGGGAAACGATCCCCCAGGTTCTGCAGCGCATGGCGGCCTGGGTGGCCGAGCGCAGCCGGGAGCAGGGACGCATGGTGGCCATTACCCACGCCGCGGTGATCCGCGCCGCGATCGTGCATGTGCTGCAGGCGCAACTGCCCTCTTTTTGGCGGGTGGATGTGCTACCGCTGTCGCAGACGGAACTGCGCACGAACGGGCGCCGCTGGGTGTTGCGCTCCATTGGGCCGCTGGCGCCCAATGACGAATCCACCTGAGCGTCACCTCATGCCGAGCGGCTCGACCGACAAGCGTTTCTACCTCTTCGCGGCCTGCGTGATCGGCGCCCTCGTGGTGATCGGCCTGGTGAATCTGTACCAGGCCCGCACCGGCGCGCCGCGTATCCAGAGCCTGTCGTATTCACAGTTTCTGGACAACCTTGGGCAGGGGCGCGTCCGCAGCGTGACCCTCGCGGGGCGCGAGATCGACGGCTTCCTGACCGATCACCGCGCGTTTCAATCCTATGCCGCGGAGGATCCCGACCTCATCAGGATGCTGCGCGACAAGGGTGTCTCGATCACAGCGGTCGCGCCGCCCGCGCCGGGAGCGACCTGGGGCGGCGCGCTCGGGAACCTGCTGCCCATGATCCTGCTGGTCGCCTTCGCGATTTTCTTCATGACCCGCGGCGGCGGCGGCGGCCGGATGGCGGGCCTGGGCAAGTCGCAGGCCAGGCCATTGCTGCAGGCGGAAGGCCGGGTCACGTTCGCGGATGTCGCCGGGGTGGATGAGGCCCGCGATGCCCTGCAGGAGATGGTCCAGTTCCTGCGCGACCCGCAACGCTTCCATCGCCTGGGCGGCCGTATTCCGCAGGGCGTGCTGCTGGTGGGGCCTCCCGGAACGGGCAAGACGCTGCTTGCGCGAGCGGTAGCGGGCGAGGCCAAAGTCCCCTTTTTCACCATCTCCGGCTCACACTTCGTCGAGATGTACGTCGGTGTCGGCGCCGCGCGCGTCCGGGATCTCTTTGCGCAGGCCAAGAAGCACGCCCCGTGCATCATTTTCATGGATGAGATCGATGCCGTTGGCCGCCGTCGCGGCGCCGGCGTGGGTGGCGGCAACGACGAACGTGAACAGACACTCAACCAGCTGCTGGTGGAGATGGACGGCTTCGAGACCAACGCCGGCGTAATCCTCATGGCCGCCACCAATCGGCCGGACGTGCTTGATCCGGCGTTGCTGCGGCCCGGCCGGTTCGATCGGCAGATCGCCGTCGCCAATCCTGACGTCCTCGGTCGCGAGCAGATCCTGGCCGTGCATGCGCGCCGGATACCGCTGTCGCCCGGCACGGACCTGCGGGTGATCGCGCGCGGCACGCCCGGCTTCTCCGGTGCCGATCTCATGAATCTGGTGAACGAGGCGGCGCTGCTGGCGGCACGGCGCGGTCACGACACCGTGGGGTGGCGCGAGTTTGAGGACGCTAAGGACACGGTCACGATGGGTGCCGAGCGGCGAACACATGTGATGAGCGAGGAGGAAAAGCGGCTGACCGCCTACCGCGAGGGCGGCCGGGCCATCATCGCCTTGCATGCGCCAGCGGCGGATCCCGTGCACAAGGTCACCATTCTTACCCGCGGGCGCACCACCGGCATGGTGCATCAACAGGCGGAGAACGAGGCCGCCGCCAACACTTTCGAACAGATGACCTCGCGTCTCACGGTGCTGCTGGGCGGCCGCGTGGCCGAGGAACTGGTCTTCGGCCGCAGTCAGGTGACCTCCGGTACCGCCGGCGACATCGAGGCAGCCACCCGGCTGGCACGGCTCATGGTCACGCGCTGGGGCCTCTCCGAGGCGCTGGGTACCGTGGCCTATGGAGAGAACCAGGACGAGGTGTTCCTGGGGCATTCAATCGCCCGCCAGCAGAACATTTCGGAGCATACGGCCCAGATCATTGCGACGGAGGTGCGCGCCCTGATCGATGCCGCACTGGCACGGGGGCGAGCGATCCTCAGTGCCCATCGCACCGAACTCGATGCGCTGGCGCAGGGCCTGATGGTCTATGAAACCCTGACGGGCGAGGAGCTCGCCGAACTGCTGGCCGGCAGAACGCCACTGCGCGAGGTGGAGGCTGAACCCGCCCCCGTGGAGCTGGATTAGTCGCGCATTAACGTCACGCGGCCGTATCGGCGGGTGCGGGCGCGAGGGTCTCATCGAACAGCAGCAGTCGTCCGGCATTGGCAATTCCAATGAAGGTGCTGACGTTGTGGAGCAATGCGGCAATGATCGGCGCCTCGAGCCCGAGCACGCCTGCCCCGGACAGCACAATCAGGCCGAAGGTGAACGCCAGGCCGATCGAGACGTTCACGTAGATGGTGCGCCGGCAGCGGCGACTCAAGCGGATGCAGGTGCCCAGGCGACGCAGATCATTCGTCATCAGGGCGAGGTCCGCGGAGGCGAAGGCAACTTCGGCTCCCTGGGTGCCCATCGCGACGCCGACCGCACCGGCGCGCAGCGCGAGGGAATCATTGATGCCATCGCCGACGACCATCGGCCGATGCCCAAGCTTGATCTCGTGCATCACGCGATCCATCTTCTGCTCCGGGAGCATCTCTGCCCACACCTCCTGGATTCCCACCTCGGTGGCGACCTGGCGGGCTACGGCAGCGCGATCCCCCGTCAGCAGCACCATGTGCTCGATCCCGAGTTCCTTGAGATCCTCGACGGCGATCGTGGCGCTGCCGCGCAGCTGGTCAAGGAACAGCAGCCAGCCCAGGAAGCGGCCATTACGGCTCACGCCTGCGATCGGGCCATTGTGAGTCGGCGGCGGCGGTGCAGCCACGCCCAGACGCTCGAACAGATCAGCACGGCCCAACGCGACCGGTTCACCACCGACCAGCCCGGTCACGCCAAAGCCACCCAACTCGCGGGCCTCCTCGACCGGCAACCGCTCGGACTTCGGCAGGGCGGCAGCCGCGGCGCGACTCAGCGGATGGTTGCTGGCGGCGCCCAGACCTGCCGCGAGTCGCCGCAGCGCCTCGGGATCGGCGCCGTCGACGGGACGCACCTCGGAGAGGCGCAGGTCGCCGGTGGTCAGGGTCCCGGTCTTATCGAAAACAACCGCCGACACATCGGCCAGATGCTCGAGGAACGCGGAGCCTTTGATCAAGATACCGTGGCGTGCCGCGACGGCAATGGCGGCGACGGCGGTGGCGGGGGCGGCCAGCACCAGCGCACAGGGGCAGGAGGCCACGAGCACCGCCAGCATCGCCGGTACATTGGCGGTGAGCAGCCAGGTGCCCCCCGCAACCAGCAGCACCAACGCCATGTACTGTCCGGCATAGCGATCCAGCAGCCGCGTGACCGGGGGTTTCGCATTCTCGGCCTCCCGCATCAGGGCAATGATGCGGCCGACGGTGCTTTCCTGGCCGACGCGGGTGAGTTCGATCTGTATCCGGCCGTCAACATTCATTGCCCCGGCGAGCGCCTGGTCGCCTTCATGGACTTCAACCGGCACCGACTCACCGGTAAGGGATGCCAGATCCAGGCTCGAGCTGCCGCGCCGAACGATGCCATCGGCAGGTACCCGGTCTCCGGCCAGCAGCTCGATGTGATCGCCCACCCGAAGTTGGGCACTCGGCACCACTTCGATGGAGCCATCAGGCAGCAGTCTGCGGCTGTCGACCTCCGTCAACCGGCTCAATGCCCGGACGGCTTCCTGGGAGCCCAGCATGCTGCGCTCTTCGAGCACATGCCCGACCGTCATGATGATCGGCAGCAGCGCGGCAGTCATGAGATCCCCGGTGGCCCAGGCGGCGATCAGGGCCAGTGCGACCAGCCGGTCCGTGATGCCATGCAGACTTGGATGGCGCAGGCTCGCCCACGCTTCGACGAACACAGGCACGGCAACGAGGGCGGCAGCAATCCCGGCCACCAGCTCCGCGATGCCCTGTTCGCTCGGTACCAGCCAGTGCATGCCGAAAGCGACGAGGAGCAGGCACAGGGCCGCAAGCGCCAGCGTCAGGCGCAGGCCGAGCAGCAGGCGCTCGGCGCGCTCCAACAGCAGCAGCGGCTGCCCGCTGGGCGCCGCGGCGCTCAGCATGTGATGGGCGCCGCTCATTTCCCCGGGCTCCCCGGCAGCACGACCCGGGCGCCGCCCTGCGAATCCACCAGGGTTGCGGATCCGACATGATTCATGATCTCTCCGACCTTAATGCGATACTCGCGCCACAGCAGGCTGTCGCGCGTTTGAGGTGTCGCCTCATGCTCCAGCGCCAGTATGCCCGCGGTGTTGACGCCGGCGCCACTGACCAGCTCCTGGGCCGTGGCCTGGGCATCGGCAAGCAGCTGGTCGCGCTCCCGGTTGGCCCCCTGGCGCCGATGTTCCGCGTCGGTGCGGGCGACGGCCACGCCCCGATCGGCGGCCTGCGTGGCCACCAGCACCGCATCGAAGGCTGACTTCGCCTGCGGTGGCAGCCAGGCAGTCATATCGATACGTTCGATTTCGACTCCGAGGGCAGCACCGCCATCGGCGAGCACGTGCAGCCGCGCGTTCATGGACTGGATGAGCGAGCTGCGCACTTCGCCGCGCAGTGCCAGCACCGTCTGGTTGCCGCCCTGAGCGTCAGTGCTTGCCTGCACGACGAGGAAGTCATTGAGATTGCGCGCGGCGGTAACCCGCACGGTCGTTGCGCGAAACAGCCGGTTCAGGGCCGCCGGCACGTGTGTCTGCGACAGGGAATAGGCGATCGGATCGCTGATGCGATAGAAGAGGGTGGCGTTCAGCAGCACCACGTTGCCGTCGCCGGTGAGATAGCCCGTGGCATTCTGCGGAATCGACTGACCACTGCCGAAGGGTCCGATGAGACCCTGCGACTGCTCACTCGCCGAGGGCAGCGGCGCGATTTCCTGCGTCAGTTGCCGCTCCGGACCCGGCAACAGCTGAACCTGTTCGATCGGCCGGGGCCACGCGATGAGCAGGCCCGCCTCCTGCGCGCGCACGATGCGTCCGAAGCGCATCACGACCGCCTGAGTGTCGGAGGCGATTTCGCGCACGTTGCTCGTCAACCACCCGAGCATGAGCAGCAGGCCCGCGATGTAGACCGCGCGAAATCCGATCGCCACCGATTGGGCGATGGGTCCGGGCGGCGGCGGCGGCGGCGGGCCGATGGGATCGGCTTCGCCGCTCATAGGTACTTCGCTCACGGCTTCGCCCGGGGCGAACCGGCGCCGGCCGGACCATCGACCAGCACCCGAAACGGCGCGGCATCTGCGCGCAGCACCAGGCTCGAGTTGCGCCCCAGCACCTGGGTGAGTGAGTCGAGCGAGCGCAGCGTGGTGTAGAGCCCCGGGTCACTCTGGTAGGCCTTGGCATAGATTCGGGCCGCTGCCTGCTGCGCGTCCGCCTCCGTATGGGCCGCCTGCTCGCGCGCCTGGGCCACGACTTCACGCGCGTCGCGATCCGCGTCCGCGCGGATCGCGGCAGCCTGCCGCAGTCCGTCGGCCGTCCGTTCAGCCGCTACCGTTTCGCGTTCCGCCCGCATGCGGGCCACGGTCGCGGCCAGCGTTTCATCGGGCAGCGTCATTCGTTCCACGCCGACCTGGCGGATGTCGATGCCATACACGGCAAGCATGCGGGGCGCGATCTGGTCGTGCAGCTGCCGCTCAAAGACATCGAGCCGGACCTTGCTGGAATCGATGTTGACCAGATCGGTGAGGTCAAAGTCGCTGGCGGTGATATGCAGCGCCGCACTGACGAAGCTGCGCAGCTGGCGCGCGGCCTCGTCCGGCTGATTGCGGACCGAACGCAAAAACTGACGCACGCGTTGTGGATCGTTCGGCACCTGCCAGGCCACGTACGACTGGACCAGCACGCGCAGGCCATCGCGGGTACCCACATCCTGCAGACCGGTCGAGGTCGTGCGCAGCCGCAGGTCGATGAGGATGGTGCTTTCGAATGGCGCGGGCAGTTTCCATGCAAGGCCCGGCTCGGTCACGACGCGAACGGGATTGCCGAAGCGGGTAATGACCCCGGCCTCACCCGCAGGAACCATGACGATGCAGGCGGCTGCGATCGCCGCCGCCAGGATCAACGCGGCGACCCCGATGCGCAACAGCGAACCGTAGTCGTGTTCGTCGTGATCATGGTCGTGATCGTCATGGTCGTCGTCGTGATGTGAAAACATTTGTGTGACCCGCAGAGGCTTGGCGTTCAGTAGGCGTCTTGAAGATCCGGTGTCAGGGGCCGGGGCGTGGGGCCCGCGGGCGCCGGCGAGGCCGGCGCTGCGGTGGCAGGCGTGATGTTCACATCATCCGCAGGACCGGTGGCCGGCCGGGAGCTGCCCGGCGGTGCGCGCAGATCAATGATCGGGCCGGGCGCAGAACTGAGTCGATGATCGAGAATGGTCAAAGGCTTCTGCCCGAGCGCGGCCTGAATCGTGCTCAGCGAGCGCTCGAAGAGGAATGACTGGCCACCCTCGGCATCGGCGCGACGTTCCGCATCGAAGCGGTAGGCGTCTGCGTTGGCCGCGTCGACGCGCTCGACGGCGGTGGCAGTCGCGGCCGTCGTCAGCTGATGCGCCTCCTGCTGGGCGACACCGGCGACGCGCTTCGCGCGGCCGCGCTCATCCGAAATGCTCGCGCTGGCGTTGATCTCGGCGGCCTGCACGGCGTGGTAGGCCGCCGCCGCTCCGGGCGGCGGATGGATTTCCTCGATCAGCACCGAGACGATCTCGATGCCGGCATGGTGCGAGTCCAGGTCCGCCGCCAGGGCCTCGCGCAGCGAGGCCGCCACATCGTCGCGCCGCTCGCCCAGAACGGCCATGAGCGTGCGGGAGTTGAAGAAGCGCAGCACGATGCGGCTGCCGGCTTCGCGGATGAGGGATTCCGGGTCGGCGACCTCATAGACCGATTGCAGCGCGGCCGCATCGGTCAACCCTACCCGGTACAGAACGCTGATCTCGGTACTGACGCTCTGGAACCCCTGCTGGCCCATTCCGGCGGTGGGCACCAGATAGTTGGCCTGTCCCGAATGGGTGCTCTCCCACAACCGGTTCAGACTGGCAGGCGGGACATCCTCTGCGCCGACCTGCTCGGGGCGCGCGGGCGCCGCCTGATCGTCCACACCGATGGCCACGGAATGAATGGTGCCGAATTCCACCGGCCGCAAGCGGCCAAGCGGCCAGGGCATCAGCAGGTGCAGCCCGGGTCCGAGCACCGCCACCGGTGCGCCGAAGCGCTCATAGATGCCGCGCTGACCCAGCTCGATGAGCTTCACGCCGGTCAGGCCCCAGCAGAACAGTGCCGTGCCCAGCACGGCAGGGAGGATCGCAGCGCTCAGGAAGGAGAGGGCCCAGCTGCGTGTGAAATCAAGCCCGAGATGGGTTCGCAGCAGTGCGCCCGGTGCGCGCGGACCGCCGGTGATCACGCCGGCAAGGATGCTGTCCGTGATCGCGCGCGCGTTCGCCGGGACCGGAGCGGGCAGGAACAGCCGCGCCAGGGCACGAATTGCCAGTTCGAGCACCACCAGCATGGGCAGCAGGACCACCGCCCATTGCGCCCAGCGCAACCACCCGAGCATCGCCCCGCGGCCAAGCTCGATGCAGGCGGCGACTCCCAGCAACAGGGTTGTCAGCAGCAACAGGCGGCGCAACGCGGGCGCTTCGGGCAGCTGTGGCTCGGGAAATTCGACCATGACGCGCTCGCAGACCAACGACACGAACGTCAGGGCGAACACGAACGCGGCCAGAATGTTGGCGCTCGTGGCGCTGTCGGGCAGCGCCTCGTATGGCCACAGGAACTGCAGCGCCAGGTAAATGAGGAGCGCCCCGACCGGAACGATGAGCGCCTGGCCCAGGCGCGCCGCGGCGCCGGGGTGATCGAGCACATTTCGCCAACCTGTCCCCGTCGGCGTGCGCCCCTGTTCCAGTGCGAGCGACAGGTGGAATCGTGAGGCCGTCAACGTCAGGGTGGCGAGGAGGCCCGTGAGGGACAGCAGCAACGCCGCCAGCACCGAGGCTGCCAAGCCGCCGGCGATGGCTTCGTGCGCCAGGGCCTGCGCCGAACCTGCAACCCCCGCCGGCAACAGCCCCAGCAGGAGCAGCAGGCACACTGCCAGCACCGACACTGCGTAGACCAGCGACAGGCGCCGGACCAGCCGGTGCGATCGGGGATAGACCGAGTCGCCCGTCGGCCGATCTTTCTCGGAAGTTCTCATAGGGGCGCGCTTGGGCTTATGGTGAGTGCATTTGCCATTGTATTAAGCTGACCGCGCTGTCGAGCCTATAGTAACGCACTTGAAACGCGTGAGTACAAAGTGGAAGTGGGCGCTGCCGCTGTGCGCTGCTGTCGGAACCGGGCTGGTGATTCTGTGGTGGACTCATCTGCGCACGGAGCGTCTACAACAACGGCTGCTCGCTGCTGCCCCGGAGACGGTTGTGGACGACCCGTCGCTCATGCGCTTTGCCGGCACACAGGCAGGCGCGCTGTATGCCCAGCACTGCGCGGCCTGTCATGGGTCGGACATGCACGGAAATTCCGCGCTCGGGGCGCCGGATCTCACCGATGCGGTATGGCTCTATGGCACCGGCAGCCTCTACGACATCGAACGGACCTTGCTGTACGGAATCCGCTCGGGTGAGGATCAGTCACACAACGAGGCCGACATGCCGGCATTCGGTCTGCGGGGCATTCTCAGTCCGGGACAGATCCGCAGCGTCGTGCAGTACCTGCTGCAGCTCAACGGGCGCCCCTATGAGGTCGAGGCAGCCAATGACGGGCGCGCGCTGTATGCCGGAACGGGCAACTGCGCCGACTGTCACGGGCCGGATGCACGCGGCAACAATGACTACGGCGCGCCGGATCTGACCCGCAACGTCTGGAACAGTGGCGGTGACCCCGAGGCGCTGTATACCGCCATTTATTCGGGGCAGCACCGTATCATGCCCGCCTGGCGCCGAACGCTCAGCCTCGAACAGATCCGCGCGCTCGCGACGTATGTCTATGCAGCCTCACACTCAAAGTAAGTCCGTTCGCACAAAGGCGCACTTCATGATGGCCTTCGTGTCCCGTCCGCAACGTGCACTGTTGCTGCCGACCCTGGCCGTGGTTGCAGGACTGCTGATGGCGGGAATCGGGCTGTTTCGTGCCGCCCCGCATGTGCTCACGGCAGTGCCGGCCGGTTATGTCGCCCTCGTCAATCAGAAGGGCATTCTGCTCAGCGACTATCGTGCCCAGGTGGAGATGGAGACCGGCAAGGCCTTTGCAGATGCCACTCCCGCGGAGCGCAGCCGGACCCTGCGCGAGATGATCAACGAGGAGCTGCTGGTGCAGCGCGCGGTGGTGCTGGATCTGCCGGAGACCACCAACGAGGTGCGTACCAACATGGCGATCGGCGTCAACACCCAGGTCGCGGCACCGGTCCTGGCCTATGAACCCACGGACTCCGAATTGCGCGCCTTTTATGACAAGTCCCGGCAGAACTACACGACGCCGGGCGCCATGACGCTGCAGGATCTCGTACTGCACGTCGGCGGTTACCAGAATGCCAACCAGACGCTGGCCCAGGCGCAGGTGGATGCGACCGAAGCCGTCTACCAGCTGCGTGCCGGCGCATCCGTCGACCGTGTGATGGAACATTTCGGTTTCGCACGCTCAGGGCGTGCGGCCGACGGCGAGGAACTGGATTTTGCGGCGAAGCTGCACCTCGGAGACAAGCTCTATCAGGTTGCCGCGACCCTGCACGATGGGGAGATTTCCGATCCGGTGGCCGACTGGGACGGGGTGCATATACTCATCATGCAGCGACACCAGTTCCCCAAGGTGGCCGACTTTGCCGCCGTTCGCGATCGCATCTACCTGGACTTCCGGACTGCTGCCGCCAATCGCGCTACCGAGGAGAACCTCGGTCTGCTGCGCCGTCAGGCCAGCATTCTTCTCGCACCCGGGCTCACGCAGTGAAACGACTGGCCTTCACCTGCGTGTGCTGGTTTGCCCTGGCGGCGGGCTGCGCGCAGGCGCAGGACCGCGGCGTCAGTTATTCGACATGGAACGTCTCGGGCAACAGCGTCACGTTGCGATTCGTCCTTCCGGTCACCGAGGCGCAACGTCTCACCGGCGCTGAGGTGCCGGTATTGACCATCACTAAACTCGAAGATTACCTGCTGCAGCATCTGACCGTTGACTCAGCCGGTGGTGACTGCCCGGCCATCGATCAGGGCTTTGACCTCGGGCGAGTGGATCCATTGGCGGTGGGCCCTGAACTGTACGGATTCGAGATCTTCTATCGCTGCGCGGATCCGCGACAGCTGGTGTTGCGCAACAGCGCGCTGTTCGGCGGGGCGCCGGGGCATGTCAATTTCGCCCGTATCCAGCTGCGTGGTCAAAGTGTCGAGCAGCTGTTCACGGCGCAGCACCAGCAGCTGGCGTTGCCTGACGAGCGGGCCGTACCGGCGGCGGGATTCGGGGCCTACCTGCGGCTGGGTTTCACGCACATCATGCGCAGCACGGACCGGTGGTGTTTCGTGCTCGGCCTGCTGCTCCTGGTGCGGCGGTGGCGCGAAGTGGGCTACCTCATCCTGGCGCTCGCCGCCGGTTACCTGCTGGCTTTGTTGCTGTCCATGACGGGTTGGGTGCTGCCACGCCTGACGCCGCTGGAGGCCTTCATGGGATTCCTGGTCGCGCTGCTCGGCGCAGCAGTCACTCAGCGCGAGGCGCAGCACACGAAAATTGCGGCCGTGGGCTGGCCGACATTACTGCTGCTGATGGTCCTGGCGCTCGCACTGCTGCGCTCTTCGGCGGCGGTGTGGGCGCTGCTGGGCGGGGCTGCATTTGCCCTGGGCTTTCTCATGCTTACCCGCGCGACGGGGAGCAGACCGCTGATCTGGCAGGGCCTGGTGGCGCTGTTCGCGTTTCTGGATGGCTTCGTGCTGCCGGCGGTGCAGCCACCGGCGCAGCTGCCGCCGGGGCTGCAGCTGCGGATGCTGATCGGCTTTGATCTGGGCGCGGTGCTGTTCGATGCGCTCATTGTCGCTGTGGCCGTTGCCGCGTGGCAGCTCCTTCGCAGCAGACGCATGGCCCTGCCGCAAGCCGCCCTGAATGATGTCTGTGCAGCGGGTCTGTGTGGACTGGGTACGTTCTGGCTGCTCAGCCGACTCGGATAGCGTTGCGTTCAGGAGCGAGGGTGCAGTACCACCAGCAGTGCGACGGCCGTGGACTTGCCCTCGTTGATGATCGCGTGTGGCACATCCGCAGCGTAGCGTGCGGTCTCCTCGGCAGCGACGCGCTGGGTGCGATCGCCGCTGCTCACGCTCACCCGTCCACTCAAAACGGTCAGATGCTCGCGTGATCCCGGAGGGTGCGCTTCGCTGCGCAGCGCGCCGCCGGGCTGAAGCGTGACTTCGTACCACTCAAACCGGCCCGCAAGTTCCACCGGACCCAGAATCCGCAATTCGCACTTCCCATCCGCCGTGCGCATGCTCGGCGTCTGCGCTTTTGGCACAACGTTGATGGCGTGCTGCGTACCCCGGGTGCCGCCCCTGAGCAGTTCCGCCACTTCGACTCCCAGTGCCTGAGCCAGCCGCCAGACGACCGCGACGGTCGGATTGGTCTTGTCCCGCTCGATCTGCGACAGCATCGACTTCGACACGCCCGATTGGCGCGCCAGCGCATCGAGTGACAGACCCTCGCTCTGGCGCAGGGCCGAAAGCGCTGCGCCCACGCTCGGCGGCGCTACTTTGCGGGGATCGGTCGTCTTGGCCACAGGCGTGCCCATTTGAGATGTCCAGCGCACGTTTGATAAGTTGGATGAGCGTACATTATAATGGACGAAACTCAAGGTGACTACCAATGCGCGCACAAGCGGCCTTCTATGAGCGGATCAACGAGGAGCTGGCAAGCATTCGCACGGCCGGCCTCGCCAAGGCGGAACGATTGCTCGCCACCCCACAGGGTGCGATCGTCCGAACCGTGGACGGTCGCGAGGCCATTAACCTCTGCGCCAACAATTACCTCGGACTCTCCAATCACCCGGCGATCATCGCCGGCGCGCAGGCAGCGCTGACGACACGGGGGTTCGGCTTGAGTTCCGTGCGTTTCATCTGCGGAACCCAGGACATCCACAAAGAGCTGGAAAGCCGCCTGTCCGCATTTGTCGGCACTGAAGACACCATTTTGTATTCCTCCGCGTTTGATGCCAATGGCGGCTTGTTCGAGCCATTGCTGAGCGCGGAGGATGCGGTCGTGTCGGATACGCTGAATCACGCCTCGGTGATCGATGGGATCCGGCTGTGCAAGGCGAAGCGTTATCGCTACGCCCATAACGATCTGGCTGACCTCGAGACCCAACTGCAGAAGGCCCGCGCGGAGGGCGCGCGCGACATCCTAGTGTTCACGGACGGGGTGTTCTCGATGGACGGCACCATCGCGCAGCTGGACAGGATCCGTGCGCTTGCGGACCGGTACGGCGCGCTGCTGGGCGTTGACGACAGCCATGCTTCCGGGTTCGTGGGCCGTACGGGTCGCGGCACCCCCGAGCATTGCGGGGTGTTCGGCAAGATCGACGTCATCACCGGAACGCTCGGGAAGGCGTTGGGCGGTGCCAGCGGCGGCTTCACCAGCGGTTCCCGCGATGTCATTGAACTCCTGCGCCAGCGCTCGCGTCCCTATCTGTTCAGCAACTCCGTCGCCCCGAGCGTCGTCGGTGGCTCCCTTGCGGCGCTGGAGCTCATCGCCACCTCCACCACGCTGCGCGACAAACTGGAGCGCAACGCGGCGTACTTCCGTCAGGAAATGGCCACCGCGGGCTTTGATCTGAAGCCCGGTACTCATCCGATCATTCCAATCATGGTTTACGACGCCGTCAAGGCCCAGAAGCTTGCCCAGCGCCTGCTTGAACTGGGGGTCTACGCGATCGGCTTCTTCTATCCGGTGGTACCGCACGGCCAGGCGCGTATCCGCACCCAGATATCCGCCGTCCACGAAGCGGAGCACCTGCGCACCGCAGTCAAGGTGTTCCGACAGGCCGGTCGTGAACTGGGACTTGTGAGCTGACCTGTGAAGGAGATGCAGCTGATGGGTACCAAGGTGCTCGTGCTCGGTGCCAATGGCCAGATCGGCTCGGAACTCGTCGAATCTCTGGCCGCCCGGTACGGGAGGGAATCGGTACTGGGCAGTGATCTTGCCCCGCAGGGTCGCGTACCCGGCATCCCCTATCGATCCTTGAATGTGCTGGATGCCCAGGCGCTGCGCAGCGTGGTCGAAGACCACGATATCGCACAGATCTACCTGCTGGTGGCCGCGCTGTCGGCTAAAGGCGAGAAAGATCCCCTGTGGGCGTGGGACCTGAACATGCGCTCGCTGCTCAACGTGCTGGAGGTCGCGCGGGAGTGTCATCTGCAGCGGATCTTCTGGCCGAGCTCCATTGCCGCCTTCGGTCCCTCGACCCCGGCCACCCACACCCCGCAGACGACGATCATGGATCCCGTCACGGTCTACGGCCTGAGCAAACTCGCCGGTGAACGTTGGTGCCACTGGTACCACCTCAATCACGGCCTGGACATCCGCAGCCTTCGATATCCGGGTCTGATCAGCTACCGGACCCCTCCCGGCGGGGGCACCACGGATTATGCGGTTGAGATTTTTCACGCCGCCCGGGACCAGGGTCGCTACACCTGTTTCCTGAAGGCCGACCAGGCGCTGCCGCTCATGTATATGCCGGATGCGCTGCGCGCGACCTTGCTGCTGATGGAGGCGCCTGCGGAGCAGTTGCGCCAGCACGATGCCTATAACCTCGCCGGCGTGAGCGTCACCCCGGCGCAGATTGCGGCGCGCATCCAGCATCACCTGCCGGGATTCAAAGTGGACTACGCACCGGACTACCGTCAGGCGATCGCCGCCTCCTGGCCGCAAAGCATCGATGACTCAGCGGCGCTGCGGGACTGGTCGTGGAGTGCCGAGTTTGACCTGGAATCCATGGTGGATGACATGTGGCGCCACCTCGGCACCAGCACGGGTTGATGGGAGAGGTTTTGACGGTCAGCCTTGGAAAGGGATGCCGGGTCATCGCCGCAGGCGTGGTGCTGTGCATCGTTGCCAGCTGCACGGGTTCCAGTTTCAGGGACGCGCATGATCGATGGCAGACATACGGTGGAACTCCCGCGGCTGACCGCTACTCCCGACTTTCGCAGATCAACCAGCAATCGGTAAGGAATCTGCGTCTGGCCTGGCGGTACGACATGTCGGGCACGGGTGATCCTGAGACCAATCCCATCGTTGTGGCGGGAACGCTGTACGCGTATACCCCGCAACTGCACGTCATTGCGTTGGACGCTGCGACGGGCACTCTGAAATGGCAGTTCGACCCGCGCATTCCGGCATCCGGACCGAGCCGTGGCCTCACCTATTGGACCGACGGCCGTAGCAACACACTGTTCGCCGGAGTGATGCAGCTGCTGTTCGCGCTCGACCCCAGGACTGGGCAGCCCATCGACAGCTTCGGCGATCACGGTCACATTGATCTGCGGCAGGGCCTGCGCGGGGAGGGCTCCCAGTACTTTGTTTCATTGACCTCGCCGGGGGTCCTGTACCACGACTCGATCATCGTCGGATTTCGGACATCGGAAGTGAAACCGGCGCCGCCTGGAGATATCCGGGCATTCGACGTTCACACCGGCGCGCTGCGCTGGACCTTTCGTACGATTCCGCAGGCGGGGGAGGCCGGCGCGCAGACCTGGCCTGCGGGCAGCAGAGAGTCATCCGGTTCCGCCAACGGCTGGGCCGGCTTCACGCTCGATGAGAAGCGCGGCATCCTCTACGTCCCGACCGGATCGGCCGTCGATGATTTCTACGGTGCGGACCGCCTCGGGGACGATCTGTACGCCAACACCCTGCTCGCGCTGAATGCGGGCACCGGCAAATTGCTCTGGTACCACCAGCTCGTTCACCACGATATTCAGGACCGCGACCTGCCCACGGCACCGTCGCTGCTGACCGTTCATCACAACGGTCAGCAGCGCGATGTGGTCGCGCAACCGACGAAGCATGGATATCTGTTTGTCTTTGATCGGGTCACGGGGGAACCGGTATTTCCCGTGACCGAACGACCCATTCCACAAAGCGAGGTTCCCGGAGAGCGCGCATCCCGGACTCAGCCCGAGGAGACCCTCCCCGAGCCCTACGCCCGCCAGTACCTGACCGAGGAGCTGCTGACCCAGCGCACGCCGGAAGCGCACGCCTGGGCCGTGCAGCAGCTGCGTGGAATGCGCAGTGAGGGCCCGTTCACTCCACCGGGAGTCGCACGGCCGACTGTCATATTTCCGGGGTTTGACGGGGGCGCAGAATGGGGTGGCGCCGCGGTTGATCCTGAGTCCGGAACGATCTATATCAACGCCAACGACCTCGCCTGGTCGGCACGGCTGATGCCGTCGGAGAAGTTCATGGCGCCGGGGCGGCAGGCCTATGTGAATCTGTGCTCGGCGTGCCACGGTCCGGATCGCAAGGGATCGCCGCCCGCGTTTCCTTCGCTGGTCGACATCGATCGCAGGCTATCCCGCGAGCAGCTTGTGGCGCTCATTCACACCGGGCGCGGGCGGATGCCCGCATTCGCGCAGCTTGGCGATGTGCAGCTGGATGCGCTTCTCACGTATGTCCGAACGGGGGCGGATGAGGGCGCAGGCGCTGCGAGCGCGGACAGTTCTGCGAAATTCAGCTTCACCGGCTACGATAAGTTCCTTGACCCGGACGGTTATCCTGCCGTTGCTCCGCCCTGGGGAACACTCAGCGCCATCGATTTGAATACGGGAAGGTACCGGTGGCGCATCCCGTTGGGCGAATATCCGAAATTGAAGGCGCAAGGCCTGCCGATAACCGGCACGGAAAACTATGGCGGACCGGTCGTCACCGCCGGTGGCCTGGTCTTCATCGGCGCAACCGTCTTCGATCACAAACTTCGGGCGTTCGACAGCCACACCGGCCGGCTGCTGTGGGAGACACAGCTGCCCTATGGCGGGACCGCAACGCCCGCCACCTATATGGCCGGCGGCAAGCAGTACCTCGTGATCGGGACCAACAATGCCCGCGACCGCGACGCCCCGCAGGGAGCAGCGTATGTGGCGTACAGTCTGGAGTAATGAGGGTATGGGGGCTCGATGAACGATTCGGACCTGGAACTGCGGTATGAGCATGCGTTTGACGTGCGCATCAACTTCGACAGGCGTTGGCTGTCCGACCCGCTGCCGGGCGGTGCGAAGCAGGGCTATACCTCCGTCGGGGACGGCTGCGTCGTCAGCGGCCCCCGTTTGAATGGCAAGGTGGTTGACTATAGCGGGGCGGACTGGCCCATCGTCCGCGCCGACGGCGTGGTGGAGCTCAATGCCCACTACATGATCCAGGCCGACGATGGCGCCCTGATCTATATCCGCAATCTCGGCTACGTCCACGGTCCGCTTCGCGCCCAAACCCAGAGCGTTGAGGAAACACCGGCCATCCCCGCCTATTTCCGCTGTACGCCGTACTTCCGCGCCCCCGCGGGCGTCCATGATTGGCTCAATCGAACTGTCGTCGTGGGCATTGGTAAGCGGATGCCCAGGCTTGCGCCTGAGGACCCGCCGGATCACTCGGTGTTCCGGTATTTTGCGGTGCGGTAAATCGTGGTCTGTGGTGGGAAGGAGGGGGGAAGATGGAACTGGGAATTCGCGGTCGCAAGGCGATAGTCAACGGCGGCAGCGCCGGCATGGGCAAGGAAGCAGCCTTTGCGCTCGCGCGCGAAGGCGTGGACCTGGTGCTGTCGGCACGGGGTGAAGCCCGCCTGCGGGCGACGGCCGAGGAAATCGCCGCGGCCACCGGCGTCAGCGTGACGCCGGTGGTGGCTGATCATTCCCAGAGCGAAGGCGTGGCCCGTATTCTGGCAGCCTGTGCAGCTCCGGACATCCTGGTGGCGACCTGTTCGCCACCGCCGATGACCGAGGACTACCGGTTGATCGACGATGCGCAGTGGCGGGCCAGTCTCGACACCGGCCTGCTCAGTCCTGTTCATTTCATGAACACGGTACTCGAGGGCATGGTCAAGCGTGGATGGGGCCGGATCGTCAACATCGCAACCATTGCGGCGAAGTTCCCCTTGGAGTTGCGCATCCTGTCCGGCGCGCCGCGCGCGGCGTTGATCAACTATTCGGGTGCCGTCGCTCTGCGCGTCATCGAGCACGGCGTCACCATCAACAACGTGCTTCCCGGCATGTTTCACACGGCCTTCACCGCGGAACAGTTTGCGGCGAGGGCGGCTGCCAACGGCACCACGTACGATGTCGAGGTCGCCCGTTTCACGGCCGACTACCGCATCGCCGCCCGCCGCTTCGGCGATTCACGCGATGTCGGGGCGCTGGTGGCCTGGCTGTGCAGCCAGTTTGCCGGGTACATCACCGGTCAAAGCATCGTGATCGACGGGGGCGCCACCCGCTCGACTTTCTGATGACATAAGGGGCGGATTTGGGAGATTACCGGGCCGCCGATATACTGGATGACGCCATGACGTCAACAACTACAACAACGGTGCCACAGCTGACGGACCGGGCGGGTCGGCTGCATCCGCGGCGTCTTTCCAAAATGACCGCTGCCCTGGCGGCCCTGAGCGGCGCGCTGTCGGTCCTGGTCGGGGCCCTGGCGGCGCATTTTTCACCGCACGGACTGCGCGGAATCGCCGTCTCGCTGCACCTGGCGCGGCAACCGCTGATCGTCAAGCTTGCCGCAGGTATCACCAGCGCCGCACTCATCATGGCGGCCGTATCCGGTGTGCTGCATTTTTACATCTGGTGGCAGGAACACGATCCCGACTGAAGTCGTCAGCGGGAGGACAGCCGTCGTACCGACAGGATCCTGACCGGGGGCGCCAGATCCTGGCCATGGGCCGGTGATCGCTGGATGCGCCGCACAACCTCCATACCGCTCAGCACTCGCCCAAACGCACCGAATCCCTGACCGTCGGGATTCCGCTGGCCTCCAAAATCAAGGCTGGGCTGATCCGTCACACAGATGAAGAAGTCGCTGGTGGCCGTGTCCGGACCATCCCGCGCCATTGAAATGGTACCTGCCCGATGCCGGAGTCCGGTTTGGTTGGTGCGCTCGAGCGCAATAGCCGCCGATTCCCGGGACTCGAGGCCAGGATCGATGCCGGCCTGGATGACCTCGATCCTGATGTCGCTGGTCGGCTGATTGTCCAGCGTCACGGTGCGGTGGAACGCACCGCCGTCGTACAACTTCTGATCCACATAGCGCAGGAAATTCGCGGCGGTCACCGGCGCGTGGGTTGCATCGATCGCAACGACGATAGTTCCCAAGGCGGTGACAATTTTCACCCTCGGTTCGCCTGCCGCCGCTGGCAGCCCAAACAGGCACAGGGCGGCAATGGCGATCACACCCCTAAGTCGCAGCATAAGCAGTCATTCTCCCTCACAGGCCTGAGCCTGGCAGTATGACAGCGGCAAGTTTTTGCCGGCCAACTCTTACCACCGATCGCGGGGCGCGCCCGCTGGGGGCAACGCAAAGGAGCAGCGAAAATCCCCGAATCGCGTCACACTATGCACAAAGGTGTCAGGTCATGGCTAACCCGAAGGACAATCAGGATTCGCACGCTGCCGGTTCAGGCTCGACAACGGGCGATCCGGGCAAAGCCCGCGGCCCCGGACGCCAGGAGCACCCAGGCGCTTCGCCGGATGACCGTATCGAGTCTCCGCTGCGACCGGCTGCGCCCATCCCACCCCCAGGCGTTCCCTGATTAGAGCCCGCCCTTGGTAACCGATATCGCCCTCTGGACCCCGCCCGCTCCCCCAATCCGCTACGACGGCAAGGGCGCGGATGCGGTGCGCGCGGACGTGACGGGCCACAGCGCAGGGGAAGCATTCACCGACGCTGACTACGTGCCCGTCGTCACCTATTCCAGAACAGTCGGTGGGGCCACCGCGGTAGGCCGAAGCGCTCTGGCCATCGTGTCCGGGGTGAATGAGCGCACTGCGACTCATTTCGGACGTGCACATGCCGCAATCGAGCTTTACAACTCGATTTTCAACTACCAGTACCGGCCCGCGGCGGCGCTGTCCATCTACGTCTGAAGGTCCCGGGCGGCCTGTCACCCGCCCAGATGCGGCCCTTTGTGCTGACTCACATCGTCGCCATCGCCAGCCCTTAGGCTGCTGAAAACAAGCGTCGAAAAAATCGTCAGAATGCCAAGGCCAATAAGCGCCCGGTGCACGCCGTGAATCATTCCGGCCGGACTGTCGCCGGTCGTGGGGACAAACAGCGCCGTGGTCAGACCCGCGGCGGCGACGCCGAAGCTGATCGACAGTTGCTGCATCGTGCTTGCGATGGAACTCGCCTGACTGGTTTCCTCCGGCGTGATATCCGCATACACCAGCGTGTTCATGCTCGTGTATTGCAGGGACGTGAAGGCGCCGTAAAAGAAAGCCTGCAACGCAATGATCCACACCGGAGTGGCCGTTCCGATCGTTGCAAAGAGCATCAGCAGGCCGCCAAGAATCAAGGTATTGGAAATGAGCACGCCCCGGTAGCCGACGCGCTGCAGAAGTCGCGGCATGACCGCCTTCATGCTCATGGCGGCGATTGCCTGGGGCATGATCAGCAGGCCCGACTCGATCGGGCTGAAGCCCAGACCCACCTGATACAGGAGCGGCAGCAGAAACGGCACGCCGCCAATGCCCAATCGGGTGAAGAAGCTGCCGCTCACCGAGGCGCGAAAAGTGCGGATCCGGAACAGTGCGAGGTTCAGCAGCGGAAAGGCCAGGGTACGCGCATGCAGGCCATAGCCCGCGAGCAGCAGGCCGGAAACCCCCGCCAGCCCCGCCATCTCCCAGGCACTCAGAGTGTGCTCCCCGAATATCTCCAGCACGTACGACAGTAAGGCGATTCCGGACCCGAACAGGATGAGCCCGACCACATCCAGGGGCTGTGTCTTCTCCTGCCGGTAGTCGGGCAGGTGGAAATACACCAGCACCAGTCCGGCGAGGCCGATCGGAATATTCAGGAAAAAAATGACTCGCCAGTGAAGGTAGCCGACGATCAGGCCACCGACGATGGGACCGAGCATCGGGGCCACCAGCGCCGGGATCGAGACAAAACTCATCGCGCGCAGCAGTTCTGACTTGGCAAAGGTTCTGACGAGCGTAAGGCGTCCGACCGGAACCATCATGGCTCCGCCGCACCCCTGCAGGATTCGACACGCCACGAGCAGATGCACGTTGACCGTAAGCCCACACAGAAAGGACCCCAGGGTGAACAGGCCGATCGCCGAGGCGAACACCCGACGCGTCCCGTACCGGTCCGCCATCCAGCCACTGATGGGAATGAAGACTGCAAGGCTCAGCGTGTAGCTCGCCAGTACCGCCTTCATGCCCAGGACCGCAACGTGCAGCGCGGCGGCAATCGTCGGCACGGCCGTATTCAGGATCGTCGTATCCAGCGACTCCATGAAGAAGGCGACGGCGACGAGCCACGGCAAAAAGCGCTTGGAATGCTCGTTCGGAAAGGATGAGGCGGGCGTCGCGACGCCAGTATTCGTCATGGCAGCAGTCCTACGGTTGCGCGTTCCTACAAGACCTCGGGCGCTGGTAGCGACCACCACGGGTGCCATCATGCCACAGACTCAATTGTGCTCCCGGTTGCGGCGGTCACGCCGCTGGCGCGTCCGCCCCATCGCCGTGCTGGTGATGCGTCTCAACAGCACGGCGACTTTTTGGCAGCAACTGGATGCCGCGCGGGGACCGACTTTTCCTACGGGCCGTTGCGGATCCGGGGAATATCCGGTCACCCCCATCGCACCTAGGCTAAGCAGCGTACGCAGACTCAAAAACCTAAAGCCGCCCAAGGCGCGGGGGAAAATGTGAAGATCCGGTTTGGCTATGATTTCATCTACCACAGTCCGCAGACAACCCCGATGGTATTGCTGCTGAGCTGCGCTCCCAACGAAGGGCAGCGGCTGCTCGTGAATGACCTCATTCGTACCGATCCGGTGGTTCCCCTGCAGACGTATCGGGACGTGTTCGGCAATGTGTGCACGCGCCTGGTAGCCCCGGCGGGAGCATTGCGTATTACCGCCGATGGATTGTTCGAGGATTCCGGAATCCCGGAAGCCGAAATCCTCGGTGCGCGCGAAACGCCGATCAGCGCTCTGCCTCATGAGGTGCTGATGTACACCCTGCCGAGTCGCTATTGCGAGAGCGACGTGCTGGCGCCTGACGCGCTGCAGCTGTTCGGCCATCTCAGCCCCGGGTGGTCGCGTGTCCAGGGTATCTGTGACTACGTGAATCGGCACGTGACCTTCGGCTATCAGTTCGCGCGTGCCACCAAGACTGCCCTGGAGACGTACCGCGAGCGCCAGGGGGTATGTCGGGACATGGCGCACCTGGCAATCGCCTTTTGTCGCTCGATGAGCATTCCTGCACGCTATGCGACCGGCTATCTGGGGGATATCGGCGTTCCCGCGGTCGAGGCGCCGATGGATTTCGCGGGCTGCATGGAGGTCTTTCTGGAGGGACGGTGGCATACCTTTGATCCGCGCAACAATGCGCGGCGGATCGGCCGCCTGATGATCGCCCGCGGTCGCGACGCAGCCGACGTTGCCATCAGCACGGCATTCGGCCCCTCGAGTCTGCAGCTGTTCAAGGTTTGGACCGATGAACTCTCCGAACAGCAGGCGGCCGGCATCCTGGCGCGCTTCGCCGGGCAGCCGCGCGGTGCAATCCAGGCGGCCTGAGAAGGCCCTACATCCTGAGGATCGGCTTGATCACTTCGCCACCCCTGACCGCCTGCCATGCCTGCTCCAGATCGGGAAAGGCGAATTCGGTGATCAGCCGGTCGAACGGAAATCGGCCCAGGCGCCAGTAGTTGATCAGCAGTGGAATGAACAGCTGCGGATTGGCGCTGCCGCCTAAGATGCCCTGCATTTTGCGGCCCCCCGCGAGCAGGTGGGCGACGTTCAATGTCCATTCGCCCTGCGGGCGCGTCACGATTCCCGCCGTCCCCTCATTGGCAAGACAGGCGCTCGCCAGCGTATACACCGCCGGCGCGTGGGTCGTGTTGAAGCTGTAGGTGAAACCGTCGGGTCGGATTTCGCGCAGTGCGGCGGCCGCGCCGTCATTGGACGGCACGATGTCGGTTGCACCCAGTGCTTTGGCAAGCTGCAGGCGTGCCGGCGACACGTCCACCGCGACGATGCTGGATGCGCCGGCAATGCTTGCCGCCATCACCGCGGCCAGGCCGACGCTACCCACCCCGAAGATCACCACGGATTCACCTGGCGCCACCTTCAAGGCCTCGAGCATCGCGCCGGCACCGGTGATGAGACCGCAGCCCAATGGCCCCAGCAGGTGCAGGGGAACGTCGGCCGGCACTTTGACCGCCGTGGACTCAGGGGTATTCACGTGCGTGGCAAAGGAGGACTGGCCAAAAAATGCACCGTAGATGCGCGTGCCGTCCTGACTCAACGGGGAGGACCCGTCGGCGCGCATGCCGCCGAAACTCAATTTCATGGCATCCCGGCAATACGTGGGGCGAGCGGCGCGGCAGCTGGGACACAGGCCACAGGATGCGCCACTGAGCACGACGTGGTCCCCCGCTTGCAGCCCCCGTACACCCGAGCCCACGCCCTCGACGATACCGGCGCCCTCATGACCCAGCACGATGGGCAAGGGCACCGGAACTCCCTGTCCGTGATGGCACGAGAGATCGGTATGGCAGATGCCACTGGCGACAATCCGCACCCGAACCTCATTCGGACGCGGATCATCGAGTTCCACCTCCTCGATCTGCGGCGGCGTAAGTTTGGTGCGCGACACGGCGGCGTGGATTTTCACTCTGAATCCTTTGTGGCAGGCTGGGCGCCGGACACGGCGCATTCTAAGTCATCGGAGACACGACCATGAAAATCGGCTTCATTGGACTCGGACATATGGGTTCGGGAATGGCCGCCAACCTCGTGAAGGCGGGTCATGATGTGACCGTGTACAACCGGACGCCGGGCAGGAGCCAGGCGCTGGCGGCACAGGGGGCGAAAATTGCAGACAGCATCGCCGATGCCTGCCGGGCAGAGGCCGTCATGACGATGTTGGCCGACGACGCGGCGGTAGAGAATGTGGCATTCGGGGCGCACGGCATCCTCGCCAGCCTGCCGCCGCATGCGGTGCATGTCTCCTCGAGCACGATCAGCGTCGCCTTATCGGCCACACTCACGTCACGGCACGCGGGGGCCGGCCAGCGCTTCATCGCAGCACCCGTATTCGGGCGGCCGGAGGCGGCGGCAGCGGGCCAGCTTTTTGTGATCGCCGCAGGCGCGGCGTCGGCGCTCGAATCAGTCGCGCCATTGCTTGCCGCCATCGGCCAGAAGACATTTACGGTATCCGAGGTGCCCCGACTGGCGAACCTGGTGAAGCTCAGCGGCAATTTCCTGATCGCCGCAGTGATCGAATCCCTCGGCGAGGCCGTCGCCCTCGTCGGCAAAGGTGGCATCGATGCTCATCAGTACATCGATATCCTGACCTCGACGCTGTTCAACGCGCCGGTCTACAAGACCTACGGCGCATTGATCGCGGAGCAGAAATTCGAACCCGCCGGCTTCTCCGCGGTCCTCGGACACAAGGATATCGGGCTGGTATTGTCTGCCGCGGACGACCTGCGGGTCCCAATGGCCTTTGCAAGCGTGCTTCGTGACCGATTCCTGGCGCTGCTCGCGCAAGGTGGCGATAAGCTCGACTGGTCGGCAATCGCAAGCCGCTCAGCCCCCGACGCCTAGATCTGCGATTTCGATGACATAAAAGATCGCCGGAGCGGCCCTGGGGGCAAGGCGTGCGGCACTCTCGCCGCGCAGCACCACGGCATCGCGGGGCTGCAGCTTGTGCTCGACGCCCAGATACTCAATGCCCACCAGTTCGGTGGCGATCAAGACTGTACTGGCGGCGCTGTTGTGGACTGTGACCGGAGCGCTCAGCGTGTGAGGGTCGATGCTGGAGCGGAATCGCCCGCGGCGGGTCATCACATTGAGATCCGTCACGGGCCCCGATATCAGTTCCGCATACGTCGGCAGCTCACCCGCCAGGGTGACCGGCGGACTGCTGG
>Ga0302313_10000427_pt1 | contig 37811 bp, 28 predicted proteins | sample III_Palsa_N2_2_FD_200454 | JGI IMG/M metagenome (GOLD analysis project Ga0302313, IMG submission 200454) | Peat permafrost microbial communities from Stordalen Mire near Abisko, Sweden - III_Palsa_N2_2 | ecosystem: Environmental > Terrestrial > Soil > Palsa > Peat permafrost | place: Sweden...
GTAGGCCTCGATGGTTTTCGTCACCACCGTCCACGGCTGGAAGATCGGCTTGCCGTCGCGCACGCTGTCGACGTTGGCCAGCACCAGCGGAAAATGCGGGCCGGCGCAATGATCAGTGTGGCCGCCGTCGACGTTCATCGGTGTGCCGGTAGCTTGCGAGAGAAAGCGCAGGCCGTAGTTGAACTCGTGATTGCCGGCGGTGCCGCCGTCGTAGCCGACCGCATCCATCGCGCGGTAGATCGCCAGCTCCTGATCGCAGGCGAGGGGTTTCACCAGCGCCTGGTAGTCGGCCAGCACGCTGCCCTGGATGGTATCGCCGCTGTCGAACAGGAAGGTGTTGGGAAACTGCGCGCGGGCGCGGCGGATCAGCGTGGCGGTGCGTTCGTAGCCCAGCGTGCTGTCCGGCTTGAGCTTGTAGTAGTCATAACTCAGGACGTTGGAGTGGATGTCGGTGGTTTCCAGAATCGCCACTTTTGCCTGCATGCCGTCCAGCAGTTTCACGTGTTGGCCGGCGCAGCCGGCGAGCAGGGCGGTTGCCAAGGCGACAAGTGACGCGAAACGTAACGACATAAAGGGGTTCCGATGAATACGTGCAGAAGCTGGAAGCGTGACGACAGGGTGCTGACGCTAGCAGATCGAAATGACGTTTTTTTGCGATGAACTACCCGTGATCAGGAAAAGTGGGCCAGTGCGCAAACAGCAACGCCGCCCGAAGGCGGCGTTGCAATGAATCAACGGCGATGGAATCGGTGCTTATTTTGCCTGGTCAACAATCCATGTCACCGCGGCCTTGACCTGTGCGTCGGTCAGCGCCGGGTTGCCACCCTTGGCCGGCATGAAGTTGCCGTCCGGCCCGTGATAACCCTCGGTAGCGTGCTTGATCAGCGTGTCGAGACCTTCGGCGATACGCGGCGCCCACATCGCCTTGTTGCCGACCTTGGGCGCACCAGCGACGCCAGCGGTATGGCAGCTGGTGCACAGGTTGTCGAAGATGACCTTGCCGTCGGTGGTGCCGCCATAGGCCACCTGCGAGGCAGCGGCCTTGGCGGCGGCATCGGCAGCGGCCTGCATCGCGGCGCGGCCGGTATTGCCGGCATAAACGGCGCCAGCTGGTGTGATGCGATCGACCACCGCAGCCGACTGGTTCGGATCGGTTTCCTTCGGCGCGTGGTCGTAAATCTCGTAGCCGGCGAACATCAATACGACCGTCAGCACAGCAAGGCCGCCGACCATGATGCCAAGCTGACGGATGGTGGTCTTGTCGGAATTGCTCATGGGACCGCTCACGCACGTACTCCTTTCAGTAGGCAGGGCGGTGAGCCAGGGAGGCTGTTCCGGCGTACCTGATTAGCTGTTCTGTTGCACCGGTGGTATGGCGAGGCCAGAACCGCCGTAGTCGCGGGTCAGGCCGTTGCGCGAGGTTGCCATGCCCGCTCAAAGGCAACCAGCGCCGGATTATAGACGAAGCGTGCGGCAAGTTTCAGGCCTCCGCGGACTAACATCACGGATGTGCTGCTTCGACAGCTGGGCGAGCGCGGCGCATGAACGATGTCGCAAAAACGAGGTCTGCAAATATCGAACCCTGCCATCGGTCATGCTCTACCCCTGTCAACTGGCATTGTTCAAGTTCGTTCCACTGCACCTATGCTTTCACCCCAGAGGAGTCTGTCGGCCATTGTGTCGACCGGGTGAGACCCGACAAACTTCAGACACACAAGCCGTGCATGCTGGACTGGTGTATGGCACCCCGTTGTGGACCCCGTTGCCGCGCTGTTTCAAGTCCAGGAGTTTTACATGTCGCGTTTTTGGAAGATCACCCTGATCGTTATTGCCGTGATCGTGGTGGCTTTAGTGGGCTTCCGACTGCTGCACAAGCCGGCAGAGACGGCCGGTGGCCATCATCGTCATGGCGCGGGTGCCGATAGCAGTGCAGCGGCCAAGGGCCAGGATGCGCAGGGCGACAAGGATGCCGCGCCGGTGCCGGTCACCGTGCAGCCGGTGGTCAGCCAGAACGTGCCGATCTATCTCACCGGCCTGGGCACGGTGCAGGCGCTCAATACGGTGACCATCAACCCACAGGTCGGCGGCGAAATGATGACGCTGAACTTCACCGAGGGTCAGTCGGTGAAGAAGGGTGATGTGCTGGCGCAGATCGATCCACGCACCTACCAGGCCAATTACGACCAGGCCCTCGCCAAGCAGAAACAGGACGAAGCGCTGCTGGGCACGGCGCAAAGCACGCTCAAGCGAAACCAGGCGCTGGTGGCGCAAGGCTATGTCGCCGCGCTGGATATGGACACCTACCGCAACACCGTGGCGTCGGACACGGCCACCGTCGCGTCTGACGCTGCCTCGGTCAAGTCGGCCAAGGTGCAGCTCGATTACACCAAGATCATCTCGCCGTGCGATTGCGTCACCGGTATCCGCAGCGTCGATCCGGGCAACGTGGTGACCACCACCACGGCGATCGTCACGTTGACCCAGATCCATCCGATCTACGTAATCTTCTATTTGCCCGAGCAGAATCTGGAAACCGTGCGCAATGCGATCAAGGGTGGCGCCCAGCTCGAGGTGGCGGCGCTGGACAAGACCGACGCGCATCCGCTGGCGAGCGGCGGCGTACTGCAGGTGATCGACAACCAGATCAATACCACCACCGGCACGTTCAAGCTGCGCGCGCAGTTCCCGAATCTGGACAGCAACCTCTGGCCGGGTCAGTTCATCAACACCCAGCTGAAGGTGAGCACCACGGCCGGTGGTTTGGTGATCCCGGCGCAGGCGGTGCAACGTGGTCCGGACGGCGACTACGTCTATCAGCTGCAGGACGACAAGACGGTCAAGATGCAGCCGGTGACCGTGGCCAACGAAGTGGGTGCCAGCAACGTGATGATCAGCAAGGGTCTGGCGGTTGGCGATCAGGTGGTGACCGAAGGCCAGTTCCGGCTCAAGCCCGGCAGCAAGGTCCAGGCGCTGAAACCTGGCGAAGTGCCGCCTGCACCCAGCGATGCCGAGTTGAAGGCCAAGCAGAAGAGTGGTGGCGGCCGTCGTGGCGGTGGCTGACGAATTGCGCTTCATCCGGCGGGTGATCGCGGCGAAGTCGCCGGTCACCCGCGACAGCCTGCCTTTGCGTAGCGCCATCGCGCAAGGTTCATTGACGGTCGCTCACGACCACGCCAGCTGACGGTTACCACACGCCATGGGATTTTCGACCCTCTTCATCCGCCGACCGATCGCCACCTCGCTACTGATGGTGGCGGTACTGCTGCTCGGCATCCTTGGCTACCGTGAGCTGCCGGTATCGGCGCTGCCCGAAATCGAGGCGCCCAGCCTGGTCGTGACCACGCAGTATCCCGGTGCCAGCGCCGCGACCATGGCGTCACTGGTGACCACGCCGCTGGAACGCAACCTGGGCCAGATTTCCGGCCTGGCGATGATGACCTCCGATTCGTCGGCGGGTCTGTCGACCATCGTGCTGCAGTTCAACATGGATCGCGACATCGATATTGCCGCGCAGGACGTGCAGTCCGAGCTCAACCAGGCGCGTGGCACGCTGCCCAGCACTTTGCCGTATCCGCCGGTGTACAACCGGGTGAACCCGGCCGATGCGCCTATCCTCACCCTGCAGCTCACGTCCGACTCGTTGCCACTGCGTGACGTCAACAATTACGCCGACTCGATCCTGGCGCAGAAGCTGGCGCAGGTGCAGGGCGTAGGTCTGGTGTCAATCGCCGGCAACGTGCGCCCGGCCGTGCGTGTGCAGGTGAATCCGGCGCAGCTGGCCAACCTCGGCCTGACGATGGAGGACGTGCGCAACGCGCTTACCGAGGCCAACGTCAACGCGCCCAAGGGCACGCTCAATGGCGCCACGCAGAGTTACAGCATCGGCACCAACGATCAGCTGGCGACTGCCGAGGAATACAAGAGCACCATCATCAGCTACAGCAACAACGCGCCGGTGCGCCTGTCCGACGTAGCCAGCGTGGTTGACGGCGTGGAGAACGACCAGCTAGCCGCCTGGGCCAACGGCAAATCGGCCGTGCTGCTGGACATCCGTCGCCAGCCCGGTGCGAATATCGTGCAGACGGTGCAGTCGATCCGGCAGATCCTGCCGCAGCTGAAGGCGGTGTTGCCGGCCGATGTGCATCTGGATGTGTTCGCCGACCGCACGGTGACTATCCGTGCCTCGGTGCACGATGTGGAGATGACACTCTTGATCACCATCGGCCTGGTGGTGGCGGTGATCTTCGTGTTCCTGCGTCGGTTGTGGGCCACGGTCATTCCGTCGGTGGCCGTGCCGCTGTCCCTGCTGGGCACGTTTGCGGTGATGTCGTTTACCGGCATGTCGTTGGACAACCTGTCACTGATGGCGCTGGCGGTGGCCACGGGCTTCGTGGTGGACGATGCGATCGTGATGATCGAGAACATCGTGCGCTATATCGAACAAGGCATGGACGGCAAGGAAGCGGCGGAAGTCGGCGCCAAGGAAATCGGCTTCACCGTGCTGTCGTTGACGGTATCGCTGGTCGCGGTATTCCTGCCATTGCTGCTGATGCCTGGTGTTACCGGCCGGCTGTTCCACGAGTTTGCCTGGGTGCTGACTATCGCGGTGGTCATCTCGATGCTGGTGTCGCTGACACTGACGCCGATGATGTGTGCATATCTGCTGAAGGCCGACGCTTTGCCCCACTCCGATGAAAGCTGGAGTGATGACGTGCATGAGCGTCACGCCACGGCAGGCAAGAAAAATGCGTGGACGCGCATCGTCGGCGGCTACGAGCGTTCGCTCGACTGGATTCTCGACCACCAGCGGCTGACCATGGTGGTCGCGGGTATCACCGTGTTCATCACCATCATTCTGTACATCATCATTCCCAAGGGTCTGCTGCCGGAGCAGGACACCGGCATGATCACCGGCGTGGTGCAGGCCGATCAGAACGTGGCGTTTCCGCAGATGGAGCAACGTACGCAGGCGGTGGCCAATGCGCTGCGCAAGATCGATGGTGTGGCCGGTGTGGCGGCGTTTATCGGCGCGGGTTCGGTCAATCCGACCTTGAACCAGGGCCAGCTCAGCATCGTGCTGAAGGATCGTGGTGATCGCGCCAATCTCGATACCATGGTCGCCAACCTGCAGCAGGCCGCGGCCAATATTCCCGGCGTCGCGCTTTACCTGAAACCGGTGCAGGACGTGACGCTGGACAGCCAGGTGTCGGCCACCGAATACCAGTACTCGCTGTCCGACGTGAACTCGACCGAGCTGTCCGGCTACGCCAGCCAGATGACCCAGGCGCTGCGCCAGCGGCCTGAACTCGCAGACGTCGACAACAATCTCGCCGATCAAGGCACGGCGCTCAAGCTCACCATCGACCGCGACAAGGCCAGCCGCCTCGGTGTGCCGGTGCAGACCATCGACGACACGCTGTACGACTCGTTCGGCCAGCGCCAGATCTCGACCATCTTCACCCAGCTCAACCAGTATCGCGTGGTGCTCGAAGTGGCGCCGCAGTTCCGCAACAGCACGGCGCTGCTGAATCAGTTGGCGGTGAAGAGCAATGGCAACGGTGCGCTGACCGGCAGCAATGCCACCAGCTTCGGTCAGGCTGCTTCGAGCAATTCGTCCACCAGCACCGGCGTCGGCGTCGCCAATACCGGCGTGATCATCGGCACGGGCGGCATTATTCCGCTCGCCTCGCTGGCTTCATCGGTTGTCACCACGGCACCGCTGGTGGTCAGTCACTCGCAACAGCTGCCGGCGGTGACGTTGTCGTTCAATCTGGCGCCTGGTTATTCGTTGTCGCAGGGTGTCGATGCGATTCACGAGGTCGAGCAGCAACTGAAATTTCCGGCGCAGGTACGCGGACAGTTCATCGGCAAGGCTGCCGAATTCTCCAACAGCCTCGGTGACGAAGTGCTATTGCTGCTGGCCGCGATCATCGTGATCTACATCGTGCTTGGTGTGCTGTACGAGAGTTACATCCATCCGCTGACGATCATCTCCACGCTGCCGCCGGCGGGTGTGGGTGCGTTGCTGGCGCTTATCCTGTGCGGCATGAGCCTGTCGGTGGATGGCATCGTCGGCATCGTGCTGCTGATCGGTATCGTCAAGAAAAACGCAATCATGATGATCGACTTCGCGATCGAGGCGAAGCGCACCGGCCTCAGCGCGCGTGATGCGATTCGTCGTGCCTGCCTGTTGCGCTTTCGTCCGATCATGATGACTACTGCTGCGGCCATGCTCGGCGCGTTGCCACTGGCTTTGGGCAACGGCATCGGCTCGGAGCTGCGTCGTCCGCTGGGTGTGTCGATTGTCGGCGGTCTGCTGTTGTCGCAACTGGTCACGCTATACACCACGCCAGTGATTTACCTGCATATGGAACGGTTCTCCGACTGGATGGAGGCGCGCCGCGAGCGGCGTGCGCTGGCCCATGCGCAGGCACCGAGCCGGGTGCGGAGAACGACGTGAGTCCAGCGGTCCGATGGCGGCCGTTCCGCGATGCGCGGACGGCGCGAAGCGAAAGGGGCGCGGCGCGAGCTGTTCGCCCCTTTCGACTTGATGGCGGTGCGCTCGCATGCTGGGTGATGAGCACGTTGCGCCGCACATTTTTGTCCCCCTTTCGAGTTAAAAAATTTTTGTGCGAACTGTTTTCCAGACTCAACCTTTTCAGCCTGTGGACGTTGATGGCTGCATGAGCCTTCACCTTTCGCACGTCGCCGTTGCGCATCATTTCACGGCATGAATATCTCCGGACCGTTCATCCGTCGTCCGATCGGCACCTCACTCTTGGCCATCGGCGTGTTTGTGGTCGGTGTGATCTGCTACGCGTTGCTCGGCGTGGCCGCACTGCCGGATATCCAGGTGCCGGTGATCTTTGTGCAGGCCAGCCAGGCCGGCGCCAGTGCAGGCACCATGGCGTCCACCGTCGCCGCACCGCTGGAGCGCCATCTGGGCCAGGTGACTGGCGTCGATACGCTGCGCTCCTCCAGTTCGCTGGGCAGCACCCAGGTGTTCATGATCTTCGACGGCGGCCGCAATCTCGACGCCGCGGCGCGCGACGTACAGGCAGCGATCAACGCGGCGCAGTCCGATCTTCCCTCCGGCCTCAACAGTCCACCCAGTTACGAGAAGGCCAATCCCAACGACGACCCGATCATTGCCTTCGCGCTGACTTCGGATACGCAGTCCTCGCGTGACCTGTATGACGTGGCCGATTCGCTGCTGGCGCAGCGGCTGCGGCAGCTGGAAGGCGTGGCTTCGGTGGATATCGCTGGTGCATCGACGCCGGCGGTGCGCGTCGATGTCAACCTGCGCGCGCTGAACGCCATGGGATTGTCGCCCGACGATCTGCGCAATTCGCTGACTGCTGCCAACGTTACCTCGCCGCAGGGTTTCCTGTCGGACGGTCAGACCACCATGGCGGTAACGGCCAACGACGCCCTGCACGTCGCTGACGATTTTTCCAGCCTGATCATCTCCAACCAGAACGGTGTGGTGGTGCGTCTGTCCGACGTGGCCAAGGTCTACGACGGCCAGCAGGACGCGTATCAGGCGGCCTGGTTTCAGGGCAAGCCTGCGGTGCTGATGTACGTCTACAAGCAGTCCGACGCCAACATCATCGGTACGGTGGATCGGGTCAAGGCGGCGATTCCCGAGTTGCGCGGTTTCCTGCAACCAGGCACCACGCTGACGCCCTATTTCGACGGCACGCCGACTATCCGTGCTTCGCTGCACGAGGTGCAGGCCACGTTGCTGATCAGCCTGGCCATGGTGGTGTTGGTGATGGCGATGTTCCTGCGCCGTCTTGCGCCCACGATGATCGCCGCGCTGACGGTGCCGCTGTCGCTGGCCGGCGCGGCCATGATGATGTACATCTTCGGCTACACGCTCAACAACCTCACCTTGCTGGCGCTGGTGATCGCGATCGGGTTCGTGGTCGATGATGCGATTGTGGTGATCGAGAACGTCGTGCGGCATATCGATCAGGGCATGACGCGCATGGAAGCCGCGCTGGCCGGCGCACGCGAGATCGGCTTCACTATCGTGTCGATCACCGCTTCGCTGGTGGCGGTGTTCATCCCGTTGCTGTTCATGGGTGGCATCACGGGCATGTTCTTCAAGGAGTTCACGATGACGCTGGTGGCGGCGATCGTGATCTCGGCGCTGGTCTCGCTGACCCTGACACCGTCGCTGTGCGGTCTGTTCCTGAAAGGTCACAGCGAACCGGAGAAGCCCTCGCGGCTGAATCTTGCGCTGGAATCGATGCAGGACAAGATGCTTGCGGTCTACACCCGCGCATTGGATTTCTCGCTGCGCCATGCGCTGATGCTGGCGCTGACGCCGCTGATTCTGGTGGGCGTGACTCTGTTCCTGTTCACCCAGGTCAAGGCCAGCCTGTTTCCCCCGCAGGACACCGGGCTGATTCGCGGCCGTGCCACCTCCGGTGCGACCGTGTCGTTTCAGGATTCGGTCAGTCGCCAGCAGCGCCTGATCGACATGTTGCTGAGGGATCGCGATGTGGCCACCGTCGGCTCGCGGCTGGGCAGCAGCCGGCAGGGTGCCAGTGGCCTGTTCGACATCCAGTTGAAGACCCGCGCCGAGGGTCGCAAGGACGATACCTTCGCAGCACTCGCGCGGCTGAGCGCCAAGGCCGCGCGCTATCCCGACCTCAATGTGCGGTTGCGCCCGATCCAGGATCTGCCCAGCTTTGGTGGCGGGGGCAGCAATCAGGGTGCGCAGTACCAGGTGTCGCTGCAGGGCGACGACTTGACCGAGCTGCAGACCTGGCTACCAAAGCTGGTGACCGAGCTGCGGAAAAATCCCAAGCTCAGGGACGTTGGCAGCGACATCGATGACGCCGGGCTGGAGCAGGACATCATCGTCGACCGCGACAAGGCCTCGCGGCTGGGGCTGTCGATGGGCACGATCGATGGTGCGTTGTACGACGCCTTCGGCCAGCGCCAGGTGTCGACGATCTACTCCGATCTCAACCAGTACAAGGTGGTGATCAACGCGCTGCCGAACCAGACCGCATCACCGGCTTCGCTGGACAAGACTTATGTGAAGTCGACCAGTGGCCAGATGATTCCGCTGACCGCATTCGCGCACCAGCAGGCGGGCTTGGCGCCGACCCAGGTGACCCACGAAAACCAGCAGACCACGATGGATCTGAGCTTCAACCTGGCACCGGGCATCAGCCAAGGCGAGGCGCTGGAGATCATCCAGGCGACCGCCAGCGACATGCGCATGCCCGGCGACATGAAGCTCAACATCGGCAGCGATTTCCGTCGTTTCCAGCAGTCGCAGAGCGGCATGTTGTGGCTGGTCGCGGCGGCGATCATCACGGTCTATATCGTGCTGGGCATGCTTTACGAGAGCCTGATTCACCCGGTGACGATCCTCTCGACGCTGCCCGCAGCTGGTGCTGGTGCGCTGCTGGCGCTGTGGATCACCGAGACCGAGTTGTCGGTGATCGCGCAAATTGCCCTGGTGCTGTTGATCGGTATCGTCAAGAAAAACGCGATCATGATGATCGACTTCGCGCTGGTGGCCGAGCGCGAGCACCACAAGCCGCCGCTGGAAGCCGTGCGCGAGGCCTGCCTGGTGCGCTTCCGTCCGATCATGATGACGACGATGGTGGCGATTCTCGCTGCGCTGCCGATCGCCATTGGCCTGGGCGAAGGTTCCGAGCTGCGTCGTCCGCTGGGTATCGCGATGATCGGCGGCCTGTTGATTTCACAGAGCCTGACCCTGCTCAGCACGCCAGCGCTATATGTGATCTTCTCTTGTCTCTCTGCGCACTGGAAAAGCAGGCGGGTGCGACGGCGTGAGCGCGCCCGGTCAAGGCGCCTCGTGAGCGTCAGGGGCTGAGTCGAGGGAGAATGTCGTCCACGTATCAACTGACGTAGGCGGATGGCCCATTAGCTCCGTTCATCGATGCTCACAAATGGTTAACCAACAACAGGTTATGAGTGGTGAGGCTTGGACGTCGGTTATCATGGAGCGAGGAGCTATAAACCGGTTTTGACGATGCCCATCGGTTGCAGTTGCAACTCGATCCCTGGATATTCCATTCCGTTTTTGTTCTGAAGGTTTACGTAGACGATCGACCCTGAAACAGGCCATCTTCTACAACAGCGGTGGCAAGTGATAGCCTGTACGTGGTTGCCTGGCAGTTTTACGGCAGCGCCGATGCATGGAAGCCGTTTTTGATGCCCGTCGTGATCAGCTTATGGACCCCGATCGGATCAAACCCGGTCAGATGTAAAAATTTCCTTCCAACCCTAAATCTGGAGATGTTGTATGAAGATGACCCGCACCCTGATCTGCGCCGCCTCGCTGGCCGCCGTCCTGTCCCTGAGCGCCTGCGGCAAGAGCGATGATTCCGCTTCGGCACCGGCTGATTCGACCCCGCCGGCCGCTGCTACCGCTGCACCGGCAGCAGCACCGACTCCGGCTCCGGCTTCCACCGCTGCCATGGCACCAGCCAGCACCGCTGCGGCACCGGCCAGCACCGCTGCAGCTCCGGCGAGCGCCTCTACCGCTGGGCAGTAATTGCCTTGGCGGTACAGAGAGACTGACTGAAGGCCATTCTGTGGCAATCAGTCAGTTGCTCGAAAAATAAAAAGAGCGCGGTTATCCGCGCTCTTTTTATTTGGGCCAAGTGACGGTGGCGTTAGTTGGACGAATCACCGGTTGCGAGCCCAGCTGAAGTTGAGCGTCCGGCGTCCGCGTACGCATACCATTGCGCAGTGCCTCAAAACGTCGCTGCGTGAATCCGGCATGGTCAGCGAGGTCTATTCGGGCGAAAATGGGCGTCTTGTGTTTGCCCGGGACGGCGCCATGTCCGTCCTGACATTTTTGCAGGTCCTGATTTACCAGCCGGAGATTTCCATGTCTGACAGCAAGCCCACGCCGCCGACCGGTGGCAGCAAGATCACCATTACCGACGGCGAGCTGCACGTGCCGAACCAGCCGATCGTGCCCTTCATCGAAGGCGATGGTATCGGTCCAGACATCTGGAAGGCTTCCGTGCGCGTGCTTGACGCCGCCGTGGCCAAGGCCTACGGCGGCCAGCGCAAGATCCACTGGATGGAAATCCTGGCGGGCGAGAAGGCATTCAACGAAACCGGCAGCTGGCTGCCGGAGGAAACCGTCGAGGCCTGCCGCGACTACCTCGTCTCGATCAAGGGTCCGCTGACCACGCCGGTCGGTGGCGGCATCCGCTCGCTCAACGTGGCACTGCGCCAGCAACTGGACCTTTACACCTGCCTGCGCCCGGTGCGCTGGTTCAAGGGCGTGCCATCGCCGGTGAAAAAGCCGGAAGACGTCGATATGGTGATCTTCCGCGAGAACTGCGAAGACATCTACGCCGGCATCGAATTCCAGGAAGGCACCGACGACGCGAAGAAATTCATCAAGCTGCTGCAGGACAACTTCCCGGACCGCTTCAAGAAGATCCGTTTCCCGGAAACGTCCGGCATCGGCATCAAGCCGGTTTCGAAGGAAGGTACCGAGCGCCTGGTGCGCGCCGCGTTCAAGTACGCCATCGACAACGACCGTAGGTCGGTGACCTTGGTGCACAAGGGCAACATCATGAAGTACACCGAAGGCGCGTTCCGCGACTGGGGCTACGCTCTGGCCAAGAACGAGTTCGGCGCGGTCGAGCTGGACGGCGGCCCGTGGATGAGCTTCAAGAACCCGAATACCGGCAAGGACATTGTGGTCAAGGACGTGATCGCCGATGCGTTCCTGCAGCAGATCATGACTCGCGCTGCGGAGTACGACGTGGTCGCCACGCTCAACTTGAACGGTGACTACATCTCCGACGCACTGGCCGCTGAAGTCGGCGGTATCGGTATCGCGCCGGGCGGCAATATCAACTACATCACCGGCCATGCGGTGTTCGAGGCCACTCACGGCACGGCACCGAAGTATGCCGGCCAGGACAAGGTCAACCCAGGTTCGGTGATCCTGTCCGGTGAGCTGCTGCTGCGTCACCTCGGCTGGAACGAGGCCGCCGACAAGATCATCGAGGCGATGGACAAGGTGATCGCCGCCAAGACAGTGACCTACGACTTTGCCCGCATGATGGACGGCGCCAAGGAAGTGAAGTGCTCCGAGTTCGGCGACGCGCTGATCGCAGCACTATGACGACTCCGTTCGGAGTTTGATTTAAAAGGGGCCGCGAGTGCGGCCCCTTTTTATGAGCATATACCGGTATGGGTCATCGCTTTGTGGCCTGCGCATGCGATGGCGTTGCCATACGCTTTTTTGATCGCCACGCCGCTGTTGGGTTTCGCATCCGCGATTCGCCGTTACCCGACCGAGGGCTAGGCAAAACGCAAGGCGCGCAATCGCGTCGAACAGTCTTCCTGACTCAAGCGCACAATGAATTTCATGCAGCGGCTGGCACTAGACTAAGCTGATGGACCCACCGCAAGACACGCAAGGTCAGTCGGTTGCCGTTTCGCAGGCGCATGCTGCGGCGGCGCTGTTGGTGGATGCGTTTGCGGACTACAACGCCCGTTTCGCAGACATCACGCGCCGGGCGCGTCGGCGTTTCGAGCGGCGCGATTGGCACGGCAGCAGTCTGGATGCACGCCAGCGCATCGATCTGTACGACATCTGCATCCGTGAAACCCAGGGACGGCTTGATGGGCTGCTCGACGACCGCGTGCGCTCGCGTCTGCTTTGGGTCGCCATGCGCCATGCCTACGAGAAACAGATAGCCCGATTGCCCGACCGCGAGTTTTACAAGACCTGGTTCAACTCACTTTCGCGCCGCCACTTCCATACCCGCGGTCTGGCATCGGATATCGAATTCGTGGCGCTGGAGCGTGAGCCGGACTCCGAAGGCAGCGATGTGGCGCCACATCGGCATTACGAAGTGCAAGGCGACTTGCCTTCTGCCTGCGAACGCCTGCTGAAGGATGCCGCGTTTGCCTACGCTGATCCCGCTGGCTGTGCGGCAACATTGGCACGCACGCTGGAGGCGCGACTGCACGCGGCAGGTCTGCCGACCGTTGAAGTGATCGATCTGCTGCAGGCGATTTTCTATCGCGACCGCCGCGCGTATCTGGTCGGACGCTTGCGTGTCGGACACCGGCGACATCCGCTGGTGATCGCGCTGACGCATGCCGCCGATGGCGTACAGGTGGATGCGCTGCTGACTGTGCGCGAGCACATCTCGATCCTGTTCGGCTATGCGCGCAGTTATTTTCATGCCGACATCGGCAACGTAGGTGCGGTCGTTGCCTTTGTGCGGGCGCTGCTGCCACACAAACCGCTGGAAGAGCTTTACGCCGTGTTGGGTCGGGCCAAACAGGGCAAAACCGAGCGTTACCGGCGCGTATTCAGCCATCTGGCCATCCATCCGCAGGAGCGCCTGGTCCATGCTGACGGCAAGCGCGGCATGGTGATGGCGGTGTTCACCCTGCGTGATCTGCCGGTGGTATTCAAGTTGATCCGTGACCGCTTCGCGTGGCCCAAGGACACGGTGCGCAAGCAGGTGGAGGAGAAATACCGGCTGGTGTTTCATCACGATCGCGTGGGTCGGTTGATTGACGCCCAGGAATTTGGCCAGCTGCGTTTTTCGCTGCATCAGTTCGACGAAAAGCTGCTGCAGGAGTTGCTGGACGAATGTGCTGAAAGCGTGCGCGTGGACGGCAACGAACTGGTGATCGCGCACTGCTACGTCGAGCATCGGTTGCGCCCGATGGATCTGTACGTGCGCGAGGTCGATCCGATCGAGGCGGCGCGTGCGATGCGCGACTACGGCCAGGCGATCAAGGATTTGGCCGGCAGCAATATCTTTCCCGGCGATCTGCTGCTGAAAAACTTCGGTATCTCGCGCAACGGGCGCGCGGTGTTCTACGACTACGACGAACTGTGCATGTTGGGCGAGTGCCATTTCCGCGCGTTACCAAAGCAGCACGAGGACGATGAAATGCAATCGCTGCAGGATTCCGTCTACGCCGCACCGGAGGACGTGTTTCCCGAGCTTTTCGTCAACTTTCTTGGCGTGCCCGCGCCGTTGCGTGCGGCGCTGATCGAAGCGCATGGCGAGATTTTCGATCCGGCGTGGTGGCGCAGCCTGCAGGATCGCCTGCGCGCAGGTGATTACGTCGATGTGCCGCCGTACCCCGCCGAAACGCGCCTCGCCCATCAGTGCGCTCTGCCTGGGCGGGAAGAAGCCTCGCAGTGAAACGGGTCCGTACAGGGATCATGAACGTCGGATGTTTTTATTCGCGCATGTGCGCACCTTCAGCGAAAATTGCGGTCAATAGCTGCGACCAAACGGTCAAGCGACTCGGGAAATCCACCATGCGCGTTGTATTGGCACTTTGCCTGTCTGCCCTGTCCCTCAGCCTGTCGGCGCAGACAGCGCCTGCTGCTCCGGCATCACCCTCCAGCGTGACCGACCTGGCTGCCGTGGCCGTCAGTGGCGTGCAGCCCGGTCCCGGGCTTTGGAAGGTCAGCAAGGGCGGTCATACGATGCTGCTGCTCGGCGTGATCTCGCCGCTGCCGGAGCTGATGCAGTGGCGGTCGGCCGATGTCGAAACCGCTATCGCCGGCTCGCAGCAGGTGCTGCAGCTACCCGACGTCAAGCTGAAAGTGGACGTGAGTTTCTTCGGTAAACTGTTTCTGCTGCCGTCGGCGTACAGCGCGCGCAAGAATGACAACGGCGCCAGCCTGCAGCAAGTGCTCCCTGCGCCGATGTTTGCGCGTTGGGAGGTGCTGAAGGCCAAGTACATTGGGAAAGATGCCGGCATCGAACGGTGGAAGCCGATCTTCGCCGCCCAGGAACTGTACAAGAAAGCGATCAAGGCGAATCAGTTGAGCAAATCCGGTGGCGTGCAGTCGAACATCGATGCGCTGGCCAAAAAGTACAACGTGCCGGAAACCTCCACCGACTACCCGCTGGTGATCGAGCACCCGCATGATGCGATCAAGGCGTTCAAGGCATCCGGGCTGGACGATATGGCCTGCTTTGGCCACACGCTGGATGCGATCGAGCAGGACATGCCAACGATGACCTTGCGGGCCAATGCATGGGCCACCGGCGATCTGGATGCGCTGCGCAAACTGCCCGACAGTGACCGCCGCGGTACCTGCGTCAGTGCGATTACCGATGCAGAATTTGCGCGCAAGCTTGGTCTGTCAGACGTGCCTGCGCGAATGGAGGACAACTGGCTGGCCACGGCCCGTGCGTCGCTGGCAAAGAATGCGCAAACCTTTGCGATGCTGCCGATCAAGGAGCTACTGTCGGCCGATGGCTACCTGTCCAAGCTCAAGGCCGAGGGTTATCAGGTCGAGGCGCCGGATGCCGACGATAGCGATGATGCCGGCCCGGCATCGGCGACCACATCTGCACCAAGCACGTCCGTCCCTGGCACGGCAGCGAGCGTGGTTCACTAAGGTAGCTGTTGCGATAACTTCGAATGACCATGCGTCGTTTGCAATGTTAGTCAGAGGCATTGGGAGAAAGTACGCGGATGTTCATCCATCGACGTATCGCCCATCGATTGATCGTTCTGTTGTTGCTTGCAGGCACGGCTCCGCTGGCTGCGGCTTTCGATGCGCCCGCACCCGCATCGTCAGCGCTGCTGCCGCCGGGACAGGTTACCGAGCTGCAAGGCGTCAGCGTCAGCGGTGTGCAGCCGGGGCCCGGTCTGTGGAAAGTCAGTAAGGGTGATCACGTGCTGTGGGTGTTGGGTACGCTGGAGCTGCTGCCCAAAGGCATGGTCTGGCAGGCGCGCGACGTGCAGGCAGCGATCGCCGATTCGCAGCAGGTGCTGGATAAACCGCAGTTCAAGGTGGATGCCAAGTTGGGCTTTTTCGGCACGCTCGGCATCCTCCCCAGCCTGATCGGTGTGCGCAACAATCCCGATGGCAAGCATCTGGTCGATGTGGTGCCGCCGGATCAGTACGCGCACTGGCTGGTGCTGAAAAAGAAATATCTTGGCTGGGATAACGGTGTCGAAAAACAGCGACCGATTTTCGCTGCCTTTGCGCTGTTTCTCGCGGCGATCAAACAGGCTGATCTGACCGACGACATGATCGATCCGCTGATCAAGAAGGCGGCAGCGCAGCACGATCTGAAACCTACCCCGATCAATTACACGGTTGTGGTCGATCAACCGAAAGCCATCGTGAAGGATTTCAAGAAAGGTCCGCTGGAGGATGGGGATTGCTTCGCCAAAACGCTCGATCATCTCGATAGCGATGTGGCGCTGATGCGCGCACGCGCCAACGCATGGGCCACCGGCGATCTGGATGCGTTGCGCCGCTTGCCACTCAGCAATCAGTTGCAGGTCTGCCTCGCGGCAGTCAATCAGTCGGCTATCTCACACGAGTTGGGCTTGACGGATATTGAAGCGAATATCGAATCGACCTGGGCAGCAGCTGCCATCAAGGCACTCGGCAACAACCGTGTGACCTTTGCCCAGCTGCCTATGGAACGACTGCTTGGCAAGCATGATTATCTGGCCCCATTGCAGGCGCAGGGTTATACGGTGACATTGCCGGAAGGCTTGACCGATGCGGCGCCGGAGTCGGCAGTTGCACCCGCGTTAACGGCAAAGGCAGCGAGCACCACTGGCGCTCGGCCCCGCTGAACTTCCCGCGCTTTTATCCGCCGAGCGTTGCCACAAGCTCACTCACTTGCGGAATTCAGTCGCGCTATCTCGTTGTCACTCAGGCTGAGCTCCGCGGCACCGACCAGCTCGTGCAACTGTTCCACGCTGGTTGCACTGGCAATCGGCGCGGTGATGCCGGGTCGCGCCATCAGCCATGCAAGGGCAACCTGCGCCGGTTTGGCATGGTGCGTTGAGGCCACTTCATCCAGTGCCGCCAGAATCTGCATGCCGCGCGGATTGAGATACTTCTTCACCGCACCGCCGCGAACGCTGCTCTTGGCCAGGTCGCTCTCGCTGCGATACTTGCCGCTGAGAAAGCCGCTGGCCAGCGAGTAGTAGTTGATGACGCCGATGTTTTCGCTGCGGATCAGCGGTTCGAGATCCTTTTCGTAACCCGTGCGATCAATCAGGTTGTAGTCCGGCTGCAGGCTTTCGTAGCGCGGCAGGTTGTACTCGCGCGATACCTTCAAAGCCTCGGCGAGGCGGTCAGCGCTGTAGTTGGATGCACCGATCACGCGCACCTTGCCGGATTCGATCAATCGCGCGAATGCCTCCAGCGTTTCCGCGAGAGGCGTGCTGGCATCGTCTTCATGCGCCTGGTAAAGATCGATGTGGTCGGTCTGCAGTCGTTTCAACGAGCTATCCACAGCCTGCATAATATTCACCGGCGACAGACCCGGCTGATCAGTCCACTTGCCCACCTTGGTGGCGATCACCACCCTGTTGCGCTTGCCTGATTGCTTCAGCCACTTGCCGATGATCGTTTCCGACTCGCCGCCACGGTTGCCCGGCACCCATGCCGAATAGACGTCGGCTGTATCGATCAGATTAAAGCCGGCATCGACGAAGGCATCGAGCAGCTCGAACGAGCGCTTTTCGTCAGCGCTCCAGCCGAACACGTTGCCGCCGAAGGCGAGCGGCGCAATAGAAAGTGCTGATTTGCCAAGTGGGCGCTGTTTCATGGGACACCTCGGATGGGCGGGATCGTTATGTGCAAACGGCAGCACATCATTCATCCGAGGTGGTTGCACTTCATGCGGGAATCAAGCGCAGGCCGGTTTGGCGCCATCGTGCAGTTCGCACGATGGCGCGGTGGTGACCTGTGCTGCCTTGGGTGGTTCGATCATGGTGCTGGTCTTGCGCGGATCGACGCCATCGTTCAACCGCCACAACAGCTTCGCGGGGACCACATGCCCATGGAGAAACAACAGATTAGTCCATATCGAGTTCATCAGAGGCACCTCAAGGAGGGTGGAGGGTGTTTGGGGGCTCAACATAGCGACATGACAGATCGCCAAAAAGCGATATATTCGCAAGCTAGACTTGAGAGAAATTCAAGATGGGAAAGCTGCCGTTGGGCCTGCTGCAACAGTTCGTGCTGGTCGCCCGGCTGGGCAATCTGTCGCGCGCCGCGGCGCAGGCGAATCTCACCGTGAGTGCGCTCAGTCATCAGATGCGCCAACTGGAAGAGCGACTGGAGCGGCGCCTGTTCGAGCGCGGGCCGCGCGGCGTGACGTTGACCGTCGATGGCTGCAGCCTGCTTGAGGCGGTGGGCGAACATTTCGATGGTATCGAGCATGCGTTGCTGCGCTATCACCAGCGCCGCCACGACGCGCTTACGCTCAGTGCCAGTCCCGGTATCATCACGAGCTGGCTGGTGCCGCGACTGCCGCGGCTGGTCGCCGTGCATCCGGATCTGGAACTCAGCCTGCAGTCGAGCTCCACGTTGGTGAATTTCGAGCGCGAGCCGGTCGATGTCGGCTTGCGTTTCGGTCGTGGCAACTGGCCGGGTGTGCGTAGTGAGCGGTTGTTCGGCGAATGGGTCGCACCGGTCGCTGCGCCAGAACTGGTGGCGCAGATGGGCGATGCCGATCCAAACGATCTCTCGCAGTGGCCATTGCTGGGTGATCCGCATCCGGCCAATCGCTGGCTCGACTGGTTTGCCCAGTACGGTGGTACACCGCCGAAGCGCTATGTGGCGCATTTCGACACGGTCGATGCGCTGCGGCATGCGGCGCTGGAAGGCCTCGGCGTGGCGCTGGGGCGGATGGTGACGTCGAAATCGCTGATCGACGCTGGGCGCTTGCAGGTACTCGGCGATCACTACCTGCCAGTAGAAGATGCGTACTGGCTGGTGTATCCACCGCGCTCGCAGGAACATCGCGGCTTGCAGGTGTTCCGTGAGTGGCTGCTGGCCGAAGCCGAGGATTACTGCCGGCATATGCCGGCGTTGCGGCGTGACGACGCGGCGGTTGATTGATGGGGTTTCACAAAGCGGCAGGGGTCCTCACCATCGCGGGTCGTTGCAGGCGCATCGTCAGGAGATGATCCATGAAGTCATGAGCCGTGGTCGCGTGGGAAGCCGGCAAGCCGCCAAGTATCGAAATTGAGCGACAGCGATGGCTTGCGATGGCTGACGTAGAATGTCTTCACGCAACAACGTGTTTGCACAAGCTATGGTCGTGCAGCGTTGGTGAGATGCAACGCAACGTCGATCAACAGTGAAATACAGGTAAGGGGCTGGCAGCATGGAAATAATTCGTTCACGCACGCTTGCAGCATGGTTGCTTGCCGCATGCATCGGCTTGCCCACGTTGGCTGCAGCGCAGGCTACAGCGTCCAGTTCGATGGCGCAGGATCAGCCGACCGACACACTGGTGCCGCCCACCAGTGCCAGCGATTTCACCGGTCAGCAGCTGGACAGCGCACTGGCCGGCGACTGGCGTTCGCCGAACAACCGCGCCCGCGACGTCTATCGTCATCCCAAGGCGACCTTGCAGTTTTTCGGCATCCGCCCCGATGAGACAGTGATCGAAATCACGCCCGGTGGCGGCTGGTACAGCGAGATCCTGGCGCCGTTGCTGCATGACGACGGTCATTACATCGCTGCCGTGGAGAAGCCGGCCAGCGGTGACGAGGCAAGCAAGGACGATGATGCCCTGCATCGCAAGTTTGCCTCCGACCTCATGCACTACGGGAAAGCCAAGGTAGTCGAGTTCGACCCCAAGGCGCCGGTGTTCGGCGCGCCGGGTTCTGCCGATCTGGTGCTGACTTTCCGCAACGTGCACAACTGGGCCAGCACCAATAAAGATGGGGCCGACACCACGTCGGCCATGTTCAAGGCGTTTTATGCGGTGTTGCGGCCGGGCGGCGTGCTTGGCGTGGTCGACCATCGGGCCGACGATAGCGCCATGCTGGATGCGGTAAAAAAGAGCGGCTATCTGCCAACCAAGTATGTGGTGAAGATGGCGACCGATGCCGGCTTCACGCTGGAAGACAGCAGCGAGATCAACGCCAATCCGAAGGACACGAAAAATTATCCCAAAGGCGTCTGGACCTTGCCGCCCACGTTCGCGCTGGGTGATACCGACAAGGCCAAGTATCAGGCGATCGGCGAATCCGATCGGATGACCTTGCGCTTCGTCAAACCGGCGCCGGCCACCGCGACACCTTGAGGCCAGCGTTGGTGAGGAATGTTGTGTGCGGTAAGCCATCATGCTGATCGCACTGAATAAACCCTACGGGGTGCTGTGCCAGTTCACCGATGAAAATGGCCGCCGCACGCTGGCCGATTTCGTCAGGCAAAAAGACGTCTATGCGGCCGGACGGCTGGATCAGGACAGTGAGGGTTTGCTGCTGCTGACCGATGATGGCGCACTGGCGCATCGGCTCACCGATCCCCGCCATAAACAGCCGAAAACCTATGTGGCGCAGGTCGATGGCGAAATCAACGAAACGGCGCTGTCGGCCCTGCGGAACGGCGTGTTGTTGAACGACGGACCCAGCCTGCCAGCCACCGCGGAACGCATCGACGAGCCAGGCTGGCTATGGCCGCGCGATCCGCCGGTGCGCTTTCGCAAGCACCTACCCACCAGTTGGCTCAGTCTGTCGATTCGCGAAGGTCGCAATCGGCAGGTGCGGCGTATGACGGCTGCCGTGGGGTTCCCCACGCTGCGATTGATCCGTGTACGGGTGGGTGATTACGTGCTGGACGGTCTGGCGTCGGGCGAGACGCGCATGCTGTGATAGCGTGGTCGGCGCCATGGCGATCGGGTAACGGGAGCCTATGAGCAGGCTCTGGACAAGCCGAAAAACGCCTCGGCTGTCGCCGTGCTGTTCGCTGCCGTCACCTCAGCCGGCTCACCGCGATCACGCGCGATTTCCTCGCAGATATGTTTCAGATACATCGGTTCGTTGCGCCGATGCTTCGGCTGCGGTCGCACCGTGCGGGGCAGCAGATACGGCGCATCGGTTTCGATCATCAATCGGTCGGCCGGAATCTCGCGTACAAGCGCCCGCAGATGCGTGCCGCGACGTTCGTCGCAGATCCAGCCGGTGATACCGATATGGCAATCCAACGCCAGATAGTCGCGCAGCGCCTCATCGGTATCGGTAAAGCAGTGCACCACGGCAGCCGGTACCCTGTCGCGGTAACGCCGCAATACCGCGACAAAGTCCTCGTGCGCATCGCGTTGATGCAGAAACAGTGGTTTCTGCATGTCGACGGCAATTTGCAGCTGCCGTTCAAACACCTGCAGTTGCACCTCGCGCGGCGAATAGTTGCGGTTGTAGTCCAATCCGGTTTCGCCGATGGCGCGCACGACTGGATCGTGCGCGAGCTCGCGCAGCTGGGTATCCGTCGCGTCGTCGTAGTCGATCGCATGATGCGGATGCACGCCGGCCGTGGCAAACAGCTTGCCAGGATGTGCTTTGGCCAAAGCCAGCGCATGCGCGCTGCCTTCGCGCGAAGCGCCAGTCAGGATCATCCGGCTCACACCATGCCTTGCAGCGCGCTGCAGCACTTCATCGAGATCGTGCTGAAACGATTCGTGACCGAGATTGACGCCAATATCGAGCAACTGCATGGTTAGGCCGCGACAGGTAAAGCGGGATTGTCCCAGACATCGATGGCGTCGCAAGCGGCCTCAGCACGTGGGAACGACGATAGAGGAAAGGTTTCGTAATCACAGGTGCACTTGCGGTGATCGATCTGTTGCGCCAGCTCGGGTATCAGGCGTTGAGGTCGGAATACCCCTGATTGTGTGCGTTGGTAGGCATATTGACCGGCACACCGCCGACAATGGCGGCGAAATCGATGCCATTGTCGAGGTTGTAGCCGCGCAAGAAGTATTGTTTGCCTTGCCATCGGCGGAATGCTGGTGGGTCACCACCATGCCCGGGATCGCCCCCAGCACCTCGCCCGGACGCGGCAGCGGAATATCTTGCAGCAAGCGAGCCAAGGTGGTGCCCTGCGACGCGGCGTCGGAGGTGCCAATACCGTTACCCGCATGGCGTTGACGTTATCCAGATGAGCTGTTCGAACTAACCGCCAGCAGCCGGGTCAGACCCACATACACCCATGACACAAAAATGGATGCAGGAAATTTTCCTAAGATGTGAAGACGCCGCTGAACGGGTGGAGACGGCACAATGGCGGGCGGTTCTGGGTGTGATGTGGGCCGGGGCATGATGTCGACATCATCTCCGACAACAACAAGATGATCGAGCGATGGTTGGCAAAATTCAGCAGCCGCCACGCTGGGATAATCAAGTTGTGATAGTTATGGTGGTTATTTCGTCAAAGCGGGTGGTTCGCGACAACCGGCGTTGACGGCTTCTCAAAAGCATTGAGCGGGGTGGAATCATGTCGGCAGTCATCAAGCCGGCGGCAAGCGGGGCCGGCATGGCGGCAGACGATCGCGAAGCGGAAGTCTGTGCATGGCTGGTTGCGCGTGGTCGTTTGAAAGACAGCGATCTGGGCCGTGCGCGCCGTCTGCACGAGGAGTCGGCCGAAGGCACGCTCACCACCCTGATGGCGCGGCTGGGGCTGGTGTCCGAGCGCGATCTGGCCGAGGCCTGGGTCGAGTTGCTGCAGGTGCCGCTGCTGGCCGCGCGCGATGCGCCCGAGCTGCCGCCCGCCGAGCTGGAAATATCGTTGCGCTTTCTGAAACAGCACCACGTGGTGCCGGTGCAGGATGAAAAAGACGGGCTGGCCCTGATTGTCTCTGATCCGGCCGATCCGTATCCGCTGCAGGCGGTGACCCTGGCGGCTGGTCGGCCGGTCGCACTGCGGGTCGGCCTGCGTTCGGAAATCGACGGGCTGATCGAACGTTATTACGGCACCGGTCGTTCGGCCATGGGCACCATCGTGGAGAACCTCGATGGCAGTGCTGCCGAAGAGGACGACGTCGAGCATCTGCGCGATCTCGCCTCGGAAGCGCCGGTCATTCGGCTGGTCAACCTTATCCTGCAGCGCGCGGTCGAGCAGCGCGCGTCGGACGTGCATATCGAGCCGTTCGAGAATCGTCTGAAAGTGCGCTATCGCATCGACGGCGTGCTGCATGAAGTGGAGGCGCCGCCGTCGTCATCGACCGCGGCGGTGATTTCGCGCGTCAAGATCATGGCGAGGCTGAATATCGCCGAGCGCCGCCTGCCGCAGGATGGCCGCATCCAGTTGCGCGTGCAGGGCAAGGAGTTGGACTTGCGCGTATCGACCGTGCCGACCAGTTTCGGCGAGTCGGTGGTGATGCGTATCCTCGATCGCGAGTCGGTGGTGTTCGACTTCGCCTCGCTGGGTTTCACCGACAGCTTTCAGCAGCGCTTCGTCGACGTGCTCAATCGTCCGCACGGCATTCTGCTGGTGACCGGTCCCACGGGTTCCGGCAAGACCACCACGCTGTACACCGCGCTGTCGCAGATCAATACCAATGACGTCAAGATCATCACGGTCGAGGATCCGGTCGAGTATCAGCTCGAAGGCATCAACCAGATCCAGGTGAAGCCGCAGATCGGGCTCGATTTCTCCGGCGCGCTGCGCTCGATCATGCGTCAGGATCCGGACGTGATCATGATTGGCGAAATGCGCGATCTGGAAACCTGCCGCATCGCGATCCAGTCCGCGCTCACCGGCCATCTGGTGCTCTCCACGCTGCACACCAACAGTGCCGCCGGTGGCATCACGCGACTGCTCGATATGGGTGTTGAAGATTACCTGCTCGGCTCGACCATCAACGGCATCCTGGCACAGCGACTGGTGCGCCGGCTCGATCCGGAAACCGCGATTGCCTACGAAGCGCTGCCCGAAGTGATCGAGCAGTTCGAGCTGGAAAAATACACCGACGAGCGACCGATTCGTTTGTGGAAGCCGGGCAGCAGCGCAGCCAACCCAACCGGATACCGCGGCCGCCGCGCGATCATGGAATTTCTCACCATGAGCGATCCCTTGCGCCGATTGGTGATGCAGCGCGCCGATGCCGGCGAAATCGAACGTCAGGCGCGCAGTGAAGGCATGCGCACGATGTACGAGGACGGCATCGCCAAGGCCGTGAGTGGCGTCACTACGCTGGAAGAAGTCATGCGCGTTACGCAGGACGGTTGACGTGGCGCAATTCAGCTACAAGGCAGTCAGCGACGCCGGCGAGATGCTGCAAGGCCAGATGGAAGCGGCCAGCGTCGAGGACGTGATCGGTCGCCTGCAGGATCAGGGTCATACGTTGCTGGCCGCGCAGCCCGCCGATGGCGCGGCCGGTGGCAGCGGGCTGGCTGGTCTGTTCAAGCGTGGCCCGTTCACCGGCGATCAGCTGGCGCAGTTCACTCATCAGTTGGCGACCCTGCTCGGTGCCGGCCAGCCGCTCGATCGCGCGCTGAGCATCCTGCTCGATCTGCCCGAGGGCGAGCATGCCAAGAAGATGGTCGAACGCGTGCGCGATCGGGTGCGCGGCGGCACCACGCTGTCGCAGTCGCTGGATGAAGAACTGGGCGTGTTTCCCAAGCTCTACATCAGTCTGGTGCGCGCGGGTGAAGCGGGCGGCTCGCTGGAAGAAACGCTGCGTCGCCTGGCCGATTACCTGGAACGCGCGCAGGCGATGCGTGGCAGCATCATCAATGCGCTGATCTACCCAGCGTTCCTGATGGTTGGTGTACTCGGTTCGCTGGTGCTGTTGTTGGCTTACGTGGTGCCGCAGTTCGTGCCGATCTTCGCCGACATGCAGGTACCGATTCCGTGGATCACCCAGGCCGTGCTGGTGGTGGGCAACACGCTGCAGGCGTGGTGGTGGCTGATCATCCTGCTGATCGGTGGCGGCGTGTTTTTCTGGCGCGCGCGATTGCGTGACCCGCAGGCACGGCTGGCCTGGAATACGAAAATGCTGAGCATGCGGCTGGTCGGTCCGCTGCTGCTGAAAGTGGAAACCGCGCGCATCGCCCGCACGCTCGGCACGCTGTTGAAAAACGGCGTGCCGCTGCTGAGTGCGCTGACTATCGCGCGCCAGGTCACCAGTAATCGCGCGCTTGATGCCGCGCTGATCCAGGCACACGAACAGGTCAAGGGTGGCTCGGGCCTGAGTCTGGCGCTGGGCCAGTCAAAACTGTTTCCACGGCTGGCCATGCAGATGGTCCAGGTCGGCGAAGAGGCCGGCCAGCTGGACACCATGCTGCTGAAAGTCGCTGATACCTTTGAACTTGAATCCAAGCGTGCGATTGATCGCTTGCTTGCTGCATTGGTGCCGGCACTGACCATCGTGATGACGGTGATGGTGGCGATCATCATGGCCGCAATTCTGCTGCCGCTGCTGAGTTTGACCAGCAATATTCAATGAAGATTTGAACGGAGAGAACACGATGCATGATTTGATGAAGCGGGAACCAAGAGTCGGGTTCAGGGATCAGGGAAGCGCCAAAGTCGAAGCTGTTGCTGCATTGAGGCGTTCGCGTTCCCCGCTTGCTATTTCCCGCCGGGCCACCTTGGGTGGCTCCCTCAACACTTCGCGCTCGAAAGGCTTCACCCTGCTCGAAATGCTGGCGGTGATCGTATTGATCGGCATCATCGGTGCGGTGGTGGTGACCCAGGTTGGCAAGAACGTCGACAAGGGCAAGTACGGTGCGGGCAAGGCGCAACTGATGACGCTGAGCCAGAAGATCGAAAACTATGCGCTCGACAACGGCTCGCCGCCGCAGCAGCTGGACGATCTGATGACCAAGCCGGCGAATGCCACCAACTGGCAGGGACCGTACGCGAAAGAGTCCGAGTTGAAAGATCCCTGGGGCCATCAATTCGGTTACCAGTATCCGGGCCAGCACGGCAGCTTCGATCTGATCTTCTATGGTCAGGACGGCAAGCCCGGTGGTGATGGCTACAGTCAGGATGTTGGTAACTGGCAATGAACATCAGGGAACGGGGAGCCGCCCGAGGTGGTCTAGTGGCGAGTGAGCAACAAGAGCATGCGAATGTCGCTGCTCTTGCGTTCCACGCTAGGTCACCTCGGGTGGCTTCCCGCCAGGCCACCTCGGGTGGCTCCCTGTTCTCTGCGCGCATCAAACGCGCGCATGGCTTTACCCTCCTCGAAATGCTCGCCGTGATCCTGCTTATCGGGATAGCGGCCGCGGCGGTATCGTTTTCGGTCACGCAAGGTTTGGCCAGTGCGCGGATAAACGCAGCCAGCAGCGAATTGGCCGGCGCGCTGCGCGCCACGCGGGCGCAGGCGATCGTGAAGGGCCAGCAGCAGAATTTCGATATCGATACGCGCAGCAACAGCTATAGCAACCTGAAGCAGCAAAACGTGCCACTGCCAAAAGGTTTGCAGCTCAGCGTCACCAGCGCGAAGGACGACCAGCCGAACGATCACACCGGACGCATCCGCTTTTTCCCCGATGGCAGCTCTACCGGCGGCCGCATCACCTTGACCAGCGGCAAGCGCGAGTGGCACGTCAACGTGTCATGGCTGACCGGCGAAGTACGCGTAGTCGATACGACGGTGGCGATGCAATGAGTTGCCGTTTGTCAGGTATGCAGACCAGGCGCGCGCAGCGCGGCTTCAGCCTGATCGAAGTGATCGCCGCCATCATGCTGCTGGCCATCGCTTTTGCTGCGTTGATGAAAGTGGCCGGCGGTTCGATCAGCCTCACCCAGAATGCGGCCGGCTATAGCGAGGCGGCGTTGTGGGCGCGAGGCCTGCTCGATAGCGCTTTCATCGGAGAGCCGATCAAGACGGGCAGCAGTGCGGGTCAGTTCAACAACCAGTTCCGCTGGCAGCTCGCTGTGACGCCGTGGAACGATGCCGGCATCCAGCCACCGGCCGCCCCGCTGCATTTATATCAGTTGGATCTGGATGTGCTGTGGGGGCCGATCGGGCATCCACGTTCGGCCCACTTCCGCACGTTGCGGCTAGCCGGCCAGGATGCCGCCAACATGATGCGGCCGGCACCATGAATTCTGCCGTGCTTAGAGCCTTTACAAAGTCTCCTAGGCCGATGGCCGGTTTCACCTTGCTCGAAGTGCTGGCATCGCTGGTGCTGCTTGCCCTGCTGCTGATCGGCGTGTATTCGGGCTTGCGCACGGCCACGCATAGCGTGCGTTCGGGCACGGCGGCGGTGGAGCGGATCGACCAGATCCGCTCGGCGCAGCAGTTTCTGCAGCGCGAGCTCGCGCAGAGCATGGCCCAGCCGATCAGCAAGAACGAGCGCGGCGAGAACATCTATTTCCAGGGCGACGCGCACGAAATGCGTTACGTCGCGCCGCTGCCTGGCTATCTCGGCAAGCTTGGGCCGCAGCTGCAGAGTCTGAAGCTAGTCGATGATGGCCACGGCGATGCCAGCCTGGTGCTCAGTCTCGCCTTGCTGCCGCCGGATGGATCGCCGCCGAAAGCACTGGGCGACCCGCAGGTCTTGCTCGATCACATCAGAAGCGGCGGCTTTGCCTATCGCGGGCTGGATGCGTTGGGCCAGAAGGTGCCATGGTCTGCCGCCTGGCCGGATGGACGGCTGCTGCCGCTGCTCGTGCGCGTGCAGCTGCAGCCGCAGGGCAATTACGCGTGGCCGTTGATCGAGGTTCCGTTGCGGGTCAATCCGCTGGCCAGCGGTGCAGCCACTGGTCTGCAGCCGCTGAATGCGGTGAGCGGGGGCGCGCGATGACGCGGGCGTTGGTTCATCACTCAAGGTCAAGTCAGCGCGGCGTGGCGCTGCTGCTGGTGCTATGGGCCTGCACATTACTGGCGATTTTGCTGGGTGGTTACGCCGCGCTGGCCCGGACCGAGGGTCTGCAGGCACGCTATCAGTTTGCGCAGACGCAGGCGCATTACGCTGCCGAGGCCGGCATCATGCGTGCTTTCTACGGCCTGCAGGATCCGATCAACAAGAATCGCTGGATCGGCGATGGACGCATTTATTCTTTCGCATTCGACGCCGCCGAGATCAAGGTCTCTGCGATTGGCGAAAACGGCAAGGTGGATCTCAATGCGGCCACGCCGCAAATCCTGCAGGCGCTGTTTCAGGCGGCGGGCACGCCGCAGGCGGCAGCCCAATCACTGGCTGCCAACGTCGTGGACTGGCGCAGCGCTCCATTGATAGCGAGTGACCTTGACAAGCGTCGCGCGGCTTATGCGGCGGCCGGACATGATTACGGTCCGCGCAATGGTCCGTTCGTCAGTATCGAGGAGTTGCAGATGGTGCTGGGGATGACGCCAGCGCTCTATCGCGTGATTGCCCCGGACATCACGATCTGGTCCGGCAATGCGGCGCCCGATCCCAACACGGCGCCCCCGCTTGCACTGGCAGCGATTCCCGGCATGACTGCGGCGCAGGAAGCCGTCATTTACGCGGCAAGGCAGAAGGGCGCCAGCGATGCCGGTATGGTTCTCAACAACGGAGTAACGCATAGTATTCGGTCGGAGGCGACACTGGCCGACGGTACGCGTGCAGTGCTGCGCGCGACGATGCGTTTACAGCAGGGACAAACCGGTGCGCAACCCTTTGCGGTGCTGCGCTGGCAGGAGGGGGACGAAGAATGAGTACGGCTACGCAGTCGCTGCGGCCATTGGTGGATCGCATGCGCCGCGCCTGGCGCGGTTCACCGCTGCCGGATTTTTTCTGCTGGTGGGGCGGCGAGCTGCGCGCTCTGCTGCCGGTGCGCTGGCAGAGTTTTTTCAGCGGTGGCGCGGACTGGTATCTGCTGCAGCATGAGGGTACGCAGTGGTCGTTGCGCCGCGCGGGCAACAGTCTGCCGATGACGCGCTGGAACGACAGCGACGACAGCCTGATCCAGCAGACCACGTTGACCAGCGCGCTGAAAAATATAGACCCTGAAGATCTGCGGCTGGCGTTGCTGCTGCCGACAGCTGCCGTCTTGCGCCGCACGCTCGCCTTGCCGCTGGCGGCACGCGACAACCTGCTGCAAGTGATGGCGTTCGAGATCGATCGGCAGACGCCGTTCAGTGCGGCGCAGGTGTATTACGCGGTGCGCGAACTGCCACAGCCGGCCGCAGCCGGACGCGTCAATGCGGAGCTGGTAGCGGTGACGCGCAGCACGCTCGATCCGCTGTTGGCACTTCTGGGCACGCTGAGCATTCCGATCGATGCCGTCGATTTGGCGGTCGGCAATGATCGGCTCGGCGTCAATCTGCTGCCGCCTGAGCAGACAACGCGGCGCGTGCGGCCGCGCCTGCGCTTGAATCTCGCATTGGCGGCTGGTGCTGTTGTGCTGCTGTTGTTGACGCTGGCCACCTGGTTGCACAACCGGCAGGCTGCGCTGGCGAACATGCAGGACACGGTGGAAAGCATGCGCAGCGAGGCGCAGCAGGTCACCTCGCTGCGGCAGCAGTTGCAGGACAATGCGGGTGCCGCCGGCTTTCTGGCTCAGCGCAAGAAAAGCACCGTCAGCATGCTCAGCCTGATGCAGGAGATCACGACGCGCCTACCCGACACGGCATGGCTGGAGCGTTTCAGCGTCGACAACACCGGCCAGGTCGGATTGCAGGGTCAGAGCGTGCAGGCGGCCAAGCTGCTCGACGCGCTGAAGGATTCCACCCTGATCACGAACGCCAGTTTTCAGGGCAGCATTCAGCCGGATCCCACCACGGGCAAGGAACGGTTCTATCTGACCGCGCAGCTGCGTCAGCCGGCCGCCGGCAAAGGCAAGCCGTCGGCCACGGCGGTTGGTGGAGGCGTGCCATGAAAAAGCTCAGCCTCAATCCGCGTGACAGTCGCCTTGCCGCGATCGGCCTGCTGCTGGTAGCACTGGTGATCGGCTATTTCGTGCTGTTGCACTGGTGGTTCGTGGCGCCGCTGAAGCAGATCAGCAGCGACATGGTCGACCTGCGCGATACGCAGGGCCGCTTCGCCGCGGCGATTGCCGAAAAGCCGGCGCTGCAGCAACGCATTGCCACGCTCGGTGCGGGACAGGCCAGCAGCAACGCGTTTCTGGCCGAGGATGATCCGAATACGGCTGCGGCTGATTTGATGCAGCGCGTGGTCGACGTGGTCGGTACCAGCACCCAGGGCGGCAGCTGTGTGGTGAGCCAGAAGGTACCGATACCCAACCCACCAGCGACGCCCGGTGAGCCGTATCGCAAGGCGGCCGTGAGCATCAACCTCAGCTGTGATATCGAGTCGCTGGCGCAAGTGCTGCAGGCGCTGGAGCAGGGCACGCCCTACGTATTCATTGATGACCTGAGCATTTATCGCAATCCGGTCGCGGCGCAGCAAAATAACGCGGCACCGCTCGAGGTGCAGTTCACACTGTCCGGCTACGTGCGTCCTGCACACGATACGCCAGCGGCTTCGCCGCTTGTTCCGGCAGGCTCGCGTGTACCGGGACAGGGAGCTGCGCCATGAATGCTGCCAATCAACGACGTCTGACGCCGATGCTTGCTGCGATCGTGGCGCTGCTGGCGATCGTGTTGCTGCTACTGCTGAGCGGCGTGGGACGCAAGGTGCACTGGAATACGCCACGACCGCCAACCATGCTGCCACCGGGCAACAACGCGGCCAATCTGCCGACACCGCTGCCTTTACAAAGCTTCGCGCTGGTCTGGCAGAAGCCGTTGTTCACTCCTGATCGCAAGCCGATAGCCCGCATTGCCAATGGCGGCACGTCGTTGGGTGATCTCACGCTCACCGGCATCATTCTCACGTCGGGCCTGCACATGGCCTTGCTGCATGACAAGAACGGCGATCGCCAGATTCGCCTGCACGAGGGTGAGGCGATGCCCGATGGCAGTGTAAAGCTGGTGGAAGTTCGTCCGCGCTCGGCACTATTCGATGCATCCGGTGGTCGAACCGAGTTGAAGCTGCCGGCGGGGGCACCGTTCGATGATCCAAAGGCGGCTGTACCGGGAATGCCGAACGGGGATGCCAACGCCAACAATCAACAGGTGCCCGCCGACGCGATGATCCGCATCGGGCCGCATGGCGTCGGACGACAACCGGGACCGCCCGGCAATGCACAACCACCGCAGGATGCGCCACCCGCGTCACCGTTGCTCGATCGAATCAAACAGGCAAATCAGAGACGCCGCGCCGAACGCGCCGCGGCATCTCACTAAGGAGTAGGTGATTCATGTTTCGCAAGCTCACTCAACATGTTCTGCGTACCAGCACCATCGCCTTGACCGTGTGGCTGGTCGGTTGCGCCAGCTCGCAGGTGCACGACGACAGCGCGCTGCAGCGCGAAGCGATGGCCGGCACGCAAAATCCGGTGCCAGCACCGCTGCCGCTCAACAACGATCTCAACGGGGGCAGCGGCGCTGCCACGCCGAAGTCGGAGATCAGCCCGGGTACGGGCAACTTCATCCATCCCACTGCGTTGAGCACGCCGCGTCCAGCGGCAACCGGCGACGGCGCAGTGACCTTCAATTTCGAGAATCAGCCGGTGCAGGCGGTAGTCAAGGCGATCCTCGGTGATCTGCTCAAACAGAACTACACCATCGTGCCGGGCGTGCAAGGCAATATCTCGTTCTCTACCTCCGAACCGGTGGACAGCAGCCAGGCATTGCCGATACTGGAGACGCTGCTGTCGTGGACCCATAACGCGCTGGTCAAGCGTGCCGGCGGCTATGTCGTGCTGCCTGAAAAAGATGCCGTGGCCGGCAATATGGTGCCCAGCCTGGGCGCTAACGCACCATCAGGTGGTCTGCAGTCGCGGCTTTTCCCGTTGCGCTACATTTCCGCTACTGAGATGCAGAAGCTGATCAAGCCGTTCGCCCGGCAGGATGCCGTGCTGCTGGCAGACCCTTCGCGCAATCTCATTGTGATGTCCGGTACGCCGGAAGAGCTGGCCAATTATTCCAGCATGGTGAAAACCTTCGACGTCGATTGGCTGCGTGGCATGTCGATCGGCGTATTCAACCTGCAGTACGCCAAGGTTGATGAGCTGATGCCGAAACTCGATGGCATGTTCGGCGAACATGGTGATACGCCGCTGGCTGGCACGCTGCGCTTTATCCCGATTGAACGCACCAATGCGATGGTGGTGATCAGCACACAGCCGCAGTACCTGCAGGAAGTCGGCGACTGGATTGCCAAGATCGACGCCGGTGGTGGCAACGAGCCACAGCTGTTCGTCTACGACGTGCGCAACCTCAAGGCATCCGATCTCGCCAAATACCTGGGGCAGATTTATGCCAACGGTTCGGGTTCCGGCAACGGCAGCGATGCCAATGGCAAGGTCGGTCCGGGCCTGACCGGCAGTACGCTGGGAAGCGGCAACAACAGCAGCTCGCAAAGCTTGGGCAGCACCGCCGGCAGCTTCGGATCGTCCTCGTCCGGCACCAGTGGCCTCGGCGGGTTGGGCAGTTCAAGCGGTACGTCCGGACTGGGCGGTCTGGGCAGCAGCAGCGGTGGATTGAATACGAGCGGTGGCATTGGGAGTTCAAGCGGCTCGTCATCCAGCCTCGGTAGTGGCGTCGGTGGCAGCGCCAGTGGTGCGGGCGGCAACGGCAGCGATGCTTCAAGCGATCAGCAGTACACATCCAGCGACGGCAGCGTCCGCATCAGCTCGGTCGACAGCAACAATCAGCTGCTGGTCCGCGCCCGGCCGTCGCAGTGGAAGGAGATGCAGGAAGCCATCAAGAAGCTCGACAACGTGCCGCTGCAGGTACAGATCGAAACGCGCATCCTCGAGGTGACGCTCACGAACCAGTTCGCGTTCGGCGTGCAGTACTACCTTGACGGGCTGACCGGCTCCACTACTTCCGGCACCACGATCACGCCGGGCCAGACGTACCGTCATCGCAATATCGGCGCAGGCGGCGGCGGCACGGTGCCCACCAGCGCAGACACACTCTTCTATTCCTTCATCAACAGCAATACCCAGGTCGCGATCAGTGCGATGGAAACCAGCGCCAATTCCAAGACGCTGTCCGCGCCCTCCATGGTGGTGATGAACAACCAGCTGGCGCATATCCAGGTCGGCAACCAGATACCGGTCAACCAGACGTCATTGATTGGCCTGGGTGGCACCACTACTACCGACACCACCGCCAGTACGGTCACGTATATTCCTACCGGCGTCATCCTCGATGTGCAGCCGCGTGTGAATCCAGGCGGTCTGGTGTATCTGAATGTGCATCAACAGGTAAGCACGGCATCGACGACGACCAATTCGCAGGGCAACCCCACCATCGCCCAGCGCGATGTGTCGACCCAGGTTGCAGTACAGAGTGGCCAGACTGTGCTGTTGGGAGGTCTGATAACCCAGGACAACGAGGTGGGCAACACCGGCGTTCCGTTTCTCAGCGACATTCCCGTGCTGGGTCGACTGTTTGGCACCACCAGCAAAAGCCGCACGCGCACAGAACTGATCGTGCTGATCACGCCCAAAGTGATCCGCAGCAGTGAGGATGCCAAGCAGGTGACTAGCGATTATCAGAGCAAGTTTGAATCGTTGCAGCCGTTGCGCGCATCAACTGCCCCCACCACGCCGATGGCCCTGGCCCTTTCCACCGCGCTGCAGTCATCGGCGCCAGGGGCGCTGCCCGTATCGTCCAATACCCCATCGGCAAGCGCTGCGTCGACGGGTGTTCCGGCACCGAACTGGCCTGAGCAACTGCAGCAGCATGCGGAAGATGCGCTGCGCCAGTCCGACTATGCGACCGCGCAGAATCTGGCGATGCAGTCGTGGCGACAGGGTTCGCATCATGGTTCGCTGTGCGAGCGCAACTGGCAGGTCATCGCGCAAGCGCGTGAGCACAGCAATCGACTCGGTAGCGTCGATGCGGCGCGCAAGCAGGAGAACAGTTGCCTGGCAACTCCTTGACCTTGTACCGCGTCGACGGGCGAGCCACGGATGGCTTGTCCTGACGCTGCCTAACGCATGGCGCCCCAGCAGCTATCATTATCAGCGACGATGAATGTTCCGCTGCCCATTTCCCTGATTACGATTTTTCCGATCACGCCGCTGCTGCCGGATATCTGCGCGTCGCTCGCGGATCATCCTCGACTGGTGCTGGAAGCGCCGCCCGGCGCCGGTAAAACTACCCAGGTGCCGCTGGCCTTGCGTGACGCCGAGTGGCTTGCGGGCAAGAAGATCATCGTTCTGGAGCCACGACGCATTGCCGCCCGGGCGGCTGCGCAGTTCATGGCACAGCAGCTCGGCGAAGCGGTCGGCCAGACCGTCGGCTACCGCATCCGCTTCGAATCAAAAGTGAGCGCGGCAACGCGTATCGAGGTGGTCACCGAAGGCATCCTCACCCGATTGATCCAGGACGATCCGGAACTCACCGGCATCGGAGCGATCCTGTTCGACGAATTCCACGAACGGCACCTCGCCGGTGATCTCGGTGCGGCGCTCGCGCTGGATGTACAGGCCACCTTGCGCCCGGATCTTCGATTGCTGGTGATGTCCGCGACGCTGGATGGTGAGCGCATCGCGCAATGGCTGGATGCGCCGCGTATCAGCAGTCCAGGCCGCAGTTTCCCTATACGCATCGAACATCCACCGGCGCGCACGCAAGAAACCGTGGAGCATCATCTGGCGCGCATCGCACGGCAGGCGCTGGAAGAGAACGAGGGTGACGTACTCGCGTTTCTGCCGGGACAGCGGGAAATTGTTCGTGCCAAAAATGCACTTGCGCAAACGATCACGTCGGAAGGTATAGAAGTCATCACGTTGCACGGCGAGCTGTCGCAGGTCGAGCAGCAGGCGGCGCTAGCACCGGCCGAGTCAGGCATGCGGCCAGATCGTATGAGGCGTGTAGTGCTGGCCACCAATGTGGCGGAATCCAGTGTGACCCTGCCAGGCATCCGTGCCGTGATCGATGTGGGGCTGGCGCGCGAGCCGCGTTTCGATCCGAACTCCGGCTTCACACGGCTGGAAACCGTAAGCATTTCACAGGCCTCGGCCGATCAGCGCGCGGGTCGCGCTGGTCGTGTGGCGCCCGGTACGGCATATCGCCTGTGGCCGCAAAGCAAACGGCTGGAATCAGCGCGGCGCGCGGAAATCAGCCATGCCGAATTATCCGGGCTGGCGCTCGAACTGGCGGCCTGGGGTTTGAACGCAAGCAGCAGAGACACGCTGCGCTGGCTCGATCCACCACCTGCTGGCGCACTGGCGCAGGCGCGCGAGTTGCTGATGAGTCTCGGTGCGCTGGATGCCACCATGCGTATCACCGCCATGGGTCGCGCCATGCTGGAGTTGGGTGCGAGTTCGCGACTGGGCGCTGCGGCATGGCGCGCGCCGTCAGCATGGCGCCCACTGATCGCCGATCTGCTTGCCTTGATGGAGGTGCGTTCGCCGATGCGTGGCGAACAAGCGCGCAGCGATGATTTCCGTGTCCGCGTCGCCGCCTTGCATGCGTGGCGCGATCGTCGGGGGCCTTCAGCACGCCATGACGTCGACAGCGGTGCGCTGGCAGCCATTGAACAGATCAGCAAGGGATGGCGCAGACGTCTGGACGTCCGAACGGCCGCCAGCGGTGTGCCGGATAGCCATGCGGTCGGCGATCTTTTGCTGCACGCCTTTCCCGATCGGGTGGCGCGCCGCGACGAGTCCAATCTGCTGCGCTACACGCTGGCCAACGGTCGTGGCGCGCGCCTGCATGAGAATACCTCGTTGCACGGCGAGCCCTGGCTGGTCGTGCTGGATCTGCGTCACGAGGCACGCGACAGCCTGATTCTTGTCGCCGCACCGCTGGATCCTTTGGTGCTGGAGCGCGATTATCCGGCGCAGTTTTCTCGCGAGCACACGCTGCGCTGGAACGAGCAGCGCGCGGTGATCGAAGCGTTCGACGAACGTCGTTTCGGCGCCATCGTGCTGGAGCGGCGCAGCGTACCGGTGCGGCCAGAAGATGCACTGCCGGCGCTGTTGGCCGTGGTGCGTGCGCGAGGCATCGAGACCTTGCCGTGGGGCGATCAGGCGAAACGACTGCGTGCGCGCATGCAGGCCTTGCGCGCGTGGATGCCGGAGCTCGGGCTGCCGGACGTGTCCGATACCGCACTGCTCGATTCGATCGACATCTGGCTTTCACCCTATCTCAATGGCAAGCGCGGACTTGATGCGTTGGGCGCCGACGAACTCTCGCAGGCGCTGGCCTCGCTATTCGATTACGAACAGCGCCGCATGCTCGACGCGCAGGCACCTGAAAGCCTCATGGTGCCCAGTGGCCAACTGCGCCGACTCGACTATGCGCCGGACGAGCCGCCGGTGCTCGCCGTAAAACTGCAGGAGCTGTTCGGTCTCGCCGATACGCCGCGCATCGGCGGCGGTCGTATTCCGGTGACATTGCATCTGCTGTCACCGGCCGGGCGGCCAATTCAGGTGACGCAGGATCTGAAAGGCTTCTGGGAGCGCACTTACCCGGAAGTGAAGAAGGAATTGAAAGGTCGTTATCCGCGCCATCCATGGCCGGATGATCCATGGACCGCCGTGCCAACGCATCGTGCGAAGCCTCGCGGCACCTGATGGCGCGAGCGCACGGTGGAGGATATGACGACCTTCTTGCGCTCGGTGGCTACCGGTAATATTTGTTCCGTACAATGAAGCTTGCACCTGAAATTCATCGTGGCAGGTGTTTTATCAGCGGAATAGTTTGATCTTAGGATTGTTGACCCCAGAGGAGAAAGCCCATGAACAAGCGTTTTGGAATGATGGCATTGCTGTTGCTCGCCCTGCCAGTGATGGCCCATGCATCCTGCGATGATGTGAAGTCCAGCATCGATGCCAAGATCAAGGCCAAGGGTGTATCCGACTACAAGCTGGACGTTGTGTCCGGAGACCAGGCCGATGCTAACGGCAAGGTTGTCGGCCAGTGCGAAGGCGACAAGAAAATTGTCTACACGCGTGGCGAAGGATCCAGCTCTGACAGTTCTTCTTCGGACAGTTCGTCATCCGATAGCGCAACACCCGCCGAAGCGAGCAGTTCGCCGGCGCCGATGAAAAAGCATCACCACATGAAAAAGGCGGCGGATGATTCGGCTTCGCCAGCGCCAGCGCCGGCAACTTCCAGCGGCGGTTGAGCAAGTTTTTTGCAAATCTAGATAAGGGCGCCTTGAGGCGCCCTTATCATTTCAGCCGAGTTTATTTCGCTCGGCTTTTGCGCTTAATGATTGGCAGCGGTGCTGCTCGAGGCTGGTGCCGGTGAGCGCGTAAAGCTGCCTGGGTCGCCGGGAAACACGACCGGGCTTTCATAGCCGTCCGCTGATACGGATGAGACGCCAAAGAACCAGTCGTCGATTACCACATCCTTCAGTACAGTGTGATCGTCATCGCCGACGCTTTGCTGGTACTGCCACTGCGGCGCTGTCGTGTCGCGCCAGTGCACGCGATAGCCGATGGCGCCGGACACCTTGTTCCATTTCACTGTGGTGTCGGTGGCCAGCGCGCCCTCGGTCTCCACGCCCGTTGGCGGTGCGGGTGCACGGCTCAGCGCGGCCATTGTCAGCGTATTGAGCGCGGTAACGTGGGCCAGATAACGGAAGTCGATACCATCGATGGTGTCGCCGTAACGCACGCCCCGATCCTTGTCGGTATTTCCGATACGTAGATCCTGATGCTGCCGGGTGTAATCCTCGTGCGACTCGGTCACGCGCACTGCGGGGAAGCCGGCCTCCAGAAATGGCACTTGATCGCCGCCGCGGCCATAGCGGTCGGTGCGATAAATCATGTGCACGTGCAGATCAGGCAGGTAGGTATCGGCCAGATTCGCCATGTAGCGGGCCATATTGCGTGAGGGCGAATCCACCTCACCGCCGTGATAGCGGCGATAGGCTGCCTGCGCAGCGGTTTCGTTGCTCTTGGTGCCCTCGGAAAACACGCGCACCGAGGTGTTGTCGATCGCGCCGTTCTGGCCGCGGCTATTGCCGATAATGTCGTTGTTCAAGTCGGCCTCTACCTGCCAGCCTTGCGCCACGGCGTAGTCGGCCAGCACCTTGCCGCCGTAGAGGCCTTGCTCCTCGCCGGACAAGGCGGCGAA
>Ga0302313_10000437_pt1 | contig 37402 bp, 39 predicted proteins | sample III_Palsa_N2_2_FD_200454 | JGI IMG/M metagenome (GOLD analysis project Ga0302313, IMG submission 200454) | Peat permafrost microbial communities from Stordalen Mire near Abisko, Sweden - III_Palsa_N2_2 | ecosystem: Environmental > Terrestrial > Soil > Palsa > Peat permafrost | place: Sweden...
GAGGGCGGCGTCATGCTCCTTGCGAATACGCAAAGTATTCGCCGCGTCCCATTCCTTGCCCTCGCCCTTTGTGGGTGGCAACGCAAGCCCATTATTAGCGTGAACAGGCCCTAAGCTCCGGCCCGGCCCGCTTCGGGCCCGAAGCAAGCCTTCAATGCCGCCGCAGGGACCTCCTGACGGCGGCAAAACTCCCTCTGACTATCGACTCGCGGGCAAAACGCAATACCGCGTTTTGCCTGCGGCGTTTATTTTTTGACCCGCTGTTTTTCGCCAGGCAAAAAATGCCCTTTATTGATGCGACCCTAATTAAAAATGTGCAATGACGGTGCATCTATAAATGGTGTCAGATCATGCTGTTTTTTTTGTATTTCTTTGATTCCTCGCGTATATTCGGAATTTCGGTGCAGCCCCATTCGGACACGAATGCACTCGCAGGCAGATTTTGCGAGGGCGGCGCCAGCGCCCAGCTTGCTCTCACGGCAAATTTTTCGGTTATGGCACCCACTCGCAATTCAAGCGATCGGGTGCTTTTTATAGCGGACGGTGTCCAGATGAAAGACTCACAGCACGCCTCACAGCACCCAATCGCGAGCCCAATCGCGAGCCCAATACGACCCGCGGCACAAGGTTTGTACGACCCGGTTAATGAGCACGATGCGTGCGGCGTGGGTTTTGTGGCGCATATCAAAGGCAAAAAAAGCCATGAGATCGTGAGTCAGGGCCTGAAAATCCTGGAAAACCTCGATCATCGGGGCGCCGTGGGTGCCGATGCGCTGATGGGCGACGGTGCCGGGATCCTGATTCAGATCCCGGATGCGTTTTATCGCGAAGAAATGGCCAAGCAAGGCGTGACTTTGCCGCCGGCCGGCGAATATGGGGTCGGCATGGTTTTTCTGCCGAAAGAGCACGCCTCCCGTCTCGCCTGCGAACAAGAGCTGGAGCGTACGGTCAAGGCCGAAGGCCAAGTGTTGCTGGGCTGGCGCGACGTGCCGGTGGACCCAAGCATGCCGATTTCGCCAACGGTCAAGGCCAGCGAGCCTGTCATCCGCCAGATTTTTATCGGGCGCGGCAAGGACATTATTGTTACCGACGCGCTGGAACGTAAGCTCTACGTCATTCGTAAAACCGCGAGCCACCGCATCCAGGCGCTCAAGCTCAAACATGGCCGCGAATATTTCGTCCCGTCGATGTCGGCGCGCACGGTAGTTTATAAAGGTCTGTTACTGGCCGGACAGGTCGGCGTTTATTACCTGGATTTGCAGGACGAGCGCACGATTTCTGCGCTGGCGCTGGTACACCAGCGTTTTTCCACCAATACCTTCCCCGCCTGGGAGTTGGCTCACCCGTACCGGATGATTGCGCATAACGGCGAAATCAACACCGTCAAGGGCAATGTGAACTGGTTGTCGGCACGTACCGGCGCGATTTCAAGCGCGGTCCTGGGTAGCGACCTGCATAAACTCTGGCCGCTGATTTATCCGGGCCAGTCCGATACCGCCTCGTTCGACAACTGTCTTGAACTATTGGTGATGGCCGGTTATCCGCTGGTGCACGCGATGATGATGATGATCCCGGAGGCGTGGGAGCAACACACGCTGATGGACGAAAATCGCCGCGCCTTCTATGAATATCACGCGGCCATGATGGAGCCTTGGGACGGACCCGCCGCCATCGCGTTTACCGACGGCCGCCAAATCGGTGCGACGCTGGATCGCAACGGCCTGCGCCCGGCCCGGTTTTGCATTACCGACGACGATCTGGTGATCTTGGCCTCGGAAGCTGGTGTACTGTCGATTCCGGAATCGAAGATCGTCAAAAAATGGCGTTTGCAACCGGGCAAAATGTTCCTGATCGACATGGAGCAAGGCCGCATCATCGATGACAAGGAACTCAAGGACAACCTGGCCAACGCCAAACCGTACAAGAGCTGGATTGACGCGGTGCGGGTCAAACTCGACCAGATCGAGGCGCAAAGCGGCACCCCGGCCGGGGACAAGCCGGGCGAAACCCTGCTTGATCGTCAGCAGGCGTTCGGCTATACCCAGGAAGACCTGAAATTCCTGATGGCGCCGATGGCCGCCACCGGCGAAGAAGCGATCGGTTCGATGGGCAATGACTCGCCCCTGGCGGTGATGTCGTCGAAGAACAAGACGCTGTATAACTATTTCCGGCAACTGTTCGCCCAGGTGACCAACCCGCCGATCGATTCGATTCGCGAAAACATGGTGATGTCGATCGTGTCGTTTATCGGTCCCAAACCCAACTTGCTCGACACCAACAATATCAACCCGCCGATGCGGCTGGAAGTAGCACAACCGGTGCTCGATTTGCAGGATATCGCGAAGATCCGCGCTATCGATCAATACACCGGCGGCAAATTCCGCTCGTATCAACTCGACATCTGCTATCCGGTGGCCTGGGGCAAGGAAGGCATCGAAGCCCGTCTTGCGTCCATGTGTGCCGAAGCGGTCGACGCGGTGAAATCGGGCTACAACATTTTGATCGTCTCCGACCGCAAGACCGATCGCGACAATGTGGCGATTCCGGCCTTGTTGGCCACGGCCGCGGTCCACACGCATCTGGTGCAGCAAGGCTTGCGCACCAGTACCGGACTGGTGGTCGAAACCGGTTCCGCGCGCGAAGTGCATCACTTCGCCTTGCTGGCCGGCTATGGTGCCGAGGCGGTCCATCCGTTCCTGGCGATGGAGACCCTGGCCAGCATGGCGGAAGGACTGGGCGGAGATCTGTCGCCTGAAAAAGCCGTGAAAAATTTCGTCAAGGCGGTCGGCAAAGGCTTGCAGAAAGTCATGTCGAAGATGGGCATTTCGACCTACATGTCGTATACCGGCGCGCAGATTTTCGAGGCGATCGGCCTGTCCAAGGAGTTGATCAACAAATATTTCAGCGGCACGGCGACCAATGTCGGCGGCATCGGTATTTTCGAAGTGGCCGAGGAGGCGATTCGCCTGCATCGCGATGCTTTTGGCGACAATCCCGTATTGCAGAATATGCTGGACGCCGGGGGAGAATATGCCTATCGCGTACGTGGCGAAGAACATATGTGGACCCCTGACGCGATCGCCAAATTGCAGCATTCGGCGCGCAGCAACTCGTATCAGACCTACAAGGAATATGCTCATCTGATCAACGATCAGAGCCGCCGCCATATGACTTTGCGCGGGCTGTTCGAATTCCGCGTCGATCCGGCACGGGCGATTCCGCTCGACGAAGTCGAATCGGCCAAGGAGATTGTCAAACGCTTTGCCACGGGCGCGATGTCGCTGGGTTCGATCAGTACCGAAGCCCATACCAATCTGGCGATTGCGATGAACCGCATCGGCGGCAAATCGAATACCGGCGAGGGTGGCGAAGATCCGCAGCGGTATCGCAATGAAATTCGCGGGATTCCCATCACGGCGGGCCAAACGGTGGCCGGCATTATCGGTAGCGACGTGGTGGTGCGCGACACCGTGTTGCAGGACGGCGACTCATTACGCTCCAAGATCAAGCAGGTGGCGTCGGGCCGGTTCGGTGTGACGGCGGAATACCTGAGCTCGGCTGATCAGATTCAGATCAAGATGGCTCAGGGCGCCAAGCCCGGTGAGGGCGGTCAATTGCCGGGGCATAAGGTCAGCGAATATATCGGCCGGCTGCGTTTCTCGGTGCCGGGTGTCGGCCTGATTTCGCCGCCGCCGCATCACGACATTTATTCGATTGAAGATCTGGCACAACTGATCCATGACCTGAAATGCGTCAACCCGGCGGCCAGTATTTCGGTCAAGCTGGTGGCCGAATCCGGCGTGGGCACGGTGGCGACCGGGGTGGCAAAAGCCAAGGCCGACCATGTGGTGATCGCCGGTCACGATGGCGGCACCGGCGCTTCGCCCTTGTCTTCGATCAAGCATACCGGTGCGCCGTGGGAATTGGGCTTGGCGGAAACGCAGCAGACCTTGGTGTTGAACCGCCTGCGCGGCCGGATCCGGGTGCAAGCCGACGGTCAGATGAAAACCGGGCGCGATGTCGCGATTGCGGCTTTACTCGGCGCCGATGAGTTCGGTTTTGCCACCGCACCGCTGGTAGCCGAAGGCTGCATCATGATGCGCAAATGCCATTTGAATACCTGCCCGGTCGGAGTGGCCACGCAAGATCCGCTGCTGCGGGCGAAATTCCAGGGCCAGCCCGAGCATATCGTGAACTTCTTCTTTTTTATCGCCGAAGAAGTGCGCGAAATCATGGCTCAGCTTGGCTTGCGCAAATTCGATGAACTGATTGGCCGGGCCGACTTGCTCGACACCCGGAAGGGGGTTGAACACTGGAAAGCACGCGGCCTGGATTTCGCCGGTATCTTCCACTTGCCCGAAGCGCCGGCCTCAGTGGCGCGTCAGCACGTCGAGACGCAGGATCACGGTCTGGAAAACGAACTGGATCACATCCTGATTCAGAAATCCAAGGCTGCCATCGAGAACGGCGAGCACGTCTCGTTTATCCAGCCGGTGCGCAATGTCAACCGTACCGTCGGCGCCATGTTGTCCGGGGTGATCGCCAAAAAATATGGTCATGAAGGTTTGCCCGACGATTCGATTCATATTCAGTTCAAAGGCACCGCGGGCCAGAGTTTCGGCGCTTTCCTGGCGCGCGGCGTGACGCTCGATTTGATCGGCGACGGCAACGACTACGTCGGCAAAGGCTTGTCCGGCGGGCGCATCATCATTCGCCCGACCACCGATTTCCGCGGCAAGTCTGAGGACAACATCATCTGCGGCAACACCGTGATGTACGGCGCCATCGAGGGCGAGTCGTTCTTCCGCGGCGTGGCGGGGGAGCGCTTCTGCGTGCGTAACTCGGGTGCTTCGGCGGTAGTCGAGGGCACGGGCGATCATGGTTGCGAATATATGACGGGCGGCACGGTGGTGGTGCTCGGCGAAACCGGGCGCAACTTTGCGGCCGGGATGTCCGGCGGCGTCGCTTTTGTCTACGACCCGGATGGGCAGTTTGCCGGCAAGTGCAATAAGGCTATGGTGACCTTGGACCCGATCCTGCCGCATGCCGAACAAGAACGCACCATTGATCGTGCTTTGTGGCACACCGGTGAAACCGATGAGCAGTTGCTGCGCAGCCTGATCGAGCGGCACTTTCAGTTCACCGGTTCAATGCGCGCGAAAGCCTTGCTGGAGAATTGGGACGGCTCGCGCCGTCAGTTCGTCAAGGTCTTCCCGGTCGACTACAAGCGGGCTCTCGGCGAAATGGGGGCCAAGGCGCAACAAGCTGCAAGCGGCAAAACCGCTTTGGCGGCTTGAGCTCCGGCACCCGGGCTACGGTCCAGGTCTAGCACACTGAATTGCGGGCCCCGGCGTGGAGCTGAAGCATCAGCCCTGCGCCGGGACCACCTTCAACCGATATTTGAAAGCGACGAAAAGCATGGGCAAAGCAACCGGTTTTATGGAGTTTGAGCGCCTCTCCGAGACTTATGAAGCGCCGCAAGCTCGGGTCAAGCATTACAAGGAGTTCGTCTTTGCCTTGTCCGACGCGGACGCAAAAGTGCAGGGCGCGCGTTGTATGGATTGCGGTATTCCGTTTTGTAATAACGGCTGTCCGGTCAACAACATCATTCCCGACTTCAACGACCTGGTGTATCACCAGGATTGGCGTGCCGCGATCGAGGTGTTGCACTCGACCAATAATTTCCCTGAATTCACCGGCCGCATCTGCCCGGCACCGTGCGAATCGGCCTGCACCCTGGGCATCAACAGCGATGCCGTCGGCATCAAGTCGATCGAGCATGCCATCATCGACAAGGCCTGGAGCAGCGGTTGGGTCGAACCGCAACCGCCCAAACACAAGACCGGCAAGAAGATTGCCATCGTCGGTTCCGGCCCCGCGGGTCTGGCCGCCGCGCAGCAATTGGCGCGTGCCGGGCATGATGTGACCGTATTCGAAAAGAACGACCGTGTCGGCGGCCTGTTGCGTTATGGGATTCCCGATTTCAAACTGGAAAAATGGCTGATCGACCGCCGCATGCGCCAGATGGAAGCCGAAGGTGTGACCTTCCGCACCGGCGTTTTTATCGGTGCCGAAGCACCGCCGGCCTATGTGCAAAATTTCTCCAAGGAAACCATATCACCTGCCCAACTGCGTGAGGATTTCGACGCCGTGGTGATTGCCGGCGGCGCCGAAACGCCCCGCGATTTGCCGGTGCCGGGACGCGAGTTAAGCGGCATCCATTACGCGATGGAATTCCTGCCGCTGCAAAACAAGGTTAATGCGGGCGACAAGTTGAGCGGTCAAATCAAAGCCGGGGGTAAGCATGTGGTGGTGATCGGCGGCGGCGACACCGGTTCCGATTGTGTCGGCACCTCGAATCGTCATGGTGCCGAGAGCGTCAAGCAATTCGAATTGATGCCGCAGCCGCCGGAAGAGGAAAACAAGCCGATGGTGTGGCCTTACTGGCCGATCAAACTGCGCACCTCGTCGTCGCACGAAGAAGGATGCGACCGCGATTGGGCGGTTGCCACCAAACGCTTCGAAGGCAGTAAAGGCAAGGTCGAAAAATTGATCGCCGCGCGGGTCGAATGGAAGGACGGGAAAATGCAGGAAGTGCCCGGTTCCGAGTTCGAAATGAAGGCGGATCTGGTGTTGCTGGCGATGGGTTTCACCGCGCCGGTCGCCAGTGTGCTGGAAGCCTTCCAGGTCGAAAAAGACGGGCGCGGCAATGCCCGTGCCGGTACTGAAGGCGAACGCGCTTATTACACCAACGTCGACAAGGTTTTCGCCGCCGGCGATATGCGCCGCGGCCAATCGTTGGTGGTGTGGGCGATTCGTGAAGGGCGGCAGTGCGCGCGGACGGTCGATCAGTTTTTGATGGGCAGCTCGGAATTGCCGCGTTAAAACTTGGCGGGCGCGGCGCTTTCCAGCACCGTGTCACTCGCTCGGCGGCACTCGGCAGAGTCCGAATCGGCACTGTGAATTTGCGGTGAGTCCGATATTTATGATTTAATGAGAGAAGATGGAACAGGGGTGCTTTGCGCGAGGCCTGTACCGGGGGTGTTTTTCCCGGGGGCGCAAGGCTGAGAGAGACCCTTCGCACCCGATCCAGATAATACTGGCGCGGGAAGTTTCCGGGCTTCCGCAGCGTGCCGTGATTCGGCTCGCCCAGGAGGATCGCTCGCCTGTTCCGTTCTACCCGCATCTTCGATGCGTTGGGGGGACGGACTGTCTACACGGCATCAATGCCGCCTGCTGTCTTTCCCACTTTGGTTTGCTTTCTGTCGCGCCGACGAGATAACGTGCCGGGCCGATGGCGGGATTCTCGTCCGGTCCGCTATTGAATCAGGCGCTATAACGAAAGCGAAAGCGGCATTGATTTCAGCAATAAGGCGGGAATGACAGCTAACTCGATACCTGATTTTGCCGTGCTCGGCGGTGGTTTGGCCGGGCGTTTGCTGGCCTGGACCTTGGCGAAAGCGCATCGGGTGGCGCTTTATGAGCGCGGCGATGCCTCCGGTTCGAGTAGCGCGGCCTGGGTTGCGGCGGCGATGCTGGCGCCGCTGGCGGAAGCGGCATCGGCCGAGCCGCTGCTGATCGAGCTTGGGGTCGCATCGCTGGAAGCCTGGCCGGCGATCCTCGCGGCGTTGCCGGAACCGGTATTTTTTCAGCGTGCCGGTACCCTGGTGGTCTGGCATGGCGCCGATCGCGCCGAAGCGGGATTGTTCGATAGCCGGATGCGGGTCAATGCCCCGGCGGCCTTGCTGGAAGGCGGTGTGCAGATGCTGCGCGGCGCCGAACTGGCGCAAGTCGAACCGGCGCTGGCGGGGCGCTTTACCCAGGGTCTGCTGCTGCCGCGCGAAGGCCAGCTCGACAACCGGCAGTTGTTGCATGCCTTGGGCGCCGGCTTGAATCAGCGCCAGGTCGAGCAGCACTGGAACACCGCCGTCGACGCCGGGAATATGCCGGCGGCGCGGGTGCTGATCGACTGCCGCGGGCTGGGCAGCAAACCGGTGTGGCCCGCTTTACGCGGCATTCGCGGCGAGGTGGCGCGGGTCCATGCGCCGGGTATCGCGCTGGCGCGTCCGGTGCGTTTGTTGCACCCGCGCTACCCGCTCTATATCGCACCGAAACAAGACGATATCTATGTCATCGGGGCCACCGAAATCGAGGGCGAGGACGCGTCGCCCGTCAGTGTGCGCTCGGCGCTGGAATTATTGAGCGCGGCGTTTTCCGTGCATCCGGCCTTTGGCGATGCGCGCATTCTTGAACTGAATTCGCAGAACCGCCCGACCTTGCCGGATCACCGGCCGGCCATCGTCTGGAGCGCGGACGCCGCCGGGTCTGGGACCCTGCGTCACACCTTGCGGGTCAACGGCCTGTACCGGCACGGTTATATGGTGACACCCGAAGTGATCGGACAGGCCGCCGGTGCGGCCCAGGCTTTGCTTGCCGGCGAGGTGGCAAGCGCGGAACAATTTGATGCCTGGAGCGCGCGGTCGCGCTGGCCGGCCTTGATGCATCGCCAGCCGGCGGCCGGACCGACCCATGCGCCGCAGGCGGCATTATCATGAGGACACAATGAATATTCAAATCAACCAGCAAGCTTTTACGCTGCCCGAAGCCGCGACCCTGGCGCAAGCGCTGATGGCCTACGGCGCCAAGCCGCCGTTCGCCGCCGCGGTCAATGGCGCTTTTGTGGCGCGCGGCCAGCATGCGCAATATGGTCTGCACGCGGGGGACCGGGTCGATGTGGTGCACCCGGTGGCCGGCGGCTAAGTCGGCGGCCAAGTACCGCAGCTTCCTTGGCGCTGCTGTGTTCCCACCTTGTCCTGGATTTGCCGTGGGCACCTGTGAGCGCCGCGAACCCTGTCATTTTGTGCACTCAAGCCAGATGCATAACCGGAAACGCCTGTGAATATCCATCCTGAACCTTGGTCCAACTTGGGCGCGGCCGATACGCCCTCCCATACACCTGCCGAAGCCTTGACGTTATATGGCGAGACCTTCGCCAGCCGGGTTTTGCTGGGCACCGCACGTTATCCGTCGCTGCAGGCGCTGACCGATTCGGTCGAAGCGGCGCAACCCGGTATGTTGACTGTCGCGTTGCGGCGCCAGATGGGGGGCGACGGCGAGATCCAGGCCGGGTTTTTCGATGCGCTGAAAGATCGCGGGGTTCCGCTGTTGCCCAATACCGCCGGTTGCCACTCGGTGCGCGAAGTGATTGCCACCGCCCTGATGGCGCGCGAAGTGTTCGGTACCGACTGGATCAAACTCGAACTGATCGGCGACGACTATACCTTGCAGCCCGATCCGCTGGGGCTGGTCGAAGCCGCCACACAATTGATACGTGAGGGTTTCAAAGTGCTGCCGTATTGCACCGAGGATCTGGTGATCGGCCGCAAATTACTCGAAGTCGGATGCCAGGCACTGATGCCGTGGGGCGCGCCGATCGGCACCGGCAAAGGTATCGTCAATCCCTACGGCCTGAAAACCTTGCGCGAACGTTTGCCGGGCGTGCCGCTGATCGTCGATGCCGGGCTGGGTTTGCCGTCGCACGCGTGTCAGGTGATGGAGTGGGGTTTTGATGGCGTGCTGATCAACACCGCGGTGTCGCAGGCCACCTTTCCGGCACGCATGGCCGGAGCGTTTGCCGCTGCGGTGCAGGCCGGCCGCACGGCCTGGTTGGCCGGGCCGATGCCGGAGCGCGACCGCGCCCATGCCAGCACGCCGGCCATCGACATGCCGTTCTGGCACCATCCGGAGGCGCAATCGTGAGTGCCGGGAGCGACGCCCGCACCCATCCAGGCATGCACGCAAGCACGAGCGCGGGTCCCCATGCTGCGGCCGAGAGCCTGGTTGACGCCGGACCGGCATTAAGGCTGGCCGCGACACGTATCCGCGCGCGTCTGGGCGCTTGGGCGGCCCCCGGCCAGGCATGGAACATCTGGTCCGGGGCCGAACTCAAGACCTCGGTGGTCTGCGGCCCGGGTAACTTGGTGGTGCGCATCGATACTGCCGTTACCGTGGAGCAACAAGCGTCGTGGTTGAGCAGCGGCGCGGCGCTATTGACGGTGGCCTACCGGCAGGCCACCTTGAGCGTGAACGGCGAAATTTATCGTATCTCCGGTAACCCCGAGCCGCAATGGCTGGCAGCTTTTGCGGCCTTCCTCGATTGTGGTTGTCTGCCTCAAGATGCGCTGTGTTGGGCCTGGGGCTGGCGCGAGGGGGCCCACGCTGAGCACGACTGGCCGACCGATCCCGATCTGATGCCGCAAGTATTGGGTTTGCCTGCGCTACCGGCTGGCCACGCTTACCCGGACTGCCCGCGGGAGTTGGGTTTGTATCCGGTGGTGCCCGATGCGCAATGGGTCGAGCGTTTGCTTGCGGCCGGCGTCAAAACCATTCAATTACGCCTCAAGCATGAGCGGCAAACGGACGGCGATATAGGCGCGCAGGGCGTCATCGAGCGTGAAATCGCCCGCGCGGTGGCCGCCGGGCAGGCTTATCAAGCCCGGGTATTTATCAACGATCACTGGCAAGCGGCGCTGGATGCCGGTGCATATGGCGTGCATCTCGGCCAGGAAGATCTGCAGGTGGCAGACTTGAGCGCGATTGCCCGTGCCGGGGTGCGGCTCGGTTTGTCGACCCATGGCGTGTACGAAATGTTGTTGGCCTGGCATTACCGGCCCAGCTATCTGGCTTTTGGGGCAGTATTTCCGACCCAAACCAAGCAATTGGCTTCCATGCCGCAGGGCATCGCCCGTCTGGGCCATTTTGCCGACTTGTTTGCCGCTCGCGTCAGTACTGTCGCGATCGGCGGGATTGACTTGGCGCGCTTGCCGCAGGTGTTGGCGACTGGCGTCGGCAGTGCCGCTGTGGTGCGGGCCGTGACTGCCGCGGCCGATCTGGACGGTGCCTTGGCTGCGCTCAAACAGGCGTTTGCGCAGGGCGCCGCTTAGCATGTCTTGATGTCAAAGTCACTGCGATAAGACCCCTTACTGTTTGTAATATGGGCTTAATCCATATGTTGGCCGACGTCTGTCCTGATTAACACTTATAATCACACCCTCTTTTGTATCCCAAGTCCGACGGCTTAATAGATTTACCTAACAGGTTTAACTCGTGGCTCAATCCGAAACCTTGCTGGAACTGCGGGACGTTGATTTCGGTTATGGCGACCGTCTGATCCTGTCCAAGCTGAGCATGCGTATCCCGCGCGGGCAGGTGGTGGCCGTGATGGGCGGCTCCGGCTGCGGCAAAACCACCGTGCTGCGCCTGATCGGCGGCCTGGTGCGCGCGGCGCGCGGCGAAGTGCTGTTTCAGGGGCGCGACGTCGGTCAATTGGATCAAGACGGACTGTATGCCGTGCGTCGGAAAATGGGCATGTTGTTCCAGTTCGGCGCTTTGTTTACCGACATGTCGGTATTCGACAACGTAGCGTTTCCGCTGCGTGAACACACCGACTTGCCGGACGCGTTGCTGCGCGATCTGGTGCTGATGAAACTGAACGCCGTGGGTTTGCGCGGTGCGCGCGACTTGATGCCGTCCGAGATTTCGGGTGGTATGGCGCGGCGGGTTGCGTTGGCGCGGGCGATCGCGCTCGATCCCGAATTGATGATGTATGACGAGCCGTTTGCCGGATTGGACCCGATTTCGCTGGGCATCACAGCGCAACTGATCCGCACGCTGAATAGCGCGCTGGGTGCCACCACCATCCTGGTTTCGCACGACGTGTCGGAGTCGTTTGCGATTGCCGATTACGTCTATTTCATCGGCGGCGGGGGCATTCTGGCTGAAGGTACGCCGGCTCAGTTGCAGGCGTCCGCGGACCCGAGCGTGCGTCAGTTTATCGATGCGGCGCCCGACGGCCCGTTTAAATTCCATTATCCGGGTGCCGCGCTTGACGCAGATTTCGGCATGGCTTCCGGCGGAGAACCTTCATGATTGCAGCACTGGGCCGCTCGGTGCTCAACGGTATTGGGCGTGCCGGTTATGCCACGCGCATGCTGGCGCGTTTGATCTTGATGGGCTTCGCCATGTTGCGGCGTCCGCGGCAGGTGATTAAACAAATCTTGTTTGTCGGCAATTATTCATTGGTGATCATTGCCGTATCCGGCTTGTTTGTCGGCTTTGTGCTGGGTTTGCAAGGCTATTACACCCTGAATCGCTACGGTTCCGAGCAGGCGCTGGGTTTGCTGGTGGCGCTTAGCCTGGTGCGCGAGCTGGGGCCGGTGGTTGCCGCTTTGTTGTTTGCCGGGCGGGCAGGTACTTCGCTGACGGCCGAGATCGGTTTGATGAAGGCCGGCGAACAATTGACAGCGATGGAAATGATGGCCATCGATCCGCTGCGTTTTGTCCTGGCGCCGCGGTTTTGGGCGGGCGTGATTTCCATGCCTATCCTGGCTGCGATTTTTAGCGCGGTCGGCGTGATCGGCGGTTATGTGGTCGGGGTGCTGATGATCGGCGTCGATTCCGGCGCGTTCTGGTCGCAGATGCAAGGTGGCGTGGATGTCTGGCAAGACGTCGGCAACGGCGTGATCAAAAGTATCGTGTTCGGCATTGCGGTGACATTTATCGCGTTATACCAAGGTTATGCGGCAAAACCTACCCCGGAAGGCGTGGCGCGCGCGACCACGCGCACTGTCGTATTCGCTTCGCTGGCGGTCCTCGGGCTGGATTTCCTGCTGACCGCGCTGATGTTCAACTGAGGTTTGCGGGACGTGCCGTCCGGCCGTCCGTGCCCACAGATTTATGTAGAGAATGACGATGAAAAAGACTGCTCTCGATTTCTGGGTTGGCTTGTTTGTAGTGGTGGGCGCAGCCGCGCTGCTGTTTTTGGCGTTGAAGGCCGGCAATATGAGTTCGCTTTCATTTCAGCCGACCTATGCGGTCAAGCTGAACTTCGACAATATCGGCAGCTTGAAACCGCGGGCCCCGGTTAAAAGCGCGGGCGTGACGGTGGGCCGGGTCAGCAATATCACTTTTAATACCCAGAGCTACCAAGCTGTGGTGACGATAGCGTTGGATAGCCAGTACCCGTTCCCGAAAGATAGTTCGGCACAAATCCTGACTGCGGGCTTACTCGGTGAGCAATATATCGGACTGTTGCCGGGCACCGACACTGAAATGCTAAAGACGGGCGATTCGATTACGATGACTCAGTCGGCTGTCGTCCTGGAAAATTTAATCGGGCAATTCCTCTATAACAAAGCCGCCGACGCAGGCGCATCCAAGGGCGCAGCCGCGGCATCCGTGCCGGCTGCCTCGGGAGCCAAATAAAATGACAAGCCATAAATCTCTCCCGCTCGCCGCCGCGTTTGCCGTCACCCTGCTGACATTGTCCGGGTGTGCCACGGTCACCACGCCGACCCCGGGCGACCCGCTTGAAGGTGCCAACCGCACCGTATTCAAGTTCAATGACGCGGTGGACCGCGCCATTCTCAAACCGGCGGCCCAGGGGTATAACTGGGCTGTGCCGCAAGGCGTGCGCAATAGCGTGACCAATGTGTTCGATAACGTCGGCGACACCTACACCATGGCCAACGACTTGCTGCAAGGCAAGATCGCGGACGGCACCGAGGACCTGATGCGGGTGGTGATCAACACCTTCTTTGGTATCGGCGGCTTGTTCGATGTCGCCAGCCAGGCCGGTTTGCCCAAACACAACCAGGATTTCGGCCTGACCTTGGCTCGCTATGGCGTGCCGCCGGGACCCTATCTGGTTTTTCCGCTGCTTGGCCCAAGCACCTTGCGTGACTCCAGCGATATCGTTGTGACTTATTTTGCCGACCCGATTTCTTATATCAAGCCGGATTGGATCAGCGTCACGTTATATGGTGTGCGTCTGGTGAATACACGAGCCAATTTGCTCGGCGCCTCGGACTTGCTCACCGATGCCGCGCTCGATAAATACTCGTTTGTGCGTAACGCGTATTTACAACGGCGTCAGTCCTTGAGCTCGGGCGAGAGCAACAGTGCGTCATCATTGCCGGTCTATGACGACGAAAGTACGCCCGCGGCGTCCAAAGCGGTACCGGCCGCAGCGGCTTCGGCATCGAATGTCTCTGCCGGCGTCCCAGTACCGCTGGCACCGGCACCGCTCTCAGGCCCGGTCGCAGCCCCTGCCGCGCCGGCGAGCGAGTCGGCTGCGACGGGTGGCGATGGAACTCCGGGCTCGCAAATCCCGCCGCTGGGACATTATTTCCCCGGTCTGCGCCTTAGATAACAGCCGCGCCTGGTGCGCTGCCCGGGATCAGGATCAGACTCGGACGTAGTAAGGATTCGAAATGAAACTTAGCCTGCCAACTGGCCTCTAAGTTCACGCCCTACACAAAGGACTATAAAGATGAAAAAAGCATTTCTGCTGCCCCTGTTTGTCGCCCTGGCCACCTGCTGTGGCTTGGCGCTGGCGCAAACACCGGCGGCCGCTCCGGACACCTCGACGCCTGACGGTCTGGTCAAATCGATTACCGCCGACGTGATGAACACCATCAAGGCCGACCCGTCGATCCAGAAAGGCGATATCAACAAGATTTCCGCGCTGGTCAACCAAAAGATCTTGCCGTACACCGATTTCCAGCGCACCACGCGCCTGGCAATGGGGCGTAGCTGGTTGACCGCAACCCCGGACCAGCGCAGCCAGGTGGTAGAACAATTCACGCTGTTGTTGACCCGTACCTATGCCGGCGCGCTGGCCCAGGTTCGGGACCAGCGCGTCGACTACAAGCCTTTGCGTGCCGCCCCCGATGCGACCGACGTGGTGGTTCAATCCCAGATAATCGGCCAAGGCCAGCCGGTGCAGCTCGATTACCGTCTGACCAAGACCGCCGACGGTTGGCGCGTGTATGACATCAACGTATTGGGTGCCTGGCTGGTGCCCGCTTATCAGCAGCAGTTTGCCGAGCAGATCAACCAGCACGGTATCGATGGCCTGATCCAGTTTCTGACACAACGCAACCAGCAACTCGCCAGCGGCAAATAGTTGCCGTGAGTTACCAGAGTCACCATGATGATGTTTGAAACCGGCACCACACTCACGCATGCAACGGCTACCGCGGCTTTCAAGGCCGGGCTTGCCCGTATCGCTGCCGGCGCCACCGAGGTCGATTGCACCGCGCTGGCGCAGTTCGATTCGACGGCGCTGGCGGTGCTGCTGGGCTGGCGTCGCGCCGTAGCGGCGCGTGGCCTGCGTTTGCAAGTGCTCAATCTACCTGCGCAATTGGTCAGCCTGGCCAGTGCGTACGGCATCGCCACGCTGATCGCTACCTCCTCGCATTGACGGCGGCGGCCCTGCGCCGCAGAGCACTACCGGGCCGCCCAAAAGGCGCGCCGGGTAGTCCATGCCGACTTCGCCTATAATCACAGGTTTTCCGATCTTCCCATTTGACCGGCCCATGTCCTTAGCCGGTCAATAACATGAGGCGCTGCCGATTCGGTAGCGCGCTGCGATGCCAGCCATAGAAATCCGTAATGTCCAGAAGCGCTATAAAGATGTCCACGCGCTCAAGGGTGTCAGCCTGACCATCGAAGAGGGCGAATTTTTCGGCCTATTGGGCCCCAATGGGGCCGGTAAAACCACCTTGATCAGTATTTTGGCCGGGTTGGCCCGCGCCGACCAAGGCAGCATTGCCGTACTTGGTCATGACGTGGTCACTGATTTTCGGGCCGCGCGGCGTTCGCTGGGTATCGTTCCGCAAGAATTGGTATTTGACCCTTTTTTCACGGTACGCGAATCGCTGCGCATCCAGTCCGGTTATTTCGGCCTGAATCGCAATGACGACTGGATCGACGAAGTGATGGCCAACCTCGACCTGACCGAGAAAGCCGACGCCAATATGCGCGCTTTGTCGGGCGGGATGAAGCGCCGTGTGCTGGTGGCCCAGGCATTGGTGCATCGGCCGCCGGTGATCGTGCTGGATGAACCCACCGCCGGGGTCGACGTCGAATTACGCCAGACCCTGTGGAAATTTATCTCGCGCCTCAATCGCGAGGGTCATACCATTGTGCTGACCACTCATTACCTGGAAGAAGCCGAATCCCTGTGCGACCGGCTGGCCATGCTGCGGCGCGGTGAAGTGGTGGCGCTGGATCGCACCAGCACTTTGCTGCGGCGTTTTGCCGGCTTGCAGTTGGCGCTGCGTTTTTCTCAAGGCGTGTTGCCCGCCGGCCTGCGCTCGTTGGCAGCGGACCCCAATAATGTCAATGGCGAGCAGCACAGCCTGAGACTGAATTCTTATGATGACGTCGAACCGATCCTGGCACTGTGCCGCGCAGAGGGTTGCGCCTTTGAAGAAATCGATATCCGCAAGGCCGATCTGGAAGATGTTTTTGTCCAGATCATGAACGGCCCCGAAGTGATTGAGGGGCTCGCATGATCGGCTTCCAGACCCTGTTGTACAAAGAAGTCCTGCGCTTCTGGAAAGTGGCGCTGCAGACCGTGATGGCGCCCGTCATGACCGCGCTGTTGTACCTGCTGATCTTCGGCCATGCCTTTCAAAGCCGGGTCGAGGTCTATCCGGGCGTGGCTTACACCAGCTTTTTGATTCCCGGCCTGGTGATGATGAGCGTGTTGCAAAATGCCTTTTCCAACTCGTCGTCGTCGTTGATCCAGTCGAAGATTACCGGCAACCTGGTGTTTATGTTGCTGCCGCCCTTGTCGCATTGGGAAATTTTCTCGGCGTACACGCTGGCTTCAATGGTGCGCGGGCTGATGGTGGGTTTTGGCGTGTTTGTCGTGACCATCTGGTTTGTGCCGGTGAGCTTTGCCGCGCCGCTCTATATTGTGGCCTTTGCCATACTGGGCTCTGCGATACTGGGCATACTGGGCCTGATCGCCGGTATCTGGGCCGAGAAATTCGATCAATTGGCGGCATTCCAGAGTTTCCTGATCATGCCTTTGACGTTTTTGTCGGGCGTGTTCTACTCGACCCACGCCCTGCCGCCGCTGTGGCGCGAAGTATCTCGCCTGAACCCGTTTTTCTACATGATCGACGGTTTCCGCTACGGTTTTTTCGGCGCCTCGGATATCGATCCGCTAAAAAGCCTGGCGATCGTCGCGAGTTTTGCTGTGGTGCTGACGATTCTGGCGCTGCGCATGCTGGCACGAGGCTACAAATTGCGTCATTAAACCAGGAATCACCATGTTGCCGACCCCCGAACAAATCAAGCAATACATTTCCGCCGGCCTGCCCTGCGAGCACCTCGAGGTCGAAGGCGACGGGCAACATTTTTATGCCACGATCGTCAGCGCCGCGTTCGATGGTCAGCGTTTAATCAAACGCCACCAATTGGTCTATGGCGTGCTGGGCGACCGGATGCGCGAAGAAATTCATGCGCTCAGCATGAAGACGCTGACCCCGGCCGAATGGCAAAACAAGTAAGGTAAGCCGTGCATGTCATCTAGGCAATCGATACAAATTAGTGCAGACCCCAAGGGTGCCGGGAATCCGGCGTTATATAGTGTGTTAGACGCGCGGGTTGCGCAAACCGAGGTTGTGGTAACCGAGGTTGCGGAGACGGCGGCGGAAACGATTGCGGGGCGCAAGGAACTCATGGATAAGCTGGTGATTCAAGGCGGCCGCAAGCTGTCGGGCGAGATCGTCGTTTCGGGCGCAAAAAATGCCGCCTTGCCGATCTTATGTGCGGGTTTGCTCAGTGCCGAGCCGGTGCATTTGCATAACGTGCCCAATTTGCAGGATGTGCGCACGGTACTCAAACTGCTGACCCGGATGGGACTGCGCGCCGAGACCAGCGGTCACAATGTCACCTTGGACGGCAGCCAGGTCAATGACCCGGTCGCGCCGTACGAACTGGTCAAGACCATGCGCGCCTCGATCCTGGTGCTCGGCCCCTTGCTGGCCCGCTTCGGTCATGCCCGGGTCTCGCTGCCCGGCGGCTGCGCCATCGGCGCTCGGCCGGTCGACCAGCATATCAAGGGCCTGCAGGCGATGGGCGCCGAAATTTCGATCGAGCATGGTTATATCGAGGCGCGTGCTACCCGCTTGAAGGGTGCCGTGATTGTGACCGACATGATTACCGTGACCGGCACCGAAAACCTGTTGATGGCCGCCACCCTGGCCGACGGCGAAACGGTTATCGAAAATGCCGCGCGCGAGCCGGAAGTAACCGATCTGGCCAACCTGCTGGTGGCGATGGGCGCCAAAATCGACGGTATCGGTACCGCCCGTCTGGTGATCCAGGGTGTCGACCGCCTGCACGGCGCGACTCACTCGGTGATTGCCGACCGGATCGAAGCCGGCACCTTCCTCTGTGCGGTGGCGGCGGCCGGCGGCGACGTCACCTTGCGCCACGTGATACCGGGCATGCTCGACGCTTTGGTCGAAAAGTTGCGCGAGGCCGGCGTCGAGATTCAGGCCGGCCCCGACTGGATGCGCGTGGCGATGCACCGACGTCCCCTGGCTACCAGTTTTCGCACCTCCGAATATCCTGCTTTCCCGACCGATATGCAGGCCCAGTTCATGGCGCTGAACTCGATTGCGGACGGCACCTCGCAAGCTATCGAAACGATCTTCGAAAATCGCTTTATGCATGTCCAGGAACTGAACCGCCTGGGGGCCAACGTGCTGATCGACGGTAACACCGCATTTGTGCATGGCGTCGAACGCCTGTCGGGCGCGCGTGTAATGGCCACCGATCTGCGCGCTTCGGCCAGTCTGGTGATCGCGGGCCTGGTGGCGGACGGCGAGACGCTGATCGACCGCATCTATCACCTCGACCGCGGCTACGATCGGATGGAAGAAAAGTTGTGTGCGGTCGGGGCTCAAGTGCGCCGGGTGCATGGCGACACCGCCATCAATGAGGGAGATGAGGCATGAGCGCGCTGCACTCCGTGCCGCTGACCCTGGCGCTGTCGAAGGGGCGTATTTTCGAAGAAACCGCGCCGCTGCTGGCCGCGGCCGGGGTGGTCGTGACCGAAGATCCGGAAACCTCGCGTAAGCTGATTTTGTCGACCAGTTCGCCGCAATTGCGGGTGATCGTAGTACGCGCCAGCGATGTGCCGACCTATGTCCAGTACGGTGCCGCGGATTTCGGCGTGGCCGGCAAGGATGTTTTGCTGGAACATGGCGGCGCGGGCTTGTATCAGCCGATCGACCTGAATATCGCGCATTGCCGCATGTCGGTCGCGGTGCAAGCCGGCTTCGACTATGCCCGGGCCGTGCAGCAGGGCGCGCGTTTGCGGGTGGCCACCAAGTATTTGCATTGCGCCCGCGAACACTTTGCCGCCAAGGGGGTGCACGTCGACTTGATCAAGCTGTATGGGTCGATGGAACTGGCGCCGCTGGTCGGCCTGGCCGATGCGATTGTCGATTTGGTCAGTTCGGGCGGCACGCTACGCGCCAACAATCTGGTTGAGGTCGAGGAAATCATGCAGATTTCTTCGCGGCTGATCGTCAACCAGGCGGCGCTCAAACTCAAGCGGCAAGCATTGAAACCGTTTCTTGATGCTTTCGCGCGGGCGGCACAGCTCAATCCAGCCGCCGCGTGACAGCACGGCGTCGCCCGCATAAAGCGATGCCGGCTAACTGATGGAATCCAGCATGACTATCCAGATTCGCAAACTCGATTCAAGCAGCGACGACTTCCAGACGGCACTGCGCGCAGTGCTGGCGTTTGAGGCCAGTGAAGACGAAGCGATCGAGCGCTCGGTCGCGGGCATTCTGGCCGAGGTGAAATTGCGCGGCGACACCGCGGTGCTCGAATATACCCAGCGTTTCGACCACCTTGAGGTCAACGCCATGAGTGCGCTTGAATTGCCGCAAGCCGAACTGGAAGCCGCGCTCGAAGGATTGGCGCCGAAACGCCGTGCCGCCCTTGAAGCGGCTGCGGCGCGAGTGCGGGCCTATCACGAGAAGCAGAAAATCGAATGCGGTACCCATAGCTGGCAATACACCGAAGCGGACGGCACCATGCTGGGCCAGAAGGTCACGCCGCTGGACCGGGTTGGCATCTACGTGCCGGGCGGCAAAGCCGCATATCCGTCATCGGTGCTGATGAACGCGATTCCGGCGCGGGTGGCGGGGGTGCGCGAAATCATCATGGTCGTGCCCACGCCCAACGGCGTCAAAAACGAGCTGGTATTGGCTGCCGCCCTGATTGCCGGGGTCGACCGGGTATTCACCATCGGCGGCGCGCAAGCGGTTGCGGCGTTGGCGTTCGGCACCGCCACCATCCCCGCCGTCGACAAAATCGTGGGCCCGGGCAACGCTTATGTGGCAGCGGCCAAGCGGCGCGTGTTCGGCACGGTCGGCATCGACATGATCGCCGGCCCCTCGGAAATCCTGGTGATGTGCGACGGGACTACCGATCCGCGCTGGGTCGCGATGGACCTGTTTTCGCAAGCGGAGCACGACGAACTCGCCCAATCGATTTTGCTGTGCCCCGATGCGGCGTTTATCGCCAGTGTCGAAGCGGCCATCAATGACTTGATCGACAGCATGCCGCGCCAGGAGGTGATTCGCACTTCGCTGCAAAACCGCGGGGCCTTGATCAAAGTGCGCGATATGGAAGAAGCGTGCGCTATCGTCAACGAGATTGCGCCTGAACATCTGGAAATTTCCGCGCTTGAGCCGCATCCGCTGATGCAGAAAATTCGCCATGCCGGAGCGATTTTCCTGGGCCGCTTCAGCAGCGAAAGCCTGGGCGACTACTGCGCCGGCCCAAACCATGTGCTGCCGACCTCGCGCACCGCGCGTTTCTCGTCGCCGCTGGGCGTATATGACTTTATCAAACGCTCCAGCCTGATCGAGGTCAGCGCCGAAGGGGCGCAGACGCTGGGCGAGATCGCCGTCGAACTGGCGTACGGCGAAGGTCTGCAAGCGCATGCACGCAGCGCCGAATTTCGCATGAAATAAGCCCGCGCCACCTAGCCAACCTACTCATCGCAGCCCTTCCATGACCGTCATTCAAACTATTATCCGTCCCGAAGTGCTGGCGATGTCGAGCTATGCGGTCCAAGATGCCGCCGGCATGGTCAAGCTGGATGCGATGGAAAACCCGTTTGGCCTGCCGCCCGAGTTGGCGGCCGAACTGGGCCGGCGGCTCGCCGCGGTGGCGCTCAATCGTTACCCGGCGCCGCGCCCGCAAGCCTTGCTCGACAAGTTGCGCGAGGTGATGCATGTGCCGTCCGGCTGCGAGATTTTATTGGGTAATGGTTCAGATGAACTGATCAGCATGATTGCCACCGCCTGCGCCAAGCCGGGGGCGGCAATCCTGGCGCCGGTGCCGGGTTTTGTGATGTACCAGATGTCGACGGTGCTGGCCAATCTCGAGTTTATCGGCGTGCCGCTGAGCGCCGAGTTGCAGCTCGATATGCCCGCCATGTTGGCGGCGATTGCCACGCAGCGCCCAGCGGTGATCTACCTGGCTTACCCGAATAACCCGACTGGCGCGTTATTCGAGGTCGCTGCGATGGAGCAGATTATCGCGGCCGCGCCGAATGCATTGGTTGTGATCGATGAAGCGTACCAGCCGTTTGCCGAACGTAGCTGGATGCCGCGCGCCGCTGAATTCCCCAATCTGGTGGTAATGCGCACGGTTTCCAAGCTCGGACTGGCCGGAATCCGGCTCGGTTACCTGGCCGGCCGGCCCGAATGGATCGCGGAATTCGACAAAGTGAGGCCGCCGTACAACATTAATGTATTGACCCAGGCCGCCGCCGAATTTCTCCTCGATCAGGTTGCCGTGCTCGACGCTCAAGCCGCGCAGTTGCGGGCTGAACGCGAGCAACTGGCGCAGGCGCTGGCTGTTTTGCCGGGCGTCACGGTGTTCCCCAGTGCGGCTAATTTTCTGCTGGTACGCTTTCCGGACGCGGGCAAAATCTTCGAAGCACTGCTCGCGGCCCGTATCCTGGTGAAAAACGTGAGTAAAATGCACGTATTACTGACGAATTGTTTACGGCTGACGGTCGGTGCGTCCCACGAGAACGCACAACTGCTGGCCGCATTGCGGGCTGCACTCGCTTAAAGCCCGCGCCCCTGACGCGCAGCCATCCATCGCCGCGTCCGGACAGTGCAACAGTGTGCCGTAACAGGCGGCTTGGGTCGACTTGAGCCGACTTGGCGGGTGACACCCGCCGCCGGCAGCAATCCAGCACGCAAGACGTAGCACCGCACCCAATCTATAGACCAGCTTGAGCCACAGGCTCGACACATTGTTCAGGGCAAGAAGATGCGCATCGCGGAAGTCGTTCGCAATACCGGTGAAACCCAGATTCGGGTCAAGCTCAATCTCGATGGCAGCGGCCGGCAAAAGCTGAATACCGGCGTGCCTTTCCTCGACCACATGCTGGACCAGATCGCGCGCCATGGCATGTTCGACCTGGAGATCGAGGCGACTGGCGACACCCATATCGACGATCACCACACCGTCGAAGATGTCGGCATTACCTTGGGTCAAGCCATGGCTAAGGCCATCGGCGACAAAAAGGGCATTGTGCGTTACGGTCATTCGTATGTGCCGCTCGACGAAGCACTGACCCGCGTGGTGATCGATTTTTCCGGGCGGCCGTTGCTGGAATTTAACGTGCCGTTCACGCGCGCGCGTGTGGGGCAGTTTGACGTCGACCTGACCATCGAATTTTTCCGCGGCTTTGTGAATCACGCGGCGGTGACCTTGCATATCGACAATCTGCGCGGCATCAATGCGCATCATCAAATCGAAACCTCGTTCAAAGCCTTCGGCCGCGCGCTGCGCATGGCCGTCGAACTCGATCCGCGCTCGGCCGGGCAGATTCCCTCAACCAAGGGCAGTTTATAAGCGCATTGTCTTGGCATCCCAAGGCAGCGCTCTTTGAGAACCGATGGATTTCGTCAAAACTTTTATTTCGCTGTTGGCCCTGATCAACCCTCTGGGTGCGATCCCGATTTTCCTCGGTTTGACCGGCCAGCAAAGCGACGCGGAGCAAAAACACACGATTCGCATTGCCTCCATCTCGGTGGCCTGCGTGGTTGGCATTTCCGCCTTGCTGGGCCAGCGCATCATCGAATTTTTCGGCATCTCGCTGGGCTCGCTCGAAGTCGGCGGCGGCATCATCATGCTGTTGATGGCCATCAACATGTTGAATGCGCAGGTCGGCAATACCCGTGCCACAGCGGAAGAAACCACCGAGGCGGAATTCAAGAACAGTATCGCCGTGGTGCCGTTGGCGATCCCCATGTTGACCGGGCCCGGCACCATCAGTACCGTGATTATTTATGCCGACAAAGCCAAGCACTGGTATCAGGTGCTGGCACTGGTGGCGATCGGTGTGGTGTTGGGCGTGGTGGTTTATGGTGCGCTACGCTTGGCGGAACCGATCGCACATTGGGTCGGTCGTACCGGGATCAATATCGCGACGCGGCTGATGGGCTTGATGCTGGCCGCGCTGGCGGTTGAATTTATGGTCGATGGACTGAAGGTTTTGCTGCCGATCTTAGGCTGAAATTCATCATAAAGCGCGCTTGGCGCGCTGGTATTAACACTGGCATCAAGCTAAACCCGACAATGAAAACCTCAATCGCAATTGTAGATTACGGCATGGGCAACCTGCGCTCGGTAGCGCAAGCCATGCGTCATGCGGCGCCCGAGGCCGAGGTCGCGATCGTCAACCAGCCGGACGCGATTCGTGCCGCCGACCGGGTGGTGCTGCCAGGACAGGGCGCGATGCCCGATTGCATGCGCTGCCTGCGCGAATCCGGTTTGCAGGAGGCGGTCAAGGAAGCGGCGCGCAATAAACCGCTGCTGGGCATCTGTGTGGGCGAACAAATGTTGTTCGATTGGAGCGCCGAAGGCGACACTCCGGGTCTGGGGCTGATGCCGGGCCGAGTGCTGCGTTTTGAGCTGGACGGCCAGTTGCAGGACGACGGTTCGCGCTTCAAAGTGCCCCAGATGGGCTGGAATCGGGTGCGCCAGACGCAAGCCCACGCGCTATGGGACGGCATCGCGGACAACGCTTTCTTCTACTTTGTACATAGTTATTATGTCGCGCCGACGCAAGCAAGCCACACTGCGGGCGAGACGATGTACGGCTCCGCCTTTACGTCCGCCGTGGCGCACGCTAACATCTTCGCCACGCAGTTTCATCCTGAAAAGAGTGCTGACGCGGGCTTGAGGCTGTACCGCAACTTCGTGCAGTGGAAGCCTTAAAGAAGAACACGGCGGGTCCACGTATAATGGTTCCGTCGGGGTAGTGCCCCAACCATGTAGTTCCCAAACGAGGAAAGTGGCGCTTGGCCGCCGATATGGCAGATGACTGGGAGAAATGCGAGGTTGGCAGTCCAGACCCCGCAACCGATACCAGCCGGCCCGCTTTCCATCATTTCAACTCCAGACAAAACACGATTAGCTATGTTGCTTATCCCGGCCATCGATCTTAAAGACGGTCAATGTGTACGCCTGAAGCAGGGCGATATGGACCAGGCGACAGTGTTCTCCGAGGACCCTGCGGCCATGGCGCGCCATTGGGTCAATCAGGGTGCACGCCGCTTGCACCTGGTCGACCTGAACGGTGCTTTTGCCGGCAAACCGCGTAATGAGGCGGCGATCCGCGCAATTATTCAGGAAGTCGGAGCGGAAATCCCGGTCCAGCTGGGCGGCGGTATCCGCGACCTGAACACCATTGAGCGTTACCTCGACGATGGCCTGTCCTACGTGATTATCGGCACCGCCGCGGTCAAGAACCCAGGCTTCCTGCAAGACGCCTGTACCGCGTTCGGCGGTCATATCATCGTCGGACTCGACGCCCGCGACGGCAAAGTGGCGACCGACGGCTGGAGCAAGCTGACCGGCCATGAAGTGGTCGATCTGGGGCGCAAATTCGAAGATTACGGCTGTGAAGGCATTATCTACACTGACATCGGCCGCGACGGCATGTTGCAGGGGATCAATATCGAAGCCACCGTGCGGCTCGCCCAAGCGGTGAAAATCCCGGTGATCGCCAGCGGCGGTTTGTCCAATCTGGCCGATATCGACGCGCTGTGTGTGGTCCAGGACGAAGGTATCGAAGGGGTTATCTGCGGTCGCGCGATTTATTCGGGTGACCTGAATTTCGGCGCGGCGCAAGCGCGCGCCGACGAACTGAGGCCGGTTTAAGCCCCGCTGCATCAACCCGGGCGGTGGCCTGCGACTCCTTCAACCGCCCACGTAAACGGCTGCTTATCCATGGCTCTGGCTAAACGTATCATCCCTTGTCTGGACGTGACCGCCGGTCGTGTCGTCAAAGGCATCAATTTTGTCGAACTGCGCGATGCCGGCGACCCGGTCGAAATCGCCCGCCGTTATGATGGCGAAGGCGCGGACGAACTGACTTTCCTCGATATTACCGCCAGCTCCGACGGCCGTGACCTTATCTTGCCGATTATCGAGGCCGTCGCATCGCAGGTCTTTATTCCGCTGACGGTCGGCGGCGGCGTGCGCGCCGTCGAGGACGTGCGGCGTTTGCTGAATGCCGGCGCCGACAAGATCAGCATCAATTCCGCTGCCATCAGCCGTCCCGACCTGGTCAGCGAAGCCAGCGCCAAGCATGGTTCGCAGTGCATTGTCGTGGCCATCGACGCCAAACGTGTGTCGGCCGCCGGTGAGCTGCCGCGCTGGGAAGTTTTTACCCATGGCGGGCGCAAGCCAACCGGCCTGGACGCCATCGAATGGGCGCGCAATATGGCGCAGCGCGGCGCCGGGGAAATCTTGCTCACCAGCATGGACCGCGACGGCACCAAAATCGGTTTCGACCTTGAGTTGACCTGCGCCGTGTCCGACGCGGTCAGTGTGCCGGTGATTGCCTCGGGCGGCGTGGGCAACTTGCAGCATCTGGTCGACGGCATCACCGTGGGCCGGGCCGACGCGGTGCTGGCCGCCAGCATTTTCCATTACGGCGAACACACCATCGGCGCGGCCAAGCGGTTTATGGCCGAGCAGGGTATTTCGGTGAGGTTATAAGTGACGCAGAACCAAACTCCAGGCACGGATTCAAGCATTGGCGCCGCGCAGGCCGCCTGGCTGGATCAAATCAAATGGGATGCGCAGGGCCTGGTCCCGGCCATTGCCCAGGAACAGGGCAGCAATGAAATCCTGATGTTTGCCTGGATGAACCGCGAGGCGCTGCAAAAAACCCTGGAATCGGGGCGCGCCGTGTATTGGTCGCGGTCACGCCAACGGCTTTGGTACAAAGGCGAGGAGTCGGGCCATGTGCAGCAGGTACATGAAGTCCGCATCGATTGCGATGCGGACGTGGTGTTGCTGAAAATCGACCAGATCGGCGGCATTGCCTGCCATACCGGACGGCATTCCTGCTTTTTCCGAAAATTTGACGATGGTGCCTGGGTTGCGGTTGACCCGGTATTGAAAGACCCGGAACATATTTACAAATGAGCTCAAGTACCCCGACTTCCACTCATGACACGCTGGCCCGTTTGGCTCAGGTGATCGACGGCCGCAAAGGCGGCGACCCGGAACAGTCGTATGTGTCGCGCCTGTTTCACAAAGGCGACGACGCCATCCTGAAAAAAATCGGCGAAGAAGCGACCGAAGTCGTGATGGCGGCCAAAGACACCCGTCACGGCGGGGACACCAGCAAGCTGGTCGGCGAAGTCGCTGACCTGTGGTTCCATTGTCTGGTCATGCTGGCACATTACGATCTGACACCGGCTCATGTGCTGGCCGAGCTGGAACGCCGCGAAGGCCTGTCGGGCCTGGAAGAAAAAGCCCTGCGCAAATCGCGCGAGCGCGAGCAGAATGGTAGTTAATGGATCGTCGGCGACGCCGGTACCGGTTTTAGGGGCCGGATGAAGCGCCGCGGTTCGCGATACCGTATTTAAATAAGGGTGGCTTGATGGCTGACGACAACTGCATATTCTGCAAAATTGCTGCGGGCACCATTCCCAGCAAAAAAGTGTACGAAGACGACGATTTCTACGCTTTTCACGATATCAATCCGGCCGCTCCGGTGCATGTTCTGGTGATTCCGCGCAAGCATATCGAGACACTTTCCGCATGCACGCCCGGCGACGCCGGTTTGGTCGGTAAAATGATGGTGCTGGTGCCGCGTATCGCCGCGCAACTGGGCGTCGATTACAGCGGTGGCGACACCGGCTATCGGACCGTGATCAACGTTGGGCCGGGTGGCGGGCAGGAGGTATATCATCTGCATGCACATATTTTGGCCGGCCCGCGCCCCTGGTCGCGAATGGGTTAAATTGGATAAGATAGACTGCGGTAGAGAACAATGCTGTGCCGCGTGATTGCGGTTGAAATAGACAAGGAGCAGGAAATGGGCGGTTTAAGCATCTGGCATTGGTTGATTGTGCTGTTGATCGTGGCATTGGTGTTCGGCACCAAAAAACTGCGCAATATCGGCTCGGATCTCGGCGGTGCGGTAAAGGGTTTCAAAGACGGCATGCGCGACCCTGAAAACCAGGCTGCCGCGGGCGAAGCGCGCGAATTGCCGCGTACCACGACCACGGTCGACGTCGAAGCCAAAGACAAGACCTCACAGCACTGATTCCGACCGTGCTACGGCAAGTCATAAGGTTTTACTCGGGGCGCAGACTGCCCCCCGCGTCCTATTGCCGTGTGCAATTCCCGGGCGCCATGCAGACCCAAACCCTGTTATCTCGACCAAGCCGGCTTCCACATGTTTGATCTCGACATTTCCAAAATGGCCCTGATCGGCGTTGTCGCGCTGGTCGTATTGGGGCCGGAGCGATTGCCGCGCGTAGCCCGCACGGCCGGCGCGTTGCTGGGCCGGGCCCAGCGTTACATCAACGACGTGAAGTCCGAGGTAACGCGCGAAATCGAAATCGAAGAATTACGCAAAATGAAGACCGGCTTCGAAGAAGCGGCAAGTTCGGTCCACAACACTATCCACGACACCGTGCGCGAGCACACCGCCGACTTGACCAATGCCTGGAACAACGGCGAACCGGTGTCGGAGCGGGTTGACCAGATCGGCAGCAATGCCGACAGCGGCAGCGCTGCCATTCCCACCGTGGATAATCGTTGGCAGATGCGCAAGACGCATTTCGGCGGCAGCCAACGCCGTAACTGGCGTGTGCGCCGCAGCGCGTTGCCGGTGTGGTACAAACAGGCCAGCCTGAAACGCACTCATATTGTCTCGACCGCGGCCCGCGACGCCATGGCAACACGTCAAGCGGAAACCTTGGCGTCGAGCCCGGAGGCCGCATCGGGTTCCGTCCCGGCGACTACCGTGACGGCCGCGCGCCGCACCAGCCGTTTTTTATAAAACCGTTCAGACCCTTAAGAGACTAAGCCGGCGTGAGCGATCCCCAGCAATCCCAACCTGCAGACGACACCTTCCTGTCCCACTTGATCGAACTGCGCGACCGCATCATCCGCGCGGGCGCGGCCGTGATCGTGGTCTTTCTCGGCCTGGTTTATTGGGCTCCCGACATCTTCCATTTGCTGGCACGGCCGCTGTTGCAGAATCTGCCTAAAGATGGACGGATGATCGTCACCGACATCACCGGTTCGTTTTTTGTGCCGATGAAAGTGACCATGATGGTGGCGCTGGTGATTGCTCTGCCGGTGGTGCTCTACCAGCTTTGGGCCTTTATTGCGCCGGGCCTCTATCAACACGAAAAACGCCTGGTGGTGCCGCTCGTCAGCAGCAGTTACCTGCTGTTTTTGTGCGGCATGTCGTTTGCCTATTTCCTGGTGTTCCCGACCATCTTTCGCGTGATGGCGCACTACAACGCGCCGCTCGGGGCTCAGATGTCGACCGATATCGACAAATACCTGAGCTTCGCGTTGACCACCTTCCTCGCCTTCGGCATGACTTTCGAAGTGCCGATCGTGGTGGTATTGCTGGTGCGTATGGGGGTCTTGACCATCGCCAAACTCCGGCAAATCCGTCCGTACGTGGTGGTCGGCGCCTTTGTGGTGGCCGCGGTGGTGACACCGCCCGATGTGTTTTCGCAATTGATTTTGGCGGTGCCGCTGATCCTGCTCTACGAAGTCGGGATTATCGCGGCCTGGCTGTTGGTGCGCCAGGACAAGAACAAGGTGGTGATACCGGACGAAACGGCCTAAGCGAAAAGCGGCAGCAGGGCGAGCTGCTTGGCTCAGCTTGATCCCGCCAAGCGGGCGACGGAGGATTCGGGCGGGCGGCGGTTCAGCTAAGCCAAGTCAAATAAAAAAGGGCGCGTCCGTGCAATACGACTCGCCCTTTTTTAATACCGCCAGACTCAAGCAGATCCAAGCAGACCGAAGCCCTGCGGTTTATTCGTCCTGTGACGCATCGTCGGCCGCTTGCTTGGGCGGCGGCGGGCGGGTACCGATCTTGATATTCAAGGTCATTTCCTTGTTTTTGCGGATCAAATGCAGCTTGGCGCTGGCGGCGGGCTTGAGCTGCGCAATCACATTCAGCAGCTTGGTGGTGTCGTCGATATCCTCGTCATTGACGCTGAGCAGGATATCGCCCGGCTTCACTCCGCCCTTGTCGGCCGGTCCGCCTTGCAGCACCCCGGTAATAATCGCGCCGCTGGTCTGCTTCAGACCGAACGACTGGGCGATCTCGGGCGTCAGATCCTGCGGTTCAACGCCGATCCAGCCTCGCGTCACGCTGCCCGTGGTGATAATGCTTTCGAGCACGCTGCGCGCCGTGGTCACGGGAATCGCAAAGCCGATGCCCAGCGAGCCGCCGCTACGCGAATAAATGGCGGTATTGATACCGAGCAGGTCGCCGTTGGCATCGACCAGCGCACCGCCCGAATTGCCGGGATTGATCGGTGCATCGGTCTGGATGAAATTCTCGAAGGTGTTGATGCCGAGATGGTTGCGCCCCAATGCGCTGATAATGCCCATGGTCACGGTCTGACCGACGCCAAACGGGTTGCCGATAGCGAGCACCACGTCGCCGATGCGCGCGCCTTCCATCCGGCCCAGGGTGATGGTGGGCAAATTGCTCAAATTGATTTTCAGTACCGCCAAGTCGGTTTCGGGATCGACACCGATCACCTTGGCTGTGGCTTCGCGGCCGTCGGCAAGCGCGACTTCAATCTCATCCGCGCCATCCACCACATGCTGATTGGTTAAAATGTAACCTTCGGAGCTCACAATGACGCCGGAGCCCAAATTCGACGCGTCCTGACCTTGTTGTTGCTGCTGCTGTTGTGCCTGTTGCTGCGCCTGCTGCTGATGCGAGGCGCCATTGCCGAAAAAATAGCTGTACAGTGGGTCGTCCATGCGCGGGTCGTGCGGACGGGGCGCGCCTCCTTTGCTGGAGAACACGTTGACCACCGCCGGCATCGCCTTTTGCGCCCCGTCGGCATACGATGCCACCGCATGGTGTTCGACGATATTTGGCTCGACTTCCCGCAGCGCGACAATCGGGGCCGCAAGCTGATGCCCCAGCTGGCCTTGCCGTTGCAGCCAATTGGGCTTGAGCGTGACGACAATAAACAGCAGTGCAAGTAAAACAGTTACCGCTTGGGCGAACAGCAGCCAAAATCGTCTAAGCATCTGAAAATCTTAGAAAAAAAATCTGGGGGAGTTATGGACAGAATCGAACTGGAATTGTACTTGAACGATTTACTCCAAGTGGGCAAGTTTCGAGATTATTGCCCCAACGGTTTACAAGTCGAAGGCCGGCCCAAGGTCGAGCGGATCGCCACCGGCGTCACCGCTTCGCTGGCTTTCCTCGAAGCGGCCCTGGAATGGGGCGCCGACGCGGTCCTGGTGCATCACGGCTATTTCTGGAAAAACGAATCGGGTGCGATCACCGGTCAAAAATACCGACGCCTGCGCACCCTGTTGAACCACGATCTCAATCTGTTTGCCTACCACCTGCCGCTCGACGCACACCCCGAATTCGGTAATAACGTCCAACTCGGCCAGCGCTTCGGCTGGATCGTCGACCGCCGGGTGGGCGGCAGCGGGGTGGATAACGACCTGATCTGCGTCGCCACCTTGCCGCTGCCCGTCAGCCTGGAAGGCCTGGCAGCCCAAATCGGCCGTACCTTGGACCGTGCGCCGCTGGTGATCGGCGACCCCGACTGGGAAATTCGCCGGGTGGCCTGGTGTACCGGCGGCGCGCAGGGTTATTTTGACGCCGCGATTGCGGCCGGCGCCGACGTTTACCTCTCGGGGGAGATCTCCGAGCCGACCACCCATCTGGCCCGGGAAAGCGGCGTCGGCTACATCGCGGCCGGCCATCACGCCACTGAACGCTACGGGGTACAGGCCATCGGCGGACATTTGGCCGATGTATTTAACCTCCAACACTTATTTATCGACATCGACAACCCCGTGTAATGGGCCTAAGGCGCTGTTTTCGCAGTAAAAGTTGGGCAAAATCTGCTGTAAGGCTTTAATCGTGCCTCCCGATTGTTTATAATCAGGGGTTCCGTTCGCGGCTCGCTTGAGGCGTGCCCGGTAAAAACAGTGCAGGCGGTGCATTGGGTCTGCAAAGGTGCGCCGAGCCAGGCGCCCCGGATAGTATAAAAACACGCGGCGCTAATGCAACAGCAAGCGGCAATAGCAAGCGCAATAGCCGCAACCGTCGGCCGTCAGCCCAGGCTTGACGGTGCGGACGCCGCCGATGGACGAGCATCAAACACAGGCCGCACCCGGCTTGCGCGGCACCCCAGGGCAACACAATTGCCCGGGTTCCCAGCAAGCGGTGCAGTCTCCAGGCTTTTAAGGAAACCAAAATATGATGGTCTTGTACTCCGGCACCACCTGCCCGTTCTCCCAGCGCTGCCGGCTGGTCCTGTTCGAAAAAGGCATGGACTTCGAAATCCGCGATGTCGACTTGTTCAACAAGCCGGAAGACATCGCCGTCATGAACCCGTATGGCCAGGTGCCTATTCTCGTCGAACGCGACCTGATTCTGTACGAATCGAACATCATCAACGAATACATCGACGAACGCTTCCCGCATCCGCAACTGATGCCGGCTGACCCGGTGCAACGCGCCCGCGCCCGTCTGTTCCTGCTGAACTTCGAAAAAGAGCTGTTTGTTCACGTCGGCACCCTGGAAAACGAAAAGGGCAAGGCGGCCGAGAAAGTGCACGAAAAAGCACGCCTCGCCATCCGCGACCGCCTGACGCAACTTGCACCGATTTTCGTCAAGAACAAATATATGCTCGGCGAAGAATTCTCGATGCTCGACGTCGCGATTGCGCCGTTGCTGTGGCGTCTGGATCACTACGGCATCGAACTGTCGAAAAACGCAGCGCCATTGATGAAGTATGCGGAACGCATCTTCAGCCGTCCGGCATACATCGAAGCACTGACCCCGTCAGAAAAGGTCATGCGCCGATAAGACGCAAGCACCGGCGGCTCCAGAGCCGCCGGCGTTATGCAAGGAACCACGATGCCAGAGACTTCGACAAAACCCTATTTGCTGCGCGCCTTGTACGAATGGTGCACGGATAACGGCTATACCCCGCATATCGCAGTGCGTGTGGACCAGCATACGCGGGTCCCGCGTGAATTCGTCCGTGACGGCGAAATCGTGCTGAACATCAGCTTTGACGCAACCAACCAGTTGCAGATGGGCAATGAAGCCATCGAATTCAGCGCGCGCTTCTCCGGCAAACCGCACAAGATTGAAGTGCCGATCGCCAATGTGCTTGCCATTTACGCCCGCGAAAACGGGCAGGGCATGGCCTTCCCGGTCGAGGAAGCACCGATGGACGGCGAAGAGGAAAGCGACATCGACGCCAGCGAAGCCATCCCGCTGGAATCCGTGCCGAGCTCGGAACTCATCACCGACGCCAGCCATGCGCAAACATCGACACCGGCTCAAGGTCCGGGTTCAGGTCCGGATGCGCCTAAAACCGGCAGACCGCACCTGAAAGTGATCAAATGAAGTAGAATGCCATCCGCGCCGGCTTAGCTCATCAGGTAGAGCAGTTGATTTGTAATCAGAAGGTGGCGGGTTCGAGTCCTGCAGCCGGCACCAATATAATCAATGGGTTACGAGATTTTTCGTGACCCATTTGCTTTTGTGCGCGCGAAAAAGTACATTTTCAGTACAGTCACTGTTCGCGGAAGCACATGGCAACCATCGTAAAGACCCCCTCCGGGACCTGGAAGGCCGTTATTCGGAAGATCGGCTGGCCGACCACGGCTAAAACTTTTCGCACAAAGCGTGACGCCGAAGACTGGGCTCGCCGGACTGAAGATGAAATGGTTCGGGGCGTCTATCTGTCGCGCGCACCATCCGAAAAATTGACCGTGGCGGGCGCGCTGAAGCGCTATATGGAAGAGGTGTCTGTGACCAAGAAGCCGACCACTCAGCGCAGCGAGCGGTTTTCGGCACAGCGCCTAAACGCCTTCTTTGGCAAGTATTCGATGGCTGCCGTCAGTGCCGACTTGGTCGCCAAGTATCGGGACGAGCGGCTCGCAGAAGGGAAATCGAACAACACGGTCCGCATCGAGCTGGCGATGCTTGGGCACCTGTTTCGAATCGCGATCCAAGAATGGGGAATCGGCCTGTCGTTTAACCCGGTTGCTAATATCCGTAAGCCCAGTCCGGGCGCTGGCCGTGATCGGCGTTTGAACCTTTCTGAGCAGCAGCGGTTGTTTGAGGCGGTTAATGCGCATAGCAATCCGATGCTAGGCTGGATCGTCAGGCTCGCGGTGGAGACTGCTATGCGTTCATCTGAGATCGCCGGTCTACGCCGTTCTCAGGTTGATTTGGAACGACGAGTCGTCCGATTAATGGATACGAAAAACGGCTCTGCACGTTCGGTTCCGCTGACCCGGGCGGCGACTGCGGTGCTGCAATCAGCACTGGATAATCCGCTGCGCCCCAATGATACGGATCTCGTGTTTTTCGGTGAACCGGGTAGAGACAAAAAGCGAAAGCCCTACATATTCCAGAAGTTGTGGGCGGGAATCGTCCATGACTTGGGCTTTGATGATCTCCACTTTCACGACCTTCGACACGAAGCCGTCAGTCGTCTCGTGGAAGCCGGCATGAGCGACCAGGAGGTTGCCGCGATCAGCGGGCACAAGTCTATGCAAATGCTAAAGCGTTATACGCACCTTCGTGCAGAGGATTTAGTGGGTAAGTTGGATCGTCTGAGCCTGGTCCATTAGTTCGCTTAGATTCGGCGGATAGCTGTCCCAGAGCGGCAGCCAATTGATTAGTTTCGACAATAGCCGGTACGTGTACGATCAAGGCGATACGCGTCTGGAATCGAATTCAAGGCTTTCCACACGGCTTGACGACTGATGCCCAAGCGCAGAGCGATCTCCGCATGCGTCAATCCCGCGGCGGAGAGCATAACGATCTGCTTCTTCCGGTCGCTCAGCCTCGCATACACCAACCTTCGCGCTACGTTGCGTATCTCGGATTCTTCGTCGAGATACAGCGCTTGCTGGCCGACCACGTTGAAGATAAATAGCTCGACTGCCCTGCAGTTGGCGCCGGTGCGGATTGCCGACGAGCCGGTGGTCTGAAGCGCCAGTCGAGTGGCTTCTGTTTCAAACTTGGTGCGGCTCCTCATTGCTTGTCGATAAAGCGGGTTCGAGGTGCCGTCTCGGCACTTTGGTCGATGGTGGGCGCAGTACCGTCTGCTTAACCGCATTTTTAAGTCCGAATCTTGTTTCGGCCAATCAGCTCCTTGGCGATACGCCTCTAATTCGGTGTGTTGCCCGCATAGCTCGCAGATAGGGGAAAAGTGATCAGCCATCAGATCGCCTACTCGTTCCTTGCTTGGTCTCTTTAGGCGGCAACGTAGGATGAGTTCGCGCAGGGTATCGATCGTGGAGTCGAACTCCATTTCGATGAATGGAGGGGAGGCGCTGTACGAGAGGCCGGTGCCCTCCTGGCACAACCATTCTATGTCGATCACGGTGCCGTCCCGGTTTTGTGGGCGAGTTGCCGAGCTGAGTGAAATGATCCGATCTTCCAAAACCCGAAACCCTATCGAACGTGCCGTTTCGCTGATCGGTGATGAACTGCACAGAGTGGTTCCCCTATGCCCGCTCGGAAGACGCGTTAAATAGGTCTGCCAGGCGGGGTCGATCAATTCCCTCAGAAGGCGGTAAATCGAGTAACGGCGCGACAGATAGGAGTAAGGCCCCCAGTCATCGGAAAAGCGTTCGACGGCCGCAGCAATGATGGGCGCGCAGTGCTTCCAAACGCGGACTCGGCGTTGTTTCAATGTGTCAACCTTTTTGGTAACTCAATAAGCTGAACATTATCGGAAGGAGCTCTATCGTTCAACCATCGGTTACGAAAACGAGAGGTTGATTACGAAATGACGATTGAAGAAACCCTAATCAAGCAATACGGGCCTCTATTGAGTATTTCTCAATTGGCCCAAGTTTTGGATCGCTCACCCGAAGGATTGCGAATCAGCTTGCGATCATCTGGCGCGTGGGTAAGTCGTGTGAATTCGGCAAAGCTGCGCCTTGGACGGCGTGTCTATTTCCGGACATCGGAAATCGCGCAGGTCTTGAGTGGCGACTAATGCCTATCAACATGCCGTTACGTCGTGAGGCCGCCGCTGACCAGCAAGGAGCCGCTGATCTAGTTTCGCTTGTGGAACGTGTGCGTCAGCGAGCTTTGGCCGCTCGACGACCGGCAGAGCCGATTGTTCCGGCAGCCGAAGTTCTTTCCCAGGAACTTCCAGCCTGGCCCGTTGAGGTTCGCGGAATGTTCAATGAAATTCTCCGTTCCGCGCTTTTTAATGCCCGTAATCGAAACCAACATCGGCGCAACCTTAAAAACGAGTTGATTGGAACCGTGGAGCGGGCGACGGAGATTCGTTACACAGGGGAGGAGCTTCGGCAGACGGATGAGACATATTTTCTGCATTTACTTCACTATGCTAGAGCACGGCCGGTTGGGAGTCCGGTGGAGTTCACGCCGTATAGCTTTATTAAAGCAACACGGCTTGCGAACTCAAAACAAAATTCCGGCCATGTCGACCGTCTGTTGGAGAGCTTGCGCCGCATGCAAGCAACTGCTTTGTCGATTTACTCGAAGCGGATGGCACGAGGGGTGAGTATTTCGATGATCCCGGTATTTCAATGGCGCGACGAGGTTACCGGGCAGCGGCTGCGTCAGTGGCGTGTCATTCTTGCCCCTGAACTGGTCGAGCTATTTGGGAAGAACCATTTCACCCACGTCCACTGGCAGCAGCGCTTGCGTTTGCCGACGGGGATCGCGACATGGCTTCACGGCTATTTCTCTTCCCACCGAGAACCCTATGCGGTGAAAGTCTCCACGTTGCAGCGAGCCTGTGGTTGTGCCACGGACGAACCGCGCAAGTTCAGGCAGCTTGTTCATCAAGCTTTGAAGGAGCTGGAAGCAGTGCAGTTTCTTCGAGGGGAGGTTCGCGGAGAACATGTCCATGTCACGCGGCTTTGAGCTACCGCCCTATGGAGTACGCGATGACACCTTAGTACCGCTTGATGAGGTACACGATACCGACCGTTGACGTACGTATTGCCGCCCGATGAGGTACGTGGGCGAGTGTGCGAGCATTTATCGGGCTTGCTTGTTCGGACATTTTCGATTCTCGTTAACCGTCTTTAACCTCTTTGTTAACCGGATACATGTGGATAACTGCGCGGTGCTAGGCAGGCTGTGCTCGTTCTGCGGCGACTTCTGACGTTGGAAGTTAGGGGAGGTTGGCAGGGGCCGCTGATAGCGAAAGCATCAGATTGCTTGACAGCGGTTGTGTAACGTGTAACGTTACACATATCATGAGGAGCTTAGAATGAGTGTGACTTCGGATTCTTCCCACCCCGGCGGGTACTTACGCCCCAGGCTCGAAGTGGCGAGGTTGTCGGTCACCGAAGCAGCCCGAGCACTAGGCGTGAGCCGTAAGTGCCTTTCCGAGCTCCTGAACGGGAGGTTTGGCGTGAGTCCTGAAATGGCACTGCGGCTTGCTGCGGGATTTCCAGATACGACACCGGAGTTTTGGTTAGGTTTGCAGGTGAAATGGGAGTTGCGGGCCGCCCGTGAAAAGCTTGGAGTATTGGACATCAAACCCTTAACGGAGAAGCGACGTCATGCTTGAAGGCAATCCGCAGCCACTGGCCATCGCATCACGGGTTCTTGCGCCAGCCACAATTTCTGCCCTTCGTCGCCATCCCTATCATCTGGTGGCTTGGCACATCGCCGATCGCTGGGCGTTTGACGAGCCCGAGCGTCTGCGCGCGTTAGAGGCGGAAGGCGAAATCATCGTGCTGATCCGGCTACTTGAACAACAGCAGCTCGAACATGAGGTACTGCTGGATTCGCTGGAGGAGCTGCGGACCGGCCTATCGCCCACCGAAGTCCTTCAGCAATGTGGTGTCGGGCTTCGCCTGTGAGGACGGACCTATCCGTAATTTCGTGGGCGAGGCATATCATAAGAGGTAAAAATTATGGATATGCCGATGAAGAAGAAACGAACCATTGCTGCCCAAGCGGCAGCCCGAGGCCCGTTGCCCGAACTGCCGA